>Ga0182739_1004890_pt1 | contig 10832 bp, 10 predicted proteins | sample eDN5th30CBELigBY_FD_128873 | JGI IMG/M metagenome (GOLD analysis project Ga0182739, IMG submission 128873) | Enriched backyard soil microbial communities from Emeryville, California, USA - eDNA 5th pass 30_C BE-Lig BY (version 2) (version 2) | ecosystem: Environmental > Terrestrial > Soil >...
GGCCTCCGGCTTGAAATGGAAGTTGAGATCGAGGTTGAGATCGACATCCGGACCGACGGCGTCGCGGAGTGTGCCGACCAGCGTTTCGATGTGCGCGAGTGTCTTGTTCGACACCCACTCGTCATCGGCGCTCATCGATCCGTCGAACCCGCTGTACCACGTGGCGCCCTGGCCCGGCATGAGGATGTTCGTCTTCAGGGCTGTGTAACCACGCGCGACGACCTCTTTGCCGAGCGCCGTGACATCGTCCCAGGTCTCGATCGGGTCGGCTCCCACGACCTCGTGCAGGCGGCGGACCCGCGGTGAGCCACAGTGGGACCAGTAGAGCCGGATACGATCACGGGTCGGTCCGCCTAGCAGGCGGGTCACCGAGACTCCGAGGGCCTGCCCGGCGATGTCGAGCAGCGCACCTTCGATGCCGGCCATCGCCTTGGCGGCGATTCCGCCGGTGCTCGAACGGAGCGAGCGTGCCATGTCGGCGAACCGGGCTTCGTATGCCTGCGGGTCCTGGCCCAGAATCACCGGTGCGAGGTCGCGTATCGTCCCGGCGATGCCCTCGGGGCCGCGGGCGTCCGAGCATTCGCCCCAGCCGGTCAGGCCATCGTCGGTCTGGATCTTGACGAAGATCCACGACCTCCAGCCGGCGCCGACGACAAGGGGCTCGACATTCGTGATCTTCACGGGGTTCCTCGCTCTCGCAGTTCTGGGGCGATATCGCCCGGGTCGTCCCCGTCGAGAGAATCCATGAGGGCGGGGTCCGCGCCGAGCAGGGCTTGCGTATAGGGGTGCTGCGGTGCGGTGTACACGTCTTCGACATCGCCGACCTCGACGAACCGGCCCTTGCTCATGACGGCGACCCGGTCGGCGATGAGCCGCACGAGCGACAGGTCGTGCGAGATGAAGACGTACGCCAAGCCCAGTTCCTGCTGCAGCGACATGAGGACCCGGATCACCTGTGCCTGGATCGAGACATCGAGCGCCGAGACCGGCTCGTCCAGGACGAGCACCTCGGGACTGAGGGCGAGCGCCCGCGCGATCGCGACCCGCTGGCGCTCGCCGCCGGACAACGGCCCGGGGAACTGCGCGGCGTAACTCGGCGGCAGGCCCACCTGGTGCAGGAGCTCCAGCACGCGGGCATCCCACTCCGTGCGCGGGAGAATCCCCGGATGCACCCTCCACGGCTCGGAGATGATGTCGGCCACCGTGCGGCGCGGGTGGAGCGAGGCGTACGGGTCCTGGAAGATCATCTGCAGGTCGCGGCGTGCGGCGCGCATCTGTGCGGCATTGAGCGCCAGCAGGTCGCGGCCCCGGTAGCTGACCGAGCCGGATGTCGGCTCCACCAGCCGCAGGATCGCGCGCGCGAGCGTCGACTTGCCTGATCCGGATTCGCCGACGATCGCGAGCGACTCGCCGGACGAGATCGAGAAGCTCACCCCATCGACGGCGGCGAACCGCGTGCGCCGCAGGCCCCGGGTCACGACGAACTCTTGTCGCAGGTCGGAGACGACGAGGATCGGATCGGACTCAACGCTCGCCACGGAGCACCTCCTCGGCGTAGTGGCAGGCGCTGGAGCGTCCCGGTTCCACGGCCAGCATCGGGGGGTCCTCGCTCGCGCAGCGCTCTGTCGCCACGGGGCAGCGCGGATGGAACGAGCAGCCCGCCACGACCACGGACTTCGACGGTCCGTTGCCCGGGATGGGATGCAGCTCAGACCAACTGGTGGCCGCGCTCGGATGCGAGTGCATGAGGGCTCGGCTGTAAGGGTGCGCGGGGCGGCGGTATACCTCGTCGATCGGGCCCGTCTCGACCACGCGGCCGGCGTACATCACTGCGACCCGGTCGGCTACCAGCCGCGCGACATTGAGGTCGTGGGTGACGAAGATGAGCGCCATGCCGGTCTCGCGCTGGAGGCGTTTGAGCAGCCGCAGGATGCCGGCCTGCACCGTGACGTCGAGTGCCGTCGTCGGCTCATCCGCGATGAGCACCCGAGGGCGCAGCGCGATCGCCATCGCGATGCACACCCGCTGGCGCATGCCGCCGGAGAACTGGTGGGGGTAGTGGTGCAACCGCGTCTCGGGCGAGGTGATCCCCACCTGCTCGAGCAGCGCTATCGCCTCGCGGCGAGCGTCCGAGCGCGATCGGCCCATGCGGACTCGCAGGATCTCCTCCAGTTGCGAGCCGACGGTGTACACCGGGTTGAGGCTGTCGAGGGAGTCCTGGAAGACCATCGCGATGCCGCGGCCGCGCAGCGCTCGCAGGCGATTCTCGTCCGCGCCGACGATCTCGTCGCCCTCGAACCGGATCGAGCCAGTGAGGCGGACGCGGGAGCCGATGAGCCCGAGCGCGGCCTTGCCGGTCACGCTTTTACCCGATCCGCTCTCGCCCAGGATCGCAAGGCTCTCGCCGCCGCGCAGCCGCAGGTTGACACCACGTACGGCTCGGACGGGGCCGTGCTCGGAAGGGAAGGTCACCGTGAGGTTCGCGATGTCGAGCAGGGGCTGTTGGTCGAGCGATGCCGTCGGATTCATGACAGGCTCCCCAGGTTCGCGCTCGAGGTCGGTGCCGGCGCCTCTGCCGGGAGTGGCTTCGCGAAGAGGTGGCTCTGCGTCGGGTCCTCGATCGCGCGCAGCCAGTTGGAGAGCACGTTCGCCGCCAGCGCCGTGATGACGACGGCGACGCCCGGGAACACGGTGACCCACCAGGCGGAGCTCAGGTAACCGCGGCCGTCGGCCACCATCATCCCCCAGTCGACATCGGGCCGTTGCAGCCCGATTCCGAGGAAGCTCAGGCCTGCCGCGGTGAGGATGACCGTCGCGATCTCGAGCATCGCGACGGTCAGGATCGTCGGGGTCACGAGAGGGCGGATGTCGTGGAGGATGATCCGCGATCGACGGGACCCGATCGCGCGAGCGGCCTCGACGAACACTCCCTCCCGGACCTCGAGCGTGCGGGCGCGCGCGACGCGCATGTACATCGGGGTGCGGGTGAAGACGAGGACGAGGATGAGGTTGGTCACGCTCGGCTGCAGGACGTAGAGGATGGCGAGCGCCAGCAGCAGGGACGGGACGGTGTGGATGATGTCCGCGATGCGCATGAGTGCCGCGTCGACCCAGCCGCCGACGTAGGCGCTGAACATGCCGATCGCGTAGCCGATCAGGCCCGCGAGCACCACTGCCGAGACGGCGATCATGAGAGACGTGCGCGCGCCCATGACCAGCTGCAGCAGCATCGGACGGCCCAGAGCATCGGCGCCGAGCAGATAGGCGATGCCGTGGTCGAGCGAGAACGGCTCGACGAAGCGCAGCGCCAGGTTCTGCTGCTCGGCGGCGTCGGCGATGAACGGCGGGACCACGAGGGCGGTCAGGGCGATGATGGCGAGGACGATGGCCATCGTCGCAGTGAACGGCGACCTCCGAAGCAGCCGCAGCCGGCGCCAGCGCGCACTCGCCGGACGATGCCGGGCGATCGCATTCGGCATGGGGGCGTCCTTCCCGGTGCTCATGAGACCCGCACCCGAGGGTCGACGAGCGCGTAGGTCAGGTCGATGAGGATGTTGAAGAGGATGACGGCGACGCCGATCACGAACACCCCCGCCTGGATGACCGCGAAGTCCCGGTCGAGGACCGATCGGACGATGAGCCCGCCGACGCCCGGCCAGGCGAAGACGGTGTCGACGATGATCGCGCCGTTGATCATGCCGACGGCGCGGTCGCCGGCGACCGTGATGATCGGGAGGGCCGCGTTGCGGAGCCCGTGCCGGAAGAGCAGCCGGTTCTGGCCGAAGCCCCGCGCCCGCGCGTTCTGGATGTACCCGGAGTTCATCGCGTCGATCATCGCCCCGCGGACGACCTGGGTCAGCACCCCGACGGGGGCGAGGATGAGCGTCGCGACCGGGAGGATCCACGATGCCGCGCTGCCCGTGCCCGATGTCGGGAGCACGCCGAGTTGAACCGCGAAGAAGAGGATTCCGACGAGGGCGAACCAGAAGTCGGGGATGCTCGCGGTGGTCAGCGAACTCACCGTGATCAGTCGGTCGACGAGCTTGAAACTGTAGAACGCGGCGAGGCAGCCGAGCACCACCGAGATCACGATGGCGCAGATCATCGCGACGAGCGCGAGCGACAGGGTGTGCGGGAACACGGCGAGCACCGCCTCGATCGCGGGTCGCTGCTGGCGGATCGAGTCGCCGAAGTCCAGCCGCAGGGTGTCACCGACGAATCGTGCGAACTGCACCCAGATCGGGTCGTTGAGCCCGTAGTTCTCGTTGAACTGCCGGATCGCCTCCTCCGAGGCCTCCTCGGGCAGGTAGAGGTTGGCCGGGCTTCCTGTCAGCCTCGCCAGGAAGAAGACGATGACCATGACGCCGGCGAGCGCGACGATGCTCGAGAGCACGCGGCGCGCGAGGAAGGTGATCATGTTGCGTCGCCGGGCGTGTGCGAATACGCGTCGGCGGGGGTCAGAAGGTTGAGCATCGGCTCGTCGCTCTGGAACCGCCGATAGTTCTCGGTCACGATGTCGATTGAGCGCTGGGTGCGGTTGGGCATCGCCGGCGTGACGTGGGGCGTGATCAGCACGTTCCGGGCGCTCCAGATGCGTGCGTCCTCGGGGAGGGGTTCCTGCTCGAAGACGTCGAGCCCGGCGCCCGCGATCACGCCGCCGTCCAGCGCGTCGACCAGTGCGTCCTCGTCGATCAGCGGGCCGCGCGCGATGTTGATGAGGTAGGCCGAGCGCTTCATCAGCTTCAGTTGTTCCTCGCCGATCATGTGCCGCGTCTCATCGGTGAGCTTCGCTGTCAGGACGACGACGTCGCTGTCGGTGAGCAGCTCGTCGATGGTGTCGCCGTTCTCGACGGAGTACATGCGATCGACGGGGACTCCGGGCTCGGCTGCGCTGCGCCGATGGCCGAGCACGGTCATGCCGAACGCCCGACCGAGACTGGCTACCTCCTCGCCGGTGCGGCCCATGCCGATGATGCCGAGGGTCTTGCCCCAGAGGCTCAGTCGCGTGGAGTAGTCGGACAGCCCGCGCCAGCGCTTCTGTCGCTGCATCTCGAGCAGACCGGGTGCGTCGTGTGTCAGCGCGAGCGCGAAGTAGAAGACGTGCTGCGCGAGCGTCGGAGCGGAGCGCCCGGCGGCGCCGGTGACGACGATGCCGCTGTCGAACACTTCCGGGCGAGCGGTCTTGTTGAGGCCGGAGTGGTCGCAATGCACCCACTGCAGGCGCGACCCGGAGAGGAAGCGGGAGTCGAGGTCGCCCTCGATGACGGCGAGATCGGCCACCTCGAGCGCGCGCGCTATCGCCTCGTCGTCGTCTTTGCGCGCGCGGATCACGTTCGCCGGACGGAACAGCTCGACGAGCTGGTCGATCTCGCTGTCGCTGTACGGAACGGTGACGAGCACGTTCTCGACGGGCGGGCGGGTCCCGGTTGCGGACCGGCGCGAGTGGGGGTCCATGCAGCCTCCTTGCCGACGAACCGCAGGTGCGCGGTGGACATACCGTATCATGGCATCTGATATCTCAGAATACGATCTGGCAAAACGCGGCAACGGAGGAATGACATGCAGACAGTGGGAATCGTCGGCCTGGGCATCATGGGGTCGCGGATGGCGGCCAACCTGGTGACCGCGGGGTTCGATGTCATCGGCTACAACCGTTCAGAAGCCGCGCTGACCGAGCTCGTCGAACGCGGGGGTCGGCGCGCCGACAGCATCGCGGAGGTCGCGTCTGCCGCGCAGGTGATCGTCCTCATGCTGCCGGACTCTCCGGATGTCGAGGCGGTCGTCAGCGGGGCCGGCGGCGTTTTCGCGAACGCGGCCACCGGCTCCATCGTCATCGATTGCAGCACGATCAGCCCGCCGGTCGCCACCCGGCTCGCCGCCGAGGCCGCCCGTGCCGGTATCGCCATGCTCGACGCGCCCGTCAGCGGAGGCGCCCAGGGCGCGGCCGACGCCACGCTCTCGATCATGGTCGGAGGCGACCCCGCGACACTCGAGCAGGTGCGGCCCGTGCTCGGGGCGATGGGCTCCACCATCGTGCACGTCGGTCCGGCAGGGTCCGGGCAGGCCGTCAAGGCTGCCAACCAGCTCGTCGTCGGCGGCACGATCGCGCTCGTCGCAGAGGCCATCGTGCTGCTCGAGGCGCTCGACGTGCCGGCCGGTCCGGCTCTCGAGGTGCTCAAGGGCGGACTCGCCGGCAGCAAGGTGCTCGAGGTGAAGTCGGCCGCGATGCTCGCCGGCGACTTCACGCCGGGATTCCGCATCGAGCTGCACGACAAGGATCTCGGAATCGTGACCGCGGCGGCGCGACAGGCCGGGATCGGACTTCCCGTGACGGGTCTCGTGGCGCAGCTCATGACGGCCGCGAAGGCACGTGGGCTCGGGGGCTCCGATCACGGCGCGCTGCTTGCGCTTGCGCGCGAGTTCGCCGGGCGCTGAGGAGTCGGGCTGCCGGTCGCAGCCACGCCCAGAGCGCGAGGTCAGTGCGGCCGGCCCGCCGTACGCCCGGTGCTCGCCTCATAGGCGGCGAGCGTCGCGGCGTCGGCCGGGTAGGTTCCCCGCAACGGGCGGCCGCTTTCGATCTGCTCGAGGATGAAGTCCTCTAGGTGCTCCTGTGCGGCGGCATCGCGGGCGACATCCTCGGCGAGATGCGCAGGGATGCACACGACGCCGTCGTGGTCGCCCACCATGATGTCGCCGGGGTAGACCGCGACCTCTGCGCAGCCGATCGGCAGATCCATGTCCACCACGTGGTGAAGGGCGAGGTTCGTGGTCGGTGACGCGCCGGCCGTGAAGGTCGGCAGATCCAGCGCGCGGAATCCCACGACATCGCGGACGGTGCCGTCGGTCACCAGTCCGGCGACGCCGCGGGCCCTCAGGCGGGTCGCGAGGATGTGTCCGAGCGAGGCAGCGCGCGTCTGACGCCGCGCGTCGATGACGAGCACCGATCCCGGCGGTGCCGTCTCGACAGCGAGTCGCTGCGGGTGATCGTAATCGCGGAACACCGAAAGCACGTCGAGGTCTTCGCGGGCGGGGATGCACCGCATCGTGAACGCCGGGCCCACCAGTCGGGGCCGCTCGGGGTTCGAGTGGGTGAGCCCCTCCAAGAACGCATTGCGGATGCCGCGGTCCATGAGCTGCGTCGTGATCGTCGCGGTACTCACCGTCTCGAAGGTCACCCGCATGCTCTCGGTCATCACCGAGGGCGTGGGGGCTTTCGTTGACTCGGTCGTCATCTGTCCGTTTCCGTGGGAACTCGTGGGGTGGGAGGGCCTCTCCTCGCGCCCCGTCGGGCGCGAGGAGAGGCAGTCGCCGGACTTACCGGTTGAAGGTGATATCGGCGACGTGGAGTTCGAACGCCGTCAGGCCGTTGACCTCGTACGAGACGCGGTCGGAGTGCGTGAGCAGGCCCTGGAGCTCGGCGATCGAGACCATGTAGAAGATCTCGTCGTACACCGTGCGAGCGATGTCCTGGTACAGGCTCGCGCGCTCCTCATCCTTCGCGTTGACCGCCTCGGCCAGCGCCGCGTCGATGTCCCGGTCGGACAGGGCGCTGTTGCGGCCGTCGCTGGCGAAGTACTTCGGGAACGAGAACGCCGCGTCACCCGTGATGTTGTCATGGGCCGCGATGAGGATGCTCGGTCCACGGTCGTCCGGGAACGGTCCGTTGGAGTACTCGCGCCAGGCTCCGGCATCGAGATTCACGAGTTCGATCGCGAGTCCGGTGGCGCCGATCTGCTGGACGATCGCCTGGGCGACCTCGGTCTCGTTCGGGAACAGGTCCGTGCGGTTGTAGACCTTCACGGCGGTGTCGACCGGCGTACCGTCGGCCGCTGCCTCCGCGATGAGCTCGGCGGCGCGCTCCGGGTCGTAACCCGGACCCGAGTAGCCGGGGATGTAGCCGTTGACCAGGGGCGAGACGATCTGATCGGTGGGAGTGCCGATGTCGGTCATCAGCGAGCCTACGATCGTCTCCTTGTCGATGGCCAGCGCGATCGCCTCGCGCACCCGGACATCGTTCAGCGGAGCGGCGAACGGGTCGACCCGCAGCAGGAGCACCTCGTTGCGGGTGTACGGCAGGGCGCCGTCGGCGTCCTGAGGCGCGACGTCGAGTGTCAGATCGGCCTCGCCGGTCTTGACCATCGAGGCGCGGACGGTGGCGTCCTCGCGCCAGACGAAGGACACGCTGGCGACCTGGGGCGCGTCACCCCAGTAGTCGTCGAAGCGCTCGAGAACGATCCGCTCGCCGGGCTCGGAGTCTGCGAAGACGTAGGGCCCGGTCCCGATGGGCAGGGCGGTCTTCTCCGCGGCGGGCGTGTTCGGCGAGGTCATCTCGATCGCGCTCATGCGCACCGGCAGAATCGGGTCGGGCGAGTCGGTGACGATTCGAATGGTGTCGTCGTCGATGGCGGCGGCCTGGATCGCGATGCCGGCGAACTGGGACGCGTTGCCGCAGGCGAGTTCGGGAACGAACACGCGGGTGATGGCGGCGACGGCGGCCTCGGCATCGAATGCGGTGCCGTCGTGGAACACGACTCCGGGCTTGAGGTCGAAGGTCCACTCGAGGTCGGACTCCTGCGTCCAGCTCTCGGCGAGGACGCCGTCGATGACGCCGGTCGTGGAGTTGACGGTGGTGAGCGGCTGCAGAACGTTGCCGCGGAGAACGAGCGCGTTCACGTTGGTGGTGATGTCGTCGCACGGTTCGAGCGAGATCGGCTCCTGCGCGAGTGCGATGACGACATCGTCGTTGTCGTCGACGGGCGCGGCGGGTGAACAGGCGGTCGTGAGCGCGATCACTCCGCCGACCGCCAGCGCGAGCATCATCCGGCGGGTGTTTCGGTGCCTCTGCATTGCTGATTCAACTCCCTTGTTGATCCGAACCGCGGTCACCGACGGTCGTCGGCGCCACCGCCGGTAAGACCGGCAATCGAATGGTATACCATATCTCAACATCTGACAATATGATCGGGTGGGGTATCGGCCACCGTCATGATGTGTGCTAGAACGTGAGCATGCCGACCGAGTCCGTGGACACAGCCGGGCTCCCCCCGCTGGGGGAGTCGACGACGCGCACCGATCTCGTCGTGGAGGCGATCCGCGCCGCCATCCTGTCGGGGCAGTTCCGTCCCGGCCAGGACCTCGTCGAGCGGCGCCTCGCCGAGGCCCTCGGAGTCTCCAAGACGCCGGTGCGCGAAGCGTTCATCGTGCTCGCACGGTCCGGTCTCTTGACGACATCGCAGAACCGCGGAGTGACCGTGCGCCAGCTGTCGCCGCGCGACTTCCGGCACGTATACGAGCAGCGCGCGTTGCTCGAGCCCTGGGCGATCGCGAGCCTCGAGCGGCTCGACGATACCGCCTACGCCACGGCATCCCAGGCGATCCGCGAGGCGGACGCCGCGGCCGCTGCAGGCGATCTCGTCCAGCGCGCGCTCGCGGGACGGCGCTTCCACCGTGAGATGTACGCCCAGTGCGAAAACAGCCTGGTCGTCGATTCGCTCGACGCGCTGCAGGACCTGACGTCGTTGGCGATCGTCGGCGTCCTGTGGGAACGCTGGCCGGTATGGCAACAGGAGTCGGAGGAGCATCAGCGAATTCTCGACGCCGCGCACTCCGGCGACACCCGCACCGCATCCGAGCTCATGCGCCAGCACATCGAGACCTCGATCGAGCGGCTGGCCATGCAGGAGGTCACCTCCTGAGGTCGGGCCTCTCACCGTCGGGTACCACTAACCTGGGGCCCGTGAGCCCGAGGACGAGCAGCCGACCCAAGCGCGTCGTGGTCGCCATCAACCCGTCGGCATCGTTCGGGGCCAAGAGCGACATCGGCCCGGCGCTCGTGCAGACGCTGCGGGCCGAGGGGCACGAGGTGCAGTCCCTCACCGAACCGAGCTGGCTGGAGCTGCTGGCCTCTGCGCGCGCCGCCGTGAAGACCAAGCCGGATGCGCTGGTCGTCGTCGGCGGGGACGGCATCGTCAACCTCGGGGCCAACCTCGTCGCCGGCACGAAGGTGCCGCTCGGCATCATCCCGTCCGGGACCGGAAACGACATGGCACGTGGCCTGGGGATCCCGCACGACGACACCGAGGCGGCGATCGCCACGCTCGCCGCGGCTCTGCAGAACGGACCGCGCACCATCGACGCCGCGCGCATCTCGTTCACCGACGACGCGACCGGGCAGCCTGCCGAGCGGTGGTTCCTCTGCGCCCTGAGCGCCGGGTTCGACGCGATCGTCAACGAGCGGGCCAACAACATGCGAAACCCGAAGGGTCCGTCGCGCTACATCATCGCGCTGATGATCGAGCTGGCGAAGCTGAAGCCGATCGCGTACCGGCTGACCCTCGACGGCCGCGTGATCGATACCCAGGGCGTGCTGGTGTCGCTCGGCAACAGCATCTCGCTCGGCGGGGGCATGAAAATCACCCCCGACGCGAAGCTCGACGACGGTCTGCTCGACGTGCTGATCGTGAAACCGCTCGGGCGGGCGGCGTTCCTGCGCATCTTCCCGCGGGTGTTCAAGGGCACTCACGTGACCGATCCGCGGGTGCGGATCGAGCGCGCGCAACGGGTACGGATCGAGGCTGAGGGAATGGTCGCATACGGCGACGGGGAACGCATCGGCCCGCTGCCGATCGACGTCGAGGTGGTCCCCGGAGCGGTGCGGGTCCTGGCGCCGAACCCCGGCCCGAACAGCGTGCACGAGGGCTGACCCGCGCTTTTGGAGGGGCTCCGCCGGGTGTGGCATACTCGGAGGGTTGTCGTGACGGCCCCATCGTATAGTGGCCTAGTACGCCGCCCTCTCACGGCGGTAACGCGGGTTCGAATCCCGCTGGGGTCAC
>Ga0182739_1004892_pt1 | contig 10830 bp, 9 predicted proteins | sample eDN5th30CBELigBY_FD_128873 | JGI IMG/M metagenome (GOLD analysis project Ga0182739, IMG submission 128873) | Enriched backyard soil microbial communities from Emeryville, California, USA - eDNA 5th pass 30_C BE-Lig BY (version 2) (version 2) | ecosystem: Environmental > Terrestrial > Soil >...
CGACGAGGCCGCCCGCCACGTGCAGATCGATAGCGATGTTCTGGAGAAGCTGAAATATCCGCGCGAGACGATGAAGGTCCGGCTGCTGATCCGGATGGACGACGGGTCGCGCAAATCCTTCCTCGCCTGGCGGTGCCGCTATGACGACACGCGCGGACCGACCAAGGGCGGCATCCGCTTCCACCCGGCCTCGACCGCAGAGGAGGTCGAGACCCTGGCCTTCTGGATGACGGTCAAGTGCGCCGTGACCAACCTGCCGTACGGCGGGGGCAAGGGGGCGGTTCAGGTCGATCCCAAGAGTCTGTCCAAGGCCGAGCTGGAGCGGCTGTCGCGCGCCTATGTCCAGGCCTTCGCCGGCATCATCGGCCCGGATCGCGACATCCCGGCGCCCGACGTCTACACCAACGCCATGATCATGGGCTGGATGGCCGATGAATACGCCTCCATCCAGGGCGAGGCCGCGCCCGCCGTCATCACGGGCAAGCCGATCGCCCTGGGCGGCTCGGTCGGGCGCGAGGACGCCACGGCGCGCGGCGGCTTCTACCTGACCTGTCACCTGACCGAGCGGCTGGGCCTTCCGGCCGAGGGCCTGCGCGTGGCCGTCCAGGGCTTCGGCAACGCCGGCCAGCACGTGGCGCGCCTGTTCCGCAGCATAGGCGCCAAGATCGTGGCCGTGTCGGATTCCGGCGGCGCCGTCCACGCCGCCTCCGGCCTGGATCTGGACGCCCTGCTGGCGGCCAAGGCGGCCGGCCGGTCGGTGGTCCAGGCCGACCACGGCGGCAAGGCCATACCGCCTGAAGAGCTGGTCGCCGTCGACTGCGACGTCCTGGCCCCCTCGGCCATGGAAGACATGATCCATGACGGCAACGCCGCCTCGGTGCGGGCCAGGGTGGTGCTGGAACTGGCCAATGGTCCGATCACGCCCGAGGGCGACCGCATCCTGGCCGACAAGGGCGTGGTGGTCCTGCCCGACATCCTGGCCAACGCGGGCGGGGTGACGGTGTCCTATTTCGAATGGGTCCAGAACCGCCAGGGCTTCTACTGGACGCTGGACGAGGTCCAGTCGCGCCTCAAGACCATCATCGAGACCGAGGGCGACGCCGTCTGGGCCATCGCCGAGGACAAGGGCGTCACCCTGCGCACGGCGGCCTATATCCACGCCCTGGGCCGCCTGGCCGCCGCCATCGAGGCCCACGGCACCCAGCAGTTCTTCGCCAGCTAGGCTGTTTCCGGCCCGGCTTCGATTTCTCCAAAGCGTCGCACTTCCAACCGCTTCCCTGTCATCAGTCTTCGGCAAGGGGACGGCGACTGAAGGTTGGGAGCGCGCCCATGGACGTCTTCTATTGTTTGATCCACACGCCCGAGGCGATCACGCCCGAGCTGTGCGTCCTGCCGGGCGCCACAGAGGTCGAGGCCGTGCGCGGCCTGACCGAGGTCGCGCGCGACTGGCCGCGCCTGGAGCGCATCGACCTCTATCGCGGCAACCACGAGGTCCGCAGTTTCGCCCCGTCCGATCTGGCGACGGCTGCGCCCATCCACGCCCTGGCGGCCTGACGCCCACGCGAGGCCAGGCGTCGTCGGAGGCGTCGATGCGATCGAAACAAACGTAAGGAGAAGTGGTGCCGCTTAGGTGACTCGAACACCTGACCCCCTCATTACGAATAAGATGAGTCGCCTATTTATATATATAAATCAATAAGTTAAAATTCAATTTTTGGACAATTTTTCCAAGATTATTTTTGTCTATGGGTGAGTGTGTGGGCGGCCTTGTGGCCTAAATAATGTTGTAATTTCAACAACATCAAACTCCCAACTACCCAAACATTCTTACCTCATTATGCCAGCATCCTTCGCCCAATCCCTTACCCAAAACGACACCATCCGTGCGTCTGCATTCGAGCGGGCTGGGTGGGCTTGCGAAGGCTCAGCAATAGTCTCGGGTTGTTTGTCTGTTCCCTCGTCGTCCAGACGGACGAGGTCTCGTAATCGGTCCTCGTAGGTCTTGTAGATGCAGGTTGCATCGGCGTCGCACAGGCGAACGTCTGCCAACCACGCTCGCTGACTGCTTCTAAGGGCGTCTTGGTCAGTCTGGCGGGCGAGGACGGCCCTAAAGGTCTCGTCCATCTGCCGATCCATCAGCGCCAGTTCAGGATCGTTGCAGATAGCGATTTCAGTAGGGTGGCTGGCTCGGCGACAATCGAAGCTCGCTTGGGCGTCGGCTTTGATTGGGACCGCCGATATGGCGAGCGCCATCGCTGGCAGCAGTAGGTTTCTGAGTTTCATTGCCCCTCCTGATCGGTTGCAGCCGCCTTCCGCTCTGGAAGCGGAGCAGGACAACTCGAACCAATATTCACTTAATGGAATAAACTTGGCTGTGCTCCGTCGTCAACGCATGGGGGATGGACATCAGGGTAGTGATCGGCCGGAACGTGCGACGCCTCAGGGTGGCGAAGGGCCTCACCCAAGAGGAGTTGTCCGACCGCTGTGATTTTGACCAGCGCTACATCAGCCAGGTTGAAACTGGACAGCGAAACCTGACCGTCCTGAGCCTTTACGAATTGGCTCAGGCTCTCGGCACGACTCCTGTTGCCCTCGTCACCCCAGACGAAGAAGCGGCCAAAGACGGCTGACGATCAGCCTCCCGGAGGCTGCCATGACGACAAATGAATCTGCCGCCGCCGAATTTTTCAAAGCGGCGGTCGGTGATCGCATTCGGGAATGGCGAGAAGCGCTCGATCAGTCTCGGGGCGAGTTGGCGGGCTCGGCGGGTATTTCGGTCAGCTATCTCGGCAAGATCGAGCGGGGAAAAGCTACTGCTACTATCACGACCATACAGGCCGTCGCCGTGGCGCTTGGGGCGTCTGTATCGGAACTGCTCGACGTGGAGGGGGAAGAACTGGGTCTCGCCGCAAAGACGGCCTCTAAGCCTTCCGACGCTTAAACTGCACCCTCTGGGGCGATAGTTGGAAGGCGGTGTCGAATCCGGCTTCCCGTTGAATGACCCAAGCTGGCCGCCCACCGTAATCGACCGTGTTGGCCCAAAATTGCTTTGTACGAGTGTACTTCTTCATCGGCCCAACGAGAGCTTCGACTTCCTCGATCGTCATCGTGAACTCGTCGCCGACGGCGCTCTTCAGATGATTGATAAGAGGCTGATACTTCCGAGTGCTAGGCATCGAACACCTTAATGGCAACGCTTGAGCGCCATTAGCTATATCCAGTTGCATAGGGAAGGGGCCCCAAAGCCTCACCCTAAGCGAATTTAAGACGTTGGACCTTCAACGTGCAAAAGGGACTCTGATCAAACAGCCTAGCGGCCCAGACGGACTCAGGCGGATTTAACGGAGCCTAATGGACGCTAATGGAGCCTAATGGACTCTAACGGAGCCTAATGGACGCTAATGGACGCTAATGGATGTTGCGAATCTGTAGGGGCAAACAGGGCAACCTCTTCGACCAAGCTCGAAGCTCGTCAGCTTGATCCAGGCTGCTTGGTCACCGCTACATCGCTGCCAATATCAGGGCATCCTTTTTGGCCCGTGCGGATCGGATGGCGTTAATCCAAGCGGCAAAAGAGTTGGTTGGGAGGCGATAAAATCCTCGTCTGGACTCATCGGATAGGATGATATTTTTGCCCTTAAGGGTTTGGAGGGCGTTGGTCACGCTTGATTCCGAGACGCCAGACTCTGCAATGATTTGTTTTCGGCCAACCCAGCCATCTCCATAGTCAGCCATTGCATCCAAAACTCGACGATAATCTTCGGACGAAATGCGAGCATGGTACATTTCATTGAAGTATTTATCTCCTAGTTGGGCAATAGCTCCTCCTGCCTCAAAGGCTCCTTCGTCAACATCTGCCTCATCAATCTCGTTGTCTTTGTCGTGATCGAAAGCGCAGTAAGCAAATTGCTGAACAAAATTAGGGTATCCCTCCGATAGTTCGGCTAGAAAAATCAGAGCGTCGGGAGTGATTGAAGTTGTAGTAGCGTTTCGATTGTTCGCTTCGTTCAATCCTATTCTTACAACTTCTTTTCTCTCTTCCATTTCCAGTGGTTCGAGCAATAGAGTGTGAAAAAGCCTTGGCGAAGAATCATGGCTTTCTCGCAGGCGAGACATAACCGTAGGGAGGCCCGCAAGTCCAAAAGCCACTCGGTTGCAATCTCTACGGGTTAAACGCTCCGTAAGAAATTTTAGAAGAGCGCCCAGTCCAGCGTCGGCACCAGGTCGGTCGGCCTCATCAATAAGAAATAGAACTCCGTCGAGGCTGTCTCCAATCTGCAAACAGAACTTGGAAAGAGCCGTAACAAGATCTTCTGCAATTTCTTCGGGGTCTAAAAGATCTTGGTTTGTAGCTTTGTTATACCGAACACCTAGAACCTCCCAGTTCGTTAACCAGTCCCAGAAGGTCTTGGCATTTTCAGCAAGACCGTGTCGGTCGGCAATGGCCTGTTTTAGCCCACGCCCCATTTTTCTGACGATGTCCAGTTGGGTGGAGCAGCCGCCGATATCTATAGGAACCGTCAGGAAGTTCAGTTTGAATGGTCCGACATCGGCTCCATTGGCTAAAGCCTCGACGTATAGCAGGAGGGAGGATTTTCCGATTCCTCTCTCTCCTTGCACCAAAAAGTGCTGTGGGTTTCCATGCCTGGACTGAAAAAGACAGCGCTCAATCGTTGTAATTTCATCCTCTCGCCCGACGAACATCGCAGGGTGTACAAGGCTTCCAGGTTTGAACGGATTGAATTTGGGAGCGGCCATCGGTGCAAGATGGCTAATGTTTGAACGCCACGCAAATTCACGTGATGGGCGAAAGTTCTGATCCCCAAAGCGTTCGGCATTCCACCTACCACGACGCCTGCTCGCAACAGCTCATCAACTCATTGAGTTGAACGATACTTGGGCGAAAAGGGAAAAGTGGTGCCGCTTGCGTGACTCGAACACGCGACCCCCTCATTACGAACTCGTTTGAAGCCCGACGGTCAAATCCAGCGCTGGTATGGCTTTGGATGCTATTTCGCACCCTGGAAGGCCGGGCCACCCAAACACTTCCCATTTTGGCCTGATCGCGTGGTTCACTCGTTTCCTAGTTAGCGCGCGCTAACTCAGACCAAGTTCAAATTTCGACCTGCACCATACCTGCGGAGGCGCGCATTTGCGACCCGGTCCGGCGATCAAACGTCGGCCTCGTCATCGTGGGGATAGGTTGCTTCGTAGTGCTCAGATACCGTGCGACCGTCGGCTGCCCTCCAGTACCTGCCAGGCTGAACGGCATAAGGCGCGCCTGAAATGATCATCTGCGCGCGGGTCAGCGACACCACCTCGTCGCGCAGACGAACTTTCTTGGCTTCCACGATCTCGATGACGTCGCCGGTTTCGACGTGAACCAACTCCGATCCGATCGACAGACCCATCTCTTCGAAATTCAGGGGAGGACGCCGCTTCTTCTGTTCGAAGCTCCGTTCGGCTTCATACGCGCGAGGTTCTTCCTTCTTCACCTCGCGCTCGGCGGCGGCTTCTGTTTCCGGCGTGAGGTCGTCGCCCGGGAAGGCGTTCAGCAATTCGATCAAGCGGAAGGGCTCGATCGAGAAGAACTCACGGGCCGGGTTCACGCGCTCTCGACCGAAGGCGACATGAAGCGCCTTCTCAACCTTGACTGCATCGTGGACACGGCGGGCGACGGCCACACGAAAGGGCAGGGGAACGCCTGTGGCCCGGCTCAACTCCGCCACGCGCCTTTCAACCGTGTCGCCCGACGTCCTGCCGATCTTCACGATTCCCGGCATGGCCTCGTTGGTGAGCACGTAAACGATGCCTTCGCTCGTGGCGGGTGTTGCTAGCTCGAACATGATTTCCTTATGAGGTCAGGAGTATCTTCGCAGCACGAAATCCCAGACCTGTTCGACCTTGTTGTTCCACAGCGTCTGAGGATAGGGATTCTCCGGCAGTTCATTGAGCCGCTGTCGGATCGCGGTCCAGACCGCACCGCGCGTTTCCTGCCCGCGAACCCAATCTATCGCGCCGGTCAGGTCGTGAAGCCTCTCCAGGAGGGAGCGCGCCACCCGCTTGACGTCCTGCTCCTCCGCCTTGCTGAGCTTCGGTTCAGGGGTGGTCAGCAGATCAAAAATCGCCAGCTCTTCCTCTGTCAGCTCCTCACGTGCGGCTCGATGCTCCTCGTCATCCATCTCACCGATGAACGCTTTCAGCGCCTCGAAGAACTGCTCCGCATCGACAGAACCGGCATTGTAGTCAGCCACCAATTTTTCCAAGCGTTCCACTAGGTGCTGCCGCGTGGGATTGGCCGCTGCCAGCTTGTTCGCTTTTTCCTCCGCGTCCTCGCGCAGTCTTTCGGCGGTGACTCTAGGACTGGCGGCAAAAAGGGCGGCCAACTTGTCGAAATCGATACCAGAGAGGTCCACCCGCCCCTGGGCGGTATCGCCTTCGACGATGGGGGTCAGGATCGCGACGCCCTCCAGCTTCTCGTCGAGCAGTTCGGCGATTCGGGCTGAGACCGCAGAAATATCGATCGGTCCCAGTTTGGCCTTCACTGCGTCCGACAGAGTGTGGAACACCGCAACCGGCTTCAGATAGGGCGCTGCCCGTTCATCCGGCAGCAGCGCCTTGTAAGCCTTAGTGACAGCAGCGCTCAGGCGCAGGAACTCGCGACGACGCTCATCGGGAGCGACCAGAATCTCCACGGCCTGACTGATGAGCTTCAGCCGTGCGAAATCTCGGACCTCCATGATGGCGTCTGCTTCGACGCCCAGCGGCTGAACGAAGGTGCGGGCCTTTTCAAGCGCTTGTTCCAGGGCAGTGACCAGTTCGTCCTTGTTCTGGATAGGACTTTCCCCTTCGTCACCTCCCCCGCCCGCATAGATGGCAAGCGCCTTTTGGAGGTTCTGGAACACGCCGACGTAATCGACGATGACGCCGGATGTCTTGCCCTCAGCCCGGCGGTTGGCCCGAGCGATAGTCTGCATCAGCGTGTGGTTCTTCATCGGCTTGTCGAGGTAGACAGTACCGATGGTGGGTACGTCAAAGCCGGTAATCCACATGGCGCAGACGAACACCAACCGTAGTGGGTCATCGGCGTCCTTGAACTTCGCCTCTAGATCCTCCTTCTGCATCCGCTCGCGGTGGGGGAGGATGTCGAGCCCTTTCTTGCGCAGATCGTCGATCTCGTTCTGGCCTTGGCTGACCACCACCGCCATATCGAGTTCGCGCAGCCACATAAGCCGTTCGGCTATGGCCGCGCCCTCCGCTTCATGAGCTACCTTCAGCCGTTCCTCGTCCTGCGCAATCAAGCGGGCGACTTCGGCTCTTACTCGGTCGTGCATGGCGACGGCGGTCGCCTTGTCGATAGCCACGAACATCGCCTTGCCGCGATAGCCTCGCATGGCGAAGTGCAGGGCCATGTCCTCGGCCACCTTATCTAGCCTGTCGGACGCCGTGATCAGGGTGTACTGGCTGCCGAATTGCTGACTGAGTTTCTTTTCCTGCTCCTCGTCCAGCATCGCCTCTTCAAGCAAGGCGTCCAACTCTTCCCGAAGTTCATCGGAGTTAAGCTGCAACTCTGGCTTTCTGGCCTCATAGAACAGCGGCACGGTCGCCTTATCGCGCACGGACTGGGCGAAGTCGTAGACGGAGACGTAATCGCCGAACACCTCGCGGGTGCGGCTTTCCTCGCCCTGGATCAGCGGCGTGCCGGTGAAGCCGATGAAGGAGGCGTTGGGCAGCGCCGCGCGCATATTGGCGGCAAGCTGGTCATACTGGCTGCGATGAGCTTCGTCGGTCACCACGATTATGTCCGAGCGTTCGGACAGCACCGGCATCGGTTCCCTGTCAGCCGTGCTGAACTTTTGGATCAGGGTGAACACATAGCGTTCGTTGCCTGCCAGCAACTCTTGCAGATGGGCGCGACTTCCCGCCTGAGCCTGATGGATATCCTTGGTGAGCGCGCCGACAGACGCGAACTGTCCGGCGATCTGGTCGTCGAGTTCGGTGCGGTCGGTGACGACGACGAAGGTGTAATTGCCGCCTAGCCGCCGCAGCACCTTTTCCGCGAACATCACCATGGACAGGCTCTTGCCCGACCCTTGCGTGTGCCAGAACACGCCCAGGCGCCCATGATTGCTCTCGACATGGCGGACGGCATCGATGGCACGGTTGACCCCCAGCACCTGATGATATTTGCCGACGATTTTACGCAGGCCTCCGCGCGCCTCGTCGAACAACACGAAGCTTTCGATAAGGTCCAGGAAGCGGGAAGGCTCACAGGTCGCACGCAGCAGGGTTTCAAGACTGGGATCGTCCGGCCCATCTTCCTCCAACTTCTTCCACGGCGCGAACACGTCATAGGGCACATGGGCCGCCCCCATAACCGTTTCCAGGCCGTTCGACAGGATCACGAAGCCATTGGCGGGGAACAGGTGGGGGATGGTGTCGCGATAGTCCCTCAGGTTGTTGTCATAGGCGTCCGCCAGCGGGCAGGCGGGGCTTTTCCATTCCGCTAGGAGCAGAGGTAAGCCGTTGACGAATCCGATGGTGTCGGGCCGCCGTTTGTGCAGCACCCCGTCGATCCAGACCTGGCTAGCGGCAAGGAAGTGATTGGCGGAGACATCTCGCCAATCGACCACCCGCACAAGCAGATCGTCGAACTTGCCGTCGTCGCGCCGGACCTGAACGGGAACGCCATTGCGGATCAGCGCCAGCACTTCTCGATTGGCGGCGACCGGCAGCATAGACGAGCGGTCGCGGGTCAATTCTGCTTCGGCTTGGGTCAGGGCTTCGGCTGGGAGGGTAGGGTTCAGCTTGCGCAGCGCCGCCTTCAGATGCGCGGGGAAATAGGCCTGCTGAAAGCTGGTGCGCCCTGTGGGATTGTTCGGCCCCGGCTGTTCGCCATGCAGATCGATATGCTGCCAGCCCAGTTCCTGTAACAGCTTGAGGGCTGGCTTTTCGACGATGCCATCCTCGGACGCGACGATGCCGGTCAGCCCGTGTGCCATGTCAGGCGGCCTCTTCCAGTTCGCGCTCGGCCTCGGCGACGGAAAGCTGGCCGGAGATCAGGCGCGGAAGCAGGAGATCGCGGGAGGCGGCGAGCAATCCGTTCGTCTTTCGCAACCTGTCGGCCAGCCGCAACATCGGCTCTGCGAAATCAGTGAAACGCTCAACGAGGTTTGCCGGAGGCAACATGATCAGCGCTCGTTCAAAGGTTGCAGCCGTGACCGCCGGATAGGCAGCGCCTTGGGCATTGCCAGCTAGATAGCCGACAAAATTATCAGTCGTGACCCAATGGTAGAGATAAGCAAACGAAGTGTCGTGGGCATCCAAGACAGTAAAGCCGGTTGACGCGACGATTTCCGGCGTGGGGTCGAGAACTACTGCAAAGGAACGTCGGTTGGGGCGCACGTTCGACCAGAGGATGCTCCCATCGGTCACGATACGCCGAGCGCGCCCCGGTGCTTCCGCAAACGGCATATGATTGATGGTGTCAATCTTGCCCGGAGAAACCGATGAGATGTCAATATAGCCGATTTCCGCAGGAGCATTCGCCGGTCGCAAAGATGCAGCGTTGATCGCGGCTACATTGGCCAACGTATCGTTTCGCCATCCCTCCGGCAGCGGGCCATCGGCTGTGTCGAGGATCGGCACCGCTTCATGCCCGGGGAAACGGAAGCGGACGAACCATTCCTCGAATAGCCCCCGCGCCATCTCCTCCAGCACCGCGATCCGCCGCCGGTTCACTTCGATCAGATCGTCATACGCCCCAAGGATCGACGCGATGCGGCGCTGGGTTTCGAGAGGAGGAACTGATATCTGAACGTTGCTGAAAGAGGTTTTGTTGATGATTGGGGTGGCTGATCCAGAGGCAATAGCAGAAATTTCCTCACGCTTTGCCTTGAGGGTGTAGAATGCCCAGCGATGAACAACGCGTGAATGATCTACTATGAGAGAGTTTATCTGCTGATTTGTTAAAGTTGGTTCACTCGTTAAGCACATCTTCCCTATTGATGCGATGCAAGTAAAGCATATGGTGTCGGGGGGGAGTATGACGCGCCGAAACTCCACATCACCCATCGGCGATAGCCGCCGCTGCGGTTCAGCGTAAATGCTCTGTTCCGAAATATCAGTAGGCGTGACGAAAGCCGTTCCGCTTCCCAGAAGTTCGGGCCTGCTAGTGGCGGGCGTTTTCCCGGTTACAACACGCCCGAGATCGGCGATGCGGTAGGTCTGCCATCCGCTCACGCCAGCACCTCGGCCACGTTCGCTGCGATCACGTTTTGCAAGCGCGCCGCCTCGGCGTTCAGGCCTTCCAGTTCCTCCTGCAAGACTTCCAGCCGCTCGCGGAAATCCTCGTCCGCCACCTGCTCGCCCGGCGCGACGCCGACATAGCGGCCGGGGTTAAGGCTCCACTCCTGGCCAGCGACCTGGGCTCGCGTGGCGACCTTGCACAGGCCAGGGACGTTCTTGTAGCCGCCATCCCCGAAGATCGCGGTCATCTTCGGTTTGCTGCCTACGTTCAGTTCAATTTCCTGACCGCGCCACAACCGCACGATGTTGCCGATGAACTCGATCTGGTCCGGCGTGAAGTCCCGCTGGGCGCGGCTGACCTGGCGGAAGATGTGCCGTGCGTCGATGAACAGTACCTCGTTGGCGCGGGGGGTGCCTTTCTTACCCTTGTCCAAGAACCAAAGCGTCACCGGCAGGGTGACGGTGAAGAACATGTTGGGCGAGGTGCTGACGATCACGTCCACCGCGCCGCTTTCGATCAGCTTGCGGCGCATCTCGCGCTCTGACCCCGCCGCGTCGGATGCGGAATTGGCCATGACGAAG
>Ga0182739_1004894_pt1 | contig 10826 bp, 8 predicted proteins | sample eDN5th30CBELigBY_FD_128873 | JGI IMG/M metagenome (GOLD analysis project Ga0182739, IMG submission 128873) | Enriched backyard soil microbial communities from Emeryville, California, USA - eDNA 5th pass 30_C BE-Lig BY (version 2) (version 2) | ecosystem: Environmental > Terrestrial > Soil >...
CGGCGCCTCCGCGCCACGAAGCTCGCCGGTCGGGACACCATCCCCGCGGTGGTGCGCAACACGGCCGACGAGGTCATGCTGCGGGATGCGCTTCTGGAGAACCTGCATCGGGCGAATCTCAACCCGCTGGAAGAGGCATCGGCCTACCAGCAACTGCTCGCCGACTTCGGCATCACCCAGGAGCAGCTCGCCGCCCGCATCGGCCGGTCCCGCCCGCAGATCACGAACACCATCCGCCTGCTCGGGCTCCCCGAGACCGTTCAGCGCCGCGTGGCGGCCGGGGTGCTCAGCGCCGGGCACGCCCGCGCCATCCTGTCTGCGGGGTCCCCGGAGGCGATGGAGAAGCTGGCGGCCAAGATCGTCAACGAGGACCTGTCGGTCCGGGCCGCCGAGGCGGTCGCCGCCCAGGCGAAGCCCGTCAAGCCGGCGGCCAAGCCCCGCGCAGGATCGCGTCGCGGGGCGCTCGACGAGGTCGCCGAGCGACTGGGCGACCGGCTGGACACCCGCGTGAAGATCGCGCTCGGAGCCTCGAAGGGGACCATCTCGATCGAGTTCGCCAACGTGGCAGACCTGAACCGCATCCTCGGGTTGCTCGGAGAGAAGAACTTCGGCTGAGCGGGCTCAGGCCTCCAGTGCAGCCTCGGCGAGCGTGGCGTACACCCAGCCGAGGTCGTGCCCGGCGGCTTCGAGGGCCTGCGGCACCAGCGAGGTCTCGGTGAGGCCCGGGAGCACGTTCGCCTCGAGGAACCACGGGGTGCCGGCGCCGTCGACGATGAGGTCGACGCGTGAGAGGTGGCGGAGTCCCAGGGCCTGGTGGGCGGTGAGCGCCGCCTCCGCGGCACGAGCGGCGACATCATCGCGCAGCCGGGAGGGCACGTAGAAACGGGTCTCACCGGCGTTGTACCGCGCCTCGAAGCTGTAGACGCCCGAGAGCGGCTCGATCTCGACCGCGGGAAGGGCGACGGGCCCCTCCCCCGTGTCGAGGATGCCCACGGCGATCTCGGTTCCGGCGATGCGCTGCTCGACGATCGCGACGTCGTTGTAGGTGTAGGCATCGACCATCGCCCGCGGGAGGCCCGCCTCGTCCTCGACGATCGTCACGCCCTGGGCGGACCCACCCTGGGCCGGCTTCACGACGACGGGGAGCGGGAGTTCGTCGTGGATGGCGTCGAACACGGCCTCCGCGCCGAGTTCGCGGAAGGCGTCGCGCGGCAGCGTGATCGAACGCGGGGTCGATACCCCGGCGCGGCCGACGAGGGTCTTCGCGGTGGGCTTGTCCCAGGCCAGACGGGCCGGCTCGGAGCGCGAACCGACGAACGGGATGCCGAGGAACTCCAGGAGGCCGCGGAGGGCTCCATCTTCGCCGCTGGCCCCGTGCAGGGCCGGCCACACGACATCGGGCCGGGTGTCGCGCAGGTAGCCGAGCAGGGACGCGTCGGGATCCCGCAGCTCGACCTCGATGCCGTGCTCGAGCAGGCTGTCGGCGACCCGGCGACCGGAGCGGAGGGAGACGTCGCGCTCGTGCGAGATCCCGCCGGCGAGCACGACGACGCGGGTGAGCTTCGAGATCATCCGCGTCAGCCGATGCTCGGGGGCAGCACGCTGTCGGCTGCGGCCGGCGCGGCGGGCAGGGTGAGCGGGCCGGTCTGCGAGAACTCGCTGAGCAGGGTCAGTTCGCCGTTGATGACGGTGGCGAGGCGGCGGATGCCCTCCCGGATGAAGTCGGGCGCGGGGTAGCAGAACGACAACCGCATCGCATCGCGCCCGCCCCCGTCGGCGTAGAACGCGGTTCCGGGTGTGTAGGCGACGAGTTCTTTGACCGCCCGCGGCAGCATGGCCTTCGCGTCGAGGTGCGGGGGCAGGTTCAGCCAGACGTAGAAGCCGCCGGCCGGGACGGTCCAGCTCAGCGTGGGCAGCTGCTCGGCGAGAGCGGCCAGCATGGCGTCCCGCCGCTCGCGGTAGACACCGCGGAACACGTCGATCTGCCCGCGCCAGTCGGCCGTCGCGAGGTATTCCGAGATCACGGTCTGCGAGAACGAGCTGGGCGACAGCACCGCGGCCTCGTTGGCCAAGACGAGCTTCTCTCGGATCGCGTGCGGAGCGACCGCCCACCCGACGCGCAGCCCGGGCGCCAGGGTCTTCGAGAACGTGCCCAGGTACACCACGCCCTCGTCGTCGACCGAGCGCATCGCCTGCGGCGGCGGCTGGTCGAAGTAGAGCAGCCCGTACGGATTGTCCTCCAGTACGAGGATGCCGTTCTCCCGCGCGATCTCGAGGACCTCCATGCGCCGCTGCCATGACAGCGTGACCCCCATCGGGTTCTGGAAGGACGGGATCGTGTACAGCAGCTTGATCGTGCGCCCCGCAGCCCGCAGCCGGGCGATCGTCTCCCGCAGGGCTTGCGGGATCAGACCCTCGTCGTCCATCGCGGTGTGGGCGACCTCGGCCTGATACGAGCGGAACACCGTCATGGCGGTGACGTACGACGGGCCCTCGGCGATGACGACGTCGCCCGGATCGAGGAACAGCTTCGACATCAGCTCGAGCGCGTGCTGCGAGCCGGTCGTGACCACGACATCGTCGACCGAGGCGCGGATGCCCTCGAGGGCCATCACCTCGAGGATCTGCTCGCGCAGGCGCGGCGTCCCCTGCCCCGAGCCGTACTGCAGCGCGACCGCGCCGGACTCGCGCACCGTGCGCTCGACCGCTGACGCGACGAGCTCCTGGGGCAGCGCCGACACGTACGGCATGCCGCCCGCCAGCGACACGACCTCGGGGCGGCTGGCCACGGCGAACAGCGCACGGACCTCGGAGGCACTGAGCCCCGCCGTGCGCTGGGCGTAGTGCGAGTACCACGGGTCGAGGTTGTTGCCCTGGGGCTCGGTCATCGCTCCAGGGTAGTCGCACGGGGAACACCCATCCGCCCGGCCTAGACTTTCCGTCATGTTCCGTCTCGCGCCGGGCCTGCGCGCCGGTCTCGCGGCCTCCGGGCTGTGGCTCGCCTCCGCCCTCCTCTTCGCCGCCGCCACCTGGGTCGGCCTCTACCGCGGGGACGCGATCCGGCTCGTGCTGATCGAGACCATCCCCGTCGGGACCTGGCAGTTGGACCAGCCCTGGCCGGTCGTCATCGCGGTCACCTCGCTCGTGGCGTTCGGGGCGGCGGTCGCCTGGGGGGTCGCGCTGCTGCACCGGGCCGCGTCATCGGCACCGCGCGGGGTGCTGCTACTGGCCACCTGGCTCGTGGTGGTCCTCGCCGGCGCTGCGGCCGGCGGTCTGACCGGGGTCGGGGCGGTGATCGGTACCGGTGTCCCGCGTGCGGCCTTCTTCGCCCAGGGGGTGCCGGATGCGATCGCACTGGGCACGGCGGCGGGGCTCGTCTTCGGGTGGATGCCGGCCTGGCTGGCGCTCCCGCCGCGCCGATCCGGGGAGGCGGTCACGGCATCCGTCGCCCCGTCGGCCCTGGGGGCGGTGGCTCTCGTCGCGGCCATCGCGCTGACGGTATCGACCGCGCTCGTCGTCGCGGACGCCCGGCAGGCCGGTCTCGCCGGGGAGGCTCCCCCCTCGGTCGTGCAGCCCGAGCCCGAACCGGTTCCGACCGGCACTCCCCCGCCTCCGGTCGCCCCGGGCGAGCACCCGTCGGACCCGTCGTGGTGCACGCCGTCTCAGCTGACCCTGGTGACGGCCGGGGCGGACGCCGCCACCGGGCATCGCGCGGCGACGTTGCGCGCAACCAACACGAGCGCCGACGGATGCGTGCTGCCCGGCTATCCGGACGTCGCCTTCGCCGACGAGCACGGCATGGCCGTCGGAGCCACGGTGCGGTACGGGGGCGGGTTCATGACAGAAGACCCCGGCCCCGCGCCGTTCCGGCTGGAGCCGGGGGCCGACGCCATCGCGTTCCTGGCATGGGATGTCACCGACGGCCGGACGATGATCGCGCAGCTCTACCTGGCCCCGTACCCGGGAGCGCAACGCACGCTCTGCATCGTCCAGCCCGGTCTCGACATCACGGCGCTGACCGAGGTCGCCGTGACGGCCTGGGCGCCGAAGAAGACCGACTAGGCGAGGAACTCGGCGAGATCGGCCTCGAGGGCGGGCTTGGGCTTCGCGCCGATGACGCGCTTGACGACCTCGCCCTTCTCGAAGACGTACATCGCCGGGATCGAGGTGATGCCGTACTTCATGGCGGTCTCGGGGTTGTCGTCGACGTTGAGCTTGACGATGTCGAGCTTGTCCGCGTTCTCCTCGGCGATCTTGTCGAGGATGGGAGACACGGCGCGACACGGGCCGCACCATTCTGCCCAGAAGTCGACCATGATCGGCTTGTCGTGCTCGAGCACGTCGGACTGGAAGGTCTCGTCGGTGACGGCCTTGGCGGACATCATTCCTTCTTTCGTGAGGTGGGTCAGGCGGATGCGCTGACCGGCTGGGGTGCGGCTGCAGCCTGGTCGGCCGCGGCGAGGTAGTGCTCGGCGTCGAGGGCCGCGACGACCCCCGAGCCGGCGGCGGTGGCGGCCTGCTTGTAGGTGGGGTCGATGACATCGCCCGCGGCGAACACCCCGGGGATGCTGGTCTTGGACGTCCGGCCCTCGACCGCGATGGTGCCCTCGGGGGTCAACTCGAGCTGCCCGTGCACGAGGTGGGTGCGCGGGTCGGAGCCGATCGCGACGAACATGCCGGTGACATCCAGCGTCGTCTCGGAGCCGTCCCGGGTGTCGACCAGGCCGATTCCGGCCACCTTCTCGTCGCCGTAGATGCGAGCGACCTCGTTGTTCCAGACGAACTCGATCTTGGGGTCGGCCTTCGCCCGGTCCTGCATCGCGGCCGAGGCCCGCAGCGTGTCGCGGCGGTGCACGAGGTAGACCTTGTCGGCGAACCGGGTGAGGAAGGTCGCCTCCTCCAGCGCCGAGTCGCCGCCGCCGATCACCGCCACCTTCTTCTGCTTGAAGAACGCGCCGTCACACGTGGCGCACCACGACACCCCGTAGCCGGAGAGGCGGGTCTCGTCTTCGAGACCGAGCTTGCGGTAGGCGGAGCCGGTGGCGTAGATGACGGTGCGGGCCTCGTGCACGGTGCCGTCCCCGACGGTGACGCGCTTGACGTCGCCCTCGAGTTCCAGCTTGGTGACGTCGTCGTAGACGATCTCGGTGCCGAAGCGTTCCGCCTGCTCCTGCATCTTCATCATGAGGTCCGGCCCCATGATGCCCTCGGGGAAGCCGGGGAAGTTCTCGACCTCGGTCGTCTTCATCAGCTCTCCGCCGAACTCGACCGAGCTGGCGATCAGCAGCGGTGCGAGGTTCGCGCGGGCGGCGTAGATGGCCGCCGTGTACCCGGCCGGGCCCGACCCGACGATGATGACCTGGCGCATCGCGCCTCCTTCTGCTGCCACAGGATGTTCAACACATCCTAGGTTCGGCGCATTCCGGTGAGGCGTCGCACCAGGCCGCCGATGTCGCGCACCTCGGGGACGCGGAACACCGCGAGCGCTCCGAGGTAGACCAGCATCGACACCGCGCCGATGGCGATCACCGAGACCAGGCCCTCCAGACGCCCGGACACCGCGAATCCGCCGCCGTCCCCGGGGAGCCCGCCCAGAATCCAGAGGATGCCGAGGCCGGCCGCCGCGGCGGGTGCGGTCGCCAGCAGATAGACCCCGAATCTCCTCACCAGGCGTCCGCCGCCCACCCCGCCGAGGCGCCGGCGCAGCAGCAGCGCGCAGACCACCGCCTGCCCGGTCGCGGCGAGCGAGGTGACCAGCGCGACACCGGCTCCGACCACCGGATCCGGCGCGACCGCGCCGACCACGAGCGCGCCGGCGACGAAGATGCCCGAGTGCACGAGCTGGAACAGGAACGGCGTGCGGGTGTCGCCGAGGGCGTAGTAGGCCCGCTGCATCAGGAAGACCATGCTGAAGGGCACCAGCCCGATCAGGAAGGCCAGCAGGACGCCGCCGATGCCGACGACCTCGTGCGGGGCGCTGGAGAACACGGCGGCGAAGGGGAGCGCCGCAGCGGCGAGCGCGGCGGCGGCGCCGGCCACCAGCATCCCGATGGTGCGCATCGAGGCGGACAGATCGGCGCGCACCGCGGCCAGGTCGCCGTCGCGGGCGTCCGCGCTCATGCGGGTGAAGAACGGGGTGGCGATCGACACGGCGATGATCGAGTGCGGCAGCATGAAGATCAGCCAGGCGATGCGCAGCCCGGTGACCGACGCGTCGTCGGCGCCGGCGGTCAGCGCGATACGGGTCTGCACGATCCCGGCCAGCTGGGTCACGACGATCATCGCGAAGGTCCAGCCGGCCGCGCGCACGGTGCCGCCGAGGCCGACCCCGCGCCAGCGGAAGTCCGGGCGGAATCCGAGCCCGGTGCGCCGCCAGAACAACAGCAGCACGAGCGCCTGGGCCGCGATGCCGAGGGTCGCGGTGCCGGCCAGCAGCACGATCTGCGGCGTCGTCCAGCCGGCCGGATCGACATGCGCGGGGTGCGCACCGAACAGCGCGGCGAACACCACGATGCTGACGATCACGACCACGTTGTTGAGGGCGGGCGCCCAGGTGAACGGTCCGAACACGTTGCGCGCGTTGAGCACCTCGCCGAGCAGGGAGTACACGGCGTAGAAGAAGATCTGCGGCAGGCACCAGTAGGCGAACGCCACGGCGAGCGAGCGACCGCCGTCGCCCAGCGCACCGGAGGCCGAGTCGATCGTGTAGAGGTCGACCAGCAGGGGCGCGCAGAGGGTGGCGATCACGGTGGCGGCGAGGAAGACCACGACCCCGAGCGTGACGAGCCGGTTGAGGAAGACCTGCCCGCCGTCGGAGTGCAGGCCGGCGCGCACGATCTGCGGCACGAGCACCGCGCTCAGCACGCCCGCGGCGACGATCGCGTAGATGTTGTTGGGCAGCTGGTTGGCGACGGTGAACGCGTTGGCGCCGGGGTTCTGCGCACCGATCGCCCAGGCCAGGACGCCGGCGCTGGCGAATCCGAGCACGCGCGAGACGAGCGTGCCGGCGGCGAGCACGGCGCTCGCCCGCCCGATCGACGCCGCGGCCGGCTCAGTCATCGGAGTCCGGCACGCCCTCGGCCGCCTCCCGGCGGCGTCGGAGCACGGCGCGGATCAGCCCGCCGCCGAAGATCAGCAGCACGAGGGCGCCCACGATGAGGGTCCCCGCCGTCTCCCACCCGGCCTGCACGATCACCTTCAGCAGCCGGGGTGATCCGACGACGCCGCCGCGCCCGTCGTGCAGTTCCGCGCGGACCGTCACGTCGCCGTTGATGATGGCCTCGACCGGGACCGCGGCGTTCGCCGTCGAATCCGGCTCGACGCTCACGGTCACCGATGGCTCGTCGATGTGCAGCAGGGGTCGCAGGGCGCGCACGTTCAGAGTCACCGTGACCGCGACGGGCAGCGCATTGCTCACCTGCAGGCGCAGGCTCGAGATGTCGGAGAGCAGCAGCTGGTCGCTTCCCTCGACGATCTGCACGGCGCTCAGCGTGCCACGGGCTGCGGAGAGCTCCTCGCCGGCGGCATTGCTCCATCCGGTCTGGTCGAAGCGCCAGGCCACGGCCGACAGTCCGAGCAGCGCGAGCCGGCGCGGCTCGGTGATGACGGTGGGTTCGTCGGCGATCCGCAGGTATGCCGTCTCGGCACGGGATGCGGCGGCCAGCGCGCCGAGGACCCCTGCCCGCTCGGTCACGACATCCGCGTCCGCCGGCACCAGGCTCGCGGAGACGCGCGGGCCCTCGAGCACCTCCGGCAACGGGACCAGCCGCGAGGCTTCGCTGGCGGTGATCGCGTTGAGCACCTCGGGCAGCCGGGAGGTGCCGAACGGCCACCGGCGGTCGAGGGTGGCGATCATGGTGCGACCGGGGGTCGCCTGCGCCGCGGTCTGCAGCACGGCTTCGAGGGCGGTCTGCGCCTGGACGTAGGCGGCGTCGGTGGGGGCGTAGGCGGCGTCGCGCACCGCGGACGACAGGGCGCCGTCGGCGACGAGCCCCTCGATGTCTCCGAGCGCCACCCGTGCGGAGTGGCTCGAGGACACGTTGCCGCCGGAGAGCAGGACGTGCTCGAACCCCAGGTCGGTGAGCCCGGCCAGCCCGTCGGCGGTCACGGTGCCCTCGCCGGGCCAGGCGATAGCGGGCAGCGTGGCCGGCCAGGCGAGCAGATCGTCGGTGGTCGGCAGCGGGGGCGGCCCGTCGGGGGGAGTCGTCGGGTCCGGGGTCGGCGACACCGTCGGGTCCGGGTCGGCGCCCGCGTCGGAACTCGGCGTCGGGGTCGGCGTCACGGCCGGCCCGAAGTTCGCCGGGTCGACGGCGAAACCGAACCCGGCCGGTGAGAGTTCCGGGGTCGATCCCGCGACCACCGCGAGTGCGGGGTCGGCGTCGGCGTAACCCAGCAGGAACACGCCGTTGGGGATCGACTGCAGCCGGGAGAGGAAGGCGAGCGCCGTCTCGGGGGCCGAGGTGCCGAGCACGCGGATCGACGCCGGGATCATCGGATCCAGCGCGACGGCGGCGCCGGTGCGGGCGACCGCATCCAGCTCGCGATCGAGGAGGCCGCCCTCGGCGGTGTAGGTGGCGAGCGTCTCGGCGTCCAGCAGCCCGGTCGTGGTGGGCGGCACGGTCAGCGGCACGACGACGGCGACCGCGACGGGCCCAGCCCCCGGAGCGGCGGCGGCGCCCGCAAGCGCGGCGGCGGATGCGGGGCTCGCCAGCGCGAGCGCGGCGGCGACCAGCGCGGCCGGCATCGCCGACCGCAGCCGTGTCACGCGCACGCCGGGGTGCCCGGATTCGGCTGCGGGGACATGGAACCTGAGTTTAGACGCCCGCGCCGTACGGGCTCTCATGCCAGGGTGGATGCCATGGAGAGCGTCGCCGAGGCTCTGGGGCGCCTGCAGAAGCTCGCCGCTGCGCCCTCGATCGCCGTGCTCGCCGAGCGGTTCACGCAGGCGGGGCACGAACTCGCGCTCGTCGGCGGTCCCGTGCGCGACGCGTTCCTCGGCCGGCCGGTCACCGACCTCGACCTCACCACCGACGCCACCCCCGACCGGATCCTGGAGCTCGTCGCGCCCATCGCCGATGCGCACTGGGACATCGGCCGCGAGTTCGGGACCATCGGTGCGCGCATCGGCGATCAGACGGTGGAGATCACGACCTACCGCAGCGACACCTACGACGGCACCACCCGCAAGCCGGAGGTCGAGTTCGGCACGTCGCTGGAAGCGGACCTCGTGCGCCGCGACTTCACCGTCAACGCCATGGCCCTCCGGCTGCCGCGCTGCGTGCTGGTCGATCCGTCGGGAGGGGTCGAGGATCTGCTCGCCGGCCGGCTGCGCACCCCGGGTGCGCCCGAGGTGTCGTTCGGGGACGATCCGCTGCGCATGATGCGCGCGGCCCGGTTCACCGCGCAGCTGGGCTTCGCGCTCGACCCGGCCGCCGCATCCGCCGCCGTCGCGCTGGCGCCCACGATCGGGATGGTGTCGCGGGAGCGGGTCGGAGAGGAGCTGCGCAAGCTGCTGCTGGCGCCCGGGGCGTCCACCGGGGTGCGCACCCTGGTCGACATCGGGGTCGCCGAGCAGGTGCTTCCCGAGATCCCCGCCCTGCGGCTCGAGATCGATGAGCACGCCCGGCACAAGGACGTCTACGAACACAGTCTCATCGCCCTCGACCGGGCGATCGCCCTCGAGACCGCGCGCGGCCACCCGCCCACCCTCGTGCTGCGGCTCGCGGTGCTGCTGCACGACATCGGCAAGCCGGCCACGCGGCGCATCGAACCCGACGGCTCGGTCACCTTCCATCACCACGATGTGCTGGGCGGCAAGCTCGCGGCGAAGCGACTGCGCGAGCTGCGCTTCGACAACGACACGGTCAAGGCGGTCGCGGAGCTGATTCGCCTGCACCTGCGCTTCTTCGGCTACGCCGGCGGGGCCTGGTCGGATTCGGCGGTGCGGCGCTACGTGCGCGACGCGGGCCCGCTGCTGGAATGGCTGCACATCCTGTCGCGGGCGGATGTCACCACCCGCAATCAGCGCAAGGCGCGTGCGCTGGCCACCGCCTACGACGACCTCGAGGGCCGCATCGCGACGCTCGCCGAGGAGGAGGAGCTGGCCGCGATCCGGCCCGAGCTCGACGGCGAGCAGATCATGGCCATCCTCGGCCTGAGGCCCGGACGCGAGGTCGGCGAGGCCTACCGGTTCCTGCTCGAACTGCGCCTCGACGAGGGCGAACTCGGCGCCGAGGCCGCCGAGGCGCGGCTGCGGGAGTGGTGGGACGCTCGCGGCTGACCTATACTCGACAGGTTGCCCGCGCGAAGGCGCAGGCGCACGTCACTACCCTCCTGCTGCCGGAACACGTCCGGCAGCCGTTCTAGACCAGAGGAGGTGGGTTTATGACGCACCAGTATGAGCTGATGGTGATCCTCGATCCCGAGATCGATGAGCGCACCGTCGCACCCAGCCTGGACAAGTTCCTGAACGTCATCCGCAACGATGGCGGCACGATCGACAACGTCGACATCTGGGGACGCCGCCGGCTGGCCTACGAGATCGCCAAGAAGAGCGAGGGCATCTACGCCGTCGTCAACTTCACCGCGACCTCGGCCGCCACGATCGAGCTCGACCGCCAGCTGAAGCTGTCGGAGGCCGTGCTGCGCACGAAGGTGCTGCGCTCCGAGATCGCCGCCGCCCGTGCCGTCGCCGTGAAGGCGGAGGACGACAAGCGTGCGGCCCGCAAGGCCGCCGCCGCCGCGCGCAACCCGAAGGCCGAGGCTCCTGCCCCGGAGCCGGCGAAGGCCGAGAAGCCGGCGAAGGCCGACGCTCCCGCCGCCGAGGC
>Ga0182739_1004895_pt1 | contig 10826 bp, 12 predicted proteins | sample eDN5th30CBELigBY_FD_128873 | JGI IMG/M metagenome (GOLD analysis project Ga0182739, IMG submission 128873) | Enriched backyard soil microbial communities from Emeryville, California, USA - eDNA 5th pass 30_C BE-Lig BY (version 2) (version 2) | ecosystem: Environmental > Terrestrial > Soil >...
AAAAAATTAATCTGGAGTTCGATGTGAGCGTGGTTACCGGGTCTAAAAAACGTATGCTGACCGTATTTTCAATTGTAATGATTAATGTCATTGCCATTGATAGTTTACGTAATGTGCCTGCGGCAGCCGAATACGGTTCTTCCCTGGTTTTTTACTATGCCCTCGCCGCCCTGTGTTTCTTTATTCCCAGCGCCTTTGTTTCTGCGGAGTTAGCTACCGGCTGGCCAAAAAATGGCGGCATTTATATTTGGGTGAGGGAAGCTTTTGGCCCGCGTTGGGGATTATTCGCCATCTGGTTGCAATGGATTGAAAACGTCATCTGGTATCCCACCATCATGTCCTTTATTGCCAGCACTTTGTTGTTTACCATTGACCCCGCGCTCGCTAATGACAAATATGTTTTGTTACCCGTGATTATTATTCTTTTCTGGTTGGCTACCTTATTAAATCTGTATGGAATGCGTTTATCTGCGTTAGTAAGTTCGGTAACGGCTATTTTAGGCACTTTGATTCCCATGCTCTTTATCATTATTTTGGGAATTATTTGGCTAGCCAAAGGCCATCATAGCCAAATTAGTTTCGCGCCACGTGAATTTATTCCCAATTTAACTAAAATAGACAATTTGGCTTATTTAACCGCTATTTTATTGAGTTTAGTGGGAATGGAACTGTCCGCAACCCATGCACAGGATGTACGCAACCCTCAGCGAGATTATCCAAAGGCCGCTTTAATATCGGTATTTTTAATTGTTTTTACCTTGGTATTTTCTTCATTGGCCATTGCAGTGGTAATTCCTCAACACGATATTCAATTAGTCAGTGGATTAGTACAAGCCTTTAGTATTTTCTTTGAGGCTTATCATATGCCTTGGATGACCAATATCATTGCCGGCATGATAATTATCGGTGGCTTTGGTGGTGTGGCGGCTTGGATTATTGGACCCAGTAAGGGGCTTATGGTTGCCGCTCAGGATAATAAGTTGCCTAAATTGATGCAGCATACCAACAAGTTTGATTCGCCGCGCAATTTGCTAATATTACAAGGTTTTATTTTCACTATCCTCTGTGCGGTCTTTATTTTGATCCCCAGTGTGAGTGGAGCCTACATGATCTTAACGGCGTTAACCACCCAACTTTATATGTTAATGTATGCCTTAATGTTTATCGCGGCGATTCGTTTGCGTTATAAACGGCCCGAGGTAAAGCGTAGTTATAAAGTACCGGGTGGTAATTGGGGCATGTGGTTAGTCGCTAGTGTTGGAGCGCTAACTTCAATCTGCGCTATCTTTATAGGTTTTTTACCACCGCCTGGAATTGACGTGGGTAACCCCAAGCATTATCAAATGCTATTATTGTTGGGCTTTTTATTGCTAAGCTTTCCCCCTTATGTATTTCATCTTATTCAAAAATATAAAAAGAGCTAATTATGTGGTTTAAAAATATTCAATTATTTAATTTTCTTGAAACCTGGCAGGTGTCTGCAGAGCAGTTAGAAGAAATGTTATTAACCCACCAGGCAAGGCCTTGTGGAACTACCGAGCTTTCCACTTATGGCTGGAGCAGCCCCTTTAATAAATCGGGTGGTGCGTTAGTGCATAGTAGTAATGGTTGTTTTTTAATTGCGGCTTGCAAAGAGGAGCGGATTTTACCCAGTTCTGTGGTAAGAGATGCGGTGAATGATAAAGTGGCTGCCATAGAAACTGAACAAGGTCGCACGGTATACCGCAAGGAAAAAGCCCAGTTAAAAGATGATGCTATTTTTGAATTATTACCCCGAGCATTTGTTAAGCGTAAACTAACCTATGCCTATATTGATCCTAAACTTGGCTTATTGGTAGTCGATGCGGCGAGCCGTAATAAAGCCGAAGAGCTAATTACCTTGCTGAGACAAAGTTTAGGTAACTTAAAAATAGCACCGGTAGCTACTCGCGCCAATCCAGGCAATATTATGACGCAATGGTTGCTCGAAGAGCAGATTCCTGGCGAATTTAATTTAGAAGATAGCTGTACCATGCTGGATCCTAAAACGGGTGAAGGACAGGTGAAATATCAGCGTCATGATTTAACGGAAAAAGAAGTACAGGCTCATCTGCAAACGGGTAAGCAGGTGATGCAATTGGCGCTTACCTGGGCCGATAAAATGAGTTTTGTTTTGCATGAAGACCTAAGTATTAAGCGCATCCGCTGCTTAGACTTGATTCAAGAGAAAAGTAAAGAGAGTCATGCCGAGACGCCCGAAGAGCAACTTGATGCCGATTTTACCTTAATGACTCTGGAATTTTCCGAGTTATGCAAGGCGGTTTTTGATGCCTTTGAAGGTTTAGAAAATACCTCAAGCTAATTGGAGTTTCTGCTCCTGCTACTTTAAAAAGCTAGCTTCAACGGGTTGCAGGAGCGAGGGCTTGGTTTGGTTATGGCGAAGATTGGCGTAAATGCGATTTCAGGCTTTTCATAAATTCCCAGATCAATTTCTGAGTCTTAATAAATAAGGGCGTTTTGCGGTGCATCAATATGACCTCGGTAAAAAGCTTTAAGCCGATGATAAAAGGTGCTTCGGCCTCTGGGCTAAGGTCTAGTTTTCCTGCAATACGCTCTTTGATAGCGAAAATATCATCGTGATTAGTCGTGGTAAACACTAGAGGAGCGTGGGTAATGCCACCGCCTTCGGGTGTTGCCAGATGTTCTACGGTAATGCGGTATTGATGAGATTTCATTACTTGTCTCCTTTAATCAATCGAATTTGTTGAGTCGCCTGTTGCAAAATTTGGCTGAGGCGTTGTTGCTCGGCTGCTGTGGCATTCATTTTTTCCATTAGCGCCATTTTAAGTTCATGGCGGGCCTTAGCCAATTCTAAAGCAGCAGGCTCCATAGACTCTATACCCATCTCGGTATCTGCTATTTTTTGAAAATGTTCCATCTTTTGTCCCATTAAGGCCAGTTTTGCCAGCATAAAAACGGTGTTTTCTCTGTTAGTATTGAGTTGTTCTAAGCCAATTTCGGTAAGGTGGTATAATTTTTTAGGGCCTTGAATTTCTACCTTGGCATAACCAAGTTCCTCAAGATAAGTGAGTATGGGATAAACCATGCCGGGGCTTGGGCTATAAAAGCCACGTGAATGCTCTTCCAGAGCCTTGATAATTTCATAGCCATGCCTCGGTTTTTCCTCTAATAAAATCAATATAATAAGTTGTAAATCTGCATTTCCTATTTTACGTTGACTTCGAATTCCTCGTTCATGCTTGTCGGCTAAATGTCTAATATCTTTGCCTAATCTACCAAGAGGATGTTGTTTCATATTATACTCCTAAATTGTTAATGAGTATCTTAATATATATCTTAAGATATATTTTTGCAACAAATAAAGGCTTAAATTTTTTTATCGATTAAAATCTTATAGAGGCTGGTTTGAAAAAAGCTAATGAAATACCTAGCTTAATTGGCTTAATCGTAGAGAAGCTGCAAAATATGCAAACTTCATCCATGGGGCATAAATTTATATGCTGATAGCAAATAAAAACTTGCAGTCTTAACTTGCTAAAACGATATTTTTGTATACAAAGAATACCATGTAAGGTTTTTAAAATGGCCAGTACACATTCACACCCTACCGTTAATGGAGTAGGGTTAGAAGGAGATAAGCTGGCTATAGCAATAGCTTGCTAGGGCTTTCATTTTCGCTGTTAATTTATAAATGGCTATTTGCCAATTAACTGCACCCACTATGGCTCCTGCAACTACAAAAAAGCAGGCTAAGATTAAAGCATTGTCCAGATCGGCCTCATGAAAGGCAGCCAAGAGTAAAATAGAAATGATGGGATTGCCATACGATAAACAATTTAATAATTTAAAATTGCCATATTTAATGCCGTAATCCCATAAAAAATAGGCAGTGCCTGAGGTACTAAGACCAATGATTATGATAATTAAACCTTGTTTAAAACTTGGAATAACAGTGGGTTCAAATTGAAAATGAGTGATAGCGGATAATAAAGCGCCGATTCCACAGTACATGCCTATCATTTCCATGGGAGTTTTACCATAATGGCGCGCTATTAATGTATAAACTGCCCAAATCAGGGCATCAAGCAGCGCTAGCAAATAGCCCTTTAAATAACCCCATTGAAAATCGGCGATGGTAGTGCCGCTAGACAATAAAATATAAAAACCGGTTAATCCCAGCAGGCCTGCTAATAAGTGTCTATAGGTAAATTTTTCAGAAGGCAGCAAACCCGAACCCAAAATAACGAAAATAGGCCATAAATAATTGATTAAGTCGACGTGGGCCGGAGGAGCATATTTAAATGCGGCAATATAGGTTAAATCATTGCCATAAATACCAATGACGCCTACCAGCCAAATTAAGAAGGGTTGCCTAATTCGCCCCCATTGTTTTTGTATGGTTAATTTAATGGCTATAACGAAAAAACTGATGGAAAGTGCAATAGTTAGAATTTCAAAGGTAGGAATATTGTTTAATTGAGCCACCATCAGAGGTGATAAAGACCAAAGCACTAGTCCACCGTAGCCAATAACGGTTGCCCATGAATTGCTTTTTTGAACCATTAGAGTTTGTAGGGCTCCTTTAGTTAATTCACATCGTGTTAAAAAATAAGATACCCCATAAAGTTATTATACGGATAAGTTTAATAAATAGGTATTAGTTTTCTAATGAAGCAATTAACAGAAAATGCCATAGGCAAAAAAATGCAGCTCATGTGGCAGAATAAGGCCATCACGATCGCAACGATTCAAAGTAAGCTAGGAGGTAAATTTCTTCTTGCTGGATTAAATCAGCAAGAGGCCGAGGCCATAGTGAAACTCATTACTAAATAACGGCCATTGAATTAGCATTTGACCCTAGGGTTTTTACTGAAAAATCAAGGTGTTACTGATAAGTGCTAGTAAAAACCCTAGTGGGTTGATAAGTTACAAATTTTTGACTTAAGTGTTATTCTACTAAGCCATATTCGTGTAATAAAGCATCTATCTTGGGTTCTCTGCCCATAAATGCCTTAAACAAATCCATGGGGTCGCGTGAGCCGCCTTGCTGCAAAATATTATGTAAAAATGCCTGGCCGGTTTTCGCATTTAAAATACCCTTTTCTAAAAACTTGCCGAAAGCGTCGCAGGCAAGGACTTCTGCCCATTTATAACTGTAATAACCTGCGGCATAACCTCCCCCAAAAATATGCCCAAAGCTATGCTGAAAACGATTAAAATCAGGTACGGGCACTACCCCAATTTGTTTTCTCACCTCGTGTAAAATTTGTTGAATGTGAGCGCCTTGCTGTGGATTAAATTCCAAATGGAGGCGGAAATCAAACAGGCTAAATTCCAGTTGACGAATCATCTGCATTCCGGCCTGAAAATTTTTAGCCTCCTGCATACGTTGCAAGAGTTCGGCTGGCATGGGTTCATTGGTTTGATAGTGGGCGGCTATTAAATCCAGAGATTCTTTATGCCAACACCAGTTTTCCATAAATTGGCTAGGAAATTCAACGGCGTCCCAAGGTACACCATTAATGCCGGCTACTCCCGAGTAGTCGATTTTGGTGAGTAAATGATGTAAACCATGGCCGAATTCGTGAAATAAGGTGATGACTTCATCATGCGTTAATAAAGCCGGTTTAGCTTGCGTAGGCGCACTGAAATTACAGGTTAAATAGGCGACGGGAATTTGTAATTTACCCGTGATATCACGGTATCTGCCCCGGCAATCATCCATCCAAGCGCCCCCGCGTTTTTGTGGCCTGGCATACAAATCTAAATAAAACTGACCTATCAGCTCATTTTGAGCATCGTGAATGCTAAAAAATTGTACGTCGGGATGCCAAACATCGGTATTTTCGGTGCGGGTTATTTTAACGCCATAGAGTTGGCTCACAATGCTAAAAAGTCCGGTTAAGACTTTATTAATGGGGAAATACTCTCGAATTTCCTCTTCGGCAATATCATAGAGTAACTTTCTAAGTTTTTCGCTATAGTAAGGAATATCCCATGCTTGTACTTCGGTAGCGCCAAATTCATCTTTGGCCATCTGGCAGAGTGCCTGATAGTCGGCTATCGCAGCAGGGCGGGCGCGTTGTGCTAAATCATATAAAAATTCTGTAACCTGCGCTGGAGTTTTAGCCATTTTAGTCGCTAAAGAATATTCGGCAAAATTATTGAAACCCAGTAGCTCGGCAAGTTCATGTCGTAGCGTGATAATTTCGTCCATAATTGCGGAATTATCATATTGGCCTGCCTGAGGACCCTGCTCGGAGGCACGGGTAGTATAAGCCGTATAAATCTCCTGGCGTAATTCTCTATTATCGGCATAGCGTATGACGGCATCATAGCTTGGAAAATCCAAGCTCAGCAGCCAACCCGCTTCATTATGCCGTTTTGCAGCCTCTTGAGCCGCAGCTAATGCACGTTCAGGTAAGCCTTGTAGTTGATTTTTATCGGTAATAAGTTTGTGCCAGGTATCGGTGGCATCAAGCAGATGCTCTTCAAATTTAGTGGAAAGTTCGGCTAAACGCTGCTGTAATTCTTGATAGCGTTTTTTTTTCTCCAAAGAAAGGGCAACACCTGCAAGGCGAAAATCTCGCAATTCGTTATCAATGATTTTACGTTGAGCCACCTCGAGCTTTTGATACTCCCCATTTTCAACCAGGCTAGCGATCGCCTGATAAAGAGCCTCGTTTTGACCAATTTCGGTTGAATATTCGGTTAGCTTAGGTAGACAGGCGTTGTAGGCTTTACGCAAGTCATCCGAACTCACGACTGAGTGTAAATGAGAGATGGGGGACCACATATTCCCCAATTTTTCTGCCATTTCTTCTAAGGGTTGGATTAAATTAGCCCAAGTAAAGGGCGATTTTTGCTCCAGTAAAATTTTTAGTTGCTGGCGGTTTTCAGCCAAAATCTTGTCTAAGGCAGGTTCAATATGTTCGGTTTTAATTTGATTAAAGAGGGGTAAGGCGGTTGTTTGTAATAAAGGGTTTTGCATAAGGGTTCCTTAACTTATGGTGATGAGTGATCTTTATTTGATTGTAGCTGCTTTTGCTGAATTGTAAAAATATGAGTGTCTTAGGTTTTCATATCAAGCTCAATTTTTAAAGGTTTAACTCAATAATTTAATTGGCTGGCTTGAATTTTGGTTTTTGTTTGTTGTTGTTCATGAAATTCAATATAAATGCCAATAATATTTTGCAAAACGTCGTTGATGAGCGAAATTTCTTCTTCGTTAAGGTTACATTTTTCAAGAATAGCCAGGGCTTTATCCTGATTATTATTCAGCATCGAGATTAAAGCCGCGTTTTTCATTAAGATTTCGGTTAATATCTCATGATCACTATCTATAGAAGGGGAATTAGCATAGGTTTTTGAGGTGGAATTAAGGCTAGTTTTAGATATAGGAGTAGGCGGTTTGATTTGAGACAGTGTAGGGGTTAATTTAACACCAGCGATTTCTCTTAAGGCTTCTTCAATAGTTTTTTTATAATTAGGATCACTGTTTAATTTGTCTAGTTGTGGATGGCAGACGGCAGACTCCAAGAGTTTGTTTATCAGGTTGTTAAAGGCTTTAAGATAGCCTGTAGCGGGTTCACTATTAGGATCGTGAAATTGATATCGGTTATGCGTTGGCATTAAAGACCTCTTTATTATTTTTATAAAACAAAAAACCGCAAATTAGCTAAAATGAACTATATTTTGCAACAGAGAATATTCATTTTACAATATAGTTTATAAAAACCTTAATTAGGTAGCTATAATTTTATTAGATAACTATGGCTAATTTTAAGTAAATTTAACAGGGAATTACCATGCAGTTTATGTTAATGGCGGCTTCATTACGTAAGGATTCGGTTAATAAAAAGCTGATTAATCTTAGCGCTAGATTACTCGAACGGCAAAACTATACCGTTGATTTAACGGACTTTGCCGAATTCAATTTACCTTTATACAATGCCGATATTCAGGAGCAGCTGGGTATACCCGAGGTTGCCTATGCTTTTGTCAAGCGTATGCAGGCCGCTCAAGGCTTAATTATAGCGAGTCCCGAGTATAATTTTTCCATTCCTGGCGTTTTGAAAAACCTGATCGATTGGGTATCTAGAATAACGCCCATGCCCTGGAATAATCAAAAGATATATCTCATGTCGGCTTCTCCTTCTTTAATAGGTGGTAATCGAGGACTTTGGCATACTCGAGTACCTTTAGAAGCCTGTGGTGCAATAGTTTATCCTCACATGTTTTCATTAGCTTCCGCTTATGAGGCTTTTACCGAAACTGGGGAACTTAAGGATGATAAGTTACAGCAAAGATTAACTAATGAATTAACCGCTTTCATTGAGTTTAGCAGGCGTCTCACATGATCTCGTTAAGATTGGCTGAAGCACGCGGCCACACTAAAACGGCTTGGTTGGATTCTCGCCATAGTTTTTCATTTGCCGATTATCGTGATCCTAATTATATACACTATCGTTCATTACGAGTGATTAATCAGGATATTATTCAGCCTGGCAAGGGTTTTGCAATGCACCCTCATCATGATATGGAAATTTTAACCTATATTTTACGGGGCAACTTGGAGCATCGCGATAGTTTAGGCAATCATGGCATTATAGCCACGGGTGAAATGCAACGCATGACGGCTGGAACAGGTATTTTGCACAGTGAATTTAATGCCTCAAATACCGATCCCGTAGAGCTATTACAAATTTGGATCTTTCCCGCGCAAAAACAGTTGGTGCCTGGCTATCAACAACAATCTTTTATCCATTCAACCGATAAATTGCAAAAAATGGTTTCTGCTACAGGCGAGCAACAAACCCTAACAATTCATCAAGATGTTAATGTCTATCGTGGTTGGCTATTGGCGGGGCAAACCTTAAATCATGATATTGCTAAAGATCGTTATCTGTGGTTACAGCAAATCGGTGGCCAGCTAGAGGTTGAGGGGCATGTAATAAAACCAGGAGATGGAGTAGCTCTTCAAAAGCGCACTAAGCTGTCTATAATGGCTCTTGAAGAGGCCGAATTTCTCTTATTCGATTTAGCTTAACCTTTGATTAATCGCCGTTTATAACGAGTTTTAGCAGCCTTTAAAAAGGCTTTGTATTTTTGGGTCGTGAGCGGAAATTCCGAAGTAACAACTCTTTCCGAACCAACGGGCAGTACGGGTAGAGTGGAGACTTCCGGATTAAATTGAGTATCTTTTTGTAGCGCTTTAAGTTGTCTGCGTCGCGATTCAAGCCGTGATATAGCCATAATAATTTCTCCTTAAGTTGGAAGAACTTTAGATAATGTTTTATGGTGTATCTCTTATAAGCTAAAATAAGAATTAATGAGGCTTAAATTGCTTTTCCGTTGTTTTAGCACGAAATAAATCGTGAAATTTAGGATCATCGACCATTTCATAACTAAAAGTTATATGTCCTAAGGCATATTCGGTTTCTAAATCCGATTGAGTACGGGGGGATTCGATCTCATCTACCGCAATATCATCGGTACGTTTAGTAAAAACCGAGCGGGTCACCAAGCTAGCCATAATCTGCCTCCGTTAGTTTTCGATCTCAACTTCATTATATAAAATTTAAGCGGTGGATTAAACTAGAAAAGTCACTTAATTACTTAAGTGATAAAGTAGTTAATTACCAATTTTGTAAATTCTCTTGAATAAGTTGAGCGATAACCTCAATATGATCATCTTGAGCATTGAGAGCCGGAATATAATGAAATTTTTTACCACCAGCGGCTAGAAATAAATTTCTATTTTGCATGTCAATTTCTTCTAAGGTTTCTAAGCAATCAACGGCAAAACCGGGACAAATAATATCAACTTCGGTAATCCCTTTGCTAGGAAGCTGCGCCAAGGTTTTATCACAATAAGGTTGTAGCCACTCGGCTTTGCCGAATCGAGATTGGAAGACTAAGGACCAATCCTCAACGGCAAGTTCTAATTTTTCTGTTACTAAACGAGCGGTTTTATGGCAATAGCAATAATAGGGATCGCCCGCTAATTGAGAACGTTTTGGAATGCCATGAAATGAGAATAGTAGATGATTGCGTTGGCCCTGAGTTTGCCAATGTTGTCTAACCCGGTTAGCTAAAACTTCTATATAAGGTGCAAAATCGGCATATTGGTTAATAAAGCGGATTTCGGGTACAAAGCGCCAAGTTTTTAGGCTATTGCTAATGGCGTCGAAACTGGAACCCGTAGTAGCAGAGGCATATTGCGGGTAAAGTGGCAAAAGTAAAATTTGCCTAGCATTTGCTTGCCTTAATTGCGTTAAACCCTCTGTAATAGAGGGACTACCATAACGCATTCCCAAGGCAATTTTAATAGGACGAGCAAGTGTCAAGGCGAGCTGTTGTTCAAGCTTTGTTGTGAGTTGCTGCATATGAGTTAGCAGTGGCGATCCTTGAGCAGTCCATATTTTTTGATAAATTTTAGCGGAGCGTTTGGGTCTAAAGGGTAAAATAAACCCATTTAAAATAAACCACCAAAGCGGCTGAGGAATTTCTACCACGCGAGGATCTGACAAAAACTCACGCAAATAAGAGCGCAAGGCGGCAGGCGTGGGAGCAGCAGGTGTGCCCAGGTTGGTAAGCAAAATACCAAGTGGAGCCAAGCTGCCATGTGAATAATTTGAGTTAGCTTGATAGCGGGATTTTATCATTTGTGGTTTAAGTGTGCTTATAAATAGTTAAGGTTAGTTAAATGGGCTTGATCCTATCATGCCTAAAATAATTACACTATAATCTAACGCGATGCTCAACTTTTTTCTAAAAACTGGGTGTCGCTAAGGCAAGGGCTCCATCGTACGCAGTGTTACGAG
>Ga0182739_1004896_pt1 | contig 10825 bp, 7 predicted proteins | sample eDN5th30CBELigBY_FD_128873 | JGI IMG/M metagenome (GOLD analysis project Ga0182739, IMG submission 128873) | Enriched backyard soil microbial communities from Emeryville, California, USA - eDNA 5th pass 30_C BE-Lig BY (version 2) (version 2) | ecosystem: Environmental > Terrestrial > Soil >...
TCCTGCAGCTTCATGGGCGTATGGCAGGGGTCGTGGTACATGTAGCGCACGCCCTCCACGCCGTCCAGCTGTATGCCTTTTTCGAGCAGGTATTCGTGGATGTCGATCAGCCGGCTGCCGGGGAAAATCTTGTCGAACTCGTATCCGGCAAGCTGGTCGTAGCAGGTGCCGCAACTGACGACCACGGTCTTGATGTCCAGGTAGTTCAGTGTCGTGGCCATGCGGTGGAACAGCACCCGGTTGTCGGTGATGATTTTTTCCGCCTTGTCGGTCATGCCGTTGCCGCGCTGGGGATAGCCACAGCAAAGATAGCCGGGCGGCAGCACGGTCTGCACGCCGGCGTGCCAGAGCATGGCCTGGGTTGCCAGCCCCACCTGCGAGAACAGGCGTTCTGATCCGCAGCCGGGGAAGTAGAACACGGCTTCGGTTTCGGGCGAGGTATTCGCGGGATTGCGAATGATGGGTACGTATTCCGGATCTTCGATATCCAGCAGCTTACGCGCGGTCTGCTTGGGCAAGCCGCCCGGCATCTTCTTGTTGATGAAATGAATCACCTGTTCCCGGATGGGGGCTTTGCCGATCGTGGCCGGCGGCGCGGCAACCTGCTTGTGCGCCGGGGCGGCAAGCAGGTCGTGCGCGAGGCGTTGCGCCTTGTACCCGACGTCGACCATGGCCGTGCGGGTTGCCTTGATTATCCGAGGATCCTTGGCATTGAGGAAGAACATGGCCGCGGCCGTACCCGGATTGAATGACTTCTTGCCCATGCGCCGCAGCAGCGCGCGCATTTCCATTGACACGTCGCCGAAGTCGATGTCCACCGGACAGGGGTTGTAGCACTTGTGGCAGATGGTGCAGTGGTCGGCGACGTCCTCGAATTCTTCCCAGTGCTTGAGGCTGACGCCGCGGCGTGTCTGCTCTTCGTACAGGAAGGCCTCGATCAGGAGGGAGGTTGCCAAAATCTTGTTGCGGGGGGAGTAGAGCAAGTTGGCGCGCGGCACGTGGGTGGCGCACACGGGTTTGCACTTGCCGCAACGCAGGCAGTCCTTGATGGCATTCGAGATCGCGCCTATCTCGCTGCGCTGCATGATCAGCGATTCGTAGCCCAGCAAATTGAAGCTGGGCGTCCATGCATGACGCAAGTCGGCGCCTGGCATGAGCTTGCCGGCATTGAAGCGGCCGGTGGGATCGATGCGCTGCTTGTAGTCTTGGAATGGGGCCAGTTCTTCCTGGGTCAGGAACTCGTACTTGGTCAGGCCGATGCCATGTTCGCCCGATATGACGCCGTTCAGGTCGCGCGCGATCTGCATGATACGGGCAACCGTCTCGTTGGCCTCGCGCAGCATGGCGTAGTCGTCGGAGTTGACCGGGATATTGGTATGCACGTTGCCATCGCCCGCATGCATGTGGAGCGCGACGAAGACGCGGCTTTTCAATACGCGGTCGTGTATGGCCTGGATTTCTGCGAGCACGGCCGCACAATCGGCGTTGGCGAAGTAGCGTTCCATCTGGTTGCGCACTTCGGTCTTCCATGACACCCGTATGCTGCGATCTTGCACGACGTCGAAGACGCGTGCGTCCGCTTGCCGCTGCAGCCGCTCTTCGAGCGCGGGCAGGGCGTCGTCCCAGCCCAGGCTGCGCATCAGCGGAAGGCTGGCCGCCAGCGGGGCATCCAGATTGTCCAGCAGCCAGGTCCAGCGATCCCGTATGGCGTGAAGACAGTCAATGGCGTCCAGCGTCCGCTGCGCAATGACTTCCTCGCGCGTGTGGTCGGCGTCATCGTGGTCTTCGATTTTTCCGACCGGCAGGTCGCCCTTGAGGAAGAACTCGATTTCATCCAGCAGACGCAGCTTGTTGCGGGTCGACAGTTCGATATTGATGCGTTCGATGGCGTCTGTGTATTCCCCCATCCGGTCCAGCGGAATGACCACGTCTTCATTGATCTTGAAGGCGTTGGTGTGGCGCGCAATGGCGGCGGTGCGTGACCGGTCGAGCCAGAATTTCTTGCGCGCTTCGGCGCTGACCGCGACGAAGCCTTCACCGTGGCGGGTGTTGGCGATGCGCACGACCTCGGAGGCCGCGATGGCGACCGCATCGGCGTCGTCGCCCACGATGTCGCCGATCAGCACCATCTTGGGCAGGCCGCCGCGCTTGCTCTTGGTGGCGTAGCCGACCGCGCGCAGGTAGCGTTCGTCCAGGTGCTCCAGCCCGGCCAGGATGGCGCCGCGCTCGCGGCCCGGGCCGTCGAGGTAGGCCTTGACTTCGACGATGGATGGCACGGCATCGCGTGCCTGGCCGAAGAACTCCATGCAGACGGTGCGGGTGTGGGCCGGCATGCGGTGCAGGACCCATCGGGCGGCCGTGATCAGGCCATCGCAGCCTTCCTTCTGCACACCGGGTAGTCCCGAGAGGAACTTGTCGGTGACGTCCTTGCCGAGCCCCGCCTTGCGGAAGCGCGAGCCATCAATGACCAGGGTCTCGCTGCGCAGGAGAGACACGCCGGGCAGGGATTTCCCGTCAAACCACTTGAGCTCGAATCGCGCCTGGGCTTCATCGTGGATCTTGCCCATGTTGTGATCCAGCCGCGTGACTTCCAGCCAGTTGCCGTCCGGGTCCACCATGCGCCACCAGGCGAGGTTGTCCAGGGCGGTGCCCCACAGTACGGCCTTCTTGCCGCCGGCGTTCATGGCGACGTTGCCGCCCACACAGGACGCGTCCGCCGACGTGGGATCGACGGCAAAGACATTGCCGGCCGCCTCGGCGGCTTCGGCGACGCGGCGCGTCACGACACCCGCGCCGGTGAGTATGGTGCAGACGGGCTCGGCCACCCCGGGCAATGAGGTGGTCTCGACAGGGCCGATGGCGTCGAGCTTTTCGGTATTGATGACGGCGGACCGCCAGGTCAGCGGGATGGCGCCGCCGGTATAGCCGGTGCCGCCGCCCCGCGGAATGATGGTCAGTTCAAGTTCGATGCAGGCGCGCACGAGGGCCGCCATTTCGTCTTCGCTGTCCGGTGTCAGGACAACAAAGGGGTACTCCACGCGCCAGTCGGTGGCATCCGTGACGTGCGAGACGCGCGACAGGCCGTCGAACTTGATGTTGTCCTTGTCGGTGATGCGCGCGAGCCGGCGTACGATCTTCTTGCGCAAGGCCAGCGTCTGCGCGAACTCGTTCTCGAATTCGGCCACGGCCATGCGGGCGGCGCCCAGCAGTCGAGCTACCTTGGAGTCGCGCGTCGTAACGCTGGTATCGCGCCGCTGATCGATCTCGGCGAGCCGATGCTCCAAGGCTTGGATGAGCAGGTGCCGGCGCTTCGGATTGTCGAGCAGGTCATCATGCAGGTAGGGGTTGCGCTTCACGACCCAGATGTCGCCCAGGACTTCAAACAGCATGCGGGCGGATCGGCCCGTGCGCCGTTCGCCGCGCAATTCGGACAACATGTCCCATGCCTCGTCCCCGAGCAGCCGCAGGACGATTTCTCGGTCGGAGTAGGACGTATAGTTATAGGGAATTTCGCGCAAACGGGGCGTTGTCGGCGGGGCTTGCGCGGCAAGCAATTGACTGGCTACGGGGGCGTTCATGAGGCGGGAAGAAGGTAAAGCCCTTAAAGAGATAGTGTAAGGGATCGCCGAAGTGTAATCCAGATGGCCGACTATGCGGCTCCGGGAAAGAACCACAGCAAGGCGCCGGTCATCATCGCGTATCTCAGGAACTTGCCGAGCGCCATGTAGGCCACGCTGGGCCAGAAGGGAAGCCTGAGCCATCCGGCCACCGCGCATAAGGGGTCGCCCAGGAACGGCAGCCACGAGAACACCATCGCGGGCGGGCCGATGCGGTGTACCCAGTAACTGATGTAGTCGTGCCAGCGACCGCCTGCCTTGTGCTTCTTCTTTTCGGGATGCTTCTCGAGCCAGCGTTCATACGCCGTTTCGGCGCCCAGTCCCATGGCGTAGCTGATGGCGCCGCCAACGGTATTGCCCAGGGTCGCCACGAGGACGGCGGGCCAGAACATGTGCGGCGCGATCTTGACGAAGCCGAACACGGCGGGCTCGGAGCCGAGCGGCAGCAAGGTTGCCGAGATGACGCTGACGATGAAAATGGCGCTGAGACCCACGCTGGGCAGCGCCAGAGTGAGCAGTAGCCAGTTGATCGCCAGTTGCAGCCATGCTTCCATAGGCGGGTAGTGTATAGCCGAATTGGCAGGGCCGGACGGGCGCTATGGTATCCTGCTCGTCTACTGATCCACCCCTCCCCGCCTCCTCGCTCTCATGTCAACAGACTATCTGAAACGTATCCTCACCTCCAAGGTGTACGACGTTGCTGTCGAATCCCCTCTTGATTTTGCTCCCCAGGTTTCGGCTCGAATTCATAACAGGGTACTGTTGAAGCGCGAAGATACGCAGGCCGTATTCAGCTTCAAATTGCGGGGCGCCTACAACAAGATGGCCAACCTCAGCCCGGCCGAGCTCAAGCGGGGCGTCATTGCGGCGTCCGCCGGCAATCATGCGCAGGGTGTCGCGCTCGCCGCCCGCCGACTGGGCTGTCGAGCGGTGATCGTCATGCCGGTCACCACGCCCCAGGTGAAGATAGACGCCGTTCGCAACATGGGCAGCGACGTCGTCCTGATGGGCGACAGCTTCACGGACGCCTATGATCACGCCAAGGAACTGGAAAAGAAGGAAAAACTGACCTTCGTGCACCCTTTCGATGACCCGGACGTGATTGCCGGGCAGGGGACAGTGGGCATGGAGATCCTGCGGCAACACCCCGGGCCGATCGATGCGATCTTTGTCGCGATCGGTGGCGGCGGGCTGATTTCCGGCATCGCGGCGTATGTAAAGCAACTGCGGCCGGACATCAAGATCATCGGCGTGCAGACCGTCGACTCCGACGCCATGGTCCGCAGCATCAAGGCGGGCAGGCGCGTCACTCTGAATGACGTGGGCCTGTTTTCGGACGGCACGGCGGTCAAGCAGGTCGGCGCCGAGACGTTCAAGCTCACCTCCAAGTATGTCGACGACTTTGTGCTGGTCGATACGGATGCCATCTGTGCGGGCATCAAGGACGTGTTCCAGGATACCCGCAGCGTGCTCGAGCCCGCCGGCGCGCTCGCCCTGGCAGGCGCCAAGCGCTATGCCGCACAGAACAAATGGAAAGACAAGACGCTTGTCGTCGTCACGTGCGGCGCAAACATGAACTTCGACCGGTTGCGGTTCGTCGCCGAACGCGCCGATGTGGGCGAAGCCCGCGAAGCGGTGTTCGCCTTGAGCCTGCCTGAAAAGCGGGGCAGTTTCTTGCGCCTGTGCGAGGCAGTCGGCAATCGCAGCGTGACGGAATTCAACTATCGCATTTCCGATCCCGAAACGGCGCACGTTTTCGTCGGGCTCCAGATCCGGTCGGCGCCCGAGATCGAGAAGCTGGCCAACAGCTTCCGCAAGAAAGGTTTCCCGACCCTGGACCTGACCGGAAACGAAATGGCCAAGACCCACCTGCGCTATATGGTGGGCGGACGTTCCGGCCTCGCAGAACACGAGCTGCTGTTCCGTTTCGAGTTCCCCGAGCGGCCCGGTGCGTTGATGAAATTCCTGGGCGAGATGAGCCCCGAATGGAACATCAGCCTGTTCCATTACCGGAATCAGGGCGACGACTACGGCCGCATCCTGGTCGGCATACAGGTGCCGCCGGCCGACAAGAAAGCCTTCAAGGCCTTCCTGGACGGCTTGGGGTACCCGTACTGGAACGAAACCGAGAATCCGGCCTACCGGCTGTTCTTGTAAGCCGGTTCGCGCGCCCCGTCAGCGATTCGATAAACGCCGACGCAGGGGCGCCAGGCCCTGGAACAGCGTATCGAACGCCTGTTCCCGCTGTTGGTCCAGCGCCTGGGCCTCGTGCAACGACGTTTCCCTGAAACGCAGCCGGTCCCCCGGCATGCGTTGCGCAAGGGCGGGCAAGTCGACGCTGGCAACATGCGCGATCTTGGCGTAGCCCCCTGTGGTCTGGCGGTCGGCCATCAAGACAATGGGATTACCGTCTGGCGGCACTTGCACGCTGCCGAAACTGGTCGCTTCGGACAGCAGTTGCGTGGGGCTTTTCAGTTCCAGTACCGGCCCGTCGAGCCGATAGCCCATGCGTTCGGATTCCGGGCGTATGCGATAGTCGCCGTTGAAGAATGCCTTGACCGACGCTGCAGTGAACAGCCCGGTGTGCGCGCCGGGCAGGACGCGTATCGTGTCACGCGGCGTCCCGCTCAGCGTGGCCGGCAAGTAGATTTCGATGCGATCGAGATCGCGCTCCAATGCGTCCAGGTCCCGCCCGCGCATGTCGGCCTGCATGGTCAATACGTCGCCTGACTTCAGCGCCCGTCCTTCGTATCCGCCGAAACCGCCTCGCAGGTAGGTGCTGCGGCTGCCCAATACCGCCGGCAGCGCGATGCCGCCATGCCAGGCCATATAAGTGCGCAGGCCCGAGACACGGCCGGCGAAGTCCAGCGTGTCGCCGGGCCGGACGACGAGGGGACGGTTGTTTGGAACAGGTAGGCCATTCAGCCGGGCGCCGAGTTGGCCGCCGCTGAGGGCGATGCAGCCGGGCGCGTCAAAGCGCAGCGCGGGCCCGGCCAGTGTGATCTCGAGCGTGGCTTCGTCGTCGGTATTGCCGGCGACGATGTTGGCCAAGCGGTGTGCGCGGCTGTCCATCGCGCCGCCCACCGGCACACCCAGGTGCTGCGCGCCACAGCGCCCCAGGTCCTGGAAGCTGGACAGCAGGCCCGGCCGCAGGACCGTGATGGTCATGCCCGGGCGTCCCGGAGCGCGGCAAATTCGTCCGTGTCGATGGGCCGAAACCGCACGGTGTCGCCGGGTGAGAGCAGCGTGGGCGGGTCCTGATCGGGATCGAACAGGACGAGGGGCGTGGCGCCGATGATGTGCCATCCGCCGGGAGAGACGTTCGGGTAGATCATGGTTTGCCGATTCGCAATGGCGACGGAACCCGCCGGCAGTGCCGTCCGCGGGGTGTCGCGTCGGCCGATGGCAAGCCGTGCGTCGTGCACACCGATATAGGGTGCGCCCGGCGCAAAGCCCAGCATGAAGACATATGCCGGCATCGCGCTATGCAGGCGGATGACGTCGGGTTCGGTCAGGCCGCAATGTGCGGCCACGTGGGCCAGGTCGGGGCCCTGCGCGCCCCCGTAACAGACGGGGATGTCGACCTCTTTGGAAGACGGGGTCGCGCCGCCGTCCGGATTGGCCGCCTGGAGGATGCGGGTGATGTCGTCCTCCAGGCGTTGGGCAGCGTCATGGGCATCCGGGAGACGTGGCTGGTAGTGCAGGGCGACCGTGTTGAAGGTGGGCACGATGTCGCTCACCCCGTCCAGGGCTTCCGCCCTGAGCGCCGCGGCGGCGGCCGCGCAGCGGCGCCCGATGTCGATGTCGATCTCGTCGCCGAACACCACGATGAGGCAGCGGTCTCCCTGCGGAACCAGCGTCCATGGTGGAGCGCCGGCTCCGGATGGGCGGTGTGGCTGCACGGGTGCCGCGTTTATTTCGCGAACAAAGAGCCCATGTCCTTGAAGGACTTGAACTCCAGGGCGTTGCCCGACGGATCCAGGAAGAACATGGTTGCCTGTTCGCCGACTTCACCCTTGAAGCGGACATACGGTTCGATCACGAATTTCGTGCCGGCTTCTTGCAGCTTGCGCGCCAGCGCTTCCCATTCCGCCATGTCGAGCACAGCGCCGAAATGCCGTACCGGCACATTATGGTCGTCGACACTGTTGGTCTGCGTGCTGCCGCATTCGTCGGGGGACAGGTGCGTCACGATCTGGTGGCCATAGAAGTTGAAGTCCACCCATTGATCGGAGGAGCGTCCCTCGGGACAGCCCAGAAGGTCGCCATAGAACGCGCGGGCTTCGTCAAGGTCGCGGACCGGGAAGGCAAGGTGGAAGGGCGGAATGGTGCTTTGCAAAGACATTGTCGAGAGGCTCCGTAGGTACCGCAGCCGCCAAGATCGGCAGTCATGCGTAAGGCCATTTTAATGATATTTCGGCCGCGCGCAGGGGGCGTGGCAGCCTGCCCTTTTGCCTCGTTTTCCCTATGCCGCGGCGGCGTCCGCGCGACTCACGCGCGAGCGCGGAAAGGCAATCGAGAAGAGGCTGCCCGCACCGAGGCGGCTGTGTATCGTCAGCTCGGCATTATGGCGCATCGCGACATGCTTCGTAATGGCCAGGCCCAGGCCGGTGCCGCCTGTGGCGCGCGAGCGGCCACGGTCCACGCGGTAGAAGCGCTCGGTCAGGCGCGGTATGTCTTGCGATCCGATACCGATGCCGGTGTCCTGGACGGAATAACACGCCGAGCCGTTCTCCGTCACGTACCAGCTTATCGTGATGGTGCCGTCCTTGGGCGTGTAGCGTATGGCGTTGGTCAACAGGTTCGATATCGCCGACGACAGCTCGGTTTCGTGCCCGATGATGTAGAGGTCTTCGGCGATGTTCTCGACGAAGACGTGCTGATCGCGCGACAGGATGCGTCCCTGCTGCAGGGCGGTATGGATCAGTTCGCTCATGCGCACCGGCTCGCCCTCGCTGTTGGGCGACGACTCCAGCGTGGACAACGTCAGCAAATCGGCGACGATGGCTTGCATACGCTGCGCCTGCTCCAGCATCAGCGTGTGATAACGTTGCTTCTGTTCGTCGCTCAGCGAGCCGTCGGGCATGTCCTGCAGTGTCTCAAGGAAACCCGAAAGAACCGTCAGCGGCGTGCGCAGCTCGTGCGAGACGTTGGCAACGAAGTCCTTGCGCGTGGTTTCCAGCTTTTCCATCTGCGTGACATCGCGCGTCACGATCAGGAAATTGCCCAGTCCATAGGGTGTCATCTGGACCAGCAGCGACTGGTCCCGGCCTTCTTTCTCCATGTGGAGCAAAACCGGCCCGGGCCAGCTGGCCTGCCTGGCATAGCGCGCGAACTCCGGCGCCCGCAGGATATTCAGGATGCTGTGATTCCGATCCTTGTCGAGATCCAGGCCTAAGTGTTCGCTGGCCGTCTGGTTGCACCACGTGATCTGCATGGCCTCGTCCAGGGTGATAGCCCCGTCGGGCAAGGCCTCGGCCGCGAGCATGATGCTGTCTACCTGGCGGGTCAGGAAGTCATTGTCCTGCTTGTGCTTGCGCAGCCTGCGATAGATGGTGGCAATGATGTCGTCCCACGGGCCCACGGACGGCGGAGGCGGGGACTCGTCAATGTGGCGGACCCAGCGCGAGATCTGCGAAAGCTGCAGGCCGCTGACCAATATCATCATGATCAAGCCGAAGGCAAAGACGCTCCATCCTGCATGAACGCCGAACCACATGGCGCACAGCCAGCCCAATGCAGCCCACAGGCTTATCGATATCAACGTTTTGGTCATAAAAGGTGTGTTGTTGCGTGGCTGCAGGGCCGGGGCTTCCAATGACGCGCTACACCATGCGCGGCACCTGGGTGGTGAAACGATACCCGGCGCCGCGCACCGTCTCGATGTGGTTCTCGTGCTGGCTCGGCTCGAGCGCCTTGCGCAGCCGCCTGATGTGGACATCCACGGTCCGCTCTTCCACGAAGACGTGATCTCCCCATACCTGGTCCAGCAACTGCGCCCTCGAAAATACCCGTTCGGTGTGCGTCATGAAAAAGTGTAGCAGGCGAAACTCGGTGGGTCCTACCGTGAGGGGCGTGTCGCCGCCGCTGACGCGGTGTGTCGCCGGGTCGAGCTTCAAGGTGCCGATCGTGATCACGTCATCAGTCAGTTGCGGCGCACGTCGCCTCAAGACGGCCTTGATGCGCGCCATCAGCTCCTTCGGGGAGAAGGGCTTGGTGATGTAGTCGTCGGCACCCGCTTCCAGGCCCTCGACCTTGTCATGCTCGGCGCCTTTTGCGGTGAGCATGATCACGGGCACCTGGCGCGTGCGCTCGTCGGAACGCAAGGATTTGGCCAGGGTGATGCCGGACGCGCCCGGCAGCATCCAGTCCAGCAGGATGAGGTCGGGCAGCTCGGCACGGATGAGTGTCTGGGCTTGTTCCGCGTCGAAAGCGCGCAATACCTTGTGGCCCGCGAACGAGAGGTTGACGGCAATGAGTTCCTGAATGGCGGGCTCATCTTCTACTACAAGTATGGTCGTGCTCATGGCGCCTGATGGTAATGAGTGAATGGACGATCGGATAGGTGTCGTCTTGCATGATATGGCGCAAATATTTCAGGTTTGTGAAACGGCCGCGGAACCAGTTTACAGGGTGGCAGGATGGGCGCGGCCCGCCTCCGTGCCAGCCCGGAATGTTGTACGATGGAAGGACCATGGAAAACACGTCTACTTCTTCTTCCCGCGCGCCCGCGCGCGACGCGACCACGCACTTTGGCTACAAGACGGTCGCGGAAAGCGAAAAGGCGGCCAAGGTCGCTGAAGTATTCCATTCGGTGGCCGACCGCTACGACGTCATGAATGACCTGATGTCCGCCGGACTCCATCGGATCTGGAAGGCCTTCACGATCGGTCGCGCCGATGTGCGGCCCGGCATGAAGGTCCTGGACATTGCGGGGGGCACCGGCGATCTGGCGCGCGCGTTTGCCAAGAAGGCCGGCCCATCGGGCGAAGTCTGGCTGACCGACATCAATCCGTCCATGCTGCGCGTGGGGCGCGACCGCCTCACCGACAAGGGACTTTTGGTTCCAGCTGCCGTGTGCGATGCCGAGGTATTGCCGTTCCCCTCGGCCTATTTCGATCGGGTCAGCGTGGCCTTCGGCTTGCGCAACATGACGCACAAGGACCGAGCCCTGGCTGAAATGAGGCGCGTGCTCAAGCCGGGCGGCA
>Ga0182739_1004897_pt1 | contig 10825 bp, 12 predicted proteins | sample eDN5th30CBELigBY_FD_128873 | JGI IMG/M metagenome (GOLD analysis project Ga0182739, IMG submission 128873) | Enriched backyard soil microbial communities from Emeryville, California, USA - eDNA 5th pass 30_C BE-Lig BY (version 2) (version 2) | ecosystem: Environmental > Terrestrial > Soil >...
CCGCAATCATTTTCGGTCTGTTCAGTAACTGAATATCGCCTTTTGCATAGAGAACAGCAGGTGCATCGTACAATTCTTTTAAGCGTTGTGGATATAATGGATTCGTGTAGGGGATAGCGATAATATTATGTTGGTCATAATAAGCAGTCATCGACCTTGGTATGAGCTCTTTATAATGTTTGATGAGCTGTGAGGCTTTTTCTTCTTTTATATTTAGCTGAACGGCTAAAAATTTTGGCGAAATATGCAATATTTCGTCGAAATCATCTGTGATTTTCATTAAATTTCGGACTTTTTTCCAGGAGAGAGGAAGAATATAATGCAGTTTCATTAATTGTTCATTTGTTGGGTTGGTCATTACTACACTCCTTTTTAATAGAAGAAATTCAGATGACCGCGGTTTTATTTGTGAGGTAAGCATTGTGTAAAACATAGTATGGCCGATGAATTCGGGCACTTATTCGTTCATCGGTCCCAATGATGGAGACATACGAAAAAGATGTAGCGAAGCGACCGCTACATCTTTCATTTTAATGTGTTTTACAAGCTTCGTACAAGCCTTTTTCTTTGATTACTTTAATCAGTGTTTCACCGATTACAGAAGGCGTCGGAGCTACTTCAATACCTGCTGCATTCATTGCTTTGATTTTCTCTGCAGCTGTTCCTTTACCGCCGGAAATAATGGCACCCGCGTGACCCATACGTTTTCCTGGAGGAGCTGTTTGACCACCGATGAAGCCTACTACCGGTTTGTTCATGTTTTCCTGAATCCATTCAGCAGCTTCTTCTTCAGCTGTACCACCAATTTCACCAATCATGACAACTGCATAAGTTTCAGGATCTTCATTGAATGCTTTTAAGCAATCGATAAAGTTTGTCCCATTTACCGGGTCCCCACCGATTCCAACCGCTGTTGTTTGACCGATTCCTGCCTGAGACAGCTGGTGTACCGCTTCATACGTTAATGTACCAGAACGTGAAACGACGCCTACATGTCCTTTTGTATGGATGTATCCTGGCATGATACCGATTTTACATTCATCAGCTGTAATAACACCTGGACAGTTTGGACCAACTAAACGCGTTTTCTTGCCTTCCATATAGCGTTTAACTTTCACCATATCAAGTACCGGAATATGTTCTGTAATACAGATTGTCATATCCAGATCCGCATCAACTGCTTCGATAATTGCATCAGCCGCAAATGGTGCCGGTACATAAATAACAGATACGTTTGCACCTGTCGCATCGACTGCTTCTTGTACTGTATTGAAAACCGGAACACCTTCGATTTCAAGACCGCCTTTACCAGGTGTTACACCTGCAACGATTTTCGTTCCGTATTCAAGCATTTGTTTTGTATGGAAAAGGGCTGTTTCCCCAGTAATCCCTTGTACGATTACTTTTGTCTCTTGATTAATGAACACACTCATGCCGTTACCCCGCCTTCAGCTTCAACTAATTTCACGATTTTTTGTGCGCCGTCTGCCATTGAGTCAGCTGCCACAATGTTTAAACCAGATTCATTTAACAACTTTTTACCTAGCTCTACGTTTGTTCCTTCTAAACGTACTACTAATGGAACTTCTAAACCGACTTCTTTTGCAGCTGTAATAACCCCTTTTGCAATGATATCGCATTTCATGATTCCACCAAAAATGTTAACGAAAATTCCTTTTACATTTTTGTCCGATAAAATGATTTTAAAAGCTTCTGTTACTTTTTCGGCTGTTGCACCGCCCCCAACATCAAGGAAGTTAGCGGGTGAACCGCCGTAGTAACTAATCGTATCCATCGTCGCCATGGCAAGACCTGCACCATTTACCATACAGCCAATATTGCCGTCTAACGAAATATAACTTAAATCATATTTCGATGCTTCAATTTCTTTTGCATCTTCTTCATCGAAATCGCGTAATTCTACGATATCTTTATGACGATATAAAGCGTTTGCATCAAAGTTGAATTTTGCATCAAGCGCCACTACCTGGTCATCCCCAGTTACAACTAGCGGGTTGATTTCTACCGTCGATGCATCTTTATCGATAAATGCTTTGTAAATACCAAGCATTAACCCTACTGCTTTATTTACTAGCTTAGCAGGAATATTCATATTGAATGCCATACGACGCGCCTGGAAAGCATTTAATCCCGTAACCGGATCAATAATTTCTTTGAAGATTTTTTCCGGATTTGTCTCCGCTACCTCTTCAATATCCATTCCGCCTTCTTCAGAACCCATCATTACTACTCTAGAAGTTGCACGATCTAATACTAAACTTAAGTAATACTCTTTTTTTATGTCCGAACCTTCTTCTATATAAAGACGTTTTACTTCTTTACCGTCTGGACCTGTTTGGTGAGTTACTAAAATTTTGCCTAATAATTCTTTAGAGAAAGAGCGAACTTCATCAAGGTTTTTGGCAATCTTAACGCCCCCTGCTTTACCGCGCCCCCCTGCATGAATTTGTGCTTTTACTACTGTTACGTTTGAACCTAGCTCTTTTGCTGCTTTTACTGCTTCTTCTGGTGAAAACGCTACACTTCCTCTTGGAACTGCTACACCGTATTGTCTTAATATCTCTTTCCCTTGATACTCATGGATATTCATGATACATCCTCCCATCGGACATTTGGAAATTATTCTACTAACATAATCTATTTTAAACAATTATTCAGATAATGTCTATATTTGTCACACAAGCATTTTTTAGTTTACTTTATGTCAAAATATTCTTTGTATAGATATTTTCTAATTTTCCGAAAGATATTCTCTACTTAAATACTGGATTTATTTTTATAAGTTAACTTTTGCTTTTCATCCAAATGATAAATAAAGGCAAATACCTCGGCAACCGCTTGGTATAATTCTTCCGGAATCGACGTGTTCAAATCCAGCTGGCCTAACAGCTCCACCAGGTTCGGGTCTTCATAAACAGGTACTTCATGCATCGCTGCTTTTTCTAAAATATTTTCCGCAATTTTCCCTTTACCTTTTGCAACGACTGTCGGACCATTGCTTTTTTGAGGATCATAGGAAAGGGCAATCGCTTCTTTTCGGACATATTTTTTTTCGGTCATACGCGAATATCCACCCCTCCTTGCTCATCTTCCTGCTGATTTGACAATTTTGTGACAATTTTTCCTGCTTGATCTTCAAAAGGCTTGATAAACAGTCCGGATAAGGTATATTCCTTTTCCAGCAATCCTGTCTTTAGTGTCCCTTTCAATGAAGTCGCCAATGACTCCAAATTCGGCATATCATTATAGATATTAATTGTGACAACACGGTTCTGAACTTGCATATCAATTACTGTCTGCTGCAATGTTTCCATATTTAAATAGAATAGAATGCGCGCAAAATTGGCATCAATTTTGCCATCTTCTTTCATGCGGCCGTTCCATTGCAATGTCGCATCCATTCTCTTGCCGAAAAAATCCAGCGGCACTTGCATGACAAGCTGATGCTGATGCCCGTTTTCCCCTGACGTGAGCTGCATTCCATTTAGTCTGGACATCACCGTCTCAGCAGCATCTCTTATAGCAACCGGTGTTTGGGTATCCTGAAGAAGCGCTAATAATTGCGGCTTTATCTGCTGGGCAATTGCCTGTATATCCCCTGCCTTATTTGCCAATGCCGCCTCATAGCTGACACCCAGCCCTTTTAACACCGTCTTTATCGCCTGTTCCATTGCACGGCTATCAACCGCAGCCTGTACTTGACCTTCTGCTTGGGTGAGGGTACTTTGCATCAATGGTTGTGGACTATCGGCCGTCACTTTTACTAAATTGCGCAACAGCTGATCGGCATTCGGTAAATTCGTATCCGGCTTCAGTAATGTAAGCAATTGATCCTTCGCGGACTGTCCTTGATCATTTTGCATAAATAATCGCGTACTCACATTTTCACTGTATGCGTTTGTCAGCTGCTGCCGCAGTTGATTTACCAATGCTTCCACTGCCGGCTTTGAAGCGGGAATTTGTTCAAAACGTGATAATAATTGCTCTAATTGCTGTTTTTGAGTTGTAGATAGTAAACTTTCATTACTAATCCATGCTTTTACTTGTTCTAACATCGGCTTTATTTGTTCAGGACTTGTTTGTCCGAGCTGTTGCAGCAATTGTCCTGCCGAAGCCTGTACCGGGTTCACAGACTGCTGGTTTCCTTGCTGATTAACCGTTTGCCAATTTTGCAAAGTGGCATTTTGCGGTAAAATTCCAGCTTCTTTTAATACCGTCAGCGATTGAAGTTTCGATGCAACAGGTGAATTATTATCCAACAAATTTTGGGTTGCCCGTGCAAGTAGGATTCCGCCTGTTTCGTTGTTCAACGGCTTTGCCAGCTGGTCAATTTGCTGTAGCAGCGATGATTTGATCGCTTCATTTCCTCCAGACTGGGTTGCCAAGAGCTGCGCTAAATTGGCTAAATTCGCTGACATCCCATCTGTTTTTACTCCTTGTGTCAATGCTTGAAATACGGTATTCGTAAAAGGCATTTTCAGCTCCACCATACGCTGCAGTGCATGAAGTGCATTATTCTTATCTACTCCTGCAGGCAAGTTTTTCATCCAGCCTTCTGCGGCTAAGAGCTGTTCTTTTGCAAGGGGTAACTGGGCTTTCATAAAATGTGATAGCACTTGCTGCATTTCATTCGATTTCGGTAAATTCATTGTTTCCATCAACTGGGACATTTGCTGGCCGGCTGTCATGGACTGCGACATCGGACCTGTCACAACTTTTAATTCTGTTTGCGGATTTGTTGAAGTTACCTGGAAAAAATGCGCATCGCCTACCTTTAAAGGTACTTCCAGCTTTGCCATGAGCTTTTGATTGCCGACTTGGACTTCTGCCATCTGATTCGGGTAGAGCTGCTTGATTGACCCGTGAAATACTTGATCCTGCTTTAACGATAATGGCTGGTTTGCTGTAACTTGCTGTGAAGTATTCGATTGGATTGCATTAAACGATGAGAAGTTCATGCCGTTACTCCCTTCTTTGAAGCATTGATTTAATCGGTTCAAATGTTTTTCGATGATGATCTGTCGGTCCGTATTGTGCAATTGCCTCCAGATGCTGCTTTGTTCCGTAGCCGGCATGCTGCGCAAAACCGTATTGCGGATATTCGTAATCCAGTTTTTCCATATAGTCATCACGTGCCGTTTTCGCTAAAATGGATGCTGCTGCAATTGCCAGGCTGCGAGCATCTCCCTTTATGATGGATGCTTGCGGAATCGATGTCGAAAGCGTCATCGCATCGGCCAATATGAAATTGGGTGTGACGCCGAGTGTTTCGATACTTTTTAACATCGACTGTCGTGTTGCTTCATAAATATTGAGGCGGTCAATTTCCTCGGCACTTTGAAAATGAACTGAATAATAAAGTGCATGTTTTTTGATCCGTTCAGCAAACTGATTGCGTTTTTCTTTTGATAATTGTTTGGAATCGTTGACGCCAAGCAGTTCCTGACAATAATTCGGCAATATAACGGCCGCTGTTACGACTGGTCCTGCAAGTGGTCCTCTTCCCGCTTCATCTGTGCCTGCGATATAGGCATTTTCATATGGTAAATAGCTTGCGTCAAATTGCAGTTTTTCATTATGCGCTTGTTGGAGTGCTTCTATCTTTTCCAGACGCTTTTGAAATTGCATCCATGCTTTTTGGACACCTGCACGTTCATCCTTTACGATATCATCCATCCATGGCTCGATTTGTGCTGCTGTTTTCAATGCTTCTGTAATCTCTTTAATTGTTTTCATATAAAGTCCTCAAATCTATTACTTCCGTTTTCTTAATATAGAGTTGATTTCCATTCCGGGGCGGACGCTTTCCGCGGGCACGGCTCGAGCCTGTAGTCTCTCCCTCGGTGCTCCTGTCGCTTCGCTTTCGTCGCAAAATAAATTTTGCTGTTCCCGCAGGAAGCTTGCTTGTGACTGTCGCTAACGCTTTCGTCACAGAGAAAATCTTGTAGCGAAAGGCGCTAGCCGTCAGCTAGTGTTTTAGCAGTGCGAAAGGTGAAACCGTCAGCACGAACACTCGCCCCCTCCATTCCAATCAACTTGGCTTTTTATCTAATTTTACTTTCTCTCAATCTTACTGTTATATCGTCTACTTTTCTTATTATAAAAGAAAAAACCTTTCTCAAATAAATGAAAAAGGTTTTGACTATCTGTTATTCCACTTTATTCGTTGCTTTCTTGCTTTTTCTGGCGATTTAGCGCAGCTGTTTTCTTACGGCGCTCTTCGTTTTCCAGGGCAATCGCTTCTTCCAATTGCTCTTTTTCAAGTTGCTCGGAAACAAAATCAAATGTGAGTTTCCCAAGATTCTGTTCACGAATGTCGCGTACAACTAATACCGACACTTGATCGTAGTCAATCTCTCCGCCTTGTCCAAACACTCGGCGCAGCTTTCCGATTGCATCAAATGTCTCAACCAGTTCTTCGGATACGGATGAAATTTTATAACGTTCATCCATGCGCGTTGGATAGTGTTTTTCTAAAAAACGCAGACCATATACAGCGAGGTCTTCCATATTCGTAATGGTATCTTTGATCGCACCAGTTAATGCAAGCTTGTAGCCGACTTCCTGGTCTTCAAACTTCGGCCATAAAATACCTGGCGTATCAAGAAGTTCAATTTCCTTCCCGACTTTAATCCATTGCTGTGCTTTTGTCACACCTGGCATATTTCCCGTTTTCGCAAGGTTTTTCTTCGCTAAACGGTTGATTAGCGTTGATTTTCCGACGTTCGGAATACCTACAATCATCGCGCGAATGGCACGCGGCTTCATTCCTTTTGATTTCATGCGTTCCCATTTCTCCGCCAAAATCTCCTGAGCAGCCTTTGTAACCGCCTGCAAGCCTTTCCCTTCCAACGAGTTGATTGCTACTGCTTTAAAGCCTCTGTCGGCGAAATATTGAATCCAGCGGCGTGTTTCCTGCTCGTCAGCCATATCTTGTTTATTTAAAATGAGCAGGCGCGGTTTTTGATGGATAACTTCATCGATCATCGGATTACGTGAAGATAATGGTAATCGCGCATCAACCAGTTCAAAAACGATATCGACAAGCTTTAAACTTTCCGATACTTGGCGGCGTGCCTTTGCCATATGTCCTGGAAACCATTGAATTGTCATAATTGTATAACCTCCTGTAAATTACGTACTTCTATTCTCAACAAAAAAATGAGGAGTTTAAACTGCCCCCTCATTTTAGACAATATTTATGATAATAAATATTACTTTACAATCTCAATTTCGTTTAACGGCCAGAAAATGATGCTTGTATTGCCGATAATTTCTTTCTGGTCGACGATTCCTATATGGCGGCTGTCTTTACTGAAGCGGCGATTATCGCCCATTACGAATACATAGCCTTCCGGAATAACATCCAGTGACGGATCGATATCTTTCAGCGAGAAGTCGCCTGTTAAGTTGCCTTCGCTGATTTCGGCTTTATAAGCATCCAAATACGGCTCGTCGATCGGTTCACCATTAATGTATAATTGGTCATCCTTATATTCTACAAAGTCTCCTGGAACACCAATGACACGTTTAATATAGTCCTTCTGTTCAGGTGCGTGGAATACGACGATATCAAAACGGTTGGGTTCGCCGATTTTATAGCTGAATTTGTTGACGATCATACGATCACCATTTTCAAGGGTAGGCATCATTGAATCCCCGTCTACTACAATCGGTGTAAATAAAAAGTAACGAATAAATGCGGCAATCGCAAACGCAATCAGTAGAGCTTTCGTCCATTCCCAAAGCTCATTTTTTTCTTTTTCAGTTTTTTCCACGTAGCTATCCCCCTTGCTCATCACATTTATTGTATACGAAATATGTATATCAAGCAAAAATCTAATCTAAATTATTACGTCATATTATCTATAGTTTATTGTCAAATTCACATGTTAATACACATTTTTATTTAAAGAAAGAAAGGGACTTGTATATACAAGCCCCCTCCTAAAAAGTTCTTATCGAATTTCTTTAATACGAGCAGCTTTACCACGTAAGTTACGTAGGTAGTAAAGTTTAGCACGACGTACTTTACCTTTACGTACTACTTCCAACTTAGCGATTTTTGGAGTGTGTACTGGGAAAGTACGCTCTACACCAACACCGTAAGAAATTTTACGTACTGTGAAAGTTTCGCTAATTCCGCCACCACGACGTTTAATAACTACACCTTCGAATAATTGGATACGCTCACGAGTACCCTCAACGATTTTAACGTGTACCTTAACTGTGTCACCTGGTTTGAATGTAGGTAAGTCTGAACGTAATTGATCTTTAGTGATCTCTGTAATAATGTTTGACATTGTTTTCTCTCCTTAGACAGATGCTCATGCACGCTAATTTAAGCCACAGCGGAACACCGTAATTCAGTGCTTACATTGAAGCACAAAATGAATCTTACCATAATTGTTATAGGCTTGCAAGTAGTTTTGCTTTACATTTCATTCTTAATTTTTTCGATTATTTTCTTTTGCTTGTCCGTTAATTCAAGGGCATCCAATAAATCCGGTCTGCGCTCCAATGTACGCTTGAATGACTGTTCTTCACGCCACGCATCGATTTTCGCATGATTCCCAGATAACAGTATATCGGGCACTTTCATCCCTCTAAAATCAGCTGGACGTGTATAATGGGGATGCTCTAATAAACCTGTCGAAAATGAATCCTGAATATGTGAATCCTCTTGACCCAATACACCCGGCAATAAACGTACAACCGCATCGATTACCGTCATCGCAGGCAGCTCTCCGCCTGTTAAAACAAAGTCGCCGATCGAAATCTCATCCGTGACAAGATGTTCGCGGATTCGCTCATCATAGCCTTCATAATGGCCGCAAAGGAATACTAAATCTTCTTCTTTTGCAAGCTCCTCTGCCTTCTTCTGCGTAAAGCGCTCGCCTTGCGGACACATGAGGATGACACGTGGCTTGCGGCCTTCAGTAATGGCTTCTACAGCATTGAACATCGGTTCCGGCTTTAATACCATTCCCGCTCCCCCGCCGTATGGGTAATCGTCCACTTGTTTGTGCTTGTTCTCACTGTATTCCCGGATATCGGTTACTGCCAGTTCAACAGCACCTTTTTCCTGAGCTTTTTTTAAAATGGATGAACCGAACACACCTGTGAACATATCAGGAAATAAACTTAATACGTGAATCTTCATTCCAACAAACCTTCCATTACGTGAATCACGATTTTCTTTTCATCGACATCAATATCTTTTACGATATCTTCAATGAAAGGAATGTAATGCTTCTTACCGTTTTGCGCTTTAATTTCCCATACATCATTTGCGCCTGTTTCTAAAATATCGGTAACAACGCCGATCAGTTCTCCCTCTTCAGAAAACACTTCACAATCTTTAATTTCAAAGTGGTAGTATTCATTATCTTCAAGCTCATCTTCCGCCAATTGGTCCATTGATACTTTCAATAAACCTTCTTTAAATGGTTCCACTAAATTAATGTTTTCCATACCTTCAAACGTCACCAAAATAAAGTTTTTATGGCGTCTTGATGAACTGATCGTTACCCAAGTCGGCTTTTTGTCATCTTTTTTGAATGCCGCCAGTTTCGAGCCTACCGCAAAACGTTCTTCTTCAAAGTCCGTTGTCGATAAAATTCGCAGCTCCCCGCGAATACCATGTGTATTTACAATACGTCCTACATTAAACCATTCCATGTATATTCCACCTCTAATATCCCGTTGATCTCCATTCCAATCAACTAGTCGTTTTATTTAATAAAATACCGCTGATTGAATTATCATAACAAAAAAAGAAGGGTTAGCAAAATGCCACCCTTCTTTTACTAATCCAATATATCGACATACGTCTTTTTCTTCTGGTGGCCGCCCGCTGCTGAGTACACAATCGTACGAATTGCCTTCGCAACACGTCCTTGCTTGCCTATTACTTTCCCTCGATCCTCTGGATGAACAAAAAGCTTATAAACAACTCGATTGGAAGTTTCGTCCGTCTCAATACGAACGTCTTCCGGATAATCGACTAACGGTTTCACAATTGCTTCAATCAGCTGCTGCATAATGCCACCTCCGAATTAATCATTGAATTATTTGCTGTATTTAGCGTTATGGAATTTTTCCATGATACCTTGTTCTGAGAACAGGTTACGTACAGTATCAGATGGTTTCGCACCATCAGTTAACCATTTAAGAGCTTTCTCTTCATCGATTTGTACTGTAGCTGGAACTGTAAGTGGGTTGTAAGTACCTACTGTTTCGATTTGACGACCGTCACGTGGTGAACGAGCGTCTGCAACTACGATACGATAGAAAGGAGATTTTTTAGCTCCCATACGTTTTAAGCGAATTTTAACTGCCATTTTAATAGCACCTCCGAATAAGTTTCACACAAGATATTATATTAGCAATGTCTTGATGGTTTGTAAAGTGTTTTTTCTTAACACCTTATTTTTTATTTAAATAATGAATCAAAACCAGGCATTTTCATCTTCTTTTTACCTTTACCTTGCGCCATACCTGTCATTTGTTTCATCATTTTTTTCATTTCTTCAAACTGCTTCAGCAAGCGGTTTACTTCCTGAATTGACGTCCCTGAACCTGTAGCAATACGCTTTTTGCGGCTCGCCGAAATGATTTCCGGGTTTGTCTTTTCAGTTGGTGTCATCGAATAGATAATCGCTTCGATGCGTCCCATCTGCTTTTCATCGACTTTGACATTGTCAAGGCCTTTCATTTTGTTTGCACCTGGAATCATTTTCAATAATTCATCAAGTGGCCCCATTTTCTTCACGGCTTGAAGTTGTTCGATAAAGTCATCAAA
>Ga0182739_1004898_pt1 | contig 10825 bp, 11 predicted proteins | sample eDN5th30CBELigBY_FD_128873 | JGI IMG/M metagenome (GOLD analysis project Ga0182739, IMG submission 128873) | Enriched backyard soil microbial communities from Emeryville, California, USA - eDNA 5th pass 30_C BE-Lig BY (version 2) (version 2) | ecosystem: Environmental > Terrestrial > Soil >...
CACTTCCCGCATATACCGTGGTTGTGGAGGCGTCTTGCTATAGGATTCAGGCATGGCTCAAGCGGCAACATCCTTTTGAAGCGTGCCTATCTTTATTTATTCCGCGAGCTGCTCCCACTGCTCATAGCAGTCGGCCAGCTCCGATTTTTTTTGCTCTATCGCTTCATTTTTCTGCTGGACCAGCACGTAATCATTGTAGACCTTCGGCTCTGCAAGCTCTGCCTCAAGACCGCCGATCTCTTCCTCCAGCCGGGCAATAGCCTGCTCGAGCTGCTCGAGCTTGCGCTGCCTCGAGCGTTCCTCCCGCTTAGCCAGCTTGTTCGATTCGTATCCGCTGTCCGCCGCATTTGCGGCTGAGGCGGCCGCGCTTGAGCTTGCTTTGCTCTTCGCAGCCTCGGCCGCTTTTCGCTGCTGCTCCATTTCTTCGAGCTCCTGCTTTTTCTCTACATAATCGTCGTAGTTGCCCAAATACGGCGTGACGCCGTCCCGTGACAGTTCCAGCATGGATTCCGCCATTTTATTGAGGAAATACCGGTCATGGGAAATAAAGAGCAGCGTGCCTTCATAGTCGATCAGCGCGGATTCGAGCACTTCCTTGCTGAACAAGTCCAAATGGTTCGTCGGCTCGTCGAGAATGAGGACATTGGCTTTTTCCAGCATCAGCTTGGCTAAGGAGACGCGGGCCTTTTCACCGCCGCTGAGCGCGGCGATTTTTTTGAATACATCCTCGCCGCTGAACAGAAAGCTGCCCAGTACGGTACGCACGCGAGCCTCCTCCAGATGAGGGAAGGCATTCCACACTTCGGCGAGGATCGTATTGTTCGGATTCAGCTGGCTTTGTTCCTGATCGTAGTAGCCGATGCGAACGTTGGCTCCCCACTGGATCGTGCCTTGATTCGGCTTGCGCTGTCCGATCATCGCCTTCAGCAGCGTCGACTTGCCGATCCCGTTCGGTCCGATCAAGGCGGCCGTATCTCCCCGGCGCAGCTGGAACGATACATTGCGCAGCAGCGGCTTCGTTCCGTCGAAGGATATCCCCACATCGTTCACCTGCAGGACTTCTTTACCGGAAGGCTGTTCGACCTCGAAAGCAAAATGGGCCCGTTTCAGCTCGCCCATCGGCTTGTCCATCCGGTCCATCTTGTCCAGCGCTTTGCGGCGGCTTTGGGCACGCTTGGTGGTGGAAGCGCGTACGATGTTCTTCTGGATAAAATCCTCCATCTTCGAAATTTCTTCCTGCTGCTTCTCGAACTGCTTCATCTGAATATCATATTCGGCCTGCTTCAGCTCGACATAGCGGGTATAGTTGCCCGTATAGCGCTTGGAGGTGGTCCGTTCGATTTCATAGATGGCACCCGCCAGGGCGTCCAGGAAATAGCGGTCATGGGAAACGACCAGAATGGCGCCGGAGTACGAGCGGAGGTAGCCCTCGAGCCAGGTGAGCGTCTGGATATCCAAATGGTTCGTCGGCTCATCGAGCAGCAGCAGATCCGGAGCCTGCAGCAGCATTTTGGCGAGCGCGAGCCGCGTCTTTTGACCGCCGCTGAGCGTATTGACCGGCGTCTCCGGAGCAAATTCCCCGAAGCCCATCCCGTGGAGCACCGAGCGGATGCGCGCTTCCGCTTCGTAGCCGCCCTGCTCCTTGAACCATTCGGAGCGCTCCGCGTATTTTTTCATCGTATCTTCTGTCAGCTTCTCGTTGGCGAGCACAGCCGGATCGGCCATCTGGGCTTCAAGCCTCCGCAGCTCCCGTTCCGCTTCCTCCAGATGCGTGAAGACGCTTTTCATTTCATCCCAGATGGAACGGTCCGAAATGAGGCCGCTGTTTTGTTTTAAATATCCGATTTTAGTTTCCTTCGCTTTAAAAATATCCCCGGAATCGTAAGACATCTCCCCGGCGATAATTTGCAGCAGGGTCGATTTCCCCGCGCCGTTGACGCCGACGAGTCCAATCCGTTCTCTCGGCTCAATTTGCAGCGATATATTAGAAAGAACCGTATTGATCCCGTAGCTTTTGGTGATCCCCGAAACTTGCAGCAGCATGGATAAAAGCCTCCTAAACAATAGACAACCAGATTATCTATCTCATCATTTTGAAAATAGCTATGCAAAACAACACTTTCAGTGTATCATGTTCTTCCCGAGTTTTCAGCCTATTGTACGGAACTTCAATTATTCACAAGGTTATGCACAGTATTAACAATAACCGAAGGCTTTCTGTGCATACATTTCAAGATAAGTATAAACATATCCACAGATCTAGTTATCCACATGGGGATGAAGCTTTATTCCCACTGTTTCCCGCGTATACAAACGAAAAGCATCTATTATATGCTCAAGTTATTGATGCGGAAAGCGGGGATACTAGATGGATGTTCAACCTGTAAGCGGAATGGAAGCGGCCTCCCGGAGCGGAAGCGGGAAGAGGGGCTTCGGGTTTCGGATAGCCGGCTCGCTTGTGCTGCTGCTCTGTACCGCCGCGGCCTCCGGATTCTGGCTGTCTCCTTTGCAGTCCCGGTATTTTCCGGTAACTGCGACGGTGTCTTCTCCGGCTGTTGGAGCTTCGCAGAGCGAATCGGCGCTTTCCGGCGCAGCCGTATCCCGAGCGCCGCTGCAGGCGTCACCTGGCGAGAACGCCAATCCGCCGCTTCGCTTGATGACCTTTAATATTCGCCATGCTAAAGGTTTAGACGGTCAAATAAGGCTGTCGGCCATCTCCAGCCAAATCGAGCGGGGAAGAGCCGACGTCGTCGCTCTTCAGGAGGTCGACCGCTATCAGTGGCGCAGCGGCCTGCAGGATCAGGCGGCTGCCTTGGCAAGGCAGCTCGGCATGCAGTACATATTTGCCCCTGCGATGAAGCAGGGTTTATCCCAATACGGCATTGCGCTGCTCAGCCGGTATCCGTTAAGCCGCGTTAGAATCGACCGGCTCCCCGGCGGGCTGGAGCCGCGCGTGGCGCTTGCCGCTCAAACGGTTACGGCGCGAGGGGAGGCCGTTACTATTATTACGACTCACCTGGGCGTGCCCCATGCGGACCGCACGCAGCAAATGCCGGAGCTGCTCCGGTTTGTGAGATCGGTACAGACTCCCGTCGTCGTGATGGGCGATTTTAATATGAAGGAGAGCGACCCGTTGATGGGGGAGCTTTCGCTTCTGCTGCACAAGGTGCCGTTAGCCCGCCCGCAGGCGACGGTACTGCATGGAGGCGAAATCGATCATCTGTTTGCCGGGTTTGAAGACAAGGCTTCCGCTTGGACGGAAGCGACGGCGGCTTCGGACCACCGGCCGGTTCTGGCGACCGTGTTCATCCATTGAATCAGCGAGGGAGCCCGCCGCTCTCCTCTGGCTTGAACGGCCATTTTCCCGCTTATGCTTTACATTACTTGCTTTTGCGTATTTTATGGTAAACTAAGGGAGTACCTTGTACATTTTGCATCATTTGCCGCAAAAAATTTGCTATCGGCAGTACACGGCATTAGAATGATGTTAATCACGTTACCGACCCCATCAAAGAGAGGCCGTTACATGAATATAAAAGAATGGAAAATTGAGCTGAGGCGGCAGGCGGAGAAGGCCAGGAACGCATTGTCCGTTTCCGAACGCGCCGAGAAATCAGCGGTTATTAACGAAATCCTCATTCGCAGGCTGGATGAGCTGTTTCAATCGTTTGGCACACGCAGCGGGAGTCATCCGCCCACGCTGTTCACTTATATGCCTATCAAATCCGAGGTGGATGTCAAGCCGGTGATGGAAGCCTGCTGGTCGAGGAAGTACCGGATCGTTGTGTCCAAGGTGCAGCCTGAGGCCAAACAGCTGAAGCTGTTCGAGATCCGCACGCATGACGATTTGGAGAAAGGCACTTGGGGAATCCTTGAGCCGAAGGCGAGCGCTCCCCAGCTGTCGGATATTCGGCAGATCGATGCAGTGCTGGTGCCGGGCTTGGCTTTTGACGTTCATCTGGGCAGGCTGGGGTATGGCGGCGGTTATTATGACCGCTTTATGCAGCAGTATGTTCGGGCGGGCTGGAGCAAGCCTTATATTTTAGCGGGCGCCTTCGATATTCAGATGATCAAGGAAGTGCCGATGGGCTTGTTTGATTTTCGCTTGGACGAGCTGATCACGGAGGAAAGAAGCATCCGCGCGGCGAAGACTAGAGGATAGATACAATCAGCCGTTTGAGGCGACATGTAAAGGAGGGTGCGGCTATGGGGGAGACGAACAGCCCTTTAACGCATTTTAACGAACAAGGCCGCGCCCGTATGGTCGACATCTCGGATAAAGCGGAGACGAGCCGGAGCGCCACCGCGAGGACGACGGTGACCATGAAGCCGGCTACGCTGGCTTTGATCAAGGAAGGCAAGATCGGCAAAGGCGACGTATTGGCGGTTGCCCAGGTTGCCGCGGTGATGGCTGCCAAAAAAACGTCGGACTGGATTCCGATGTGCCACCCGCTTTCTTTGACCGGGGTGGATATCCGTTTTTCCGATAACGGAACGAATGAGCTGCATATTGAGGCTACCGTCCGCACAAAGGGGCAGACCGGCGTGGAGATGGAAGCTCTGACGGCGGTTTCCGCTGCGGCTCTGACGGTGTACGATATGTGCAAAGCGGCGGAGAAAAGCATGGTGATCGGACCAACCCTGCTAATGAGCAAAAGCGGCGGCAAAAGCGGCGATTTTCTCAGAAACGACACGGAACAGTAATAATCTTTCAGTGTACGATGCAATTTGAAACCCATGGAGAGGAGTAAGCTTATGCGTTGGAAAGTGGCGATTTTAACCGCAAGCGATCGAGGATCCCGGGGAGAGCGTGAGGATACGAGCGCGCAGGTGATTCGGGAGCTGATTGAAGAGGAAATCAACGGGGAAATCGTGGAATACCGTGTCGTGCCGGATGAGAAGGATGAGATTATGGCCGCGCTCATCGAAATGACCGATTATTTCAAGGTGGATCTTATTCTAACGACGGGCGGCACCGGTCTGGCTCCGAGAGACGTCACGCCGGAAGCGACGCTGGCTGTGCTGGACCGTCAGGCGCTCGGCTTTGTGGAAGCGATGCGGATGATTGCCCTGCAAAAAACGCCGAAGGCGATGCTGTCGCGCGCCGTTTCCGGTATCCGCGGCAGAACGTTGATCATTAATCTGCCCGGCAGCCCGAAGGGCGTTTCGGAAAATTTGGCCGCCATTATGGATCAGCTGCCGCATGCGCTTGGCATTTTGACCGGCCGTGAAGGAGAACACGGGGATGAAGCCTGATACGATGCTGCGGGAAGTAAAGGTGGAGGAAGCCATAGGTATGGCTTTGGCTCATGACTTGACGCAGATTTTGCCCGGAACGTTCAAGGGGCGGCTGTTCACCAAGGGGCACATTGTCCGCGAGGAAGACATCCCGGCGCTGCTCAGCATCGGCAAGGAGCATATTTATGTGATGGACCTGCAGCCCGGATGGCTGCACGAGGATGAAGCGGCCCTGCGTATGGCCCGTGCAGCTGCAGGCGCCAACGTGGAGCTGACTTCGCCGCATGAAGGGAAAATCACGCTGAAGTCGACGATTCACGGCTTGGCTAAAGTACACAGACCGCTGGTCGATGCGATTAATGCGATCGATCAGCTGGTCATGTCGACGACCAAGACCAATACGGTCGTGAAGCCCGGCCACCCGTTGACGGGAACCCGTGTCATTCCGCTGCTGGTGGAGGAAGCCAAAATTGAGCGGATGGAGCGCCTGGCGGGGGCCTCAGCGGAGCCGCTGGTGCAGGTAAAGCCGTTTCGCCCCATGCGCGTAGGCTTGATTACGACAGGCAGCGAAGTGTTCAAAGGCCGCATTCAGGATAAGTTCGGCCCGATTGTCCGCGAGAAGGTCGCTGCGTTCGGCTCGGAAGTGATCGAACAGCGTCTTGCGCCGGATACCAGCGAGACGATCGTCGCAGAAATCCGTTATTTTCTCGAGGAGCAGAAGGCGGATCTGATCCTGGTTACCGGAGGCATGTCGGTCGATCCGGACGACCGGACGCCTGGCGCAATCAAGCAGGCGGGAGCTGATATCGTCAGCTACGGGACGCCGATGCTGCCCGGATCGATGCTGCTAGTAGGCTACTTCGGTAACGTGCCTGTGATGGGCCTGCCGGGCTGCGTCATGCACGATCCGTACACTTCATTCGATGTGCTGCTGCCGCGTATTTGTGCGGGAGAGAGGATTGTCCGGGAGGACATCACGGAAATGGGCTACGGGGGCTTATACGGCTGTTAGTAGGGGCTAGGCTGGCGTATGCCAGTTATTGTGCAGCGTACCGGATCGGCCTCCTGGCTGCTGGAGCTGGAGCGGGCTCCCGTTCGTGTTCTGCCGTTCTATAGGCATTTAGGAGAATGTAAGGAAATTTAAGTTAGAGAGGAACGTTCAACGCTATGTTTGGAAACCTGGGCTTCACCGAGATTTTACTCATTGCCATCGTAGCTCTCGTTATCTTCGGACCGAATAAGCTGCCCGAGCTGGGACGGGCCATGGGCAAGACAATCCGCGAATTCAAGAAAGGCGCCAGCGACCTGATGGAAGATGTACGGACCCCGCCGGAGGAGCGTAAGGATGTGACTCCGGCGTCAGGCGCTGGAGTCGATGCCGGTGCCGGCGCATCGGCTGCTCAGGCGCAGCCTGCCGCTTCTGCGGAGCCGACTGCTCCGGCAGCACAAGCAGTCCCGGCTGCGGGAACGGAGCCCGAGCCTGTCCAGGAAAGACCAAAGCCTGCTGCGGACCCGCGCAGACTTCCCGAATGAGACATTCGTACTTTTTAATCAATCATAGCTAAGTTGGTGAACAACACATGGAACAGGATGAAGGAATGTCCTTGGTCGAGCACCTGGGCGAGCTTCGCAAACGGATTATATGGGTGCTCATCGTCCTGATTATCGGCATGGTCATCGGGGTGTTCGTCGCACAGCCGGCCATCGCTTATCTCAAAACGATCCCTCCGGCCAACGGCATCGGCTGGTATACTTTTTCCCCTTGGGAGCCCCTGCGCATGTATATGAGCTTTGCGCTGGTGGTAGGGCTTATCGTAACATTGCCTTTCTCGCTTTACCAGCTGTGGGCGTTCCTCAAGCCCGGTCTCAGACCGGAGGAACAGAAGGCTTCGCTGATTTTTATTCCGTTCGCGTTTTTGCTGTTTTTGCTGGGGCTGGCGTTCGGCTACTTCGTCGTATTCCAGATGGCGTTTCTGTTTACCTCCGGCATTGCAGGGAAGCTCGAACTGAAGGAAACATACGGGATTGCGCAATATTTCTCCTTCATGTTCAACATTCTCATTCCGATCGCGCTCGTATTCGAGCTGCCGATTGTCGTCATGTTCTTAACGAAGCTCAGGATTCTGAATCCGAAGCGGCTTCATAAAATACGCCGGTATGCTTACATGATCCTGGTTGTTATCGCTGCGGTCATTACCCCGCCTGATGCGATTTCAGCCATTATCGTAGCGATACCTATGATTGTGCTCTATGAGTTCAGCGTGATGCTTTCCGGGGTCATTTACAGGAAGCAGCTGCTGCAGGATCAGACTTGGGAGAAGGAGTTCGGTCCGAAATAACATCCGCTTTTGACAGCTTTTGCGCGCTGCGAAGGCGGATTTTTTTCTGTAGGCAGCTCTCGTATATATCAATTGAGAATGGATACAATGATGGGGGTGTGAAAAAATAGTAAAATGAACAAAACCACTTGCAAAATTCACACAAACTGATTATCATAATAAGTGTTGTTAGCACTTAACATATTCGAGTGCTAACAGAAGGAATTTGAAACAACCATAATCTAAAGGAGGCTATTTTCTCATGATCAAACCGTTAGGCGATCGCGTAGTCATTGAAGCCATTGCTAAGGAGGAAACCACGGCAAGCGGTATTTTTCTTCCGGAGACTTCTAAAGAAAAGCCGCAAGAAGGCAAAGTGGTAGCAGTAGGCAGCGGCACTCTGAAAGACGGAGAGCGTACTCCGTTGGAAGTTAAAGAAGGCGACCGCGTCATTTTCTCCAAATACGCTGGCACAGAAGTGAAATACGATGGCCGCGAGCTATTGATTATGCGTGAAAGCGACATTCTTGCCGTTTTAGCCTAATTTAGCTGAGCCATATACTTAGGTTAGCCCATTCGCTGCTGCTTTATGAGTAGGGCAGTGCAGCTTACTTACGAAACAATAACGGATCGTTTCCAAATATACATTACATTTTCGGGAGGGTATCACTCATGGCAAAAGAAATTAAATTCAGTGAAGAAGCTCGTCGTTCCATGCTGCGTGGTGTGGACGCACTGGCTAATGCCGTAAAGGTTACTTTGGGTCCTAAAGGCCGCAACGTCGTTCTGGAGAAAAAATTCGGCAGCCCGCTGATCACTAACGACGGCGTAACTATCGCCAAAGAAATCGAGCTGGAAGATGCATTCGAGAACATGGGTGCTCAACTGGTTAAAGAAGTTGCTACCAAAACGAACGATGTTGCCGGTGACGGTACAACAACTGCAACGGTATTGGCTCAAGCGATGATTCGCGAAGGCTTGAAAAACGTAACTGCAGGCGCAAACCCAATGGTCGTTCGCAAAGGGATCGACAAAGCGGTTAAAGCGGCTGTAGAAGAGCTGAAAAACATCTCCAAAACAATCGAAGGCAAACAATCCATCGCTCAAGTAGCGGCGATCTCCGCAGCTGACGATGAAGTGGGCGAACTGATTGCAGAAGCGATGGAAAAAGTGGGCAAAGACGGTGTTATCACGGTTGAAGAGTCCAAAGGCTTCGCAACGGAGCTTGAAGTGGTTGAAGGTATGCAGTTCGACCGCGGTTACATCTCCCCTTACATGATCACCGATACAGACAAAATGGAAGCTGTATTGGATAACCCGTACATCTTGATCACAGACAAAAAAATCTCCAACATTCAAGAGATTCTGCCTGTGCTTGAGAAAGTTGTACAACAAGGCAAACCGCTTGTTATTATCGCTGAGGATGTTGAAGGCGAAGCGTTGGCAACTCTGGTTGTTAACAGGCTGCGCGGCACATTCACTTGCGTAGCGGTAAAAGCTCCTGGCTTCGGCGACCGCCGCAAAGCTATGCTGCAAGATATCGCTGCCTTGACTGGCGGTCAAGTCATTACGGAAGAGCTTGGCCTGGATCTGAAATCCACAACTCCAGACCAATTGGGTTCCGCTCGTCAAGTTCGTGTAACGAAAGAAAACACGATCGTTGTAGACGGCTCTGGAGACAAAAAAGACATCGGCGCACGTATTTCCCAAATCCGTGCTCAACTGGAAGAAACGACTTCCGACTTCGACAAAGAGAAGCTGCAAGAGCGTCTGGCTAAATTGTCCGGCGGCGTAGCGGTTATCAAAGTCGGCGCAGCTACGGAAACGGAGTTGAAAGAGCGCAAGCTTCGCATCGAGGATGCTTTGAACGCGACTCGTGCGGCTGTAGAAGAAGGTATCGTATCGGGTGGCGGTACAGCACTGGTGAACGTATACGCAGCTGTATCGGCAGTTCAAGCTTCCGGCGACGAGCAAACCGGCGTGAACATCGTTCTGCGCTCCCTGGAAGAGCCAGTTCGTACGATCGCAGCTAACGCTGGCCAAGAAGGCTCCGTTATCGTTGAGCGTCTGAAAAAAGAGCCTGTAGGCATCGGCTACAACGCAGCTACCGGCGAATGGGTGAACATGTTCGACTCCGGTATCGTTGACCCTGCGAAAGTAACTCGCTCCGCATTGCAAAACGCAGCTTCCGTTGCAGCTATGTTCTTGACAACTGAAGCGGTTATCGCAGACAAACCGGAAAAAGACAAACCGGCTATGCCTGATATGGGCGGCATGGGTGGAATGGGCGGCATGATGTAAACAAGGCCTCAAAGCCTTGTGGGGCAACGGTTTCTCTTCGGAGAAACCTGGTTAGCCCACATTTTGCCCACATCGTGTAAAATGAAGACACCTTAGAGTGATGAGAAATCCTCTAAGGTGTCTTTTGTTTTTTTAAGAAAGGGAGGGGTCTTGCTTTGGAGATTAAGCATCTTGAGCAATTTTTGAATACATAACTGCTCATAATATTGAGGTGTATAATGAGTTTAGCTTTCAGCACGAATTAGGAATTTTCTTACGGATGACTTTACCGCAATATAAAGTACAATTTGAACGGAATGTTTCCTACTTTGGAATTGGCAATACAGTAAAAAAGGAAATCGATATAAGTATCGTAGGTGGCGAGAATAGACATGCTGTCGAATTGAAATATCCAACGAATGGTCAGTATCCTGAGCAATTGTATTCATTCGTAAAGGATATTAAATTTATGGAACAACTAAAGGAGCAGGGATTTACAAAAACATTTTCCGTAGCTCTGGTAAGGGATCGTCCATTTTACGAAGGTAAGGACAATTCGGGCATATATGATTACTTTAGAGGAAGCAAGGTAGTTCAGGGAAGGATTTATAAGCCGACAGGACAACTAAAGAATAGCGATTTTATTGATGTTGCTGGGGTGCATCAAATTAATTGGAGGTTATTGGATGATAGGAGATACTTCATTGTAGAAATATAAGTACTGTCCTAAAATGCTAGGACAGTATAGTGTAGGTATCGTATATGATTACGACGAGAGGACCAACTTAGAAGGGCTTCAAAAATTTTATGTATAACTAATGAGAAGTAAAACCTGGATGAAGTTAATGCGTTTTCCGTACTTACTTTGGAGAACGCATTAACTTCAGTGTATCCTTTGTCTGTTTTCAGCACAGTAACCCTATATTTTCAATAAAGTCATCCCATACTCATTCGTAACAAAGTTCATGTCTGAATCGCGAGAAACCAGC
>Ga0182739_1004903_pt1 | contig 10821 bp, 10 predicted proteins | sample eDN5th30CBELigBY_FD_128873 | JGI IMG/M metagenome (GOLD analysis project Ga0182739, IMG submission 128873) | Enriched backyard soil microbial communities from Emeryville, California, USA - eDNA 5th pass 30_C BE-Lig BY (version 2) (version 2) | ecosystem: Environmental > Terrestrial > Soil >...
CGCGCGAACGCATGGAAAGCGCCGGGCCGGCGTTTTCCGTGCGCGGGCGCGATGCGCGCAACCGCCGCGTCGAGTGCGGCTTTGCCGACGCGCCGTCGCTTCTGCGCTGGCTGCGCCGCTTCACGGCGCAGCGCAACTACCTGCTGCAGCAATATTTGCAGCTGCAGGGGCCCCATGGCGACGCGTATGACGTGCGCGCGCTTGTTCAAAAAGACGGCACCGGTCAATGGCAGGTGACCGGTATGGCCGTACGGCGGGGTCAGAACGGGAGTCTGACCTCGAATCTTCACGGCGGCGGGAGCGTCGAGCCCGCCGAAGCTTTTCTGGCAGGCCTGTACGGCCCGGCCAGAGCAAGTCAGCTGGTAAGCGAGCTGCAGCAGCTTTCCAAGCTGATTCCAGAAATTCTGGAAACCTTTCACGGGCGGCTAGCCGAACTCGGTATTGACTTCGGCGTCGATACGCACGGGCGAATATGGATTCTGGAGGTCAACTCCAAGCCAGGCCGCTCCATCTTTACTTATCTTCATGACGATCAGGCGCGGTACGCCGCTCTGGTCAATCCCATCCGTTACGCGCGCCACCTTCTGCGGCGCTCCCCTTTCAAGGAAGGGATCCGGTAACGGCGGGAGACCGTATTTGCCACACCAGCTGTTCCGAGCGAGCTTTGCTTAGGGAAAGCGAAATCACTTGTTTGTAAAAGTAAAGGGTGATCCGCTGGGGCCTGAACGAAGCTTAGACCATGCTTACGAAGTTGGGCATTGCTCCCGCGATGCCCTTAGGAGGAAACCCATGAGTTTGACAACTTGCACGATTCATGTGACCCAGAGGCAGGAAAAAGCAATCTACTTGACTAGTGAATTGGCGAGAACCCTCAAGCTGGCGAAGACGAAATCCTTGATTCTGCACGTAGGCAGCAAAAGTACCTCGGCAGGCTTCAAAACGTTAAAAAAAACAGGGCATCATCTGTATTTGCCGCTGTCTCTCATCGCTCAGCTGCGCATCCCTCATCTGGGATCGACGCTGATCCTCTCCCATAACGGGAAGGATATCCGGCTGGGGCCGCTGATCGGGATCTTAACGGGCATTACCGGCAGCAGCACAGCCCCCTTCGGTTCTCGCACCGAGTTTATCCGCCAGTTCATGCGTGTGGGCTACGACAGGTCGTTCTATTTCGCCTTTTCCCCGCGCGACGTCAACTGGTCCCAGGAAACCGTTACAGGCACGTTCCCCAAAAGGGAAGGCGGCTGGTTCCGCAAAACCGTTCCGCTGCCGGATGTCGTCTACAACCGACTGCCGAGCCGCAAGGCCGAGAAGCTGGCTTCGATGAACGCCTTTAAGCAGCGCTTCGTCAAACGCGGCATTCCTTTGTTCAACTGGGCTTTCTTTGAGAAATGGGATATCTATAACCTGCTCGAGGGCACCGAAGCCTTCAAGCATGTGCCGGAGTCTCATCTCAATCCATCTTCCGCCAAGATTAAGGAGATGCTCGACCCGCACAAATTTATTTACTTGAAGCCGACAGGCGGCAGCCTGGGCATCGGCATCTACCGTCTGACCTATAATCCCAAACGGGGGTATTATGTCCGCTTCCGGCGGGGAGGCAAAAACGTGCTCCTGCGCTTCAGCAAGTTCGAGCCGCTGATGTCTCTGCTCAACCGCAGCAGCGGAAGGCTTAATCATTATGTCGCCCAGCAGGGCATCCGGCTGATCGAACTGGACAATTGTCCGATCGACTTCCGTTTTCATCTGACCAAAAATATGAATAACCAATGGGTGGTCGCCGGAATCGGAGCCAAGAAAGCGGGAAAAGGCAGCGTCACCACGCATGTGCGTACAGGCGGACAGCTGATGACCCCCGACCATGTGCTGAAGCAAATGTTCGGCAGCCGGGCCGACCAGGTGCTCGCATCGGCCAAAGAAACCGCGATCAAGCTGGCCGAAGCGATTGAGCGCAAGGACCAGCACACGCTGGGCGAGCTTGGCTTCGATATCGGAATTGACCAGAACGAACGCATCTGGATGTTCGAAGCCAACTCCAAGCCGGGGCGCTCGATTTTCAAGCATCCGGCGCTTAAAGGAGAAGGCAAGGCCGCGCTGCAATATATTTATGACTACTGCCTGTACCTTAGCCGATTTCGCCCAAGGAGGGAATCCTGAGTGGAACTTCTCCTACACCAAAACCAGCAGCGGCGCCCTACCATGGCCATTCTCACTTATTCCGATGAAAAAAGGCTTTTTCGAGGAAATCAAGAAAATTTTATCGATTTGATCCGAACCGGCGAGGAAAAAGGGGTGCAGGTCTATGTTATGACCACCTCCAATTTCAAGCTGACCGGCAAGAGCGCAGTGGGCTTTACCTACAACTTCCAGACAAAATCATGGAAGAAAGAGCTGCTGCCTCTTCCCCACGTCATCTATAACCGGATTCCTTACCGCAAATTCGAGCTGCTGCCCGAGGTTCAGCAGATCATGCAAACCTGCATGAAGCACGCTCACATTCAATTTTTTAATCCGGCGTTTTTTAATAAATGGACACTGTTCGAATGGCTGAACAAATCGAAGGAAACGCAGGAGTATATCCCTACGACCCAGCGGCTCACGACCAGCGAAGAGCTGGAGAAGCTGCTGCAGAAGCATCCGAGTCTGTATTTGAAGCCGATTCGAGGAAAAGCCGGCAAAGGCATTATGAAAGTAAGCCGGCTGACGGATAAATCCAAATCCCGCACGTTCCAGCTCAGTGTGCAGGACAAAACCAAAAGCCACATCTCCCGCTACAGCAACGTTGTTCAGCTGTGGACCCAAATCCGCGACATGATCGGCTCCAAGGATTACATTATGCAGCAGGGTATCACGCTCTCCAATTACAAGCAGAGGCCCTTCGATCTGCGCGTGCTTGTGCAAAAGAACAGCCAGGGCGAGTGGAGCATCGCCGGAGTCGGAGCCCGGCTCGCGGGGAAAATGAGCATTACGACCCATGTTCCCCGCGGCGGCTCGATCGACGATCCCGCCAAGCTGCTCGGCGCCGGGTTCGGTACGCTTGGAACCAAAAAAATATTGCGGCGCATCAAGAGCGCGGCGCTCGTGATCGCCAGGCAGATTGAGAAATCAAGCGGAGATACGCTGGGTGAAATGTCGATGGATTTGGGCGTGGACGGAAGCGGCCATATCTGGTTTTTCGAAGCCAATTCGAAGCCGATGAAGTTCGATGAGCCGCATATCCGCAAGAAATCGCTTGAAAACCTGATTCATTACTGCATTCATTTATCCAAGATTAATGTCAAAAAAAAGAAAGCCTCGGAGCTTGGCAAGAAAAAGACGGCGAAGTCCGCACCTCAAAAAGCAAGCAGGTGATCCGATGTGAATCCCCCTTATCAATTAGGTGTCTTAGCCATGTATCTGGAGGAAAGAAAGCTTGAAGAGCTTTCTTTCTTCCGCAAGCTGTCCGTTCACGGTAAAAAAATGGGGATCGAAGTGCTTGTCTTTACGCCGGATGATATTAACGAATCCAAGCAGAAGATCCAAGCACTGTATTACAATACGTCCTCAGGCAAATGGCAGCGCAAATGGGCGCCGTTTCCTGAATGGGTCTATGACCGCTGCCGGTACCACGGAATTGAGAATTACCGTAAAATTACCAAGTTCCGTTCCCAGTACAATAAGAAGCTGAAGTATTTGAGCCATCCGCTGACCAATAAATGGGCGATGCATCAAATTTTATCCGAGAACGAGGATATCGCCTCCCATCTGCCCGCCACCGTCCGTTACAGCGGCAGCAAAGAGCTGATTCAATTCTTGAAGAAGCATCACCGCATCTATTTAAAGCCCCGCAGCGGAACGGGGGGCAGAGGCATCATCCGGCTGCAGATCACGAACGGTTCCGGTTATCTGATGCAGGGCCGGGATCAGAACCGGCATATCATTCCTCCCCAGCGGGTATACGAAATGCAAATCCCGGCGAAGCTCAGCGGCTGGAAGCTGAACGACCGCTACATCGTCCAGCAGGGCATCCCGCTTTCGCTGAAGGACGGGCGGGTTCATGATTTCCGTATGCTTGTGCAGAAGAACGGGAAGGGCGAATGGGATATTACCGGCTGTGCGGGCCGCGTCGGTCCCCGTTATTCCGTCACCTCGAACCTCCATGGCGGAGGCACAGCCGTCCCGATGGAGACGCTGCTGCTTCTCCGGTTTGAAGACCGGACCAAGGTCGAAGAGATTAAGGAAGAAGCTTATAAGCTCGGGATGAATGTAGCTCAATTCGTTGAGGAAAAATTCGGAGACCAGGTCGAGATGGGCATCGATCTGGCTGTCGATCCGAAAGGAAAGGTATGGCTGTTGGAGGTCAATCCGAAGCCGTCGCGTGAAGTATTTCATAAAATCGGCGAAGCGGAAACTTACCGGAAAGCCATTACCCGGCCTCTGGAATATGCCGTATGGCTCATGAAACGGAAAAAGAGCAGGAGAGAAAAGTCCTGACCCCGGCATGCCGGGACGGACTTTCCAGCCTGATAAAGAAAAAAGGCATAACAAGCGGCTTGTCCGCCTGTATATGCCTTTTTCTTATGACTAAAGCTTCCGTTCCACATGGGACGCTGCCAACCAAGAGGCTTGATCGGCTTAAAAGCCGCCTCTTACCGCAGCATCCTGCTTTGCGGCGCCGGAAGCGAAGCAGGGCTGATCTTACGCTTCGATTAATGTCAGCAAATCGGAAAATTTCGAAATGACGGCGTGCGCGCCTTCCAGCTCGCCTTCCTTGCGGAAGCCGGCATAGTCGCAGCCGATGACGGTCAATCCGTTCTCAAGGCCCGCTTCCACATCCGAGGACCGGTCGCCGACCATCCAGGCTGTGTTGACCCCGTAAGTCTCCATCAGCCGGCGAACCAGATCCACCTTGGATCTTGTCTGGAATTCGCCTGCGCTGTATAACCCTTCGAACAGCGGAGCCAGCTCCTTCTGTTCGATGACCCCTTTGACATAAGCCTCCAGTCCGTTGCTCGCGACAAACAGCCGGATCCCCTGTCTGCGAAGCTCCGCCAGTGTTGCCGCAACCTCTTCATACATTTGGCCTTCGCCCCCGCGCAGCCTGTCGATCTGGTACTGCAGCAGCAGCTCGTCCGCTCTGCGGTGCACTTGAATATCGGCATCCGGCATCACCCGCTGCCAGATCTGCTCCAGCAGCATCCCGAGACTGCCCAAAATCAGGCTCTCATCCGGCGTTTCTCCCGTGTAGGTGCCCTCCGCTTTCAGCGTGTCGAACATGGCATGATAAGCAGGAAGCAGCAGCGTTTCCGTCTGAAACAGCGTGCCGTCCAGATCAAAGATCATAGCCTCCGGCTTTTTAAAAGTAGACAATACCTTTCCCTCCCCTTAGAACCTGTCAGCTTCTATACAAACACGATTCATATAGAATGTCAAACCCCGGGAAAAGGACGGCTACAGCACCGTGCCCATCGGTACGCGGAAGCCGTAAACCAGAGCTACGACGATAAGGATGGACAATCCGTAAGCCAGCAGAGGGTTTCGCTGATGGAGCAGCAGCATCGGAAACATCATGCAATCAAACAACGTCGACCACAGCCAGCTCCAGCCGTGATCGTAAATAATTCTCCCTGTTTCCGAGAGTACCCATTCCACCGCCGAATAAATGATCACCCACCAAACAAGATAAACGATCTGCTTGCCCCACCCCGTCTTCGGGTACCCGTGAAAGAAAAGCAGTACGCTGGCCGGAAAAATAATGAAGGTGTATATAAGCTCGGTATGCGCAGGATAAATCGGGGTGTCGGGAACAAAATACCATACCATATAATCATTCGAAAAAAACAAATGCAGCAGGTTGCCGGCAATCATAAACAAAATCGTAGAGTGACAGACCAAAAAATGCTTCCATGCCCTCGAAGCAGCCAAAAAGAACATGGATATCACGGCGATGCTGATATGAATCTAAATCCCTTCTCTCTTTACCCCGTATAGGTTAAGCCTTATCTCTTTTTCGTTATTATATACATTTTTTGTAAATCCTTGCATAATAAAACCCTTAAAGCACACCTCTTGTAAAGGTCTGTTTCAAGGGTCCTCTCTAGTGTCTCGCTTTCGCGTTCAATTAAAACACCTTTTTTGCGTCTCTTTCCGTTTTTAATATTTCAACAGCCTCGCGGAACCGCAAGGAGTGCACGATCTCTCTCTCCCTTAAAAACTTCAAGCCATCCTGCAAATCCACGTCATCCGTCATATCAATTAACCATTGGTAAGTTGCTCTTGCCTTCTCCTCCGCAGCGATATCCTCATACAAATCGGCGATCGGGTCACCTTTCGCCTGAATATAGGCTGCCGTCCACGGCACTCCTGACGCATTATTATAAAATAAAGCTTTATCGTGAGCGGCATAGTGATCGCCGAGCCCCGCCGCCTTCAGCTGCTCCACCGTCGCATCCTTCGTCAGCTTATACACCATAGTTGCGATCATTTCCAGGTGGGCGAACTCCTCCGTGCCAATATCGGTCAAAAGTCCGATGACTTTATCCGGTATTGTGTAACGCTGATTCAAATAGCGCAGCGCGGCGGCCAGCTCTCCGTCGGCGCCTCCGTACTGCTCCAGCAAAAACTTTGCCATTTGAGGGTCGCATTTGCTTACGCGAACCGGATACTGCAGCTTTTTCTCATAAATCCACATGCCTTTGATCTCCCCTCCCTTGAATGCTGGTTCTTATACAGCTATACCTGCCAAGGCCAAGGGGTTTCCACCCACTGCCATGGATGACGGGAAAAGCTTTGCCCGAAGCTTTTTAAAGGACCGAATTCCATCTCGAACTGGTGGGCAAGCTGCATCCGCTGCTGCGCGCAGTGATTGTATTGCTGCAGCGCCTGGCTATCCAGCGGATGGGTGTCCAGATACAGCGTCAGCTCCACTAACACAAAATCAACTGCCTGCAGCTCATGCAGCATTGTGTAAAAATGCTCAGGCATCGGTTTCTGCTGGGACAATGCGGTTCACTCCTTTCTGTCGCTTAGCAGTTCGGCTGATAGGGACTGTACAGGGCCGGCCATAAGGTCCCTAATCTCAACGCTTCATGCGGGGAGAATTGGGGCAGATTCATCGGCTGGAACGGAATAAACAGATTAGGCGGTGTATAGTAGAACTTTTCGCAGATCGGCGGACATGGGTCGTGCGGACTGACATAAGGAAACCATACTCTAACTTGATTCACCATGGATGCCTTCTTTCCTGAGAAATGTGTTGCCGTTCACCCTATGTATATCAGGCTCCTCTCGTCCATTATGCTTAGGAATCGCGGGGATCGCCAAGAAAATACAACAAAAAGACGGCTCCCGCGAACGATCGCAATGGGAAGCCGTCTGTCTTTTAATCGAGCTTAATATTGAACTTAAGCATGCCTACGCGCCGCAGCGCCTGATAAATGATAATGAGTACCGGGCCGAAAATCAAACCGATCACACCGATCAGCTTAAATCCGATATACATGCTGACCAGGGCGGCCAGCGCATTGATTCCTACCGCATCCCCGATAATTTTGGGCTCGATCAGCTTGCGGAATATCATAATAAACAGGAGTAAAACCAAAAGTCCGATACCCAAGTGCATATTTCCGGCCAGCATACTGTAGATCGCCCACGGAACCAGCACCGCGCTGGTGCCCAGAATCGGCAATATATCAACAATGACGATCAAAAGCGCGATGGCCAGCGGATAATCGACGCGGAGAAACAGCAGGCCGATTAAAGTTACAATATAGGTGAGCAGACTGATCAGGAACTGGGCGAACAGGAAGCCGAGAACTGCACGGCGCAGATCATTCAGCACGCTGATGACTTTAGACTGCGACTTGATCTCGAACAATTGCAGGAACGACCGGAGCAAATTCGGCAGACTGATCGATATTAAATAGAGGCCGATAATAAAAACGACGAAGAAGATCAATAAGTTCGGTATGGTTTTGGCCACATTCAGGAAATAAGAGGAAATAGCCGTCAAGATGCCTTTCAAATTCTCGGTTACCGTGTTAATTCCAGTCTCCACGACCCCTTGTAGCTGTTCTGCCATTCCTTGCGGAAGGGTGCTGTAAAACAGTCGTGTCTTTTCTGTCGTATCATCGAAAAAGAGCTTTGCATCGTTTAAATAATCCGGAGCGTTCTTCCAAAATTGAATCGTCTCCGATACCATCTTGAAGCCAACGAGTGAAAAAAATCCCAGTAATGCCCCTGTGAACAAGGTGCAAATGACCAAAGCGGCGAGCAAACGGTTCATTCTCCCGTACTTTACAAGCCATTGCACCAGCGGCTCCAGGAAAATCGCTATCAGCATTGCCAGCAGAAACGGAAACCCGATAGTAAACAGTCCGTACAGCAGCAGGACGCCGATAGCGCAGAAAAGGATGGTTCTTAACGACATGTTCCGGCAGTTCCCCCTCTTACTTCATCTCTTGCTCCTGTTCCTTCCCCTCCGTTTGTCCGACTATCGGCGCAACCGGCTCCTTGCGTGTAATCAATACTCTCATAATCCGCAGCTTGCGCGCTTCCAGAATTTCAAAAACAAAGCTGCCGTATTCGAGCTTTTTCCCTTTGGTGACGGACCCTTCCAGCTTGGTAAACAGCCAGCCGCCGATGGAGTCCACCTCGTCGTCCTCGATGCCAAGCGACAGCAGGTCATCCAAATCCTCCAGCAGCACTCTGCCGTCCACGGAGTAGGAGTCTCCTTTTTTCTCCACGCTCGGGCGCTCGTTCTCATCGAACTCGTCGTGAATTTCTCCGACGATTTCCTCCAATATATCTTCGGTCGTCAGCATCCCTGCCGTGCCTCCGTACTCGTCAACCACAATGACCAGCTGCGAAGCCTTACGCTGCATCAGCTTCAGCACATGGCTGATTTCCATTGATTCCGCCACCATCAGCACAGGACGGACAAACGATCTCAGATCGTGCTCCTCATCCGGATCTGCCGTCAGCAGGTCCGTTATATGCACAAACCCGATAATATTGTCCTTATCTTCGTGCGCAACCGGATAGCGCGTATGCTTCGATTTGTAAACCACCTTCAGGTTTTCGGCAAAGGAATGCTCGGTGAAAAGACAGTCCATATCCGTCCGCGGCAGCATGATCTCCCGGGCTACCCGGTCCGAAAATTCGAATATGTTATCGAACAACGCCATCTCGTCCTTATCGATATGGCCGCTGCGTGCACTCTGATCCATCAGAATGCGGATTTCTTCCTCGGTATGCGCCGCCTCGTGCTCTGTGGCAGGCTCGACGCCGACCAGCCGAAGCAGACGGTTCGCAGTACCGTTCAAGAGCGCAATGACGGGAAAAAACACCTTATAAAATACTAGCAGAGGCCCGGAGAGCCAGAGCGAGGTGCCTTCCGATTTTTGAATCGCCAGCGATTTAGGCGCCAACTCCCCCAAGACGATATGCATGAACGTAATGATCACAAAGCCAATGAAGACCGACAGCGCGGAGCTGTACCATGCGTTCGTCAGATGAAGCTTTGCAAACAGCGGGTCGATAATTAAATGGGAGATAGCCGGTTCTCCCACCCAACCCAAGCCAAGCGAAGCCAGTGTAATTCCGAGCTGTGTGGCGGACAAGTAAGCATCCAGCTTCTTGGTTACGGCCAGCGCGTATTTTGCTCTTCCGACGCCCTCGTTGTTTAACTGCTGCAAACGGGACTGCCGGACTTTGACCAGGGCAAACTCGGCTGCCACAAAAAAACCGTTCAAGAATACCAGAAGCACAACCATAAACAAGTTCAGTGATATAAGTCCCCAATCAAAGCTCGTACTGTGTGGTTCCAATGACCTCAAACTCCTTTTCTATTTAAAAATCTCCAGGATGTAAGCCGAAATCAGACTACCGCTTTCCTCGCGGTAAAATCGACTTCTTTGTAATACGTATCAGCGACCAAAAGGTTTGGTCCGCAGCAATTTGCCGCCGGACAATGACAGTTGACGGAGGCATTCAGCGGGTGGGCTCCCCACCGTGCGAACACTTGCTCCAGCGAATCGTGGTGAATGCTGCCGAGAGCGGGAACATCGGAAAAGTCCGTTACATAGACGTCGCCGGTAAACAGATTCACGTTCAGCCGGTTGCGGCCGTCCGGATCGTTACGAACCGTAACGTTCGGCTCCTCGCGCAATCTCCGGATCAGGCGGCGGTCCTCCTCATGGGGACTGCATGCATAATAAGGAAGCGTTCCGAACAGCATCCAGATCTCGCGGCTGCGCTCATCCAGAAGCTTGTGAATCGAAGTGCGGAATTGCTCCAGTGAGAGCACCGGCAGGTTCGATGCGAACGAGCTCGGATACATCGGGTGCACCTCATGGCGGACACAGCCCATTTCTACAATTAGTCTATGGATTTCGGCCAGCTTTTCATGCGTTCGGTAATTAATCATCGACTCGGCCGAGATGAACATCCCGCCGCGGCTTAAGGCCATCGTATTGTCAATCATGCGCTCATACAGCTTGGCCGCCGTATCCAGCTTCACATTCCTTCCTGCACGGGCAAAGCCGACCTGATGGAAATCATCGGCCTTCAAATAATTGAAGGAAATATGCATGACATCCAAATAGGGAGCCAGCATTTCATACCGGCCGATATCCAGCGTCAAATTCGAATTGATCTGCGAGCGGACGCCGCGCGATCTTGCATATTTTAAGAGGGGAACGATATAATCCCTCACCGTTGCTTCATGGTAGCTGGGCTCCCCGCCCGTAATGCTGATCGTCTCCAGGTGCTCGACCTCGTCCAGCTTGCGCAGCACGGTGTCCAGCGGAATGCGCGGACCTTCCGTCATCGTCAGCGTCTCAC
>Ga0182739_1004904_pt1 | contig 10816 bp, 10 predicted proteins | sample eDN5th30CBELigBY_FD_128873 | JGI IMG/M metagenome (GOLD analysis project Ga0182739, IMG submission 128873) | Enriched backyard soil microbial communities from Emeryville, California, USA - eDNA 5th pass 30_C BE-Lig BY (version 2) (version 2) | ecosystem: Environmental > Terrestrial > Soil >...
ACGCAAACTCCTCCACGCCCAGCGGCCGGTCGGTCAACACGCGCGGCTCCCCTCCCCGGGCGTCGACCACCGCCAACTGGGGGCGGCCCGACGCGTCCGCGCGCAGGAACGCGACCAGGGAGCCGTCCGGGGAATACTGCGGGTGCGTGTCGCGCACGCCCCGGGTGAGGCGCCGCGGCGCGGCCGCCCCGGCCGGGTCCACGAGCCAGAGCTGCCCGACGGCGGCATCGGCGGCGAAGCTGGGCCGGGAGGCGGCAACGATCGCGGCCGAACCGTCCGGGGCCAGGGCCGGCGCGGATACAGTGGTGAGGAGCTCGAGCTGCGTCGTTTTCACAGCGCGAGGATATCTGAAAGAAATGTTGAAGGAAACAGATCCGTGCCGCTTCCCGCCCGCCCCCTTGCCCTGCAGTGCCCCGTGTGCGGGGAGGACCTCGAACGGCTTCCCCGGACGCTGCTCTGCCCGGCCGGGCACCGCTTCGACGCCGCCAGGCAGGGTTACTTCAACCTGCTCACGGGCAAGGGCACCCCGTTCCGCGAGGACACCGCGGAAATGGTCGCCGCCCGGGCGGAGTTCCTGGGGGCCGGCCACTACGCGCCCCTGGCCGAGGCCGTCGCGGCGGCCGTGCTGGACTCGCTTCCGGAGCCCACGGCGGATCCGGCCGCAGCGGTATCCGGGAAGCAGCTGCGCGTGCTCGACGCCGGAGCCGGCACCGGCTACTACCTCGACGCCGTGATGGACCGGTTCCGCGCCGCCACCGGAGGCGCGGCCTCCGCCGTCGCCCTGGACATCTCCCGATACGCGATGCGCCGGGCCGCCAGGGTGCCCGGGGCCACCGCCATGGTGTGGGACCTGTGGCGCCGGCTGCCGCTGGCCGATGCCTCCGTGGACGTCGTGCTGAACGTGTTCGCCCCGCGCAACGGCGCCGAATTCGCCAGGGTGCTCGTCCCGGGCGGCACGGCGGTGGTGGTCACTCCCCTGCCCGGGCACCTGGGCGAGGCCGCCGCGGCCCTGGGGCTGCTGTCCATCGCCCCGGACAAGGAGGCCGCGGTGGCCGCGGCGCTGGGCGGCGCCTTCGCCGCGGGGCCGGTGCGGGAGGTCCGCACCGAACTGCGCCTGGACGTGGACGACGCCGCCCGGCTGGCCGTCATGGGTCCGGCCGGGCACCACCTGGACGCCGCCGCGCTGCGCGCGCGGCTGGAGCGCGAAGGCGTGCCTCCGGTGGTCACGGCGGCGTTCCGCGTCCAGGCGTTCACCCGCCGCCGGCCGCTTCCGCCGGCGGACGTTCCGGCCCGGCCGGGCCGAGATACGCCTGAAGGCTGATGGGGGCGGGTCCGGGCTTCGGGCAAGATGGAGGGAAGCGAGGACCCGCCGGGTCCTTACGGGAACTTCGGCGAGGACAACATGTTCGAATGGATCGTGGCCAACGGCTGGGTCTTTTGGCTGGCGGTGTTTCTGATCCTGGCCATCGTGGAAATGATGTCCCTGGACCTGTACTTCATCATGCTGGCCGGCGGCGCCCTCGGGGCCGTGTTCGTCGCGCTGGCCGGAGGGCCGTTCTGGCTCCAGACGCTGGTGTTCTGCGTCCTGGCCCTGGCCATGATCCTGTTTCTGCGTCCGCTGGCCATCAGGCACCTGCACAAGGGCCCGCCCGGACTGCGCACCAACGTCGACCGCCTGATCGGCGAGGACGCGCTGGTGCTGGAACCGACCAGCCGCATCGCCGGCAGCGCCAAGATCGGCGGCGAGACCTGGAGCGCCCGCAGCGAGGACGACGCGCCGCTGGAGCCGGGCACCTACGGAACGGTGGTCCGCATCGACGGGGCCACGGCCTACATCACCGTCCGGGCCCGGGCGTCCGCCGCGGACGCCGCCGAGGGCTGAGCCGAAGCGCACGACGACAGGGTGCACGACAGGGCACCAGACGGTGCACCGTAAGGTGCACGACAACAAGGGGGTAGCATGTTCGATTCGCCAGGCATTGGCGTCGCAATCGTCCTGATGGTGCTGGCGGTATTCGTCATCATCGTCGTGATCCGGGCGGTGCGGATCATTCCGCAGGCGCGGGCCGGCATCGTGGAACGGCTGGGCAAGTACAACCGGACCCTCAGCCCCGGCCTGACGCTGCTCATCCCGTTCGTCGACCGGCTGCTGCCGCTGCTGGACCTGCGCGAACAGGTGGTGAGCTTCCCGCCGCAGCCGGTCATCACCGAGGACAACCTGGTGGTCTCCATCGACACGGTGGTCTACTACCAGATCACCGAGCCGCGCGCCGCGACCTACGAGATCGCCAACTACATCCAGGCCGTGGAGCAGCTGACCACCACCACGCTGCGCAACGTGGTGGGCGGACTGAACCTGGAGGAGGCGCTGACCAGCCGCGACCAGATCAACGGCCAGCTGCGCGGCGTCCTGGACGAGGCCACCGGCAAGTGGGGCATCCGCGTCTCCCGGGTCGAGCTCAAGGCCATCGACCCGCCGCTGTCCATCCAGGACTCCATGGAGAAGCAGATGCGCGCCGAGCGCGACCGCCGCGCGGCGATCCTCACCGCCGAAGGCACCAAGCAGGCGGACATCCTCACCGCCGAGGGGCAGCGCCAGGCCGCGATCCTCAAGGCCGAGGGCGACGCGAAGGCGGCGATCCTGCGCGCGGACGGCGAGGCGCAGGCCATCCAGAAGGTCTTCGACGCCATCCACGCCGGCAACCCGGACCAGAAACTGCTCGCCTACCAGTACCTGCAGACGCTGCCCAAGCTGGCCGAGGGATCCTCCAACAAGCTCTGGATCATCCCCAGCGAGGTCGGCGAGGCGCTCAAGGGCATCGGCGGGGCCCTGGGGAACCTGGTGCCGGAGGACAACGGTCCCGGACCGCGGCCGGTCCCCTAGCCCACGGTCCCCGGCCCACGATCCTCTGGCCCACGGCACGGTGGCCCGCGGAAGGGGTGCCGCGTCCGCACGATATACTGGGTGCTTCGAGTCTTCCGTCCCGGCGGGAATCACATCCGTGCCGGAGACGTTGAATCCACGTAGCCTTCGTCTTCTCGAACGCAGTAGGGAGTAATCATGAGCGATCGCAGTTTGCGCGGCATGCGCTTGGGCGCACAGAGCATGGAGACCGAGGCAGGCGTCGAGCCCGCCCCGCGCCAGCGGGTCGAGTACCGCTGCGAGGACGGTGAGCAGGTCTTCGTGACCTTCTCCTCCGAAGCGGAAATCCCGCCGACCTGGATCTCCAAGACCGGCAAGGAAGCCACCCTGGTCAACGGCGAAAAGCCGGTGGACAGCAACGAGAAGCCGGTGCGCACCCACTGGGACATGCTGCTGGAGCGCCGCTCCGTCGAGGAACTCGAGCAGATCCTCAAGGACCGCCTGGACAAGCTCCGCGCCGCCCGCGGCGAAAAGGTCGACGCCTAAACGGCCTCCGCCGGCACGCGGAAGGGGTCCGCACCGTTGAACGGTGCGGACCCCTTCTGCGTGCCGGCGCGGGAAATCCGGCCCGCAGGGCCGGTCCCTCTAGACCTGCTTGCCGGTGAGCTTGCGCCAGCGGGCCCCCAGGCCCCATTTGGTCACGTTGAGCATGGCCTCGACGACGATGTTGCCGCTCATCTTGGACACGCCGAGTTCGCGCTCGACGAAGGTGATGGGCACCTCGACGATGCGCTTGCGCAGCTTGGCCACGCGGAAGGTCATGTCCACCTGGAAGCCGTATCCCACGGATTCGACGGCGGAGAGGTCCAGCGCCTCAAGGGTTTCGCGGCGGAAGGCGCGGTACCCGGCAGTGATGTCCCGCACGCCGATGCCGAGCATGAGGCGGGAGTACAGGCTGCCGGCGCGGGAGAGCAGCTTGCGGCGCAGCGGCCAGTTCACGACGCTTCCGCCCTTGACCCAGCGCGAACCGATGACCAGGTCCGCCCCGCGCGGGATCTCGGCCAGCAGGCTGGGCAGCTGCTCGGGCTGGTGGGAGCCGTCGGCGTCGAGCTCGACGAGGACGTCGTAGCCGCGCTCGAGCGCCCAGCGGAAGCCGGCGATGTAGGCGGCGCCGAGGCCGCCCTTGCCCTTCCGGTGGAGCACATGGATGTTTGAATCCCCCGCCGCCATCTCGTCGGCCAGGCGCCCGGTCCCGTCGGGGCTGTTGTCGTCGACGACCAGGACGTCCGAGTCCGGCACGGCCGCCCGCAGCCGTCCGACGGTCAGCGGCAGCGACTCGAGCTCGTTGTAGGTGGGAATGATGGTGACTACCCGCACGCGGTTGTACCCTTCTGCACACGTGGACGGGCCCGCGGGCCCGACGAACCGGCCCGCGGCACCGCGGGCCCCTTTCCCGGCCGCACGCACGGACGCTCCATGCGGCTGGCGCCGGGAAACCAAAGGGCCAGTATATCCGCCGCCCACACGGGTTCCGTCCGGCCCGCCGCGCCCGGAGCGGGGCGGAAAAGGGCACGAAAAGACCCCGGGAACTTCGGACCAGGATCCCCCGAAAAGATGAATGTGGCGAAGGATGCCTGTTTTCTACTGTTCCCGGGGCCTTGACGCGTGCTGCCGCCGGTTTCCCGGCGCGGCGAACCCGTCCCAAGCCACGTAGGAGAGGTGCGCCGTTGCAGGTCCAGCGTATCCGGAAGTTACCCGGTGTCAACCATTTGCTGACCAGCGACGACCAACATCACCCCATGTCAGGAACGGATAGTGGCGTTTCCGAAGGGGCGGACGGGACACCTTCAGGCGTCGAAGATCACGCGCCCGGCGCGCACCGTGCGCAGGCACTGCGGGGCCCCCTCGTCCAGCACCGGCAGCATGGGGGTGCCGGCGCGGGCATCGGTGCTCCAGGAGGAGACCCGCAGGTCCGGGGTCTGCACGGCCAGCTCGGAGGCCTGCCACACGGCGAAGGTCGCCTCGGTGCCCGGGCCCAGCTGACCGGCCAGCGGGGACGGCTCCCCCACCGCCCGGTATCCGGAGCGGGTGTGGGCCAGGAACGCCGCCCGTGCGGAGATCCGCGCCCGCTCGGAGTTCAGTTCCAGGCAGGCCTTCACCGCCAGCCAGGGGCTGGCCGGAACCACGGGGCTGTCCGACCCCAGGCACACGGGCACCCCGGCTGCGAGGTACCGTCCCACCTCGTTCATGCCCGCGGCACGCCCGGCGCCCAGCCTCCGGGCATACAGCCCCTCCGCCCCGCCCCAGGCGGCGTCGAAGAGCGGCTGGAGGGAAACGGTCACGCCGAAGCCGAGCAGCGCCTGGATGGCGGCCTCATCCGCCATTTCCGCGTGCTCGAGGCGGTGGCGTCCGGCCTGCACCGCGGCCAGGCCGACGCGTTCGGCGGCGAGCCCGAACCCGGCAACCGTCTCGTCTATCGCGGCGTCGCCAATGGCGTGGAAGCCGGCCTGGATGCCGGCGGCCGAGCAGGCCGCGACGTGGGCCGCGATGGCGGCGGCGTCCAGGTGCAGGATGCCGCGGGTGTCGGGGGCGTCGGCGTAGGGGGCGCGCAGCCGGGCGGTGCGCGATCCGATCGACCCGTCCACATTCAGGTCTCCGCCCAGCCCGGCGAGGCGTCCGCCGAACGAGCCGGCCAGGGAACGGGCCCGGTCGGCGGTCTCGACGGCCTCGCCCCAATAGGCGTAGATGCGCGGCAGGGCGTCGCCGTCGGCATCCAGCGTGCGGAACAGTGTCTCCAGGTCGTCGCGGCCGCCGATGTGGGGGGCCGCCATTTCCGCGGCCGCGGCATAACCGTTGGCGGCCAGGTGCTCCAGCCCGCGGCGCTGGAGCCGGGCGCGGGTGGCGCCGTCCAGGTCCAGGACGGCGGCGCGGATGGCGGCATGGGCCGGCCCGTGCACCCGTCCGTCGCCGTCCCAGCCCTCGTGCCCGGCAATCCCGGCGCCCACCGCCAGGCCGGTGCTGACCGCGGCCGAATGCAGGTCCACCCGGGCCAGGTAGACGTCGCGGCCGCCGGCGGCACGCTCCAGTTCCTCGGCGGAGGGACCACGGCCCTCCGGCCATGCGGTCTCATCCCATCCGGAACCGAGCACCGGCCCCGGGCCGGCGGCGGCGTGGCCGGCGACGGCGTCGAGGGCCTGGGCCAGCGAGCCCGCCCCGCGCAGGTCCAGGGCGGACAGCGCCAGCCCGGTTTCGGTCAGGTGCACGTGCGAGTCGAAGAACGCGGGGGCCACCAGGGCGCCTTCGAGGTCCACGACCTCCATGCGCGCATCCAGCAGCGCCGAGGCCGCGGACTCGGACCCGACCCAGGCCACGGTCCCGCCCTCCACCAGCATGGCGGTGGCGAAAGGGTCCGCGGCGCTGTAGATGGAACCGTTCCGGTACAGGACCAGCGAAGACATGGGGGTGTTCCTTTCCAGGGGTGCCGGGCGCGGGCCCGGGCGGGCTATTCGGCGACGCTTGAGTAGGCGACGACGCCGCGGTGGACGGCCTCGACCGCCGCTTTGCACTGGCGGGCCAGCGGCCGCGGCAGGTCGGGGACCTTGGCCAACTGGTCCAGGGTGTCGATCACTTGCTTGGCCCAGCGCACGAAGTCCCCTGCGGCCAGGTCGGTGCCGAGCAGGCACTGCTTCAGGTCCTTGCCGCGCGCCCACAGGTACATCGGCCAGACCAGTCCGGACTCGGGTTCGGCGGTCTCCGGCAGCCGGTTGGCTTCCTCCAGGTCGGTCAGCCCGGACCAGGCGCGCACCGCGGTCTCCCACGCCTTTTCGATGGCCGGGGTGGGCATCTTCGGCCCCACGCCGCCTTCCTCGCGCTTGGCCTGGTAGACCAGGGTGGTGACGAACCCGGCCAGTTCGGCGGCGTTCATGCCCTCCAGGACCCCGGATTCGAGCACCAGCGAGGTCAGCAGGTCGCGTTCGCCGTAGATGCGGCGCAGCCGGTTCCCGGCCGGCGGGAAGGCCGGGACGTCCCCGCCGTCCTCCGGCTCGGGGGCCAGGTAGCCATAGTGGGCCAGCACGGCGCAGACGCGGTCGAAGGTCTTGGCGATGGTGTTGGTCCGGCCGCTGATCTGCGCGGCGAGGCGGTCGGTCTCCTGGCGCAGCTTGATCCAGCGGTCGGCCCAGCGCAGGTGGTCCTCGCGTTCGGAGCAGCCGTGGCAGGGGTGGCGCTTGAGCCGGCGGCGCAGGTCCGCGATGCGCGCCTCCTGCCTGTCGCTGCCCGTGAAGTCGAACCCGGCGGCGCCGCGGCGCGGCGGGCGGTGCTCGTGCAGGGCGTTGCGCATCGCGGCTGCCAGGTCCCGGCGTTCCTTGGGCGACTTGCCGGTGAACGCCTTGGGGATGCGGATGCGGGAGATCACCTCCAGGGGCCCGTTCAGGTCCTGCGGGCCGATGCGCCGGATCTGCCGGTCCTCGGTGAGCACGGTGGGCCGCGGGTCGCGCAGCGAATCCGAGAGCGCGATCACCACGGCCCGGCCCAGCTGGCGCGGACCGGGGACGTCGATCACGTCGCCGGGCACCAACTGCTCCAGGGACTCGGCGGCCGCGCTGCGGCGGGCCCGGTGGGCCGTGCGGGAGGCGTCCTTCTCCGCGGCCTCCAGTTCCTGGCGCAGCCTGGCGTACTCGGAGAAGTCGCCCAGATGGCAGGTCATGGCCTTGGCATAGCCGGCCAGGGATTCCTCCCGGCTGCGCACCTGCCGCGCCAGGCCCACCACGGAGCGGTCCGCCTGGAACTGGGCGAAGGAGGATTCCAGGATCCGGCGGGCCCGCTCGCGGCCGAACTGCGCGGTCAGATTCAGGCTCATATTGTAGGTGGGCCGGAAGCTGGAGTTCAGCGGGTAGGTGCGGCGGGAGGCCAGGCCGGCGACGGCGGCCGGGTCGGCGCCCGGCTGCCAGAGCACGGCGGCGTGTCCCTCCACGTCGATGCCGCGGCGCCCGGCGCGTCCGGTGAGCTGGGTGTATTCGCCGGCGGTGATGGAGACGTGCTGCTCGCCGTTGAACTTCTCCAGCTTCTCCAGGATCACCGAGCGGGCCGGCATGTTCACGCCCAGGGCCAGGGTTTCGGTGGCGAAGACCGCCTTGACCAGCCCTTGGGCGAAGAGCTTTTCCACGACCTCCTTGAAGATCGGCAGCAGGCCGGCGTGGTGGGCGGCGAAGCCGCGCAGCAGGCCCTCGCGCCAGGCCCAGAAGCCCAGCACCTCGAGGTCGTCCGGGGGCAGTTCGTAGGCGGCCAGGTCGATGGCCTGCTCGATGCGCTTCGCCCCCGCCTCGGTGGTCAAGGCCAGGCCCGAGCGCACGCACTGGGCCACGGCCGCGTCGCAGCCCTTGCGGGAAAAGATGAACACGATCGCCGGCAGGAGCCCGGCGCGGTCCAGGGACAGGATCATTTCCGGCCGGGTGATCTTGTACCGGTCCACCGGGACCTGCTGGGGCCGGGCCGGGCCGCGGCCGCGCCCGGGACCGCGGCCGCGGGCCCCGCCGGAGCGGAAGCCGCTGCGCATGTCGCGCTGGGCCAGCTTGGTCAGTTCGGGGTTCACCGCGATGCGCTGCTCGGCGCCGGTGGATCCCTCCGCCGCGGCCTCGTCGAAGGAGACCTCCCCGGCGAAGAGGTCCAGCAGCCGCCCGCCGACCATGACGTGCTGCCACAGCGGGATCGGGCGGTGCTCGGTGACCACGATCTCGGTGTCCCCGCGCACCGTGTCCAGCCACCCGCCGAATTCCTCGGCGTTGGAGACCGTCGCGCTCAGGGACACCACCTGTACCTCGGAGGGCAGGTGGATGATCACTTCCTCCCAGACGGCGCCGCGGAACTTGTCGGCGAGGTAGTGGACCTCGTCCATCACCACGTAGGCCAGGCCGGTGAGGGTGTCCGAGTCGGCGTAGAGCATGTTGCGCAGCACCTCGGTGGTCATCACGACCACGTCGGCGTCCCCGTTGATGGTGGTGTCGCCGGTGAGCAGCCCCACCCGCCCGGCGCCGTAGCGGGCGGCCAGTTCGGCGTACTTCTGGTTGCTCAGCGCCTTGATGGGGGTGGTGTAGAACGCCTTCAGGCCCCGCTGCAGGGCCATGTAGACGGCGAACTCCCCCACCACGGTCTTGCCGGCGCCGGTGGGTGCGGCCACCAGGACGCCCTTGCCGTCCTCCACCGCCTTGCAGGCGTCGGCCTGGAACGGATCCAGTTCGAAGTCGAGGGTCTGCCGGAAGGCGTACAGCCGGGTCTTGGCCTCGGCGGCCCTCTGGCGGGAAGCCGCGTAGCGTTCGGCCGGGGAGCTCATGGTGCCTGTCTTTCGGGGGTCGGTGCGAACGGCCCCGGGAGGCGCCTTGGGGAGGCGACCCTCCGGCGGCCCTAGATGTTTTCGAGGTCCTTCGGCGCGTCGATGCCGTTCGTCCCGCCGAGGTTGGACGGTGCCCCTCCGGCCGCCGCGGCGTTCTCCTCCTCCAACGCCGCCAGCCGCTTGGCCCGGCGCCTGTCGTTGGAGAGGCAGATGACGGTCGCGGCGGCGAACAGCAGCACCAGCGGGCCGGCCAGCACGAACATGGTCATCGCGTCGCCGCCCGGGGCGGCCATGGCGGAGACCAGGGCGATCAGGAAGACCGTGATGCGCCAGTTCTTGACGACCAGCTTGCCGGGGAGGATGCCGATCATGTTCAGGCCGACCATCAGCACCGGGATGAGCATGGCGATGCCGAACGCGAGCAGCAGGCGCAGGACGAAGGCGAGGTATTCGTCGGCGGCAATGATGTTGTCCGCCATGCTCGGGGTCAGCGAGATGAAGAAGCCCAGCGCGTGCGGAAGGACCCAGTAGCCCAGCCAGATGCCGCCGAGGAACAGCGGCACGGCGGCGCCGATGAAGCCCAGCGCCGTGCGCTTTTCCTTCTTCTTCAGGCCCGGAACGATGAAGGCCCACAGTTCGTAGAGGATCACCGGGCTGGCGATGATCAGGCCCAGGAACACCGAGACCTTGATCATGACGTCGAACGGGGACACCGCGGTCCCGAAGTTGGGGGTGCCGCCGATCGCGCTCAGCGGCTGCATCAGCAGGTCAAGGGCGGGGTAGTACAGGAAGAATCCGCCGATGGTCGCCAGGAAGAGCGCCACGAGCGCCACGAACAGCCGGTTGCGGAGCTCGATCAGATGCTCTTTGAGCGCCATCCGCCCTTCGGGGTTGGACTTGCGCCCTGCTGCCTTCGTCGTCACGTTCTGCTAGGCGTTGCGGTCACGCTGGTCGGGTTCGACGACCTTGCCCTCGACGGTTTCGCCGGAGGCGCCGGTCTTGGGATCCTCGTCCTTCATCTGGCGCACCTCGGACTTGAAGATGCGCAGGGACTGGCCGATGGAGCGGGCCAGGCCGGGAAGTTTCGGGGCCCCGAACAGCAGGAGGGCGAGCACGATGATGATGACCAGATGCCATCCCTGGAGGCCAGCAAACATGGGAACTTCCTTTCGTCCTTTCAAGTCTACGTCAGAGCGGATGCAGGTCCCGCCACCGCTGCGGCTGCCCCGCCCTGCGCTTGCGCTCGATCCGGCGCCGCCGCCTGGCCTCGCGCCGGCTCCACTTGCCGGCCCGGTACTCCAGGCGCGCCTCGGCCGGATCGCGGAAGAGCGCATCCGTGCCCACCGGGGCGCCGGCGTCGCCCGGCCCGCCGTCCGGGACAATGTCCAGGGCGCCGAGCCCCAGCCCGTCCAGCGCCTTCCCGGCGTCGTCGGCCAGCCGCATGAAGCCGCGGAAGAGCCGGATGCCGCACAGCACCACGAACAGGGCCGCGGCCGCCGCCAGGAACATCCATAGCAGGATCCAGAACCACCAGGGCATCACAGGCCCTCCTTTCCGTAGAGGGCCAGCGCCGATTCCAGCCATCCGGCCACCGCGGCCGCGTGCCCGGCCGGTTCCAGCACCAC
>Ga0182739_1004906_pt1 | contig 10816 bp, 5 predicted proteins | sample eDN5th30CBELigBY_FD_128873 | JGI IMG/M metagenome (GOLD analysis project Ga0182739, IMG submission 128873) | Enriched backyard soil microbial communities from Emeryville, California, USA - eDNA 5th pass 30_C BE-Lig BY (version 2) (version 2) | ecosystem: Environmental > Terrestrial > Soil >...
TCGCCCGGTGCCGCGAGGACGGTGTCGATGCGGCGGTGATCGTCCCGAATTGCCCGGTCTGCCACCAGACCTCGACCTTGGTTGCGCGCCATCTCGAGCGCAACGGCATCCCGACGGTCGTCATGGGCTGCGCCAAGGACATCGTCGAGCTGGCCGGCGCGCCCCGCTTCCTGTTCAGCGACTTCCCGCTCGGCAATGCCTGCGGCAAGCCGCACGAGCCCGACACCCAGGCCTTCACGCTCGACCTCGCGCTGCGCGTGCTCGAAAGCGCCATCGGCCCGCGCACCACGGTTCAGTCGCCGCTGCGCTGGACCGAGGATGGCGACTGGAAGAACGACTACAACAATATCTCGCGCATGAGCGCCGAAGAGATCGCCAAGCGGCGGGCCGACTTCGATCAGATCAAGCAGGTCGCCCTCGGCCAGCGCAAGAAGGCCGGCGTCGCCTAAGGATCCGAGTAATGAGCAAGCCGTTCAAGGGCGTAAAGGTCGTCGATTTCACGCGCGTGCTGGCGGGGCCCTACAGCTCCTACCAGCTCGCCCTGCTCGGCGCCGACGTGGTCAAGATCGAGTCGCGCGAAGGCGACGACATGCGCTTCGGCACCCGGTCCAACGACTGGGAGAAGCGGGGCCTGGCGGCTCCCTGGGTCGCGGTGAACGGCAACAAGCGGTCGATCACCCTCGACCTCAAGCAGCCCAAGGCGATCGAGGTCGTGAAGCGCCTAGTCGCGACCGCCGACGTGGTGGTCGAGAATTTCCGGCCGGGCGTGATGGACAAGCTCGGCATCGGCTACGAGACGTTGAAGGCGATCAATCCCAAGCTGATCTACTGCGCCGTGTCGGGTTTCGGTCAGGTGGGCCCGGAGTCCAAGACCGCGGCCTTCGACGGCATGATCCAGGCCATGTCGGGCCTGATGTCGATCACCGGCTTCGAGAATAACGGCCCCACGCGCGTGGGCTTCGCCGGCGCCGACGTGATGTCGGGCGCGACGGCCGCCCTGGGCATCGCCTCGGCGCTGTACCAGCGCACGCACACCGGCAAGGGCCAACTCGTCGACGTCGCCATGATCGACTCGGTGATGGGCTATCTCGCTCAGCAGTTCACCGAGCACATGATGACCGGCCGGGTCCACGGCCAGGCCGCCAACCTGTCGGTGACGCGCAAGCCCACGGGCAATCTCTTCAAGACGAAGGACGGCTGGATCGTACTGGCCGTCATGACCGACCCGCAGTTCAAGCGCCTGATGAAGGTGCTGGGTCGCGAGGAAGTGCTGGACGATCCGCGCTTCGTCGACTGGGCGACGCGCATCGACAACAACATCGCCCTGCACGAGATCGTCGAAGGCGCGATGAAGACCGAGGACTCGGCCGTCTGGATCGAGCGCTTCGCCAAGGCCGACGTGCCGGCCGGCCGCGTCCACAGCATCCCGGAGACGGCACAGCTCGACCTCTTCAAGCACCGCACCGTGCTCCAGACGGTCGAGACCGAGCATGGCCCGATCAAGGTCGTCGGCTCGGGCTTCCGGCTCGAGCATGGCGGCGGCTCGATCGACCGGCCGCCGGCGACGCTCGGCCAGCATACCGACGAGGTGCTGAAGGAAGCGGGCTATTCCGACGCCGACATCGCCGAGATGCGCAGCGCTCTGGTCGTGTAGCGCAAGCCGAGTCGTTTCCTTTTCTGTCATCGCGAGCGGGGAAATCCCCGCTCTGGGGCGAAGCGAAGGATCTCATGCCAGCCACGGAGTCCTGTGGCCGCTCGCTCAGGTTCTTCGCTGCGGACAGAACGACATGAGTGTGGCTGCGCGCCGTCATTGACGCAGGCGCGGGCCCTTCCAGGTCAGCTCGTAGTTCAGCTGCACGCGGTACTCCGTATAGGAGTTGACCGTGTTGTTGAGGTACTGATCGACGAAGGCGACGCGGTTGCGCAGGTTGAACGGCTTCAGCCAGTCGGGCGCATTCGTCATGGCGTCGCCCCTGATGGCCAGCTCGAGATCGTACTCCCAGTTGTTGGAGAGCGACGTGTGAGTCTGGGGATTGACCGAGTTGCCGCCGTAGGTCGCCGTCGCGAGGAAGATCACGCCGGGAAGCCCCGCGCCCTTGAAGTCGTAGCTGGCGCCCGCCGTCACGGCCATCTCGCCGGCCCGGTTGAAATCCAGCGACTGCATCTTGTTGTAGCCGATGAAGATGCCGTAGGGATTGCGCCAGTTCGCCGCCGAGCCGATCTGCGTATAGGACAGGCGGAACGCCATCGGCCCCCAGAAGGCATCCGCGCGGAAGCCGCCCCAGAAGGTGCTGGAGGGCTGGCCGGTCAGGAGGTTGAGGCCGTTGCTGCCCTGCACCGCGAATTGCGCGGCCAGCTGGACGCGGAGATCCTCGTTCACCCTGATCGTGCCGCCGGCGTCGGCGTAGCTCGACCACAGGATGTCCGGGACATAGTAGGTCGAGGCGCGGATCTGCAGGTCGCTCATGCTGCCGTACTTCACGCTGAACAGGCCCATGCCCTTGTTGGCATTCGGCGCGCCGGCGGCCTCGCCCATGTTGATGAAGGCGGAATAGTCGCGCGGCTTCATCGCCGCCACGTAGCCCGCGAAGTAATTGACCGGCCCGACGGCGCCGCGCAGCGCATAGGCTTCGAAGGTCTGGGGAATCTCGCGATCGTCGCGCGGATTCACTTCGAGTTCGTCGAGATACTGCCGGAAGACCGTGACGGTCTGCTTGTTCCAGCGGACCGAGGCGTAGGCCTGGCCGAGGGTAAAGTAGCCGTATCCTCCGGGCTTGAGGAGTGACGTCCCGTTCGAGGTGAGGTCTCGACCCTGCGGCGCCCACAGCGGCTGCGTCGTGTAGCCCACGGCGCCGAGTTGTAGCGTGTCGTAGAACCATCCGGTCTGCAGGCCGACCCATCCACCGGTGACGGCGGCGGCCAGGCTGGGCGGCGCATGGTTCTGTCGGTCGAAGAGATAGCTGCGGCTGTGAACGACCGCTGTCGCTTCGTCGTAGAGGAAGCGTTGCAACTCGGCCTTCAGCCCATCTGCGGGCGCCTGTGCAAACGCAGGCGCGGAGAGCAGGAGGAGCCAGCCAGCCGCCGTGGCGAACAGTGTAACCCGCGACATGACCCCCGCCCGTGCGGCGCATAAACTAAAGGGTAGGGGTTAAGGAATTGCGCAGGTTTGCAGACAGTTTGCGAACGCTCGTGAGCGGCGCTTGTCGTCGGCCCGTGACCGCTCTAGGGTCGCCGTGTCCAAGGGGGGTCCCGACAAGGGGCTGAGATACCGATGGTCGCCAGTCCAACTGGCGTCGGCGCGGTGACCCTTTGAACCTGATCCGGGTCATGCCGGCGAAGGGAATGGATACATCCTTTGCGCGACAACACCGGATCTCCGTCTGCCAACCAGCCACGGGAGATCCATCATGGACACCATCGTCACCACCACCGCCCCGACCGTCACGACCGGGCCGCTGCCTGCATCCCGCAAGGTGTACGCAACGCCCGAGGCCGCGCCCGACCTGCGCGTTCCCCTGCGTGAGATCGAGCTTTCGTCGCCTATCGAGCCGCCCGTGCGCGTCTACGACACGACCGGGCCTTATACCGACACCGAGGTCGCGATCGACGTGCGCAAGGGCCTCGCCCAGACGCGGCGTGCCTGGGTCCTCGAGCGGGGCGGCGTCGAGGACTATGCCGGCCGTACGATCCAGCCGATCGACAACGGCAACGTGAAGGAATCGGTGCTGCGGCCGTTTCCGCATACGCCGCGACCGTTGCGCGGGCTCGACGGCAAGTCGATCACCCAGTTCGAATGGGCGCGGGCGGGGGTCGTTACCAAGGAGATGATCTACGTCGCGGCGCGCGAGAATCTCGGTCGCAAGGCGGTGCTCGACGAGGCCGAGGCGCGGCTGGCGGATGGCGAGAGCTTCGGTGCGGCGCTGCCCGCCTTCATCACGCCGGAGTTCGTGCGCCAGGAAATCGCCTCCGGTCGCGCCATCATCCCGGCCAACATCAACCACACCGAACTCGAGCCGATGATCATCGGCCGGAACTTCCTGGTGAAGATCAACGCCAACATCGGTAATTCCGCCGTTTCCTCGTCGATGGAGGAAGAAGTCGAGAAGATGGTGTGGGCGATCCGCTGGGGCGCCGACACCGTCATGGACCTCTCGACGGGGCGAAACATCCACGACACGCGCGAATGGATCGTGCGCAACGCACCGGTGCCGATCGGCACCGTGCCGATCTACCAGGCGCTGGAGAAGGTGGGCGGCGACCCGACGAAACTGTCCTGGGAAGTCTTCCGCGACACGCTGATCGAACAGGCCGAGCAGGGCGTCGACTACTTCACGATCCATGCCGGCGTGCGTCTCGCGCATGTGCCGCTGACGGCCAGCCGGGTCACCGGCATCGTGAGCCGCGGCGGCTCGATGATGGCGCAATGGTGCCTCACCGAGCATCGCGAGAGCTTCCTGTATGAGCATTTCGGCGACATCTGTGACATCATGCGCAAGTACGACGTCTCCTTCTCGCTGGGCGACGGGCTGCGGCCGGGCTGCAACGCCGACGCCAATGACGCTGCACAGTTCGCCGAGCTGGAAACGCTGGGCGAGCTCACCAAGGTGGCCTGGGACAAAGGCTGCCAGGTCATGATCGAGGGGCCGGGCCATGTGCCGATGCACAAGATCAAGGCCAACATGGACAAGCAGCTGCGTGAATGCGGCGAGGCGCCATTCTACACGTTGGGGCCGCTCGTCACCGACATCGCGCCCGGCTACGACCACATCACGTCGGGCATCGGCGCCGCGATGATCGGCTGGTTCGGCACGGCGATGCTCTGCTACGTGACGCCCAAGGAGCATCTCGGCCTGCCGGATCGAGATGATGTGAAGGTGGGGGTGATCACCTACAAGATAGCGGCCCATGCCGCCGATCTGGCGAAGGGCCATCCCGCTGCCCGCCTGCGCGACGACGCCCTGTCCCGCGCCCGGTTCGACTTCCGCTGGCGCGACCAGTTCAACCTCTCGCTCGATCCCGCCACGGCCGAGAAGTTCCACGACGAGACGATGCCCAAGGAAGCCCACAAGACCGCGCATTTCTGCTCGATGTGCGGTCCGAAGTTCTGCTCGATGCGTATCACCCAGGACATCCGGGACTACGCGAAGAAGGGCATGGATGAGATGAGTGCCAGGTTCCGGGAAGGCGGCGGCAACCTCTACGTCGAGGACAAGCGCGCGGATTGAGGAGACTGTCCGTAGCGCCCGAGGGGTCTTTTCGGCCCCTCGGGCGTTGTCGTCCCGCGTTCGGCGGCCTGTCGCCTTGCGTCCGCCATTTACGTGGGGGAGACTCCGCGCCGCCGGCTCGTATGTGAAACGGGCTGTGTTTTCTGGAGTATGTGAGACGAATGAAGCGGCTGCGAACCCTCCTCGGGATCGGTTTCGGGCTGGCCGTGGTGGCTGGCGCGGGCTGGTACATTTCGCAGTCGGGCTCGGCGCCGCCTGCTCGTCAGGGTGCCGGGCGGTTTGCCGCGGGTGCGGCGGTCCCCGTGGGGGTTGCCACCGCCGCCAAGGGCGAGATCCCCATCGTGCTCCGGGCCTTGGGTACGGTGACGCCGCTCCAGACCGTCAACGTGAAGACCCAGATCACGGGCCAGCTCACCGAGGTCTATTTCAAGGAAGGCCAGGCGGTGAAGCAGGGCGAACTGCTGGCGCAGGTCGACCCGCGCCCCTATGAGGTGGCCCTCCAGCAGGCGATCGGACAGCAACAGCGCGACGAGGCGCTGCTGAAGAACGCCCAGACGGATCTCGAGCGCTACCGCAAGCTGGTGCAGCAGGATTCGATCGCGCGACAGCAGTACGACACGCAGATCTCCCTGGTCCGTCAGTACGAGGCCGCGCTGGTCATCGACCAGGCGCAGGTCGACGCCGCCAAGCTCAACGTCACCTACACGCGGATCGTCGCGCCGCTGACCGGCAAGATCGGCCTGCGCATGGTCGACAAGGGCAATTATGTCACCATGGGCGACGCCAGCAGCATCTGCGTCATCATTCAGGTGCAGCCGATCTCGGTCCTGTTCACGATCCCCGAAGATTCCCTCCCGCTGGTGCGGCAACGGCTGAAGACGGGCGAGAACCTTGAAGTGCGTGTGCTCGATCGCTCGCAGAAGAACGAGCTGGCCGTCGGCCGTCTCGATACGACCGACAACGTGATCGATCTGACGACCGGCACCGTGAAGCTGCGCGCGATCTTCGACAATGCCGACGAATCGCTGTTTCCCAACCAGTTCGTGAACGTCCGCCTGCTGGCCGACACGGTGAAGGATGCCGTCGTCGTTCCCGTGGCCGCGATCCAGCGCGGTCAGCCCGGCACCTTCGTCTATCTCGCGAAGGCCGACGACACGGTGGAGATCCGGGTCGTGGAGCTCGGGGTGACCGACGGTGACAAGGTGGCGATCCTCAAAGGTCTCAAGGTCGGCGACCAGGTCGTGATCGACGGCGTCGACCGCCTGCGCGACGGCGCCAAGATCCGCAAACCCACCCCGCGCGCCTCGGCGGGACCGCCGGTCGCCAACGCGCCGCCCGATGCCCAGGCTCCGGCCGAGGGACAGCGCCGGCGGCAGGCCAACGGCGCTCCCGGCGGCGGGCCCAATCCCGGCCGTCCGGCAGCGCAGACCAACCAGTAGCCCAGCGCGACATGAATCCGTCGCGGATCTTCATCGAACGGCCGGTCGCGACCTCGCTCTTCATGGTCGCGATCATGCTGGTCGGCATCATCGCGTACCGCTTCCTGCCGCTCTCCGCCCTGCCGCAGGTCGATTATCCGACGATCCGCGTCCTGACGCTCTATCCCGGGGCCAGCCCCGAGGTGATGACCACCTCCGTCACCGCGCCGCTGGAACGTCAGTTCGGCCAGATGCCGGGCCTCAATCAGATGACGTCGACCAGCTCGGCCGGCGCTTCGTCGATCACCCTGCAGTTCGACCTCAAGCTCGGCCTCGACGTTGCCGAGCAGCAGGTCCAGGCCGCGATCAATGCCGCGGGCAATCTCCTGCCGGGCGATCTGCCGTCGCCACCGACCTACGCCAAGTTCAACCCGGCCGACGCGCCGGTCCTCACGCTCGCCGTCACCTCGAAGACCGAACCGCTCACCAAGGTCCACGATCTGGTCGATACGCGGCTGGCCCAGAAGATCTCGCAGCTGCCCGGCGTCGGCCTGGTGAGCCTCGAGGGAGGCCAGAAACCCGGCGTGCGCATCCGTGCCAATCCGACCGCGCTCGCCGCCTACGGCCTCAACATCGACGACCTGCGCACCACCATCTCGAACGCCAACGTCAACACGCCCAAGGGCAATTTCGACGGGCCGGCGCGCGCCCTCACCATCAACGCCAACGACCAGATCACCGATCCGGATACCTTCCGCGACATCATCGTGGCCTACCGCAACGGCGCGCCCGTCCGCATCCGCGATGTGGCGTCGGTCGAGGAGGGCCAGGAGAACACCCGGATCGCCGCCTGGGCGAACAACACGCAGGCGGTGATCGTGAACGTTCAGCGCCAGCCCGGCGCCAACGTCATCGAGGTCGTGGACCGCATCAAGGCCCTGCTGCCGACCCTGCGCGAGACTCTGCCCAATTCGCTGGACGTCACCATCCTCACCGACCGGACGCTGACCATCCGGGCTTCCGTCCGCGACGTGCAGATAGAGTTGGGCTTCGCCGTCGTCCTGGTCGTGGCGGTGATCTTCGCCTTCCTGGGCGATGCGCGGGCGACGATCATCCCGAGCCTTTCGGTGCCGCTGTCGCTCGTCGGCACGCTGGCGGTGATGTACCTCGCCGGCTTCAGCCTCAACAACCTGTCGATCATGGCGCTCACCATCGCCACCGGCTTCGTCGTCGACGATGCGATCGTCATGATCGAGAATATCGCGCGCTATATCGAACGCGGCGATGATCCCAAGACGGCGGCGCTCAAGGGCTCCAGGCAGATCGCCTTCACCGTCGTGTCGCTCACCGTCTCGCTGATCGCCGTGCTGATCCCGCTGCTGTTCATGAGCGACGTGGTCGGCCGTCTGTTCAGCGAGTTCGCCGTCACCCTGTCGGTTACCATCCTGATCTCCGCCGTGGTGTCGCTCACCCTCGTGCCGATGCTGTGCGCCCAGTTCCTGCGCCAGCGGCCGTCTTCGCCGGGCGCGTCACACGCGGAAGCCACGGTCGAGTCGGAAACGATTGGCACCGGCTGGTTTTCCCGCCTCATCCGCTTTTACGACCGCTGCCTGGTCGTGGTGTTCCGGCATCAGGCGCTCACCCTGCTGGTCGCAGTCGGCACGGTGGTTCTGACGGTCGTGCTCTATGTCGTCATTCCCAAGGGCTTCTTTCCGGTGCAGGACACCGGCCTGATCCAGGCCGTCACCGAGGGGCCGCAGAGCGCTTCCTTCGCCGCGATGAGCGAGCGCCAGCGCACCCTGGCCGAGGCGATCCTCAAGGATCCCGACGTCGAGAGCCTGACGTCGTTCGTCGGCGTCGACGGCACCAATCCGACGCTGAACTCGGGTCGCATGCTGATCAACCTCAAGCCGCGCGGCGAACGCTCGCTGAGCGCGGCGCAGGTGATCCGCCGGCTTCAGCGGGAGACGTCTGGCGTCCGGGGCATTTCGCTGTTCATGCAGCCCGCCCAGGACCTCACCATCGATTCGACGGTGAGCCGCACGCAGTATCAGTTCGTCCTGGAATCGGCCAATGCCGCCGAATTCGACGCCTGGGTGCCACGCCTGATGGACCGCCTGGCCAAGCTGCCCGAACTGATCGACGCGACGAGCGACCTGCAGAACAAAGGCCTGTCGATGTTCATCCGGATCGACCGTGATGCCGCGGCGCGCTTCGGCATCACCGCGGCCACGGTCGACAACATGCTCTACGACGTGTTCGGTCAGCGCATCGTCTCGACCGTCTACACGCAGTCCAACCAGTATCGGGTCATCTACGAGGTCGAGCCCGAAATGTCTCGCTCGCTTGCCTCGCTCAACGACCTCTACCTGCCGAGCTCGACGGGCGGCAAGCAGGTGCCTTTGTCGGCGATTGCGACCTTCGAGGAGCGTACGGCGCCGCTGCGGCTCGACCGGTTCGGCCAATTCCCGGCCACCACCATTTCCTTCAACCTGGCACCGGGCTTCGCGCTGGGGCAGGCGGTCGACGCCATCGTTGCCGCGCAGCGCGAGATCGGTATGCCGCGCTCGATCACCACGCATTTCCAGGGCGCGGCGCTGGCCTTCCAGAAGTCGCTCGACAGCCAGCTCCTGCTGATCCTGGCCGCCATCGTCACCGTCTACATCGTGCTGGGCGTGCTCTACGAGAGCTACATCCACCCGATCACGATCCTCTCGACCCTGCCGTCGGCGGGCATCGGCGCTCTGCTCGCTCTCATGCTGGCCGGCACCGACCTCAGCATCGTGGCCATCATCGGTATCGTGTTGCTGATCGGTATCGTGAAGAAGAACGCGATCATGATGATCGACTTTGCGCTCGACGCCGAACGCAACGAGGGCAAGGCGCCGCGCGAGGCGATCCACCAGGCCTGCCTGTTGCGCTTCCGACCGATCCTCATGACCACGGTCGCGGCCCTGGTCGGCGCGCTGCCGCTTATGCTTGGCTCCGGCACCGGCTCCGAGCTGCGTCAACCGCTCGGTCTCACCATCGTCGGCGGCCTGATCGTCAGCCAGATGCTAACGCTGTTCACCACGCCGGTGATCTATCTCGCCTTCGACCGGCTGGGCCGCCGCCTGCGCGGCATGCCGCTCGATACGCCACTCCATCCCGTGCGCGCCGAGGCGGGAGAGGGCACGCCGTGAACCTGTCGGCGCCCTTCATCGCGCGCCCCGTGGCCACGACCCTGCTGACGATCGGGCTGGCGCTGGCCGGCCTGGTGGCCTTTTTCGGCCTGCCCGTGTCGCCGCTGCCCAAGATCGACTTTCCGACCATCCAGGTGACGGCGAGCCTGCCAGGCGCCTCGCCGGAGACGGTGGCGACCAGCGTGACGACTCCCTTGGAGAGGCGGCTGGGCGCGATCGCGGGTGTCAGCGAGATCACCTCGTCCAGCACGGTTGGTAATTCGCGCATCACGCTGCAGTTCGACCTGTCGCGCGACATCGATGGTGCCGCCCGCGACGTCCAGGCGGCGATCAACGCCGCCCGCGCCGACATGCCCGCCGACCTGCGCAGCAATCCGCAGTACCGCAAGATCAACCCCGCCGACGCGCCAGTGATGGTGATCGCCCTCACCTCGAACACGCTGGGCCAGGGCCGGCTGTTCGATGCCGGTTCCAACATCCTGCAGCAGAAACTCAGCCAGGTGAGCGGCGTCGGCCAGGTGCAGCTGGGGGGCAGTTCGCTGCCCGCGGTAAGGGTCGAACTCAATCCGACGGCGCTCAACAAATACGGGATCGGCCTGGAAAGCGTGCGGGCGGCGCTGGCCGCCGCCAATGCCAACTCGCCCAAGGGCGCCATCGAGGTCGGCGATCGGCGCTTCCAGATCTACTCCAACGACCAGGCGACGGTCGCCGATGAATACCGGTCGTTGATCATAGCCTGGCGCAACGGCGCGCCGGTCCGGCTGTCGGACGTGGCGGAAGTGATCGATTCGACCGAGAACATCCGCAACGAAGGCCAGGCCAACGGCAAGCGTTCGGTGCTGGTCATCATCTACAAGCAGCCCAACGCCAACATCATCGAGACGGTTGACGAGATAAAGGCGCTGCTGCCCGAGCTGCAGGCCTCGATGCCGAACGACGTCGAGCTGCAGGTTGTCAGCGACCGCACGACCACGATCCGTGCGGCCCTCAA
>Ga0182739_1004908_pt1 | contig 10815 bp, 8 predicted proteins | sample eDN5th30CBELigBY_FD_128873 | JGI IMG/M metagenome (GOLD analysis project Ga0182739, IMG submission 128873) | Enriched backyard soil microbial communities from Emeryville, California, USA - eDNA 5th pass 30_C BE-Lig BY (version 2) (version 2) | ecosystem: Environmental > Terrestrial > Soil >...
AGGCCGAGATCGAGCACGATGAAATCGGGCCTTTCCGACTTGACCAGTTCCGTCGCCACCCTGGCATTCATCGCCTCGATCACGACATAGCCCTGCGCGGAAAGCCCGACACGCAGCAGCTTGCGGATGGGCGGCTCGTCGTCGACGACCAGGATTCGGACACCCGCGCCGGTCATTCGTCTTCTCCCGGCATGGACATCCCGGCCATGGCCGGCATGCGGACCGTGAAGACCGCGCCGGAGCGATCGGTGCGGTTCGCCGCGGTGATCGTGCCGCCCATCGCCTCCACGAAGCCGCGGCAGATGGAGAGCCCGAGCCCCGTGCCGGCGCGCACCTGATCTGCCTTGCGCACCCGGTAGAAGCTGTCGAAGACGCGTTCGATATCGCCGGAAGGAATGCCGGGGCCTTCATCCTTGATGCTCAGCATGATCGTATTCCCGTCCTGTCGACCGTCGATTTCGATCGATGTGCCGTCCGGCGCGTATTTGGCGGCGTTGTCGATGAGATTGAACAGCACCTGCTCGAAAAGCACCGGATCCACCCTCAGCATCGGCAAGGTCTCGGGAATATGCACCTCGACCCTGTGATGCGAAACGATCTTCGCCGCCCGTGCGAGCGCCGAGCCGACGATATCGCCCGCGAAGTGCCATGCATAGTTCGGCTCCATCGCGCCTGCGCCGATGCGCGTCATGTCGAGCAGGTTGGCGATGAAGCGGTTCAGCCGCTCGGATTCGTCGATGACGGTGGATAACAGCTCGCGCCGCGTCTCTTCGTCAAGCCGGGCGCCGAGATCCTTCAGCATGTCGGCCGAACCCATGATGGCGGCAAGCGGCGTCTTCAGGTCGTGGGAGATGGAGGTCAGCAGCGCCGCGCGGAGCTTGTCCGTCTCCGCGGCAAGCCGCGCGCCGTCGACATCGGAGACCAGCTGCACGCGCTCGATGGCGAGCGCCGCCTGATCCGAAAGCGCATCGAAAAGACGGCGTTGCTCGGGCGCCAGGATCGGCCCCTGCCGGTCGTTGTCGAGACCGATGACGCCGACCGCCTCGCGGCCGGTGCGCATGGGAAGGTAAAGCCGCCGCGCGCCCGGCAGCGTGTCGGCACCGCGGCCGGCCGGACGATTGTGCTCCCAGGCCCATTTGGCCGCGGCGATATCGGCGTCGACAAGCGTGTCGTCCGGCGGATAGCCGGCCTTGACGGCGACCACTCCCGCCTCCGGCAGCAGGATGACGACCCTTACCTTGAGCATGGACGCTATCTGGAAGGCGGTCGCCCACAGCACATCGTCCAGCGTGCCGGTACCGGCGAGCTTCCTGGAGAAGAGGTAGAGGTCCTCCGTCATGCGCGCCCGCTGGCGGGCAGCAGCCGCCTGCCGGTGGACGGCCGCGGTGAGATTGGAAGCGACGAGCGCGACGCCGAAATAGAAGAACAGCGCGACGAGGCTTTCGGGATCGCGGACCGTGAAGGTATATCGCGGCTCCAGGAAGAAGAAATTGAAGGCGAGCGCGCCGAGTATCGAGGCGAACAGGCCGGCGCCGAGGCCGCCGCGCACGGAGGCCGCGAGCACCGCCATCAGGAAGACCAGCGCCAGGTTCTGGACGTCGAGCGTCTGGCTGAGCGCGACCCCGGCGAGGATCGCCAGCGCCACGAAGACCACGCTGAGCAGGTACGGCCTGATACGGAATGGCTGCAGCGCCTCGGCACTCTTCACGCCCCGCCGCGGTTCTTCCGCCCTCGCATCACCGGAGATGACGTGCACGCTGATATCACCGGCATGACGGATCAGGTCATAGGTGACGTTGCCCTGCCAGAACCGCCGCCAGCCGGACCGCTCCGGGCGGCCGACGACAATGTGGGTGAAGTTGTTGGCATTCGCATAGGCGATGATCTCGCGCGAGGGGGCGAGCGCCGGCAGCGTCACCGTCTCGGCGCCCAACTGCTCGGCAAGGCGCATGTTGGCGGCGAGCCTGTCCTTGTCCTCTTCCGAAAGGCCTGCCGACTGCGGTGTTTCGAGGTGCAGCGCTGCCCAGGGCGCCCGCAGCCGATCGGCCTGGCGCCGTGCGTAACGCACGAGACTGGCGCCCTTCGAACCATGGTCTATGCAGACCAGCAGGCGTTCGCCGGCCGCCCACGGGCCGGAAATGGCATGCGCCTGCATGTGGTTGAGCAACTGGTCGTCGACCCGCTGCGCGGTGCGCCGCAATGCGAGCTCCCGCAGCGCCGTCAGGTTGCCGGGCGAGAAATAGTTCTCGATGGCCCGCTTCGCCGTCTTCGGCACATAGACCTTGCCGTCCGCCAGCCGCTTGATCAGGTCGTCGGGCGTTATGTCGATGATCTCGATGTCGTCGGCACGGTCGATGATGGAATCGGGCACGGTCTCGCGCACCCTGATGCGCGTGATCTGCGCCACCACGTCGTTGAGGCTCTCCACATGCTGGATGTTGAGCGTCGAATAGACGTCGATGCCGCGCGAGAGGATTTCCTCGACGTCGAGGTAGCGCTTGGGATGGCGGGCGCCGGCGACATTGGTATGCGCAAGCTCGTCGACGAGGACGAGCGCCGGCCGGCGCTCAAGAATCGCGTCGAGGTCCATCTCCTCGAGCTGCTGCCCGCGATATTCGATCTTCCGCCGGGCGACGACCTCGAAACCCTCGACGAGTGCGGCCGTTTCCACGCGGCCGTGCGTCTCGACGACGCCGATGACGACATCGACGCCGTCCGCCTGCCGCGCCCGGCCGGACATCAGCATCTCGTAGGTCTTGCCGACGCCCGGCGCGGCACCGAGGAATATCTTGAGCCGCCCGCGCGTTTCCCGCTCCGCGCGGTCCAGGAGGGCGTCCGGCGATGGCCTGCTGTCGATCTCGCGATTGTCGTCCGGCATGAGCATCCATCCACTGTTCCCGGCCGCCCGGGAAAGCTCATTTCAGTTTACGAGGGCGCGCCGTCAAGCGCCATGTTGAGACGCAGCACATTCACGACCGGTTCCCCCAGAAAGCCGAGCTTGCGGCCCTCGACCTGCCGGTCGACCAGCGCACGGACGGCAGCCTCGTCCAGCCCCCTCGCCCTGGCCACGCGCGCCACCTGGAAGTAGGCGGCTTGCGGCGAGATGTGCGGATCGAGACCGCTGCCCGAGGCGGTGACGAGATCGATCGGCACCTCCGCTGTCGGATCGGTGGCTTTGGCCGCATCGTAGTCGGCCTTCACCCGGTCGATCAGCTTCCCGCTGGTCGGGCCGAGATTGGAGCCGGAGGAGCTGGCGGCGTCGTAGCCGTCACCCGCAGCCGAAGAACGGCCATGGAAATACCGGTCGCTCGTGAAGGCCTGTCCGATGAGCGCCGAGCCGATCACCCGGCCGTCCTTCTCGATCAGGCTGCCATTCGCCTGCCGCGGGAAGACGGCCTGCGCGATGCCGGTCATGGCGGCGGGATAGAGAAGGCCGGTGATGGCGGTGGTGGCAAGGATCATGACGATTGCCGGGCGCAGTTGCTTGAACATGGTCGATTTCCTTAGGCAAGGCCGAGGGCGGTGATGGCGACATCGATCGCCTTGATGCCGATGAAGGGCACGACGATGCCGCCGAGGCCGTAGATCAGCAGGTTGCGGGAGAGGAGCGCACCGGCCCCGACGGCGCGGTACTTCACGCCCCTCAGCGAGAGCGGGATCAGCGCGACGATGATGAGCGCGTTGAAGACGATCGCCGAGAGGATGGCCGATTGCGGGCTCGACAGGCCCATGACGTTCAAGACGCCGAGCTGCGGATAGAAGGCGAGGAACATGGCCGGGATGATCGCGAAATATTTCGCGATGTCGTTGGCGATGGAGAATGTCGTCAGCGCGCCGCGGGTCATCAGCAATTGCTTGCCGATCTCGACGATCTCGATGAGCTTCGTCGGGTCGCTGTCGAGATCGACCATGTTGCCGGCCTCGCGGGCGGCGACCGTGCCGGTGTTCATGGCAACGCCCACATCGGCCTGGGCAAGGGCCGGCGCATCGTTGGTGCCGTCGCCGCACATGGCGACGAGCTTGCCCCTGGCCTGCTCCTCGCGGATGAGCTGGAGCTTGTTCTCCGGCGTGGCCTGGGCGAGGAAATCGTCGACGCCGGCTTCCGCCGCAATGGCCGCCGCCGTCATCGGATTGTCGCCGGTGATCATCACCGTGCGGATGCCCATGCGGCGCAATTCCGCGAAACGCTCGCGAATGCCGCCCTTGACGATGTCCTTGAGCTGGACGACGCCGAGCAGCCTGTCCTCCCTCGCCACCGCCAGCGGCGTGCCCCCGGCCTTTGCGATCTCCTCGGCGATGGCCTGAAGCTCGCGCACCGCATCGGAAGATGCGCCGGCGCCGACATGGGACAGCACCGCATCGACCGCGCCCTTGCGAATCTGCGCCCCTTCGAGGTCGACGCCGCTCATGCGGGTCTGGGCGGTAAAGGGCACGAAGCTCGCCTTGAGGCCGGCCATGTCCCGGCCGCGGATATCGTATTTCTCCTTGGCAAGAACGACGATGGAGCGGCCCTCCGGCGTCTCGTCGGCAAGCGAGGCAAGCTGGGCGGCATCGGCAAGCTCCTGTTCGGTGACCCCGCGCACCGGCCTGAAGGCCGTCGCCTGACGATTGCCGAGTGTGATGGTACCGGTCTTGTCGAGCAGGAGCGTATCGACGTCGCCCGCCGCCTCCACCGCCCGGCCCGACATGGCGAGCACGTTGAAACGGACGAGGCGGTCCATGCCGGCAATGCCGATGGCGGAGAGCAGTGCGCCGATGGTCGTCGGAATGAGCGTGACGAACAGGGCGACGAGCACGATGATCGGGATCGAACCGCCGGCATAGGCGGCGAAGCTCGGGATGGTGACGGTCGCCAGAACGAAGATCAGCGTCATGCCGGCAAGCAGGATGTTGAGCGCGATCTCGTTCGGCGTCTTCTGGCGCTCCGCCCCTTCGACCAGCGCGATCATGCGATCGAGGAAGGTCGAGCCGGCGGCGGCGGTGATGCGCACGCGGATCCAGTCGGAGAGGACCTGCGTGCCGCCCGTCACGGCCGAGCGGTCTCCGCCCGATTCCCGGATGACGGGAGCGGATTCGCCCGTGATCGCCGCCTCGTTCACCGAGGCAACACCCTCGACGACCTCGCCGTCCGAGGGGATGATATCCCCGGCCTCGACGAGCACCAGATCGCCGACCTTGAGACTGGTGCCGGGCACCAGCCTGTACTCGGCGGAGCCGTTTGCCGCGAGCAGCTTGGCCTGGGTCTCGCTGCGGGCGCGGCGCAGCGAATCCGCCTGTGCCTTGCCCCGGCCCTCGGCGACCGCTTCGGCGAAATTGGCGAAGAGCACGGTAAACCAGAGCCAGAGATTGACCTGGAAGGAAAAGGCGAGGCCGCCGCCACTGGATGCAAGATCGCGCAGGAAGAGCAGCGACGTCAACAGCGAGACGGTCGCCACGACGAACATGACGGGATTGCGGGCGAGCGTGCGCGGGTTCAGCTTGGTGAATGCTGCACCGATTGCCGGAACGAGAATGCGAGAATCGAGGATGCTCGCGGATTTTGCCTGGTTCATACGAGACTCCAGCGTTGAAACGGGCGCGGTCACCCGCGCAGAAATTCGATGATCGAAACGATGGCGATCATCGCGACCAGCATCATCAGGATGAGGTTGGAAGCACACCATCGGGCTGGCATCGCCCCCCTGCGAACGGGGGACGAAGGAGAGGAACCTGTCGTGCGAAGCGTCATGGCCAATCCTCAGAAAGTCTGTCCGGCCAGCATGGCGAGGTGTTCGACCACCGGGCCGAGCGCGAGCGCCGGGAAGAAGGTGAGCCCGCCGACGATAAGGATCGTGCCGACGAGCAGGCCGACGAAGAGCGGGCCATCCGTCGGGAACGTGCCGGCGGAAGCCGGGACGGTCTTCTTGGCGATGAGCGAGCCGGCGATGGCCAGCGCCGGTATGATGACCAGAAAGCGCCCCATCAGCATGCCGAAGCCCAGCGTGACATTGTACCAGGGCGTGTTGCCGGTCAGGCCGCCGAAGGCCGAGCCGTTGTTGGCGGCCGCCGAGGTATAGGCATAGAGGATCTCGGAGAAGCCGTGCGGGCCGGCCGTGCCGACGGAGGCGACCGCCGTGGGTAGCACGCTGGCGATGGCCGTGAAGACAAGCATGGCAAGCGGCAGGCAGAGGATCGCGAGCTCCGCCATCTTCATCTCCTTCGCCTCGATCTTCTTGCCGAGATATTCCGGCGTGCGGCCGACCATCAGGCCCGCCACGAAGACGGCCACGACGATGAAGAGGACGATGCCGTAGAAGCCCGCGCCGACGCCCCCGACGATAACCTCGCCGAGCTGCATGTTGATGAGCGGAATGAGCCCCCCGAGCGCCGTGAAACTGCCATGCATGGCATTGACCGCACCGCAGGAGGCCGCCGTGGTGACGACCGCGAAGAGCGAGGAAAGAGCGATGCCGAAGCGGGCTTCCTTGCCCTCCATATTGCCGCCCTGGAGGCCGAAGGCGTGCATGAGCGAGTTGCCGGAGGCTTCCGCCCAGTAGGTAACCGTGACGCCGGCGAGGAACAGAACGCCCATGGCCGCAAGGATCGCCCAGCCCTGGCGCTGGTTGCCGACCATGCGGCCGAATACATTGGTGAAGGCCGCGCCGATCGCGAAGATCGAGACCATCTGAAGCATGTTCGAGAGGACGTCGGGGTTCTCGAAGGGATGGGCGGAATTGGCGTTGAAGAAGCCGCCCCCGTTGGTGCCGAGCATCTTGATGGCAAGCTGCGAGGCGACCGGGCCGAGCGCGATGGTCTGCCTTGCGCCTTCCAGCGTCGTCGCCTCCACATAGGGGCCGAAGGTCTGCGGCACGCCGAGCGCCACATAGGCAAGCGTCAGCACGACGCAGACAGGCAGCAGCACGTAGAGCGTGGCGCGGGTCATATCGACCCAGAAATTACCGATCGTCTTGCCGGATGCGCCCGCGAAGGCGCGGATGAGCGCGACGGCGATCGCCATGCCGGTGGCTGCGGAAACGAAGTTCTGCACCGTCAATCCCGCCATCTGGGTGAGATAGGACATGGTGCTCTCGCCGCCGTAGTTCTGCCAGTTGGTATTGGTGACGAAACTGACGGCGGTGTTGAAAGCGAGCTCCGGCGCGACGTCGGGCATGCCGGCGGGATTGAGCGGCAACGCGCCCTGCAGACGCTGCAATGCGTAAAGCAGCAGCAGCCCGGCAAGGTTGAAGGCCAGCATGCCGACGGCATAGGCCGTCCAGCGCTGCTCCTCGCGCTCGCTGGTGCCGGCCAGCGCATAAAGGCCCCGCTCGACGGGAACGAGCACGGGGGAAAGGAAGGTTCGCTCCCCGGCAAAGACGCGCGTCATATAGGCGCCGAGCGGTTTGACGAGGGCAAGGACGATCCCGCAGAAAAGAAGGATCTGTAGCCATCCGATGAAGGTCATGGGCATAACTTTCGTTACCGGCAACATTGCTTCCGTTCAGAAGCGTTCCGGGCGAATGAGGGCGTAGGCGAGGTAAATGGTCAGGAAGACGGCAACGGCGCCGCCAAACGCATAATCGAACGACATCGCACCCTCCCTCACAACCGTTCGCAGGCATGCGTGTAGACAACACAGAATGCGAAGAAGGCGAGCACGGCGCCTGTCAGGAGAACATCCATCATCACTCTGGACTCCGTTATCGGGGGCCAGACAAGCCGCGGACGCTCTTCGAAAGCGCACCGAGAAATCACCTGGCGCAGGGATCCTTCGATCTCCCGCGCTTCAATATGCAGCCGAACCGGATAGGCTTTCGAGAGCGGCCGGAAGGTGAAAAAATAGGAATTCCATAGGAATTTCAGCCGGTGCGCCTCCGGCCTGTCGGCCTGCGTCCGAAGACCGCCAGATGGCGATTTTCCGAACCCGCACCGCTATCTCTCCAGCGTGACAGCGGAAGATCGGCCTCATGCCGGGCCGCCCGCCGGCATGGACGGGATCGAGCTCTCCATTGATGGCAGGCGCGCATCCGCGACGATTAACGGCATCAAAAGCTTTTTGCCCTAACGGAGATGCATGACTTCGAGTGGGTTTCGAAACAGACGTCCGGTGGCCTTCCTGCTTCTAGTGATGCTGACATATTTCAGCACTGCATTGGCAAGCGCAGCGGATTCTTCCGAAATTCGCAGTTCCTGCTGGGCATCCGGCGATCTGTCGGAGGACGTGGTCGCGATAGCACGGCAGGAAAGCCGGTGGTCCTGCGGCACCCGGGAATTCTCTATCAATGCCGAGCGCGTGCTGCTCCGCTTCGACATCACACCCGACAATGCCCTTCCCCGATATCTCCTCTCAAGGCGAAGTGCACTTGAAACGGTGCATCTTCTGGCGATCGATCGGGAGGGCGCGGTCCGGCAAACCTCCGTTCCCGCCGCCACCCTGCCCAGTGCGCTGGCTGGCGGGTACTTCAAGGCTTCCCTGCCGGAGGTGACGCGCGAGACCGCGCACGTCGTCGTCGCGATCGACCTGCCGAGCCACCGGATGACGCTGGAGGGGGCCTATCTTGCCCCGACGGATCCGGCCGGCGGCACGGGTGACATGCGGTTCCTGCTGGTCCTGGCAGGGCTTGCGGGCATGCTCGTCATGCCCCTTATCTTCAACGCAGCGTTCTACCGGGCCCTGCGTGAATCTTTCGTTCTCTGGCACTCGGCCCTCACGCTTTCGCTGCTGATGACCGTTCTGGTTTCATCCGGCCTGTCAGTCGTGCTTTTCGACCCTCCGGCGATGACGTTGAGCTGGATGACGACATTGATCTTCGGGATGACGGTCGGGTCGGGAGCGATGTTCACCCACAGCTTCATCGAGCCAGGCTTGATGCATCCGCTCCTGCGGCGTCTGCTACCCTATTGCGCGGTGTGGGCGATATTCCTGAGCGTGTTTCATGCGGCGTTTCCCTTCGTCGCGCGCCCCATGCAGGCGAGCGCCTACACGGCGGCGTTTGCGCCGATCCTCGGTATCTTCATATTGTCCATGATCGATTCTCTGCGTCGCGGAAGCCGCGCCGCGAGGTATCAGGCGATAGGCTACACGCCGATAATCGTGGTCGGGCTGGTCCGTCTGGTGACGGGTGTTGTTCCCTGGCTGCACAGCACCGACGCCATGTTCCTGTTCTATGTGGGTTGCGCGTGTGAAGTCCTTTTCACGACGCTTGGCGTGGCAGAGCGCTTCGTCACCATGAAGCGCGAGCGGGATCGCGCACGCAGCGAAGCCGAGCTGCTCGAACGGCTGTCCGAAACGGATGCGTTGACGGGATTGTTCAACCGGCGGGCCATCGAGCGCCAGTTCGAGCAGCTTCGAGGCGAAGGCTTCGCCGCGCTGGCTGTCATCGACCTCGACCATTTCAAGGCGATCAATGATGTGAACGGGCACGGCGTCGGAGACGAAGTGCTCAAGGCTGTGGGCAGTGCACTCCAGGCAAGTCCTGACGTTCGCGCGTACCGCCTCGGCGGCGAGGAATTCATGCTTCTCTTGCGCGGAGACGATGCCGAAGCCCAGGCCGAGCTTCGCCGCCAGGCAATTCCCGCAATTGTCGCTCATGCCGTTTCGGGGCTCGGGCGCCCAGTGACTGCCAGCATGGGCGTGACGAACATCTTCGGCAGCGAAGGTTTCGCCGCACTTTACGAACGCGCCGACAAGCTGCTTTACGAAGCCAAGAGCGCGGGGCGCAACCGAACCCGCAGCGCGATCAAGGCGACGCCGGTGCTGGTGTCATTTCCAAACGACCAGGCGATGATCGCCTAGGCCGGCGCGCCGCTTGCCGCTTCATTCCGGCCCGGCCCGTCACGACGATCCCGCACCAGATTAACTTGCTGCCGTCCCCATCGTTTCGGCAATCATCGCCGGGATTTGATGAAGCCGATCCCTAACGTCCGACATCGAGCGTGCGGAGAATGTCGATCAGCCGCGGCGCCATTTCGCGGATTTCCGTGAGATGGATGGCGGTCAGCCTTTCCAGGATGGCATCGGCCTTATCCGTCAACGCGAGGGTCTGGCGGCGGCGGTCGGCGGGGTCGGAATGCCGCGTCACATAGCCGGCGGCAACGAGCCGGCCGACGAGTTCCGTCGCTGAATGGGGCGCGATCAGCAGCCGCTCGGCAAGCCGGCCGACGGTCATCGGCTCTTCATCGCGGTGCCCCCTTATCGTCAGGAGCGCCTGATGCTGCTGGGCGGGAAGCCCTTCGTGATGCGCCGCCGAGGTGCTGAAATCCATGAAGCGGCGCAGCGTGTAGCGCAGGTTCGAGAGCGCTTCGTAATCGGCATCGCTCAGCCTGTCCTTCGCCATTCTCCGCTCCCGCTTCCGTATTCCGGCCGCCGCCGGCATTTTCCGCAACAACATCCCTTCACCGGCTTACCGCAGGTTGGGCCGGCGGGCTAGTGCGCCAAATGACCTTCTCGCCAGCCGGCAATCCCTGTTGATTTATATCGTATTACGATGTATCTGCGGCCGCCTTCACCATTTCAGCGACGGGAAAGCCATGCCCCAAACGAAGCCCCACCACCGCCCGCACGACTTCACGGGCGGCCTAGCCCGGCGCGAGGCCGGCGATTTCACGACGGACCGGCGCGTGCTCGCCCTGATAGGCATGGCGCTCATCGTCGGCAGCGGCGGCGCGCTCGCCGCCAAGCTCCTGGTGAGCCTGATCGCGCTCGTCACCAATCTCGCCTGGTTCGGGCAGTTCAGCCTTGCGGCGACCTCTCCAGCGCAGGCCCCGCGCTCGCTCTGGATGGTCCTGACGCCCGCCATCGGCGGCCTGATCATCGGCCTGATGGCGCGCTTCGGTTCG
>Ga0182739_1004909_pt1 | contig 10814 bp, 12 predicted proteins | sample eDN5th30CBELigBY_FD_128873 | JGI IMG/M metagenome (GOLD analysis project Ga0182739, IMG submission 128873) | Enriched backyard soil microbial communities from Emeryville, California, USA - eDNA 5th pass 30_C BE-Lig BY (version 2) (version 2) | ecosystem: Environmental > Terrestrial > Soil >...
AATACTTTGGGAGCCGGATCTTTTTCAGAATCGTACTTCAAAGCAATAGCTTCTGCTCGTTTATCCTCTATCATATTCGAACATCCACTCCATTGTAGGAACCAGCCACTGGATACGAAGTCGACGACTGGTTTCTTTTTTCCTTCCCATGTTTCAAAAGCGTATTTTCAAATAATACACCAGATAATTTATAATTTAATTGTTCCAGACTGCTTCGTAAGAGACCGATATAAGGACTTGCCATGTTTTCTAATGTCTCACTTTGTTCATTCATGACAACGACTTTAATCACTCTATTTTGAACTTGCATATCAATAATCGTTTCCTTTAATTGTTCAAGATCTAAGTAAAATAAAATTCTACAATAATTTGGATCAATGCTACCTTCTTGTGTTCGACGACCGCTCCATTGTAAAGTAACATCAGTTTCATATTTCCCTATATTTAATGGTAACGTCAACAAAACATTTTGCAGCGGTCCATTTTCTTGTGACATAATTTGCTGAGCGGTTAAACGATTCACAAGCTGTTCCGCCAGCTCTTTAATAACAGCTGGGTGCTGCTGTTCCTGAAGCAACTTAAGCAGCAGCGGCTTTAACGTCACAAGCTCTTCTTCTAAAGCAGTCGGATTCGCATTTTGTGCATGCGCCAGTACATGCTCGAATTGTAGCCCTAATATTTTGACGATGTCCTTCAAGTGAGAATATACGGCTGTTCCTGTCGTCAAATCTGTCATTTGAAACTCTGATGCTAGTACTTGTAAAATTGCTCTTTCATGTGGTAAGACTGAGCTCTCAGCGGGATTTTGTGAAAATGATAACAATCGGTTCGCTAAAGCCTCCTTCGCACCATTTACCTGTGAACGATTTGGATTCAACAAATTTAAAAATGATGTTAGAACAGATTTGCTCTCACTTTCAGTAACTAGCATTTCCACTATGTCCATCGTCAACTTTGGTAAATCAGTTTGCTGAGGATTTATCTTTAAAGGCGCAGCTGAATTGGCAGGCTGCTGAGCAAAATCGGCTGAGCTTACACTCGTTGCCGCTAGCTGTTGTCCTTGTACCAAGTTTGTTAATGGAGCTTTTAGCACTCCTTGTTGCTCAGCCAACCAGTTTGTCACATTTTGAAGATGTACAGTACGATGATCTCCATTTTGTAGCGCTGTTTTATAATCAGCAAGCAGCTGCATCCCTTGCTGCCACTTCATAGCAAGCTCTGTTTTAGCCTGAGGGACACCGCTTATTTGTGAATCTGTAACTAGTTTCGTTAAAAATTCTGCTTCCGAAAACGTAGGAGAAATCAAACCAACTTTCTGAAGTAAACTAAATGCTCCTGCTTTAAGGTCAGGAGCTGCATCTGGACTTGCCCATTGACTTACAAGCTTTAATAAGCCTGTTTCTTGTAGATGTCCTTGTTTCGATAGAACAAGCGACTCTAGTACTTCTTTTAATTGATGCGTTGTCGCTGTGCCAGTAGATGCTGAGGTGAGCTTACCAAGCAAATCGCCAAGCATATTATGTAGAGATTCTCCTTTAGACTGGGCTAATAGAGCTTTAAAAACATCCTCAATAAAAGGCAATTGTTGAACATACATCGTTTTAATCGTCGCTAAGCCAGATGGAGAAGGGTCTGCTAATTTCAGCCATTGCAGCGCCATTTGGAACGAATCTTTGGTAATGGGAAACTGATTTCTCATAAGAAACTCAGCAAGTTCTGCTGCCTCCGCATTCGCAGTTATCCCAAGGTGCGCAATCAATTGTTGAGCGGCTGCTTTCATATTCATCATCTGGGCGGCATGCGGTGTATCTAATACCTTTAACACTGGCTTCCTCTCATTAGATTGAACTTGCAGCCAATAGCGTTCTCCTGCTTTCAAAGGAGCTTCTAAAGTAGCGATCAGTTTTTGATTGCCAATTCGCACTTCGGCTATTTGATTCGGGTAGATTTTATTTACTTTCCCGAAAAAGATTTGTCCAGCTTTAAATGCGAGACCGGAATCTACATTTGTAGATGTATGGGCTTGGGCCCCCATCGTTACAAATTGCACACTTCTCATCTCCTTCCATACAATTACCCACGATGAATCATTTCTTTAATAGGCGAAAAGCTTTTTCTATGCCATGGTGTCAGTCCGTATCGAGATAGCGCCTCTAAATGTACACTCGTCCCGTACCCCATATTATGTTCAAAACCATATTCGGGATATTGCTTTGCATATTCTTTCATCATGCGATCCCGCGTCACTTTTGCAATAATCGATGCTGCAGAAATAGAAATACTTTTAGCATCCCCTTTAATAATGGAATATTGAGGAATGTCCACTTCAAGCTCCATTGCATCAATTAAAAGATGATTCGGTTGCTCACGTAATTCAGAAATCGCGGTAATCATCGCTTTCTTCGTTGCTTGATAAATATTAATCGCATCAATTTCTTCATTATCAACAATGCCTATTCCGACCGCAATCGCTTCCTTCATAATCGTTTCATAAAACAATTCACGCTTTGTTTCGGGTATTTTTTTAGAATCATTGAGTCCCGGCAAATAAAACGTCTCTGGCAACATAACCGCGCTCGCCACAACAGGACCTGCAAGCGGACCTCTCCCTACCTCGTCAATTCCAGCAATAAGCGAAAACCCTTGCTTTCGCAACTCTCGTTCATATTGAGACATAGTGATAAAATGCTGCTTTAATTGCTGCTCTTTTTCAAACGAACGCTCCCATTTCTTCACTAAATTGATAACACCTTTGCGCTCATCATGTTGACATTGAATGAAAAAATCATCATTCGGATTCGTAATCTCTTGTAATTTCAATGCTATTTCTTTAATACTCATACGTGTGTCCATATTCTCACCTGTTATATTCATTATCGGCTATCCCACTGTCATTCTATAGCATCTAATTAGAAAAAACGCCACCGGCCCTTGATTGATAGATATTAAATTTGAATAGCAATTAGCTAAAGGGGGCAGGTATAAAATTAGACACCAACACTTGTCAAAAATTGCATGCTGTCTTATTGCACAAAAATACGGAGCGAAAACATCCGGCTCCGTATCCATTAATTATTCTTCTATATCTTCTCGTTCTTCACCAGGTACTTCAAATGTAAGAGGCCCTAATTTTTCAGAACGAATCTCTCGAACAACTAATTCAGCCGTCTTATCATAATCGACAAGACCACCGCCAGCTAAACAGCCACGGAATTGACCAACTGCATCAAAAAGCTCCACGGTTTCTTCTGGAATCTGATCTAAGTTATAACGCGATTGCAGCCGCTCTGGATATTCTCTTTCTAAAAAGCGAAGGCCGTAGAGCGATACCTCATGTAAATTTAGAATAGTATCTTTAATAGCTCCTGTTAATGCTAGCTTCAAGCCTACCTCTTGATCCTCAAATTTCGGCCAAAGAATTCCCGGTGTATCGAGCAGCTCCATCTCCTTGCCTACTTTAATCCATTGCTGCGCTTTCGTCACACCTGGTGTATTCCCCGTTTTAGCAATATTTTTCTTCGCTAATCGATTGATCAGCGTCGATTTCCCTGCGTTTGGAATACCGACAATCATCGCCCGAATTGCTCGTGGCTGCTTAATACCTTTCGCTCTCATCCGCTCATGCTTTTCTTTTAACAGTTCTTTAGCAGCTGCTGTAATGTGATTCAAGCCATTACCCGCTTGCGAGTTAATCGCAATAGCTGTTTTTCCTTGTGCTTTAAAGTATTCAAGCCACTGCTTTGTTTTCACTGGATCAGCCATATCTGCCTTATTCAATAAAATAATTCTCGGCTTATGTTGAATAATCTCATCAATCATCGGATTTCTTGAAGATGCTGGAATTCTCGCATCTACCAATTCAAATATAATATCAATTAATTTTAACTTTTCCGTTACTTCCCGTCTTGCTTTGGCCATATGGCCAGGGAACCACTGTATTGTCACTAAAAATCAACCTTCCTATCTCTAACGTTTCAACAATCTATTCGACTTTCCTTATATCTTTTATAGGCCAATACACCATATTTGTCTTACCTAGTATTTTATCATACGAGATGACACCTATATGACGGCTATCCTTGCTTAAACGACGATTATCGCCCATAACGAATAAATAACCTTCTGGTACCGTTTCTTGATTAATTTCTTTAATATCCTTTAATGTAAAAGATTCTGTTAGAGGGCCGCCATCTACTAACTTTGCTTTATATTTATCTAAATAAGGCTCTTGATACGGTTTGCCGTTAATATAGAGCGTATCATGATCATACTCAACTTTGTCACCTGGCAGGCCAATTACACGTTTAATATAATCCTTGCCTTCTGGTGCCTCAAACACAATAATATCGAAGCGCTTCGGTTTACCTACTACATAAGAAAATTTATTCGCAATGACTCGATCTGTATCCTTCAAAGTCGGCATCATCGAGTAACCATCCACAACAACCGGAGCAAAAAAGAATTGGCGAATGACCGTTGCGATAATAACAGCGATAATAATCGCTTTTATCCACTCTACTAGTTCATTTTTCCCTTTAGCCATGGTCACCATCCTCTTTAAATCAAGCATGTTCATCCATTCATCATTTTACCATCTTACTCATCTGATAGCGAGTAACTCCTGTTACCCAAGAATCTGTTTTTATTAAAACATTCTTCTTTAGCCCAGTGATGTTCACTAATGCTGGTGACTAGAGATATGAACATACATTAGACACTAATCAATATATAAACACTTATACAAAAAAGGAGCCTGATAATCAAGCTCCTTTTTTGTATCATGCTATATAAGTTATAGCCTTTTGAAAACGGCAGTGCGTACACTCTTACTGAAATCGATAAATTAGCGACGAATTTCTTTAATACGTGCTTTTTTACCACGAAGTTCACGTAAGTAGTAAAGTTTCGCACGACGTACTTTACCGTGACGTACTACTTCTAATTTCGCGATTTTTGGTGTGTGAACAGGGAATGTACGTTCAACTCCAACACCATAAGAAATTTTACGAACTGTGAAAGTTTCGCTCACTCCGCCACCACGACGTTTGATTACAACACCTTCAAATAACTGAATACGTTCGCGAGTTCCCTCAACAACTTTAACGTGTACACGTACTGTGTCACCAGGACGGAACGCAGGAAGATCAGTGCGAATTTGTTCTTGTGTAATTTCTTGAATAAGTTTTTGCATTGATTTCATCTCCTCATGGATGCTCTTGCAAACCTAGCATGTCTACAGCGGAACATCGTTATAAGACTGGACATACTGCCCAAGTCACGAAATTTATTTTACCATATGATGAACTAGAATACAATAGATTCAGTGTTCTTTCTGAATCTCAGCTAATAATTTTTTTTCAACTTCTGAAAGAGAATAAGAATCAAGTAAATCCGGGCGGCGCATCCAAGTGCGACGCAACGATTCTTTCATTCTCCATTCTTCAATTTTTTTATGATTCCCTGATAATAATGCATCCGGAACCTTCATCCCACGAAAATCAGCCGGTCTTGTATAATGTGGATGTTCAAGAAGTCCCGATGAATAGGAATCAAGCACAGGCGAGGCTTCATTCCCTAATACACCAGGTAAAAGACGGACTACGCTATCAATAATGACCATGGCCCCTAGCTCACCGCCTGTCAACACATAATCTCCAAGCGATATTTCATCTGTCACAACATGTTCTCTAATTCGTTCATCATAGCCTTCATAATGTCCACAAACGAAAATAAGATGCTCTTCACAAGCTAGCTCTTCCGCCTTCTTTTGTGTATATCGTTCACCTTGCGGGCAAAGCAGAATGACACGCGGCTTCACCGTCGCCTCTCCTTGAAGAGCCTCCACTGCATCAAATATAGGCTGAGGCTTCAAGACCATCCCTGCACCGCCACCGTATGGATAATCGTCCACCGTATGATGCTTATTGTCAGCATAGTCGCGAAAATTAATCACTCGATAGCTAGCTGCTTGTTTCTCCGCCGCCTTTTTTAAAATCGATGATCCTAAAACACCTTCAAACATTTCCGGAAAAAGAGAGAGCACATCAATCTTCATTAGTCTAATAATCCTTCCATCGGTGTAATAATGACCTTTTTATTTGTAATATCGACCTCTTTCACAATGTGCTCGATATAAGGAATTAATACATCTTTCCCTTTAGGACCTTTCACAACCCAAACATCGTTTGCACCCGGTGTTAAAATTTCACGAATGGCACCGACTTCTTCTCCGGTATCGGTATATACGGTACAACCGATAATTTCATGAAAGTAAAATTCCCCTTCATCTAAATCCGTTAACTGAGACTCATTAATCTTTAAAATTCCATCGCGAAACGGTTCGACATCATTTACATTATGATAGCCTTCAAATGTTAGTAAATTAAAATTTTTATGTGTGCGATGTGAAGCAATTGTCAGTTCTAACGGCTCCTTATGCTTCTCCCTAAATAAGTAAAGGGTATTCCCGACTTTATAACGCTCGTCTGCAAAGTCCGTTTTCGAAATAACCCGAACTTCACCTCGTATACCATGCGTATTAACAATCTTTCCAACGTTAAACCATCTTTCCATGCTGTCACCTCTACCGAATTTCTGACACAATGCCATCTTTAATGACGATTGTTTTTGTTTTAGTTAGTTCTTCCCAATTCGCTCCAACTTGAACATCAACCAGACTTTGAACCTCGCGTTCTTTTAACTCGCTCCCAATCGGCAGAATTTCTAATTGCTCCATTTGAAATTCCACCAATTTAATTTTCTCCAAGCGATTGTTTATCTCTTTCTCAAAATGCGACTTAAGAGTTGCTGGTTGTGTATGACGCGTTTTCTCTAGTTTTTTCAATTCAAAACGGAGTTGCTCACTTTCTTTTTGCAACTGCAAACGCTTCGATTTGTACGCATCAAGGAGCTCATTCTTGCTGGATTCTGTCAACACTTGCGTAACGATAACATTTTGAAGAATTTTCATTCCAGCCCCCCCTATAGTATGTAGGATTTTTTCATACTTAAGCAACGATATGTATAAAAGAATATATGTATCTCGTGGTCGCAGCATTAACACTATAATCGTTTATCCTTCCAAATATTATCAAATTTCATTCTATAGTTAAGTATATCGCAAAATAAATGATCGTACAAAAAAAGGAGGGGTATTAGCCCTCCTTATTCGGAAATCTCCAAATAGATTTTCTTTTGCTGTGAGGATCCTGCTGCATAAACTACAGTCCGAATCGCTTTCGCAACACGCCCTTGCTTGCCAATCACTTTGCCCATGTCTTCCTTATGAACCGAAAGAACATAGACGATTCGATCAGCCTCTTCCTTCACCGTTACAACAACCGCATCAGGATGATCAACAAGCGCTGAGACAATCGTTTCAATTAGAGTTTTCATCAACTTAGTTGATTACTTGCTGAATTTTGCATTATGGAATTTTTCCATGATGCCTTCGTTAGAGAAAAGGTTACGAACTGTATCAGATGGTTTAGCACCGTCTTGTAACCATTTAAGAGCTAACTCTTCATTGATTTCTACTTTAGCTGGTTCTGCAACTGGATTGTATGTTCCAATTACTTCGATGTAACGTCCATCACGTGGTGAACGAGAATCAGCTGCTACGATACGATAGAAAGGAGATTTTTTAGCTCCCATGCGTTTTAAACGAATTTTTACTGCCATTTTAAATAAACACCTCCGAGTAGTTTCACACAAGATAATATGTTACCAAACACCTTGTATGTTTGTAAAGGTTTTTTTCTTAACAGATAGAAAAAACATTGTAATATAGAGCGTTGCGCCCATTTTCTCTATCTAAAAACCATTACATAAATGGGAATTTAAATCCTTTTTTCTTCCCTTTTTGCATATTTGTCATTTGTTTCATCATTTTCTTCATATCTTCAAATTGTTTTAGAAGACGGTTGACTTCTTGAATGGATCTTCCGCTCCCTTTAGCAATTCGTTTACGACGTGAAGCATTAATGATTTCAGGTTGTTCTTTTTCTTGCTTTGTCATAGAACGGATAATTGCTTCGACATGGCCAATTTGCTTATCGTCCACTTGAACATTATCCAATCCTTTAATTTTATTGGCCCCTGGAATCATTTTTAATAAATCATCAAGAGGACCCATATTGCGTACCTGGCCAAGTTGATCAAGGAAATCATCAAAGGTAAAAGTAGCTGTCCGCATCTTCTTCTCTAATTCTTTCGCCTTCTCTTCATCTACATTTGCTTGTGCTTTTTCAATTAACGTTAACACATCGCCCATGCCGAGAATTCTTGAAGCCATTCTTTCTGGGTGAAACGTTTCAAGCGCATCCATTTTCTCGCCCATCCCGACAAACTTAATCGGTGTATTCGTTACAGAACGAATGGAAAGCGCAGCTCCGCCTCGTGTATCACCATCGAGCTTCGTTAACACAACGCCAGTTAAACCGAGCTGTTCATTGAAGCTTTGCGCCACATTTACAGCATCTTGCCCTGTCATGGCATCAACAACAAGGAAAATTTCATCAGGCTTTGTGAGCTCCTTAATATCCTTCAGTTCGTCCATTAGCTTTTCATCAACATGGAGACGACCTGCTGTATCGAGTAGCACATAATCATGATGTTCTTCCTTTGCCTTAGCAATAGCCTGCTTCGCAATCTCCACTGGGCTTACTTGATCGCCTAATGAGAAAACAGGCATATCTAATTGCTTACCTAGTGTTTGAAGCTGCTTAATCGCTGCTGGACGATAAATATCTGCCGCAACAAGCAATGGTTGTCGGTTATATTTTTTGCGAAGAAGATTAGCAAGCTTCCCGGTTGTCGTCGTTTTACCCGCCCCTTGAAGACCTACCATCATAATGACAGTTGGGGGTTTTGTTGCAACAGCAATCTTGCTTTGTTCACCGCCCATAAGCTCTGTCAATTCTTCTTTAACTACTTTAATAACCTGTTGACCGGGGGTTAAGCTCTTTAGCACTTCCTGACCTACCGCACGTTCACTCACTCGCTTAATAAAATCCTTAACAACTTTAAAGTTAACATCGGCTTCAAGAAGAGCTAAGCGCACTTCGCGCATCATTTCCTTAACATCCGCCTCGTTTACTTTCCCTTTGCCGCGAATTTTTTGCATCGTGCTTTGCAGTCGGTCGGCCAATCCTTCAAATGCCATTATTGCCGCCTCCTAATCTAACTTCTCAAGCGCTGCAATGGCCTGAGCCAGCTCCTCTTTTGTCACAGATTCGTGCTCAATCAGAGCCTTAAACTCAGCAATCCACTTATTACGCTGTTGAAATTTTTGAAATAACAAAAGCTTTGCTTCATATTCTTCAAGCATCGCTTCTGTTCTTTTTATATTGTCATATACTGCTTGCCTACTGACTTCATATTCTTCAGCAATTTCCCCAAGAGAGTAATCATCTAGATAGTAGAGGGACATGTAGCTCTGTTGCTTTTCGGTTAACAACGATTGATAAAAATCATACAAATAATTAATACGCGTTGTTTTTTCAAGCATGTTAGTCACTCCCTGCTGTTAAGTGAAAACCCTTTACAAGTTTATAGTTTACCTATTGGCTGCATTAATGTCAAGCAATAATCCTTACCACTTTTTAATGTTTGCGTCGCTTCGCCTCTAACAGTCGTTTCATTCGCTCTTCACGTTCTGACGGAGACAGCTTTTTATCCATTTGCTTTAGCTGTGATTTTCCGGTTACTTGCTTCTGTTCCTCTACTTGCATTGATTTATTAGGAGCTCTTTCAACCGTTTGTTTCGCCTGTTTCAAACGCTTCACAGTCGTTTCAGCTTTCGAACGTTCAATAGCTTGCTGTTTCCTCGTAAAGAAAGAACACAACCTCTGCCAGCCAAAACGGCGAATGACAATTTCCACAAAGAACAGCAAAAAGGCTGCACACAATAACCATGCACTTATACTTTGTTTGTGCTGGGACATCTCTTTAAGATCTCGAAATGCCGATGCCTCTTTTTTCAATTCTTGCCCGCCAGACGCCGCAAGCAGTTCATCTATATATCGTTGATTCAATCCTTGCTGTACGTACTCTTTTGAATACGGAATCGTAAAACCTGTTTGATAAAGGTTTGAAGCCCCCGTTTCATGATCCTGCTGTACACTTAAAAAGTATAAGCCGGATTGATTTGGAACCGTCATTTCGTACTTCCCTGGTGCAACTAATTTCGGATGACTGTCAATCCGGTCGCCTTTTTCAGACACAATGCTTGCAGATAACGGGTGTATATTATTCGTTGCCGCTTGAATAGATAATACGGTCTCATCACCGCTATGATCCATCGTAACCGTATATGGCTCACTCTCATACTTCGGCAATGTTGTCGTAATCATTTGATTTAAAAAGTTCCCCCATTGGTTCCAACGCGGCCAATCACCAGACCATTTCCCCGTTACATCAGAAGTAAACGCAATCGTCGTTCCCATGCCATATTGCCACTCAGCAAGCACAGGATCCTCTTTACCGCTAATAAGAGGCTCTTTTGCCCGTTCTTTCGCTGTTGTTGCAATGTAGGCATTCATTTGCGGCACTCCATCTGCAAAAAGAGATTTCCAACCCGTTCCCTGTTGTATTGTTGGATAAAACGGATTATCTTCAATATACGTTTTCGTCGCCATCACCGTTTCACGTGAGAGAATACTTGGAATGACAGAAGAATCGACGACGTCGTAATAACGGCCAGATCCCCATTGAGCTAACTCTTCTAGAAGCAACTTATCGGCATCATTTCCAATTGACACAGTGGATAACGTAATATTTTGTTCTTTTCCCTCTTCAATCAACGCTTCATATGA
>Ga0182739_1004910_pt1 | contig 10813 bp, 5 predicted proteins | sample eDN5th30CBELigBY_FD_128873 | JGI IMG/M metagenome (GOLD analysis project Ga0182739, IMG submission 128873) | Enriched backyard soil microbial communities from Emeryville, California, USA - eDNA 5th pass 30_C BE-Lig BY (version 2) (version 2) | ecosystem: Environmental > Terrestrial > Soil >...
CCCGACCTTGGCGCGCGCATCCAGCGCATCGACGGCGCGCTGAGCAGCTTCCGCCAAGGGCTTCGCGAAGGCCTTGAGGGGGCTCCTTTCGGGAAGCTCGTTAAGCTCCGGAACGATGCGGTTGAGCGTGTGCTCGCATTGCTTACGGAGCGGTTTGCGAATGAGCTCGCTGGGCGTATCGGGGAAGAAGCGACGGAAGAGCGTGCTCTTCCTATCACCATTCGACTCGGCGAGAAGGGCGCGACTGAACTTTGCCGTGACCTCGTCGAGCTCCTGATCGCGAACGCTGACGAGCGCATCGGCGCGGACGATGGCCCGCCTGGCCTCGCGATAGTTCTTGAGAACGCGTTCCCAGGTCTCGATTTCGTCGCGGAAAGGACACGCGAGCTCCTTCGTGTCCTCACGGGCCGAAAGCGTTGCCTCCGTGAACTCGAGCTCCTCCAGGTAGACGAGAAGCGATGACGTTGTCGATAGCCTTCGCATGCAAGCCTCCTTGGGGGAGGGTTGTGGATACGGTCCCTCCCGATAGGGGATAGGGCTATCGAGAACCGGGAGGGCTGTCAACGGTGAAAACCGCGCGCGTCAGACCAGCCCTCCGAACTGTCAGGTCCGCGGCCGCGCCGCCTCACCGCGGATCGCCTCGTACATGCGCCTCACCAGCTCGTCGAACAGCGCTTCTTGGAAGACCTTGTCGTTGAGATAGCGGCTGACGATTCCTTGGTTCTGATCGACGCGGTCGATCATCAGGTCTTCGATCTTGCCCTTCATCGAGACGGCGAAGTTCTCGAAGGCATTGGCCCTCGCACGCTGGACGACTTCCTCGTCCTCTTTGGCCGCTTGGATGAACTGATCGAACAGGACCTCGTCGGCCTTGGTGAACTCGGTGCCGAAGCGCTCGTTCAGCACGTCGATGATTTGCGAGAGCGGGACTTCGTCGTCCTTGGCGATCCCGGTGCCGACATCCGTCGGGCTCTTGACGAGGCCAGGCTCGCCTACGTGAAGCTGGATGGCGCCCTCGCTGATCTTCGTGAGCTTGTAGTACTTGAGCTTCACCTCACCATCGAGCGACAGCCTGTTCCTCTTGTCGCGTGGGGGGAGCTTCCGCTGCAGGTGTCGCGCGAAGGCGTAGAGCTTCTCGAGATCCGCATCCGTGAACGGCATGATCTGCGAAAGGAATGCGTAGAGCCGAATGTAGGCTCCGAGAGCATTGCGAAATGCCTCTCGTTCGTCTTCGGTATCGAGTGCCTTGAAGCGTTCTACCGCCCTCTTGATCTGTCGCTCCATCTCCGCACGTTCCGCGACGGTGTTGTCGGCGCGGGGCGAGAAGAACGCCTTTGCAAAAGCGTCGACCTCGGCCTTCCAAAAGACGTTGCTTGCCTCGAGCTTGTAGGCGAGGTCGTAGAGTGCCTGCGGATCGGCGGTCTCGGCGACGATCGTCTCTTCGTAATAGGGCTGGAAGCTGCGGCGGATCTCCTCGGCGTCGTTGACGAAGTCGAGGACGAAGGTGTCCTCCTTGCCAGCGCACGAGCGGTTCAGGCGCGAAAGGGTCTGCACGGCCTGCACGCCGGAAAGGCGCTTGTCCACGTACATCGTGTGGAGCAGAGGCTGGTCGAAACCGGTTTGGTACTTGTTGGCGACGATGAGGACGTTGAAGTCGTCGGTATCGAAAGCTGCGGGGAGGGCCGATTCGGCGATGTGTTCGCCGTCCTTGGTCTTGTTCATCCCAGGCTCCGTATGCTCGGTCCCGCTCGCGGGATCCTTTACGGCGCCCGAAAAGGCGACGAGGACGCCGATGTCGTCGTATCCCTTTTCCTTGATGTACTTGTCGAAGGCCAGGCGATAGCGCACGGCGTGAAGCCGCGAGCTCGTGACGAGCATCGCTTTCGCGCGTCCCCCGATCTTGTGCCGAACCTTCCTGCGGAAGTGTTCGACGATGACCTCCGTCTTCTGCGCAATGTTGTGCGGGTGGAGGCTCATGAAGCGCGCGAGCTGGGCGGCGGCTTCCTTCTTCGGTAGTCGAGGGTCCTTTTCCGTCGCTTTGACGAGGCGGTAGTAGGCCTTGTAGGTCGTGTAGTGCCGGAGCACGTCCTCGATGAAGCCTTCTTCGACCGCCTGGCGCATCGAGTAGATGTGGAAAGGCCGCGGCTTGCCGTCGTCGTCGTGGCGACCGAAGACCTCGAGGGTCTTGGCCTTTGGCGTTGCGGTGAATGCAAAAAAGGAGAGATTCTTCGGACGCCCGCGTGAGGCCATGACGGCTTCGACGATGCGGTCCTCGTCATCCTTCTCTTGCGTCGAGTCCTCTTCGGACTCGGCTTCCTCGAGGGAGCTCGGCGCAAGGATCTGTTTCATCTTCCGCGCCGTCTCGCCCGATTGCGAGCTGTGCGCCTCGTCGATGATGACGGCGCAGCGGCGATCGGGAAGTGCGCCGATCTTCTCGGTGACGAAGGGGAACTTCTGCAGTGTCGTGATGATGATGGGCGTGCCCGAGACGAGCGCCTTCGCGAGCTGATCCGAGTGCTTGTCGACTTTCGCGACGACGCCTTGCTTGTGCTCGAACTGGTAGATGTTGTCCTGGAGCTGCTTGTCGAGGACGCGCCGGTCGGTGATCACGACGACCGAGTCGAAGACCTTGCGATCGCTCGCGTCATGCAGGCTCGCGAGCCGATGAGCGAGCCAAGCGATGCTGTTCGACTTGCCCGACCCGGCCGAGTGCTGAATCAGGTAGCTATGCCCGGGGCCCTCGGTGCGCGCGGCCGCTTCGAGCCTTCGAACCGCGTCGAGTTGGTGATAGCGCGGGAAGATGAGCGTCTCGACGACGGCTTTGGAGTCTTTCGCCTTCTGCTCTTTGTGGAGGTGGAGAAAGCGCCCCACGATGTCGAGAAAGGAATCTCGCTCGAAGACCTCGAGCCAGAGATAGCCAGTGGAGAATCCGCTCTCGTGCTCGGGATTGCCCGAGCCGCCATTCGCGCCGCGATTGAAGGGGAGAAAGCGAGTCGTCTCGCCTTGGAGCTTCGTCGTCATGTAGACGAGCTCGGGATCGACGGCGAAGTGCACGAGGGCGCGCTTCTTGAAACGAAAAAGGGCGTGGCGCGGATTGCGTGACCGGTATTGCGTGACGGCGTGCCGAACGTCCTGATCGGTGAAGTGGCTCTTCAGCTCGCAGGTCGCGATCGGGAACCCATTCAGCGAGAGCATCAAGTCGATGGAGTCGCCGGCGTCCTTGTCCCCGGGTGGCGCGAAGTGAACCTGCCTCGTGACGACGAGGCGGTTCTTCTCGTACTTGGCGACGATGTCCGGATTCAGCCCGTGCGCTGGCTTGAAATAGGCACACTCGACCTTCTTGCCGAAGAACTTGAAGCCGTGCCGCAACACCTCGAGCAGCCCCCGGCTCTCGATGGCTTGAACGAGCGCGTCGAGAAGGGCTGGCTCGAGGCTCTTCCCGTGCTGCTTCCTCAAGGTCGCGAGGAGCTCGGGTTGGGTGGCTTCGAGAAAGGCGAAGAAGTCGCTCGGCGTTAGGGCGCGCTCGGCGTCGAACGCTTTGGGGTCGCCTGGTGTCCAGCCGGACTGGGCGACAAGGTCGTGGACGATGGCGTCTTCGAAGGCGCGTTCGGTGTGTTTAGCGGTCATGGGGTGCCTTTCGCGAAGAGCGAAGACGAAGCTGCCGGGCTCGATACGCCTGATCCGGATGGTTTGGGTTATCGGGAAAGATGCGTTCGAGAATCCCGTCATTAACCATCGACGAGAGATGTCGTTTGGTGAGGTTGTCGGGGCGAATTCCCAACAGGCTGCCCAGCTCGACCGGGCGCAGTGCACGCCAAGCGCAGAGACTCTCGATGACATTTCGGAGCTCCGAGCGTCTCGGGCGGGTGCCGAGGCTCCTAATGGCTTCGTGCAGGTCGCTCGGAAGGTCCGACGGATCCGTGTCGAGCTCCGGTCGATCCGCGTCGAGCTCCGGTCGATCCGTGTCGAGCTCCGGTCGATCCGTGTCGAGCTCCGGTCGATCGGGACGCCTGTCGCCCGCGTCGGGGGGGAGCTCCGGTCGATCCGACGCAGCCCTGGCGCCGAGCTCGTAGTAGGTGGCTGACCCCGCGCCGTGGACTTCGAGGAGCCCCCGGTCCCGCAGGTTCCGCAGAACCGAGCTCGCTTTGAGGGTATCGAGGCCCGACATCTCGCGAAGGCGGGCATTGTCGATTCGTCCGCGCCGGAACGCCTCCAGGAGCGCCCGGAATTCGATGTCGGACAGTTCGACACTTCCCAGCGCGGCAACGAAGTTTCGGTCCGCGACCGTCAGCGTCGGCGTGTTCCGTAAGACTAGCCGGAAAGAATGAGCCTCGGATTCCAGCGAGGGAGCCGGCAAAAACAAGCCCTCCATCTCGGCAAATGCGCGGAATGCCTTCGCCTTGATCGCGCATGAAGCCGAGGTCCACGAGGCCGCGCACGAGGCGAGGATTGCGGCTCAAATGGACTCGTTTCAGGGCGAGCAAATCGTCGATCGAAACCTCGGGAAGGAGCTCACCCGGACTCGAGACCTCGAGGCGGTCCTCGAAGAGCCAGACTTCGACGCCGCGCCCCTGCATCGAATAGTCGCGATGGGCCACCGCGTTGAGTACCGCTTCCTTCCACGAGAAATCCGGATACTCGGGCACCTCGCGAAAGCGGGTACCCACGAGCCGGGAAGGTCGCCGTAGCAGGTTCTCGATTGTCTCGAACGCGCTTTGCAATACTGTCGGCAAGTTGCCTTCGATGCGCGGCCTTTCCTCGACGTTGTGCTCGGGGCCGTAGCGGCGTTCGGTGCCGATGACACGGAAGATGCGAATGCCAGCATTCGGGTGCTCGGGGCCGTCGGCGGCGAAGAGGATCTCCGCGGCTTGGCGGAGCACTAGGTCCCGTCCTCGGCGGTCGGCGAGCTTGCGCTTTAGAAGATACTCCTCGTCCGACAACGCCTGAAGGCCCGCGCCCACCTTGGCGCGTGCCAAAAGTGTCTTATCGAGATTTTTGAGTTTCGAGACAGAGGGTCGCGCTTCCCAGCTTTGCGCGAGTCCTTGAAATTTGAGTGCTTGAACTTGCGACTCCGTCGCTTGCACGGTGCGATCGCCGACGCGCAGTGGAAAGCCATCGCCATGGACTTGGACAGGCACATCGCTGGCCGGAACGTCGAAGACGACGAGCGGAATTCCCCGATGTTCCACGACGAAGCCTTCTGGCTGGGGTGGTTGGAGACGAGAGCGGGGCGTCTCCAACAACGCCTTCAGCGCCTGCTCGGGATAGCCATGCCCGGTAGGGGTTCCGTCGTCTTCGAGACCGAGAATGAGAACGCCGCCCTCGGCATTCGCAAAAGCCGCGACATATTCCGCGACTTGATCACGAACGACCTTGCGATCGCGTGGCCGCTTGGACCCCGGCGTGCCTTCGAAAAGGGACTTGCGATCGAAGTGTTGGCCTTCGTCCTGCGAGAGAAAGGGCGTGACGTCGAAACGGAGCGCTTGGGTCACCGTTGCTTCCTATACCGCAGTGTTCTCCGCGTCGCGACGCTCTGAGTTGTCGCTCGAGGCTGCCGTCGCGCGCACCTTTTCGAGGCGATACGAGCATCCGCGTTGGCGGTTGCGACTCACCGCTTTCTCCCGAGAACGAACCTCGCCTTTTCCAGTCGCAGCATTTGGTAGTGGTCATGCACGTGATGCCGAGCCCTGCGCAGACGTCGGGGATCTTGACCTTCTTGACGCCGTTGGAGGGAATCTCGTTCGTTACCACTGCGTGGCCGTGCGCGTGCGCATGCGCGACGAGATAGTAATCGGCGACCTGGAAGAATGCGTTGACGGCAGCGGGGTGATAGCTCTGGCTCGCTACCCATTGGCTTACGACCGCCAATGACGCGTGCAGCTGAAGGTCGGGCTGGAGAAAAAACGACTTCCCCCTCCGCTTCGCCCAGACCGATAGCTCGTCTTTGCCCGCAGAGATCTCTTTTGCGACGTGCTGGATGCTGAAGACGCGCCCTCTCCGGTTCTGGTCGACGAGCCACTCCCAGAACGCCGGGCAGAAATCGAACCCGTAATGCAGGTTCTTCGCTTGCATGAAAACGTTCGCGTCGAGGAGATACGCCATCACATGCCCCCGAGCCTCTTCGCAATGTGATCGAACGTTTCCTGCGTGGATATCCCGAGCAGTCGAAACGCGTCTCGATAGAGTGTGCGCCCTTCGAGCGTGCTGACGACGAGCGCCCGGGCCAGGCGTTTGCTCGCGCGTGCGCCGAGCGTGAGATAGAAGTCGCCGCCGCTCGACTTCGAGACGCGCCGTAGACGGGCGACTTCCTTTTCGTGCTTTTTCCAGAGCTCGCTCCTCGTCAGGCCACCCGCGTCGTGCATGCGACGCAAGATGACGAGCGTGCTGACCTTGAAACGGCGCGCGAGGCGATCGAGCTCGGTGTGCAACTCGTGACCGGGGTCGTAGTGCTTGCGGAACTCGGATAAGGGAACGAGGAGCTCGGCAGCGACGGCGTTGCACCACCGCTCGACTCGATGCTCGGGAACGTCGCCCGCCCTCGCATCCGAGAGCGCGGACCTACCCAGCCAGATGTGCGCGAGCTCGTGCGCCAGGGTGAACATCTGCCCCGCCTTCGTGTCGGCCGCATTGATGAAGACCAAGGGCGCGAGGTCGTCGGCGATCGCGAAGCCGCGAAACTCCTCGGGGTCGAGGGGCCGGGAGGTATTGTTCCCGACCACCCCGCTGACCATGACGAGGATGCCGGCCTCGTCGGCGCGGGCGATGAAATAGCGAAGAGCCTCGGTCCACGTCGGGAGGCCGTTCCGAAGGGCGAGGTCGAAGCGAATGGTCTTTCGAATCGTGTCGGCGGTCTCGACGACGTCATCTTCCAAACGCGCCGAGCCGACGAAGGGGAGAGGGTCCTCACCGTTCTGTTTGGCATAGTCGCGATACCACTCCTGTCGCTGCTGACAGAGGTAGATCGCGTCGAGCATGTTGGGGCTCGGTCGGCCCCGACGGTCGCCCGCCATGGTTCGGAGATCGGGGAGCGGAACCTCGATGACCGGCGGCGCAGGGAGGAAGAAGTAACCAATCGGCGTATGTGTCGCGTTGGCGAAGGCCTCGAGCTGCTTCAAGGTCGGCTGCTTCGCCCCCGTCACCCAGTCGTGGATCTTCAGCTTCGGGAAACGCGCGGCCATCGCGTCCAGATCGTGCCCTGCCCGCTCGGAAGCCCAGTGAAGAAGCTCCACCTTGACAGGAACGCCGACGCTCATCCGCTTGCCTCCAAGGCCGTGAGCCTATCATCGACCGCGCGCTCGTCGGCGGTGACGTCGAGCTTCCCGGTCACGGCGGCGGTGATGAGAGATTGGCGGTATTCGCGGAGTTTCGCGAGTTGTTGGTCCAGGGCCGCTCGAATCGGCTCGTGATTTTGAAGCGCCCGCTCGACGTGGTGAACAACGCGGCGTTGTTCGTCGATCGGTGGAACGAGTACCAGACTCGCACGCAAACGATCGGCGCGAATGCCCTCTGCGGTCGAGCCGCTAGCGCGGCTTGCCACTTCGGATCTCCCCACGTCCGAAAGGTAATAAAGGCGGAGAAAGCCGCTGAGCATTCGCCTCGCGTTCAGCTTGAACAAAATGATTCTCTGCGCGAAGGCCACGCTCGCGTCCTCTACGAGCGCAACTTCGCCCAGGGGGGCCTCGGTCGTGAATACGACGTCGTCGAGCTCAGGACGACCGCGCCTCATGAAATCATCGTATTCACTCGGCTCCATGTATTCGGGCGCCCTCGCATGGTCGATGCGCCCATCGCGTACGGCTCCCGCAGTGATCAGAGGGATGCCGTCGTCGACCTTCGTTGGCGTCCTGCCGCGGTAATCGACGAATCGAGCGACGACGCGACGCAAAGGGGTGACGTCCCAATGCTCCGGCACCCGCCCAATCCACTCGACCCCCGACTCCTTCATCTTCACATTGGGATCCAGCCCCTTCGTCACCGCCTGCGTGATGACCGCCTGCCTCTTCTCTTGAAGCAAGGCGGCGAGCCGCTCCTTCTTGGCGATCAGTTCGTCGATGGCGGCGGTCTTGATATCAAGAAAATCGGCAATGCGACGCTGGAGCGAAAGGGGTGGCGAGGGTACTCGAAGACTCGCGAACTTCTGGCCGTTGAAGTTGGCAATGGTGCTCTGGACGACGTCTTCAGCAATCTGGTCGCGGAATAGAGTGGACTTGCTGAAGTAAAACAACCAACGAGGGTCCGTCGTCGGCTTAGGGCGAAAGCGAACGAGGTATCCCGCGTGGGCACAGTCCCCGTGTAATGCGCGCCGATACAGAAAAGCTCGTCCGATGGTGCCGCTGCGAGAGAGGAGGAGATCGCCATCGAGAAGGCGGGAGCTGGCGGCGAGTTCGGGCGGTAGATAGACGCCCTTCTCGGAGGGTATTAGGAGTCCGTTGTCCGTAATGTCGGTCGTGCGAAGAAAGCGAACCCCCTCAGAAACATAGCTGTCGGACGATTCGTTGCTTCCATACGCAACGGGTTCGCGGCACAGGTGTTTAAGGGGAATCAGCGGAAAATGAGGAGGTCTCACGCCAACACCTCCCCGAGCAGCCGCTGAATCTCCCCCTCGAGCTCCCGAATCTCCGCCTCGATCTCTCCAATCTCACGCGGAGGCGTGTACCGATAGAAATGCCGCGTCACCGGGATCTCGTACCCGACTCGCACCTTGGCGTCGTCCACGATCACGGCCTTGCCGCTACGCAGCTCCACACCGGCGATCCACGCATCCGGCACGTGGGGCTTCACCTCGCGTTCGAAGTATTCGGCGATCTCCTCCTTCAACGGCACGTTCTCGTAATCGCGTAGCTCAGGGTCGGGTTCGGGGTGGCCCTTTGCGTCCCTGCAGATCTCGGCGCTGTCGTCCCGCTCACCGAGCGCGGAGACGATTGCCTTCTTCACCGGCGCACCGAGGCGAATGCCGGCGGAGGCCAAGACGTGATTCAGCGCGAGCTCGAAGGCGTCGCGGTCTTTGTAGACGACATCGGGGTCGAGTTTGCCCAAGGCGGCGAGGATGTTCTCCTGGTGCTCCCTGCCGGCGAGGATCTCCACCTGCCTGGCGTGGCCTTTCTTCTTCGACGTGGCGAGGTTCTGGAAAGCCTTTTCCTCGGAGAGCCTAGCGATGCGCTCGGACGAGGCTTGGAAGGAGAGGCGGAGGGGGCGCTCGATGACGATGCGGCGGTAGCCGAAGTCGTCGTTGTCGAAGATCTTGCTGATCTCGCTCTCGCGGAACTTGCCAAAAGTTCGTGTGATCGTGGCGATGTGCTCGCTCGAGAGCTCGTTGCGCTTGTTGCCGAGGCTCTTTCGCATCTTCTGAAAGAGCGAGACGGCGTTGATGAGTTGAACCTTGCCCCGTCGCTTCTTGGGCTTTTTGTTCGTGAGCACCCAGACGTAGGTGGCGATGCCGGTGTTGTAGAAGAGCTGATCCGGTAGGGCGACGATGGCTTCGAGCGAGTCGTTCTCGAGAATCCAGCGACGAATCTCGCTCTCGCCGGAGCCGGCATCGCCGGTGAACAAGGGAGAACCGTTGAAGACGATGGCGACGCGGCTCCCGCCCTCGCCGGTCTTGGGATCGACCGGCCTCATCTTCGCGAGCATGTGCTGCAAGAAGAGCAGCGCGCCGTCGTTGATGCGAGGCGTCCCGGCGCCGAAACGGCCGCCGAATCCTAGCTTGTCGCGCTCGGATTCGACGATCTTCTGCACGTTCTTCCAATCGACGCCGAAGGGCGGGTTGGAGAGCATGTAATCGAAGGTCTTGCCAGCGTGTCCGTCTTCGGAGAACGAATTGCCGCGGACGATGTTCTCGGGGTTCTGCCCCTTGATGAGCATGTCCGATTTGCAAACCGCGTACGTCTCCGGATTCAGCTCCTGCCCGAAGACCTCGAGCTTGGCGTCGGGATTGAGCTGGCGGAGGTACTCCTCGGCGACCGTGAGCATGCCGCCGGTCCCGCAGGCGGGGTCGAAGAGGGTACGGACGATGCCGGGGGTGCGTAGCGCGTCGTCGTCCTCGATGAAGAGGAGGTCGACCATGAGCTGGATGACCTCGCGCGGCGTGTAGTGATCACCGGCCTCCTCGTTCTTCTTCTCGTTGAAGCGGCGGATGAGCTCTTCGAACGCGCTCCCGACCATGTGATTGGAGACGACGTCGGGGTGGAGGTTCACGCCAGCGAAGAGGTCGACGACTTGGTAGAGCAGGTCGAAGTCGTCGAGCTTCACGATCTGCTCTTCGAACTTGAAGTGCTCGAGGATGTCCCGCGCGTTCGCGCTGAAGCCCTTGAGATAGGCGCGGAGGTTTTGCGCTATGTGGGTCGGGTCGCCTTTGAGCGTTTCGAAGTCGAGCTTCGAGATGTTGTAGAAACCGACCCCAGCGGCCCTGCGTAGCGCGGCATCGACGAGCGGCTCGGAGGGCTTCTTCCCCTGCGCCTTCAGCTGTTCGAGACGCGCGAGCACCTTGGCCTTCGTGGGCGCGAGCACGCAGTCCAGCCGGCGGATGACGAGAAGGGGCAGGATGACCTTGTCGTACTCGTTCGGCTTGTAGGCGCCGCGCAGGCGCTCCGCGTTCTGCCAGAAGAAGTCGGCGAGCTCGCGGAAGCTGGCGAATGTGCGTGCGTCGTTGGGAGCTTTCGTGCTCCCGCGCTGGGGGGAAGTCATATGGGCGCGTGTGGTGATCCTCGAATCCGCCACCAGATGCAAGAAGGGAGGGACGGGTCGGTCGGACATTGACGTTCTCTCGCGCGCCCCGCCCCGCGCGCCCGCGTTCCCATTCTTGCTCGTGTGCACG
>Ga0182739_1004911_pt1 | contig 10813 bp, 10 predicted proteins | sample eDN5th30CBELigBY_FD_128873 | JGI IMG/M metagenome (GOLD analysis project Ga0182739, IMG submission 128873) | Enriched backyard soil microbial communities from Emeryville, California, USA - eDNA 5th pass 30_C BE-Lig BY (version 2) (version 2) | ecosystem: Environmental > Terrestrial > Soil >...
CAAGATGGGCGCCTTCCTCTCGGTGGCCCGGGGCTCTTACGAGCCACCGGCATTCATCGTCCTGCGCCATGCGCCGGCGGGCGCCAAGGGGACGTCCAAAGACCGCAAGGCGCCCATCGTCCTCGTCGGCAAAGGCATCACGTTCGACGCGGGCGGCATTTCCATCAAGCCGGCCGCCAACATGGACGAAATGAAGTACGACATGTGCGGCGCCGCCAGCGTCCTGGGTACATTGCGGGCAGTCGCCGAACTCGAACTCAATCGCGAAGTGATCGGTCTCATCCCGTCGTGCGAGAACCTCCCCAGCGGACGGGCCAACAAGCCCGGCGACGTGGTGACCAGCATGTCCGGACAGACCATTGAAATCCTCAATACCGACGCCGAAGGCCGCCTGATCCTGTGCGACGCCCTGACCTACGCAGAGCGCTTCAAGCCGGCCGCGGTCATCGATATCGCTACGCTGACTGGCGCTTGCGTCGTTGCCCTGGGCCATGTCAACACCGGCCTGTTCAGCAAGGACGACGCCTTGGCGCAAAGCCTGCTGCAGGCGGGCAAGGATGCCAACGATACCGCCTGGCGGATGCCGCTCGATGATGCCTACCAAGAGCAGCTGCGCTCGAATTTCGCCGATATGGCCAATATCGGCGGCGCGCCTGCCGGCTCGGTCACGGCCGCATGCTTCCTGTCGCGCTACACGGGCAGCTATCCCTGGGCACACCTGGACATCGCGGGGACGGCCTGGCGCAGTGGCAAGGACAAGGGCGCCTCCGGCCGCCCCGTACCGCTCCTGGTCCAGTACCTGCTGGACCAGACCACCTGACCCGGCCCATGCACGCAAGGCCGTTCCGTCCGATCATGACCGCCCTGCGGGCAACCGCTGGCACGCAAGGCAGGCCATGATGTCCCGGGTGGATTTCGCGTTTGGCGCTCCAAACCGCTTGCGCATGGCCTGCGAGGTCGTGCACAAGCATTTTCTCGCCGGCCGGCGCCTGGTGGTCTACACGCAAGATGCGCAGCGACTCGCGCACTTCGACCGGCTGCTCTGGAGCTTCGAACCAGCAGCCTTCATTCCACATGTCATGGCCGACGATCCGCTCGCGCCGGCCACACCCGTCATTCTGACGGCGTCCACTCCCCAAGCCGTTCCCACCGACAATGCCGACGCGGCAACAGGCAGCAATGCCGACACGGCAGCCGCGCCATGGCTCCTCAATCTGGACCTGGCATGCCCGCCCGGCGCGGACGCCTTCGAGCGCATACTCGAGATCGTGTCCGACCACGAAGAAGACAAGGCGGCCGCCAGAACCCGTTGGCGCGAGTACCAGGCCGCCGGCCATACCGTTCACGCCCACGACGTCTCGGGCAGGCAGCAAAGCCGCTAAGCGCCCTGCCCTCACAAACGCTTGCATGTTCAGCTTCCTGTCAGTTATCCTTGGCGTATTCGATAACTACTGTCGAGCGGCTGTCCTGTATTACTATTGGACGATACACGGAAGCTTTTTCTTAAAGGATTCAACATGAACGATTTTCGTCAGCCCGTCGCCCGAGGCGCCTACGCACCGGCATCGTCCGAGGTCGCGCGTAATCGGGTCTTGCGCAACACCTACTGGCTCCTGGCCCTGTCGATGGTCCCCACCGTCCTGGGCGCCCTGGTCGGCCTTAGCACCGGCGTCAATCAATTCATGGGCGCAAGCCCCGGCACCAGCGCCATCGTCTTCCTGGTGGGCGCTTTCGGGCTGATGTACCTGATCGAGCGCAACAAGAATTCATCGCTGGGCGTGGCCCTGCTCCTGGGCTTCACGTTCTTCATGGGTATCATGCTGTCGCGGCTGTTGGGCCACGTCCTGGGCCTGGCCAATGGCTCGCAGCTCATCATGATGGCCTTCGGCGGTACGGCCATCGTGTTCGGTGCCATGGCCAGCGTGGCCAGCACCACGAAGCGCGACTTCTCCAACATGCAGAAGTTCCTGTTCATCGGCGTCGTCATCCTGATCGTGGCATCGCTGGCCAACATCTTCCTGCAGATGCCGGCCCTGATGCTCACCATCTCGGTGATGGCCATCGCCATTTTCTCGGCCCTGCTGCTGGTTGACCTGCAGCGCGTGATCAATGGCGGGGAAACCAACTATGTAACAGCTACATTGGCCATCTACCTGGACGTCTACAACATCTTCGCCAACCTGCTGATGCTGCTCGGCATCTTCGGCGGCGACAGGGAGTAAGCCACCGCGCCTTGGCGCGCTAATCCCTCACCATGCCTGGCCTGTGCCAGGCATTTTTTTTATCGCGCCGCCCTTACCCAGCGGACCAGCCCTTCGCCGGCCACCAGTGACACGGCAATCCAGATCGGGATGTAGGTCAGCCAGGATGCCGGCGCAACAGTTTCGTCGAGGAACAGGAACGCCACCCAGAACAAAAGGACGGGCTCGACGTAGCCCAGGATGCCGAACAGGCCCAGCGGCAAGAGGCGGCTCGCCGAAATATAGGCGACCAGCGCTGCCGAGCTGAGCAGTCCCAGCAGCGGGACCAGCACGAAAAGCCCGGGATGGGCGCTGAATTGCGCCACCACGCTGAATTCCTGCCGGGTCAGGATGAAGAGCGCCGCAGGGGCAATGAAGAGCATGTCGAACCATAGGGTGCTGTAAGAACCGATACGCAAGTACCGGCGCAACATGAAATACGGGGGATAGCCGAACATCACTAAGGCGGTCGCCCACGAGAACGAGCCGACCCTCAGCAGTTCATGGACGACCCCGAGTGCGGCGATGCCGACCGCAACGGTCTGTACGGCAGTCAGCCGCTCACGGTACACGACACGACCCACGACGACCATGACCAAGGGCAAAAGGAAATACCCCATGGACACGTCCAGCCCTTTCTGATGCAAGGGCGCCCAGACGAAGAGCCACAACTGGACGCCAATCAGAGCGGCACTGCACACCAGCAGCCCCAACAGCTTCAGGTCCCGCGTCAGGCGCCCCGCAATGCGCCCGATCTCGTCCCAACCCCTCGCCCGCGTGATCAACAAGGCCAGGGCGGGCAGGCCCAGGACCACACGCCAGGCAAAGATCGAGGCGCCGCTCAGCGGATGCATGAGGGTCGCATAGTAGTAGAGCGTAGCGAACAGGACTGACGACAGCAGGGAAAGAAGAAGACCCTGCCTCATGCCGCGCAAGCAGAAATCCGGTTGAACCGGAACAAGCGTTCTCGCTTGAGGATGACCGCCGGCGCTTCCCGCTCGCGCCCCGGCGCCAACGCAAAATCGGGCAACGCCCCGAGCAATGCCGGGATGTGTTGGGGGTAGCGTTGCAGACACATGACCAACAGTTGATCGGGATCGAACAAGGCCAGCCCCATGGACCGCATTTCACTGCGATTGAAATCCTTGATGTTTCGGGTGACGACCGCCACCTCGGCATCCGCCTGGCTGGCTTGCACCGCGCGCGCCGCGGCAATGACGTGCCAATCCTTCGGATCGCTGCGCCGCAAGCCTTCCTTGTAGGCACTGACGTCGCCGCGGTTCGCCTCCGGGAAGGCCTCTTGCAAGGCGCGCCACTGCGCATCGATGTCCTGGGCCGATACATGCCACAGGCGCGCGGCATTGCGCCGCCATTCATCGCCGATCACGTCGCTCCAGGCCAGCGCAAAGCATCCCTCGCCCGCCAGATGCACCAACATCTTGCGCAAGACATTCGACAGCAGCACACAGGTATCGAGGACGAGAACAGTGCTCATGGCGCTCAGTACCGCTGCAATTCCATCAGCACCTTGCGGGTCAGCAAGGGCCTGCCAAGCAACTCGTCCAGCCGCGTGCGCAGCGATCGGCGCAAGCCCGGCTCCAATTGCGGGTCATCGAAGTCCGGCGCCGTTTCATCGACGCCGTAACCCGTCTCGGTGAGCAGTATCCATTCAAAACGCCGCAATGCACTGGCGGCCGATTGTCGATAGGCCAGTTGCTCCAGCGCGGCGTCGTACGCCTCGTAGAGCACAGGATGTGCGTCCTCACGCGGCAGCAACCGCAACAGCAATTCATTCATATACCACGCGGACATCAGGGCCCTGCCCGGATAGGGACGCATACCGGCGCACTCGGCGCGGATCAGCGTTTTGACCTCGCCCGCCCCGCTCCAGGACAAGGTCAGCGGCTGGAACGCGGACAACACCGGTCGCAAGACCGAGTGAGGGCGCTTGGCGCCCTTGGCGACGAGGGCCACGTTGCCGTAAGACCGGGTAAAGGCCTGTATGATCAGCGATGTTTCCCGCCACGGCGCTGCGTGGAGCAGATAGGCTTCCGCATCCTGAACGCGCTGCGCCCGTCTACTCATATCCCAGTTCGCGCAGGGCACTCTCGCGATCGGACCAACCTTTGCGCACCTTGATGTACACCTCGAGGTGGACCGGCTTGTCGAGCAGCTTGACCATGTCCTGGCGCGCCTCGCTCGCCATGCGCTTCATGTGCGCGCCGCCCGCCCCAAGCAGGATGGGCCGGTGCGACTCCCGCTCCACGACGACGCAGGCCGCCACCCGGGCCGCCGTCTCGTTCTCTTCCCACTCCTCGATGACCACCGTGCAGCCGTAGGGAAGTTCGTCGCCCACCAGGCGGAAAATCTTCTCACGGATCAGTTCCGCCACGATGAAACGCATGGGGCGGTCGGTCAGCGTATCGGCTTCGAACATCGGCTCGCCTTCGGGCAGACGCGCGGCGATCTCGTCGAGCAAGGTCTCGAGTTGCACACCGCGCAAGGCGCTGACGGGGACTACGGCAGAGTAAGGATACTGAGCCATGATCTTGCTGACATAGGCGAACATTTCGTTCTTGTTCTTGATCGCGTCCACTTTATTGACGACAAGGATCGTATTGCCAGATTTCGGCAACAGCGGCAGCAGTTGCGCATCGCCCGCCGACCACTTCCCCGCCTCGACCACGTGCACGACGACATCGACGTCGGCAAGGGCTTGCGTGACAACCCGGTTCATCATGCGGTTCATCGCGCCGCCATGCCGCGTCTGGAATCCCGGGGTATCGACGAAGACGAACTGCTGCGCGTCGCGCGTCAGGACGCCGTGTATGCGATGCCGCGTTGTCTGGGCCTTGCGAGAAACGATCGATATCTTGCTGCCGATCAGGGCATTGGCGAGCGTCGACTTGCCCACATTCGGGCGTCCGACGATCGCAACAAAGCCGCAATGGAAGGGTGCGCTCATTTGCTTTCCTGGGTAACGGCAACCGGCAAGGACAGCTGCGTCGACTTGCGGGCACGAGAGCCTCGTCCGCCCTTGGCGGGCGCCACGGCCTCGATCGCCTTGATGGCCAATTCCGCGGCCGACTGTTCGGCGGCGCGTCGGCTTGTGCCGCCCGCGGCCACCTTGATGTCAAGCTTGGGGATATGGCATTCGACCTCGAACGTCTGATTGTGGGCCGCGCCGTGCGTGGCGACCACCGTATACAGCGGGAGATCGAGCTTGCGCGCCTGGAGCAGCTCTTGCAGCAGGGTCTTGGGATCCTTGCCCAGCGTCTTGTGATTGACCTGGGCCAGGATGGGCTCGTACTGCTTGGCGATCACGTGCTGCGCCGCATCGAAACCGCCATCCAGAAATATGGCGCCGAAGAGGGCTTCGAGCGCATCGGCAAGGATGGACGGGCGGCGAAAGCCGCCGCTCTTGAGTTCGCCCTCGCCGAGGCGCAAGTATTGCGACAACGCGAGCTTCTGTGCGATATCGGCCAGCGAGGCCTGCTTGACCAGATTCGCCCGCAGCCTCGACAGATCGCCCTCGTCTATCTTGGCATAACGCTTGAACAACAGTGCGGCGACCACGAAATTCAGCACGGAATCGCCCAAAAATTCCAGCCGCTCGTTGTGATGCGAACTATGGCTGCGATGAGTCAGCGCCTGTTCCAGCAGTTTGGCATCCGTGAACTGATGCCCCAACGCTGCCTGCAACGAAGCGAGATTGCTCATTACTTGAACCTGCCAATGCGACTGGGTGAGCCGAAGTTCATCCAGATGAAGAAGGCGCGGCCGACAATGTAGTCATCGGGCACGAAACCCCAATAGCGACTGTCCAGACTGTTGTCGCGATTATCGCCCATCATGAAATAATGGCCTTCCGGCACGGTGCATCGGACCCCGTTGCCAAAATAATCGCAATTTTCCCGGTAAGGAAAATCGGTGATGGCCATGTAATCCTGCGCCGCCTGCTTGTTCAGCAGGATCTCGTGCTCCGTGTCGCCCAGTTTTTCAGTATAGCGCCCGACATAATTCGCGCGGTCGGGCTCGTAATAGTCGCCATCACGTACGTGTTCGACCGGCTTGCCGTTGACGGACAGGACTTTGTTCTGATACTGGACGACGTCTCCCGGCAAGCCCACGACGCGCTTGATGTAATCGACATCCGGATCGACCGGATAACGGAAAACCATGACGTCGCCCCGCTTGGGACTGCCCAGCTCGATCACTTTCTTGTCGATGACCGGCAGGCGTATGCCGTACTGGAATTTGTTCACGAGGATGAGGTCGCCACTTTCGAGTGTCGGCAACATCGACCCCGAAGGAATCCGAAAGGGTTCGACGACGAACGAGCGTAACGCGAACACGAACAGGATCACCGGGAAAAAGCTGACGCAGTATTCGATCCACCAGGGAGGACGATTCGCCTTGTCGTAGGCTTCCTGTCGGGCTTTGGCCGCTTCTGTCTCGCCGAGGCCGTGCATCGAACCGCCGGCCGCAGCCATCGCCGCCACGGCCCCTGCACGCCGTCGGCCACGAAGCCAGAAGAAATCCAGGCTCCAGACAATACCGGTCACGACCAGGAGCACAAACAAAATCAGGGCGAAATCCCAGCTCATACGAACGACACCTTCTTCTTCATGTTATTTGTCCTCGACCTGCAAGATGGCGAGGAAGGCTTCCTGTGGAATCTCCACATTCCCGACCTGCTTCATGCGCTTCTTGCCGGCCTTCTGCTTTTCCAGCAGCTTCTTCTTGCGCGAGATATCGCCACCGTAGCACTTCGCCAGCACGTTCTTGCGCAAGGCCTTGACGTTCTCGCGTGCAATCACTTCCGCCCCGATCGCGGCCTGTATGGCGATGTCGAACATCTGCCGCGGAATGAGGCTGCGCATCTTGGTAACGACCTCGCGGCCCCGATAACGGGCATTGGCACGATGGACGATCATGGACAGGGCATCGACACGGTCATTATTGATCAGCAGGTCGACGCGCACCACATCCGCCGCACGATACTCCTTGAACTCGTAATCCATGGACGCGTACCCGCGTGATACCGACTTCAGCTTGTCGAAGAAGTCGAGCACGATTTCGGCCAGCGGCATTTCGTAAGTCAGGTGCACCTGTCGGCCATGGTACGTCATATTCAGTTGCACGCCCCGCTTGGCCATGCAGAGCGACATCACCGGTCCCACGTATTCCTGAGGCATGAACAGCGTGATGTTCACGATAGGCTCGCGTACTTCAGCGATGTGGCCGACCTCGGGCATGCGCGACGGGCTTTCAATCATGGACACGGTGCCATCGCGTTGCTCGACCTCATACACCACGGAGGGTGCCGTCGTGATGATGTCCATGTCGAACTCGCGCTCGAGCCGCTCCTGGACGATCTCCATGTGCAGCAAACCCAGGAAGCCGCAACGGAAACCAAAACCCAGCGCCTGGGAGACCTCGGGTTCGTACATCAGCGACGAGTCGTTCAGCTTCAGTTTCTCGAGGGAGTCACGCAACTGGTCGTACTCGCTGCTCTCCACGGGATAAAGACCCGCAAAAACCTGCGGCTTCACCTCTTTGAAGCCGGGCAGCGCCGCCGCGGCCGGCTTGGCCGCCAACGTGATCGTATCGCCCACCTTGGCGTGCTCGAGCTCCTTGATGCCGGCAATGACAAAACCCACTTCACCGGCCGACAGCTCCTTCCTGGGCTCGGACTTGGGCGTGAACACGCCCAGGTGTTCGCACAGGTGCGTGGCGCCGGTCGCCATGAGCAACACCTTGTCCTTGGGTTTGAGCACGCCGTTCACGATGCGTACCAGCATCACGACCCCGACATAGTTGTCGAACCAGGAGTCGATGATGAGCGCCTGCAACGGCTGGGCGGGGTCTCCCACCGGTGGCGGCACCTTGCTGACGATGGTTTCCAGGATTTCGTCGATCCCTACGCCGGTCTTGGCGCTGCACAGGATGGCATCCGAGGCATCGATCCCGATGACGTCCTCGATTTCCTGGCGCGCGCCTTCCGGGTCGGCCGAGGGCAGGTCCATCTTGTTCAGGACCGGCACGACTTCAACGCCCAGTTCGATGGCGGTATAGCAGTTCGCGACCGTCTGCGCCTCGACGCCCTGCGATGCGTCGACCACGAGCAGCGCCCCTTCGCACGCGGACAGCGAACGGCTGACCTCGTAGGAAAAGTCGACGTGTCCCGGGGTATCGATAAGGTTCAGGGCATAGACACGGCCGTCCCGGGCTTTATAGCTGAGGGCCGCCGTCTGGGCCTTGATGGTAATGCCACGTTCCCGCTCGATATCCATCGAATCGAGCACCTGCGTCGACATTTCGCGATCGGCAAGTCCCCCGCAACGATGGATGAGACGATCTGCAAGCGTGGATTTACCATGGTCGATGTGGGCAATGATGGAAAAGTTGCGGATGTGATCCATAAACCGGGAAAGTAAGCCCTGCCCCATGGGCCGGGCGAAGAGTGAAGGGAAGCGGCAAAAAAAGGAGCGCTCAAGGAGCGCCCCCTTTTGCAATCAATGCATTTTAGCTGTTTCTGCGGATTATTTTCCCGGCGTGATGGTTATCCACTGCGATTGCTCGCCACGCATGACCAGCAGCGCGGCCGCACGGGACTTGCTCAAACCGCCCACAACCTTGGCGTACTGGTCTGGCCCGGCGATGTCCACATCGTTGATGGTCACGATGACATCCCCCGGAGCGAGCCCGGCCGTTGCGGCGGGCTCTTCGGCCTCGACCACCTGCACACCCCCGCTGATGTTGAGCTTGCTGCTGACGGCTTCGGGCACGGCTGTGACCTTCAGGCCCAGCGCGTCGACGGGTGTCGCCTCGGGAGCCTGTGGCTCCGCAGCCGCTGCCTCTGTTTCGGCCGATGGCATCTCGCCGACCCGCACTTGCAGAGTGACGGTCTTGCCCTTGCGCCACACTTCCATGGAAGCGCGGCTTCCGGGCTTGGTGGCCCCCACGATGCGCGGCAGATCGGTCATGTGGGCAATGGACTTGCCATCGAACTTGGTGATCACATCGCCGGAGCGAATGCCCGCCTTGTCTGCAGGCCCGCCCTGCTCGACGTTGCTGACCATGGCGCCCTTCGCACCGTCCAAGCCGATGGCCTTGGCCACCTCATCGGAAACCGGCGCAATCTGGACGCCGATGCGGCCGCGGGTCACCTTCCCATGCTCCTTCAACTGCTCGACCACCCGCATGACTTCGTCGATGGGGATGGCGAGCGAAATGCCCATGAAGCCGCCGCTTTGCGAAATGATCTGCGAGTTCACGCCGACGACCTGGCCGGCCAGGTCAATGAGGGGGCCGCCCGAGTTGCCCGGGTTGACCGCCACGTCCGTCTGGATGAACGGCAGGTAGTCGCCGGTATCACGGTTGATGGCGCTGACGATGCCGGAGGTGACGGTCGAGTCCAGGCCAAAGGGCGAACCGATGGCCAGCACCCACTGTCCCTTCTTGAGCTTGTTCGAGTCCCCAATGGGCAGCGGCTCGAGGCCCTTGGCGTCGATCTTGATCAGCGCGACGTCGGTGCGTGGATCCGTGCCGATGATCTTGGCCTTGTATTCCTTGCCTGACGTGAGCGTGACGAAGATGCCGTTGGATTTCGCCACGACGTGATTGTTCGTCAGGATATAGCCGTCGTCCGAGATAATGAAGCCCGAGCCAACGCCGCGCGGTACGGTGCGTTCCTTTTCCTGAGGAGCGGGCGGCGTGCCGCGCTGCCGGGGGCCCGGCATGCCGGGAGGCATGAAATCAGGCCCGAAAAACCACCGGAACATTTCGTAGGGGTCATTGCTGTTGGGGCCCAGGGCGGGATTGCGTACAGGGACAGCTTCGGTGGTCCTGATATTGACCACCGACCGCTCCGTTTTGTCGACGACGGCCGTAAAGTCAGGCACGGTCAGTGTGGGAACCGCGGCGGTTTGCGCACTGGCCGCGGGGGCAAAAGCCGTGAGCGCCATCAGGACGCTTGCCGATGCGCAGGCTACCCATCTCTTGATTCTGCTGTTTCCTGTATAGGTACGAAGCATCATGGAACTCCTAGGTTGAAGTGGAGGAATCTATTTACCCGCAAGAGGCACGTATTCGGTGCGCTGCGCAATGTCGCGCAGGGTATCGGCGGGCACCTCGCCCAGCGTGGTGAGCCAGAAATCGCCGATACGCGTACGAAAAATGTTCATGGCGCCCGCATTGATCGCCGCGTCGCTGACCTCGTCGTCGCGGTCCGGATTGAACGGTTCGATAAAGACCGAAATAGCGGCGAGTCCATCGGTCATGACGAGCTGGCTGACCGGTTTGCCGCCTTTCATGGGCCTGGAAACCTGAGTCAGTGGCTGATAACCGGGCGGGGCCGGTATGCGCCAGCCGCCCGCCGCCAGATCCACCGGGGACATGGCGCTCTGGAGCACTTTCCAGTCCCGGACATTCCAGCGGGATTGAAGATCCTTCGGATCGACCTGATCGCCGATCAGCAGGCTGGTGAAGACGACCTGGTCGATGACACCATGCGACGGCCCGATGGTCTGGGCCTTCAATAACAGATGCGTCTTGAGATCGGTGCAAAA
>Ga0182739_1004913_pt1 | contig 10810 bp, 6 predicted proteins | sample eDN5th30CBELigBY_FD_128873 | JGI IMG/M metagenome (GOLD analysis project Ga0182739, IMG submission 128873) | Enriched backyard soil microbial communities from Emeryville, California, USA - eDNA 5th pass 30_C BE-Lig BY (version 2) (version 2) | ecosystem: Environmental > Terrestrial > Soil >...
GACGACGCCAGCGAAGGCTTCGACAACGTCGCGTCGGGGCTCTCGATCTCGCCCGCGCTCATCCAGGGGTACACCGCGGCGGCGCTGAAGCTCAGCCGCGCGGCCGTCGGCGACATCGGCGCGAGCGAGACGACGGTGGTGTTCCAGACGCCCGACAAGCTCGCGCAGGACCAGCACCTCGAAGGCCTGCCGCTCGGCTCGCGCGGCGGCGTGCGCATCGAGCACGACTTCCCGCTCGATGCCGAGTACCACTTCAGCGTGCGCGGCAACTTCGCGCTCATGCGCAACCCGAACCTCGCCGTCGACGTCGCGCTCGACGGCCGGCGGCTCGACGTGAAGAACCTGCGCGACTTCCGCATCCCGGTGCGCGCCGGGCGCCACGTGCTCACCGCGGCGATCTTCGACCTGAAGCGGCCCGCGGGCGTGAACGACATCTACTCCGTGTGGAAGGTCGAGGGCGCCATCGACACCGTGGAGATCGGCGGGCCGTACAACGCCACCGGGCCCGGCGACACCGAGAGCCGCCGCCGCATCTTCACCTGTCACCCGAAGGCGCCGGCGGAAGAGCGCGCGTGCGCCGAGCACATCCTCGTCGACATCGCGAGCCGCGCGTTCCGCGCACCGCAGACGACGGCGGATCTGAAGACCGCACTCGACTTCTACGAGCGCGGCCGTGCGGAAGGCGGGTTCGAGGCCGGCATCCAGCAGGCGCTCGCGCGCATCCTCCTCGATCCGCGCTTCCTGTTCCGCTTCGAGGCGGAGCCCGACGATATCCCGCCCGAGACGCCCTACGCCGTGAGCGATCTCGAGCTCGCATCGCGCCTGTCGTTCTTCCTGTGGAGCAGCGTCCCGGACCCCGCGCTCATCGACGTCGCGGTGAAGAACGAGCTGCACCGCCCCGAGGTGCTCGCCGCGCAGGTGCGCCGCATGCTCGCCGACCCGAAGGCGTTCGCGCTGGTCGAGAACTTCGCGGGGCAGTGGCTGCACCTGCGCGAGGTCGCGACGGTGACGCCCGAGGTCGAGGGCTTCGACGAGAACCTGCGCGAGGCCTTCATCGAGGAGACGCGTTCGCTCGTCGACTGGGTACGCACGCAGGATCGTCCCGTCACCGAGCTGCTGACGGCGGACTACAGCTTCCTCAACGAGCGTCTGGCGAAGCACTACGGTATCCCGGGCGTGCGCGGGTCGTACTTCCGGCGCGTGAAGCTGCCGGCGTCGAGCCACCGCCGTGGCCTGCTCGGGCACGGCAGCATCCTCACGATCACCTCCACGGCGAGCCGCACCTCGCCGGTGATCCGCGGCAGCTGGATCCTCGAGAACCTGCTCGCCGCACCGGTGCCGGCGCCGCCGCCGGGCGTGGAGACGAACCTCGACGGGGACGGCAGCACCGTCATCACCACGTCGGTGCGCGAGCGCCTCGAGGTGCATCGTCGCAATCCGCAATGCGCGTCCTGCCACAACGTGATGGACCCGGTGGGCTTCGCGCTCGAGAACTTCAACGCGATCGGCGCGTGGCGCACGAAGGACGGCGATTCGCCCATCGACGCGAGCGGCACGCTGGTCGACGGCACGACGGTCGTGGGACCGGAGGATCTCGCCGGCGCGCTGATGTCGCACTCGGAGCTCTTCGTCACCAACGTCACCGAGAAGCTGCTGACGTACGCGCTCGGACGTGCGCTCGATCACCACGACATGCCGGCCGTGCGGGCCATCGTGCGGCAGGCGCGCAAGGACGACCTGAAATTCAGCGCGCTGATCCTGGCCGTCGCGCAGAGCGCGCCGTTCCGCGAACGCATGAAGATGCCGCAGGGCACGGGCCTCACGGCCCGCCAGTGAGGACACCGACCATGGCGACGTTCATCACCCGAAAGCACCTCTCCCGTCGCACGATGCTGCGTGGGCTGGGCACCGCCCTCGCGCTGCCGATGCTGGAGTCCATGGTGCCCGCGCTCGCGGCGACGCCCCCCGCGCGCACGCGCTTCGGCGCGATCTACTTCCCGCACGGGGCGACGATGTCGCGCTGGACGCCGAAGGACGAGGGCCGCAACTTCACGTTCAGCGAGATCCTGAAGCCGCTCGAGCCGTTCCGCGATCACCTGAACGTCGTGTCGAACCTGGGGCACCACCTCGCCTACGGCCCGGGTGGCGCCACCGGCAACCACAACCGCTCGTGCGCGACGTTCCTGAGCGGCGCGAAGGCGGCCTCGGGGGCGCAGCCGCGCCTCGGCGTCACCGTCGACCAGGTCGCCGTGAAGCACCTGGGACAGGACACGCCGCTGCCCTCGCTCGAGCTCATGATCGAGGAAGCGTCGCTGAGCTGCGGCGAAGGGCTCTCCTGCGCGTATCGCAACACGCTCTCCTGGCAGAACGACACCTCGCCGCTGCCGACGCAGAACAATCCGCAGGTGCTGTTCGAGCAGCTGTTCGGCGACGGCGCCAACGACGCGCAACGCGCCGCGCGGCGCACGCAGGCGCTGAGCCTGCTCGACTCGGTGAGCGACCAGATCCGCGGGCTCGACCGCAAGCTGCCGGCACAGGATCGCCAGCGGCTCGACCGCTTCGTCACCGACGTGCGCGAGATCGAGCGGCGCATCAACCAGTCCGCCGAGCGGGTGGACGGCGAGGTCACGCTGCCGCGCAAGCCCAGCGGCATCCCCGAGGACGTCGAGGAGCACATCAAGCTGATGTACGACCTCATGACGCTCGCGTGGCAGACCGAGATCACGCGCATCAGCACGTTCATGGTGGCGAAGGAGCTGAGCAACGCGGTGTACCCGAAGAGCGGCATCCGCGATTCGTTCCACATCCTCTCGCACCACTCGAACAACGAGGACAACAAGGCGCGCTTCGCGGTGCTGAACCGCTATCACTCGACGCTGCTCGCCTACCTGCTCGACAAGCTGCGCAAGACGCCCGACGGCGACGGCACGCTCCTCGACCACTCGCTCATCCTCTACGGCAGCGGCATGAGCGACGGCAACTCGCACAACCACGACCCGCTGCCCATCCTGCTCGCGGGCCATGCCTCGGGACGGCTCCAGGGCAATCGCCACCTGATGCAGAAGGAGCTGACGCCGATGTCGAACCTGCTCGTGGCGGTGCTCGACAAGCTGGGCTGCCCCGAGGAGCAGTTCGGCGACAGCACCGCGCGCCTCGCGATCTGACCGCCGCGATCGAAGGGAGTCGACCGTGAAGCTGCAACTCCTCGCGACCTGCGCCCTGGCCGCCCTCGCCTGCCACGCCGCTGCGGCGACGGCCGCGCCGACCCGCATGCGGGCGGCCGTCCAGACCGGACCGGATTCGATCGAGGTTCGAACCGTCGACACGCCGCGGCCCGCGGCGGGCGAAGTGCTCGTGCGAATCCTCGCGGCCGGCATCAACCCCGTGGATCACAAGCGCCTGCCGACCGAACGGCGGATGCCGGACGGCAGCGTGCGCGCCGCCGTGCCGGGTTTCGACGTCGCGGGTGTCGTCGACACCGTGGGCGCCGGAGTGACGACCCCGAAAGTGGGCGATGCCGTCTACGCGCGGGCCGATGGCGCCTACGCCGAATACGTCGCCATCGCCGCGACCGACGCGGTGCCGAAGCCGAAGCGGCTGACGTTCGTCGAGGCGGCCGCGGTGCCCATCGCCGGCGCCGCGGGCTACGGCACCGCTCGCGACGGACAGGTGCGCGCCGGGCAGCGCGTCGCGATCATCGGCGCCGCGGGCGGCGCGGGCTCTGCCGCCGTCGACTTCGTGCACGCGCTCGGCGCGACCGTCGTCGCGTCCGCGCATTCCTCGCAGCGCGCCTTCCTCGAAGGCATGGGCGTCGAGGAATTCGTCGCCTACGACAAGGACGACGTCGCCGCGAAGATCCGCGACGTGGACGTCGCCATCAACACCGCCGACAGCGAGGCGGCGAAAGCGCTCGCGTACGTGAAGAAGGGCGGACGGCTGGTGTCCATCGCCGGGACGCTGCCCGATGCGCAGCGCTGCGCGGCGGCGCGGGTGACCTGCGTGCAGATCCGCGGCAACGGCGACGGGCTCTCCTATCCCGACTCGCTGCGCGCCATCGCGCCCATCGCCGATGCGGGCAAGTACCGGCCGCGCGTGACGAAGACGTTTGCGCTGGAGGACGCCGCGGCCGCGCAGCGCTTCGCGCAGGCAGGCAATGCCACCGGCAAGGTGGTGCTGATCGTCGACGAGGCGGCGACCCGGCGCTGAGGCTCAGGCGCCGCCAAAGAGCCAGCGGAACACGCTGACCAGCACGAAGCCCGCCGCCCCCGCGATGACGAGCATCGCGAACAGTCCCACGACCAGCCACAACGCGCTCGAACGCTGCGTGCGATGCGGCGTCTCGAGCCAGCGCACCAGCAGCGCATGGTTGCGGCTGTGCGCCTTGAATGCGAAGTCGAAGAGGTCGCCGGCGAACGGCACGATGCCCACCACGCCGTCGATGACGAGGTTCATGACCATGCGCGCCTGGATCGACGCCGGCGCCCCGATCTCGCGGGCGATGAACAGCGCGTAGGTTCCCAGCAGCGAGCCGATGAGGTCGCCGAGGCCCGGGATGAGCCCGAGCAGCGCCTCGAGCCCGAAACGGAAGCGCGTTCCGGGCACGACGAACGCCTTGTCGAGCAGATGCGCGAGCAGCGCCACGTGCGCGAGACGAGGATCGTCGCCGGCCGCGGGGTCGCCGCCCCTCTTCGGGCCGCTGTCCTTATTCGTGCCGTCCCCGGACTTCGGGATGTATTCGCCTTCGAGCGCCATCGTCTTCTCGCTTCGCGGCCAGGACAAAGAGCGTCGTGCGCTGATCTTCCGGTACCGGAGCGCTAGCGCAGCTCGCGTCGCGACACCGCCAGCAGGCGCTGGCGCTGGCGCACGCGCTGCGTGTCCATCAGCATCTTGCCGGCCCAGCGATAGACGTTGCTCTCCTTCACCGTCCGGCGCATCAGTCGCATGCGCTCGGCGCGCTCCTCGCGCGGCATCTCGACCGCCATGCGGATCGCGTTCGCCGTCTCGGCGATGTCGTACGGGTTCACCAGCAATGCCTCGACGAGCTCGCGCGATGCGCCGGCGAAGGTGCTGAGCACGAGCACGCCGTCCTCGTCGTCGCGCGCGGCGACGAACTCCTTCGCGACGAGGTTCATGCCGTCGTGGAGGCTGTTCACGAGGCAGAAATCGGCCGCGCGGTAGAGCTCGAAGACCTGCACCGGATCCTGCGCGCTGTCGATGAGCAGGATCGGCTGCCACTCCGCCGTGCCGTAACGCTCGTTGATGCGCCGGTATTCGGCGAGCGTCTCCTCCTGGATCGCGCGATAGGCCGGCAGGCGCGAGCGCGTCGGCGCCGCGACCTGCAGCAGCGTCACGCGGCCGCGCCACTGCGGCTGCGTCTCGAGCAGGTGCTCGAGCGCGCGGAAGCGCTCGACGATGCCCTTCGTGAAGTCCCAGCGCTCGACGCCGAGGCCCAGGCGCACCTCCGGTCCGATCGTGAAGCGCGCGCGCACGTCGCGCCGGCACTGCGCGACGTCGGGCAGGCGCGAGAGCCAGCGCGGCGGCCATTCGATCGAGATCGGGTACGCGGCGACGCGGCACACGTGGCCCTGCGTCGTGATCGTCATGTGCTCGTGGTCGATCTGGCACTCGACGTAGCGATCCACCGTCGAGAGGAAGTTCTGGCAGTGATAGCGCGTGTGGAAGCCGAGGATGTCGCAGCTCAGGAGGCCGCGCAGCAGCTCCTCGCGCCAGGGGCAGACGCCGAACGTCTCGGGATTCGGCCAGGGGATGTGCCAGAACAGCATCACCGTCGCCTCGGGCAGGCGTTCGCGCACCATCGCGGGCAGCAGCGCGAAGTGGAAATCCTGGATGAACACGATGGGCTGGTCGGTGCGCGCCTCGCGCTGCACGACCTGCGCGAACCGGGCGTTCACCTCCTGGTATTGCCGCCAGTCCTCGGGCCGGAAGGCCGGGCGCACGTAGGCGAGATGGCACAGCGGCCACAGGCCCTCGTTCGCGAAGCCGTAGTAGTAGCCGTTCTCCTCCTCCTCCGAGAGCCACACCCGCCGCAGCAGGTACGTGGGCTCCTCCGGCGGCACGGGCACGCGGTCGTTGCGGTCGACGACGTCGCGGTCGGCGTCGCCGCTGCCATGCGCGATCCACGTCCCGGAGCAGGCGCGGATGACCGGCTCGAGCGCGGTGACCATGCCACTCGCGGGCACCTGCACGCGGATGCCGCCATCGGCATCGCGCACGTGCGAATACGGTTCACGGTTCGACACGACGAGCAGCTGCGTGCCGGCGAGGCGCTCGCGCGCCACGTGGCTCAGCGCCTCGGGCGTCCAGTTCTCGCGGTACTCGATCTCGAGTCGCTGGTTCTGCTCGATGTCCTGCAGCACCTTGCGCACCTGCGACAGCACCGGCAGCGACGCGGGGTTGTTGCCGCGCGAAGGGGAATCGAGGAAGCGCAGGCTCGTGATGTCCTTGATGAGCGTCTGGCCCCAGCCGCGGACGATGAGCCACGCGACGATGACGGCGAGACCGATGAGCACGACGCCGCCCACGCCGCCCAAGGCGACCATGTAGTCGCGGATGCGGCCCCGGCGATAGTCGAGCAGGCTCATGTCGTGCACCAGGATCGCCTGGTACATCGCGCCGCCCATGGAGAGGCGATCGGCGCGCGAGACGTAGATGCTGCCGCTGCGCGATCGCACGATGCCCTTCGGCGCATCCGCCTGCTGCACCTTGCAGTCCACCTCGGCGGGCACGTTGTCCGTCGCGTAGATGGTCTTGCCCTCGGGCGAGCACAGCAGCAGCGCGAGCAGCCGCTGGTTCGATCGTGCACGGGAGAGCGCGCGGCGCAGGTCGCTGGAACGGGGCGAATCGGCGAGCTGGTCGAGGCTCGGGCCCAGCGCCTCGAAGACGAATCCGGCGCGGGCGTCGAGGTCGCTGCGGAACCAGTCGGCATACAGCCGCTCGACGTAGGGCATCGCGAGCAGCGCGGTGGCTGCGACGACCACGGCCGCCGGCAGCGCGAACTTCAGGATCAGCGTGCGAAGCAAAGCTGAACCTCGACGCCGAGTTGGCTTAGCATTGAGAAATGCTGCAACGGCTCTATCAGGGCTTCACCGATTTCCCGGCTCTTCAAGATCAGTTCCTCGCGGGCAGAATTGCGCTGTTCCTCGATGTCGACGGCACGTTGCTCGAGATCGCCCGGCGCCCCGACGCCGTGCGCGTCACCGAGCCCCTGCGGGCCCTCCTCGCCGATCTCCTGCACGACAACGGCGGCGCGGTCGCCCTCGTCAGCGGCCGGACGCTGGCCGATCTCGACCAGCTCTTCGCCTCGCTGACCTTCGCCGCCGCGGGGTTGCACGGCATCGAACGGCGGTCCGCCGGGGGGATCATACACACGCACGTCGACTCCGCGTCCCTGCGGGCCGTGAGGGATTTCCTGTCGGACAATTCCTGCGAGGGCTTGCTGATCGAGGACAAGGGCGGCGCCATCGTGCTGCATTACCGCGAGCGGCCCGAGCTCGCGACGCGGGCGCACGAGCTCGCGCGACAGGCCGCGGAGATCGCCGGCGAGCGTTGGGAGGCGGTGCGCGGCAAGATGTCCGTCGAGATCCGCGACGGCGGCGTCGGCAAGCACCACGCGCTCGAGCGCTTCATGCAGGAGGCGCCGTTCGCGGGGCGCATCCCCGCTTTCCTCGGGGACGACCGCACCGACGAGGATGGCTTCGCCTACGTCAACGCGCGCGGCGGCTGGTCGGTGCACATCGGCACCGGCCCCACGTGCGCGCGGCGCAACCTCCCCGATCCGATGGCCGTGTGGCGCCTGCTGCGCGCGCTGTGTCCACGACACGGACACGAGCACCAGCGCGCGTGAGGCCGCCGAGCTAGGAACCGAAGCCCTCGCGCGCGCGGTGCCGGATCTCGAAGCAGCGGTGGATCCGGGGATTGCGACGGAAGTCGAACGGGATCGTCGCCGCGGAGATGTCGCGCACGTCGAAGCGCTCTGCGAGCGAGGCATCCAGCACGAACTTCTGCGCGTTGTTCGAGAAGACCAGCAGGCCGCCGGAGTCGAGCAACCGCATCGCCCCTTGCACGAGCAGGGCGTGATCGCGCTGGATGTCGAGTGTCGTCGTCATGCGCGCGGAGTTGGAGAACGTCGGCGGATCGAGGAAGACGAGGTCGTAGCGCGCGCCGCCCGCCGCCGCCTCGTCGAGCCAGCGCAGGCAGTCCGCCTGCACCAGCAGGTGGCGGTCCGCGCCGAAGCCGTTCAGCTCGAGGTTGCGTCGCGCCCAGTCGAGGTACGTGCGCGAAAGATCCACGCTCACCGTGCGCGCCGCCCCGCCCGCGGCTGCGTGCACCGTGACGCTGCCGGTGTAGCAGAAGAGATTGAGCACGCGACGGCCGTCCGCGGCCGCACGGATGCGCGCGCGGGTCTCGCGGTGATCGAGGAAGAGGCCCGTGTCGAGGTATTCCTCGAAGTTCACGAGGAACTGCAGCCCCGCTTCGGCGACCACGTGCGGCGCCCCGGTACGCTGCGCGCGCTCGTACTGCTGCGTGCCCTTCTGCCGGCGACGCACGCGCAGGTGGATGTGGGGCAGCGGCACGCCGGTGACCTCGGGCAGCACCGACAACGCCTCCTGTCGACGACGTCGCGCGGCCTCAGGATCCACCGTCGCCGGCGGCGCGTATTCCTGCACGAAGAGCCACTCCTGCCCTTCGTCAGGCCCGGCGCCGGCGTAGCGGTCGATCGCGAGCGCGTACTCCGGCATGTCGGCGTCGTACAGGCGGTAGCACGTGACGCCCTGGCGCCGCGCGAGCTTGCCCAGGTGCGAGAGATTCTTCTGCAGCCGGTTCGCGAACATCCGCGCGCCTTCGGTGGCCGCGAGCGTGGCCGCGTCGTCGAGCACGACGCCGCTGGCCTGCCGGCGCGTCCGTCGCACGCCCGCCGCGAAGCGCAGCAGCCGGCACTCGATGGCCCCGTTGAACATCGTGTGCACGCGGTTCGCCTCGATGCCGATGCGCTGGCCGAGCGCAGGCTCGCCGGTGAGCACGGCCGCGTCCCACCCGGCGAAGCGCTCGCGCAGCGCCTCACCGATCGCCGCGTGCGCCGCGCCGGCGTCCTCGCCGTGGCCGATGCGTTCGCCGTACGGCGGATTCACGGCGAGCAGCCCTGCGGGCGCGGGCGCCTGCACCTGCGCGAGGTCCGCGACCTCGAAGTGGATGTCGCGTCCGACGCCCGCGCGCCGCGCGTTCGCGCGAGCTGTCGCGACCGCCGCCGCGCTGCGGTCGGAGGCGTGGATCGCGCACGGCAGGGCCTCGGCGGCACGCGCCAGCGCGTCATCCCGAAGGCGCTGCCACAGCGCGTCGTCGTGGCCGCGCCAGCCCTGGAACCCGAAGCGATCGCGCAGCAGCCCGGGCGCGATGCGCGCGGCGATCAACGCCGCCTCGATGACGAGCGTGCCCGAGCCGCACATGGGATCGAGGAAGGCCGCGCCCTCCGCCGCGAGACGCGGCCACTGCGCCCGCAGCAGCACGCCCGCGGCAAGCGTCTCGCGCAGCGGCGCCTCGCCGCCGGCGACGCGATAGCCGCGGCGGCTCAGCGACTCGCCCGCGAGATCGATGAGCACGCTCCCCTGTCCGCGCGCGGCGTGCACGTGCACGCGCACCGACGGCTGCTGCGTATCGACGTCGGGTCGCTCGCCGGTGGTGTCGCGCAGCTGGTCGCAGATCGCATCCTTCACGCGCAGCGCCGCGAAGTGGCTGTGCGCGATCGCCGGATGCTGGCCGGTGAACTCGCATGCGAGCGTCGCGCCGGGCGCGAGGTGCTCGCGCCAGTCGACGCCGCGCACGAGCGTGTAGAGACCCTCGGCATCGCTGAACGGACCCGCGTGCACTTCGAGCAGCACGCGGCTCGCGACGCGCGATTCGAGGCAGGCGCGGTAGCCGGTCTCGAGCGTGCCCGTGAAGGCGACCCCGCCGCCGCGCTCGCGCACCTCGGCCGCGCCGATGGCGCGCAGCTCCCCGGCCAGCAGGTCGGAGAGGCCCCGCGCGACGGTCGCGACGAAGCGCAGCGGGGCCGCGACGGTCTCGTTCACGTGAGGTCGATCCAGACCGTCTTCAGCTCGGTGAACTTGTCGAAGGCGTGCAGCGATTTGTCGCGTCCGATGCCCGACTGGCGGAAGCCGCCGAAGGGCACGGTGATGTCGTCCGCGTCGTAGCAGTTCACGTACACGACGCCGCTGCGGATCGCGCGCGCCAGGCGATGCGCGGTGGCGAGCTGCGTCGTCCACACGCCGGCGGCGAGCCCGTAGTTCGAATCGTTCGCGAGGCGCACGGCCTCCTCCTCCGTGCGGAAGGTCGCGACCGCGAGCACCGGGCCGAAGATCTCCTCGCGCGCGATGCGCATGTCGGCCCGCACGCCGTCGAACACCGTGGGCTCGACGTAGAAGCCGCCGCTCTCCTCGCGCCGGCGCGAGCCGCCGAGCACGAGCCGCGCGCCCTCGCCGCGCCCGGCCTCGATGTAGCCCAGCACGCGCGTCAGCTGCGCCTCGTCGACGATGGCCCCGAGGCGCGTGCGCGGATCGAGCGGATCCCCCGGCGCGAGCTCGCGCGCGACCGCCGCGATGCGTTCGAGCAGCGCGTCCTTCACGCTCTCGTGCACGATGAGGCGCGAGCCGGCCGAGCACATCTCGCCCTGGTTGAAGAAGATCGCGAAGGCGGAGGCGCGCGCGACGCGATCGAGGTCGGGGCAGTCCGCCATCACGACGTTCGGCGACTTGCCGCCGCATTCCAGCGAGACGCGCTTGAGGTTCGACTGCGC
>Ga0182739_1004915_pt1 | contig 10806 bp, 9 predicted proteins | sample eDN5th30CBELigBY_FD_128873 | JGI IMG/M metagenome (GOLD analysis project Ga0182739, IMG submission 128873) | Enriched backyard soil microbial communities from Emeryville, California, USA - eDNA 5th pass 30_C BE-Lig BY (version 2) (version 2) | ecosystem: Environmental > Terrestrial > Soil >...
ACCGGCGCCATGGCGGGCAACGACGTGGCGGTGGACGCCTTCCTGAAGGCCCATGGCGTCATGCGGGTCCAGCATCTGGAGACCCTGTTCGAGATCGCGCCGCTGGCTGCCCGTTATGCGCGCCCCGCGGGTGGCAGCCGGGCGCGGGAGGGGAATGCGCCGCGCGTGGCGGTCATTACGACCACGGGCGGGGGCGCCGCGACCGTGGTCGACAACCTGGGCCTGCGCGGCCTGGCGGCGGTTGCACCGCCGGCCGCGTTCGTGCGGGAGATCGCGCAGCGCGGCCTGAAGATACGCGAAACGCCGGTCATCGACCTCACCTTGGCGGCGTCCAGCGAGCAATACCGGATGCTGCTCGAAGCGCTGCTGCGCGCCGATTGGTGCGATGCGGTCCTGAGCGTCGTCGGGTCGTCCGCGCAGTTTCATCCTGCCCTGGCCGTCCAGCCCTTGCTCCAGGCCGACAAGCCCGCCGCCAAGCCGCTGGCGGTGTTCCTGGCGCCCGAAGCGCCGGCGTCGCTGGCGTTGCTGCAGGCAGGCGGCATCGCGGCGTTTCGCACGCCCGAAGCCTGCGCTGATGCGCTGGCCGTGTTCTTCGCGCCGGAAGGCCGGCCGCCCGGGCAGGGTGCGCCGCAGCCGTGGCCGGACGGCCTGCCGCGCAGCGGCATGCTCAGCGAGTTCGAAGCCGCGCAGGTGTTCGCGGACCTGGGGGTGCCGGTGACGCAAGGCGAGCTGCTCGCGCGGGACCGGCTGGATCACCGCGTCCCGTACCCGCTCGTGGCCAAGATCTGCTCGCGCGACCTGGCGCACAAGACCGAGCTGGGCGCGGTGCGCATCGGCATCCGCGACGCCCAGGCGCTGGAAGCGGCCGCGCGCGAACTGCGCGAGGCGGTGCGGCTGCGCGCGCCGGACGCCCGGGTCGACGGCATCCTGGTGCAGCCCATGGAAGACCGCCTGATCGAACTGATCCTGGGCTACCGCCACGACCCGCTGGTGGGCCCGACCGTGCTGTTGGGCGCGGGCGGCATCGCCGCCGAGCTGGCGCCGGATTTCGCGGTGCGTCTGGCGCCCGTGGATGTCGACGAGGCCTGGCGCATGATTCGCGAGGTCCGCCAGACCCGTCTGGTCCGCGGCTTTCGCGGCCTGCCCGAAGGCGATTGCGAGGCGCTGGCGCGCGCCATTGCCGCCTTCTCGCGCCTGGCGCTGTGCGACGGTGCGCGCGTCGAAGAGGCCGAGATCAACCCCTTGTTCGTCCGCGCCGATGGCGTGGTCGCCGTCGATGCCCTGGTCCGCCTGGCCTGACCGGCATCCACTTTCCCACTCTTCTATCAGGAACCCTAAGATGGACTTCACCCTCACTCCCGAACAGCGCGACTTCCAGACGGCCGTGCGCCGCTTCGCCGACCGCGAATTGCGCGCCGGCGCCGTGGAGCGCGCGCATTCCGACGACTACCCCTGGGACATCGCGCGCCTGATGGCGGGCCAGGGGCTGCTGGGCATCACGGTGGCGCAGGAGGACGGCGGGATCGGCGGGTCGCTGATGGACGCCGTCATTGCGATCGAGACCGTCGCCGCCGTCTGCCCGCGCAGCGCGGACGTGGTGCAGGCAGGCAACTTCGGCGCCATCCGCGTCCTGGCCGAGTACGGCAGCCCCTTGCAGAAACAGAAGTACCTGACGGGCCTGCTGGCCGGCGAAGGACTCATCTCGGTGGGGATGACCGAACCGGACGCGGGCTCGGCCGTCACGGAGCTCAAGACCAGCGCCACGCGCGCGGACGGCGGCTGGCGCATCAACGGCACGAAGATCTTCACGACGCACGGCCCGCACGCCAGCGTCATCCTGGCCTACGTGCGCTTCGCGCCCGGCACGGCCGGCATCGGGTCGGTGCTGATCGGGACCCGCGACAAAGGCGTCAAGCTCGGCAAGCGGTCCGCCTTCATGTCGGGCGAAGAATGGGTCGAGATCTTCTTTGACAACGTCTTCGTGCCGGACGACATGGTCGTGCTGGGCGAGGGCGGCTTCAAGAAGCAGATCGCGGGATTCAACGTCGAGCGCATCGGCAACACCGCGCGCTCGCTGGCCCTGGGACGTTATGCGTATGAAGAGGCGCGCAACTGGGCCATGCAGCGCAAGCAGTTCGGCCGCCTGCTGTGTGAGTTCCAGGGCCTGCAATGGAAGTTCGCCGACATGCGCATCAAGCTCGATGCCGCCCAACTGCTGCTGTACCGGGCCGCGACCGGCGCGGACACGGGGTTTCCGTCCGCGACGGAGACCGCCATCGCCAAGGCCTATTGCAACCAGGTGGGCTTCGACGTGGCCAACGATGCCTTGCAGGTCCTGGGCGGACTGGGCTACAGCCGCGAGTCCCTGGTCGAATACTGCGTGCGCCGCTGCCGCGGCTGGATGATCGCGGGCGGGTCCATCGAGATCCTGAAGAACCGCATCGCCGAAGGGATCTTCGAGCGCAGCTTCCCGCAGCGCCCGCCGCGCTGACAGCGGGATGTCGCGGCGCGCTGGCGGCGTGCCGCCGCCGCGCTACCGGCCCGCCGCCGGCGCATAGGCGCCCATCAGCTCCACGATCCAGTCGATGAACGCGCGCAGCTTGGCGCTGACGTGGCGGTTGGGCGGGAACGCCACATACAAGGGCATCGGGTCCATCCGCCAGTCCTCGAAGACCGTGACCAGCTCGCCCCGTGCAAGGTGGGGCTCGGACATGTAGTCCGGCAGCCACAGCACGCCCATCCCCGCCAGGCCGGCGGCCAGGTAGGCGTTGCCGTCGTCCACCGCCAGCACGTAGCGGCCCTGCACGTTGATGATGTCGTTGGCGCGCCGCATCGCATAGGGCAGGGCGCGGCCCGTGCGCGCCCACAGAAAGCCGACGATCCGGTGGTGCGAATCTTCCAGCTCGCGCGGGTGCGCGGGCTTGCCCGCCTGCTTCAGGTACGAGGGCGCGGCATAGACGCCCAACCGCAGGTCGCCGACGCGGCGTGCCATCAGCGATTGATCGGTCAGCTCGCCGCCCCGCACGACGCAATCGACGTTCTCGCCGATCAGGTCGACGATGCGGTCGCTCACGCCCATGTCGAGCTGGATGTCGGGGTAGCGGGCGTGAAAGGCCGGCAGGGCGGGCACCAGCACCATGCGCGCAAGGGGGCTGGGCACGTCCACGCGCAGCCGGCCCCGCGGGGCTTCCGATGCGCTGGACAGGCTGGTCTCGGCGTCGTCCATGTCCGCCAGGAGCTTGATCACGCGCTCGTAGTACGCGGCGCCGTCCGCGGTGACGTTGACCTTGCGCGTGGTGCGGTTCAGCAGCCGCACGCGCAGCCGCGCCTCCAACTGCTGGACGAGCTGCGTCACGCTGGTCTTGCTCATGTGCAGGGTCTCGGCCGCCTTGGTGAAGCTGCCGGTCTCCACCACGCGCGCAAAGGCGTTCATTGCGTCAAAACGGTCCATGGCTGCTCCGGGGGATTGGTGGAATTGGGGAAATTGGGGGGGATTGTTTGGATTCTACAAATAGTGTGGGAGGGGCTCGCCCGTTTATCCGCAAGTCGCGCGCCGGTAGAGTTTCTCCAGGTTCTTCCCATTCACGACGGGCCGCTTCGGCCCACCTCTGGAGCACGCTCATGAATACTCGCGACGTTGTCTTTCCCCCACATCGCCATGCGTTGTATGAACGTAACCGTTATTCGCCGGCGGTTCGTTCCAACGGCTTTCTCTTCGTGTCGGGCCAGGTCGGCAGCCGGGACGATGGCTCGCCCGAGCCCGATCTGCGTCAGCAGGTGCGCCTGGCCTTCCAGAACCTGAACGCCATCCTCCAGGAGGCGGGCGGCTCGTTCGACGACGTGGTCGACGTGACCGTGTTCATGGTCGATCCGCAATCGCAGTTCGAGGCCATGTGGGAGGTGGTGCCCGAGTTCTGGGGTGACGCGCCGTACCCCACGATTACAGCGGTGGGCGTCACCTGGCTTTATGGATTCCAGTTCGAAATCAAGGTCATCGCCAGACTGCCGGATGTCGCCGCAGGATGAGCGCAAACCGTCCGGCGCGGCCGGCATCGGCACTGTACCCCGGCCAGAACCGCCCGTAATATCCCTGCATCGACGATTGCCGCCCGCCGTTCATCGCGCCGGGCGGCGCTTCATGCAAAGGAGCGGGTCATGGGCATGCCATTCAAGCAAGTGGACGTATTCACCAGCGAACCCTACCGCGGCAATCCCGTGGCCGTGGTGCTGGACGCGCAAGGCCTGTCGGAAGAGCAGATGCGACGCATCGCCAACTGGACGAACCTGTCTGAGACCACATTCGTGCTGCCGGCGACGCAGCCCGGCGCCGATTACCGGGTCCGCATTTTCACGCCGCAGGCCGAACTGCCGTTCGCGGGGCATCCCACGCTGGGCACCGCGCACGCGCTGGTTGAAGCCGGCATCGTCTCGCCGCGTGAGGGCAGGCTCGTGCAGGAGTGCGAGGCCGGACCGATCGAACTGACCGTCACGGAGATCCCGGGCAGCAGTCCGCTCATCGCATTCACGCTGCCGGAGCCCGCGTTCACCACGCTGGATGCCGGCGAGATCGACGAAATGGAGTCGATATTGGGATCGGCGGTGGTGCACGATCCCGCGCCCAAGCGCGTCGGCGTGGGGCCGGTGTGGACGATTGCGCAATTGCCCAGCGCCCAGGCGGTGCTGACGCTGAGGCCGGATTTTGCGCGCATGGCCGACTTCGATCGCGGCAACGGGGCCGCGGGCATCGTGGTGTACGGCGCGTACGGCGAGGGGGCGGAAGCGGCCGTCGAGGTGCGGGCGTTCGCGCCCAGCCTGGGCGCAAACGAAGATCCCGTGTGCGGCAGCGGCAACGGCGCGGTGGCCGCCTTCATCCGCGATGCGGGGCAGGTGCCGCAGTTCGGAACCGAATATCTCAGCTCGCAGGGCGCGGCCGTGGGTCGGTCGGGACGGCTGAGCATCGCGTTCGACGCGGACGGGGCGATACGCGTGGGCGGGCAGTCCGTCACCTGTATCGACGGCCGTATCGCTGCCTGAAGGGGGCCGCGCTGGCGCGCGGGGTTCGCGCGGCGCGGGTCGTGGACTATGCTTGAACGTCGCGCATCGCAGCAAGGGTTGAGCGCATCACTTTCCTGTCCAGGAGGAGCAAGATGGCCAGCAAAAACACGATATGCCTGTGGTATGACGGCGCCGCGCTGGACGCGGCAAGCTTTTACGCCAAGACGTTTCCGGACAGCGCCGTGGGCGCGGTCCATCGCGCGCCCGGCGACTATCCCTCGGGCCGGCAGGGCGACGTCCTGATGGTGGAATTCACCGTCATGGGCATTCCCTGCGTCGGCCTGAACGGCGGCGACGCCTTCACGCACAACGAATCCTTTTCCTTCCAGGTCGCCACCGACGACCAGGCCGAAACCGACCGCCTGTGGAATGCCATCGTCTCGAATGGCGGCCAGGAGAGCGACTGCGGCTGGTGCAAGGACAAATGGGGCGTTTCGTGGCAGATCACGCCCCGCGTGCTGCTGGCGGCGGTCACCGACCTGGACCAGGCGGCGGCCAAGCGCGCGTTCGAGGCGATGATGACCATGAAGAAAATCGACATCGCCACCATCGAGGCGGCCCGCCAGGGGCGATCCGTCTAGCGGGGCCCGGCGGACGCGGCGACTTGCCCTGATCTGAGGTTGTCCGTGTTGAGGGGTGGATCAGGCCCCACGATCGTCCGGAGAAAGATAATCCGGGGCCAGATGGCGCGGGCCGATGCGCGGCCCGGCAGGGCTATCCCGTGCGCGCGGAAACCGGGGAACGAGCCAGTTTTCACCGTAAAATCCGGGCGCTGCCGCGATATTTCGGCGCATTCTCCTCATTTCAGAGATGTACGTCGATCTCCTCACTCTTTACCTGCTGGCCGTCGGCACCCTGCTCGTCAGCGCCGGCCTGATGTTCTGGGAACAGCGGACCAATCCCACGCGCAGCAAGGAATTACGCATCCTGGCATCCGGGTTCGCCACGCTGGCGGCGGGCTGCGCGGCGGCGCTGTACCGCCACGATCTTCCTGGCGTCACCGGATCGGCCTTGAGCAATCTGGTCATCCTGGGCGGCTACCTGCTGGTGCTCAACGGCGTCGCCGCCCTGAGCGGACGGCATTATCTGCGCACCTCCGTCGGCATCCTGGCCGGCATGGGCCTGGTCTGGGCCATCGGCGGCGTGCGCTGGCTGGACGTCATGTGGACGTACGTCAGCTCGGTGCCCATTGCGCTCATCAGCGGCCTGACGGCCTGGGAGGTGTGGCGATGCCAGGCGCTTAAGCCGCGGCATTCCCGGTACATCGTCGTCGCGGCCGCCGGGGTGCACACCGCCCTCTACGCCGCCAGGGCGTTCATCCTGCCGTGGTTCGCAACCCAGCCCGGCCAGCAGATCCAGGCGCTGGTCGGCAAGCTGACCATCTACGAAGGCGTGCTGTATTCGGTGGTGTTGCCCATGACGCTGCTCAAGCTGATCCGCGACGAAACGCACCGCCAGTTGCTGCTGGAATCCCAGACCGACTACCTGACCCGGCTGGGCAACCGGCGCTGGTTCTTCGAGCAGGGCGCGCGCATTCTTGACGGCAAGAAAGGGCGCGGCGCGGTCGCGGTGCTGGCGTTCGACCTGGACCACTTCAAGTCCGTCAATGACCGCTACGGGCACCAGGCGGGCGACAAAGTGCTCAAGTCCTTCGCGGATATTGCGCGGGACGTGCTGGGGCACGACACGATTCTTGCGCGCATCGGCGGCGAGGAGTTCGCCGCGCTGCTGTGGGGCGACGACGCCGAGGGCGCCCACACGCTGGGCAAGGCCATGGCCGAGCGCTTCGCCGTTACCGTCTCGAACCGCATGGACGGCATCGGCATCGCGGCGACGGTTAGCATCGGACTGGCGCGCTTCAATGGCGATGCGCCCGACATCGTGGAGGCGCTGGCGCAGGCGGACCGGGCGCTTTACCGCGCCAAATCCCTGGGCGGCAACCGCCTGGAGCTGGCGCCGCGTTCGGCGGCCACGGCCTGAGCGGCGGGCAGGACCGCCAGACTGCCCCGCGCCCCGGGCGTCGCGCTATCGCGCGACGTACGCCTTGCGCGCCGCGTCGTACGTATAGGCCACGGCGTCGGCAGCGCCCAGCTTGCGGGTCTTGCCCGGCCCGGAGATCGTCGTCCCGGTGAACTGCACGGTCACCTGCGGCAGGTCGGCAACGCCATGGGCGCTGAAGACCAGCTCGCCTTCGCTGCGCGTACAGGGCATGACATCGCCATCCGCGCAGGCAGGGCCGTTGTCTTCGCCTGCAATCACGTTGCCCGCGTAGGCCCACACCTTGTCCTGGCTCTCGTCCTGCCGCTTTTCGGGCGGCGTGAAGACGAGGAGCGTGTACGCGCTGATGGTGATGCCGTTTTCGAACGATTCCGTCGGCACCGCCAGCACCAGTTTGCCGGAGGCGGTGCGGAATTCACGCGGCTTGCGCCGGGGGTCGACCTCGGGGGCGCGTTCGTAGGCGCCGAATTCGCCGATGGTGGGTTCCATGCCGCGAAACTTCCAGGGCTGCTCGGACGCCGGATTGTCCAGGATGAACGTGGCTTCAGACAGGTTGACCGGGGTGGTGGGCGCGATGTCGTCCTCGCCCGGCTTGCCGTAGCGTTCGGCGGTTTCCCAGACGAAGCCGGTGTAGTACTGGACGCCTTCCACGTCGAACGCGTGGCCGTACCAGTAGGTGGCGAAGCTGCCATTGGCAACCTCGGCGGCGTCGGCGCCTTTGCTGTCGACCTGGTGGATGGCGTACAGGACGGACGCGGCGTCGGGCGGCGCGACCTCGGCGGCCGCTGTGAACGCCGCCATCAGCGTGGCCGCACACAACGCGGCAGCCGCGGCGCGGGGCCGCAAAACCATTCCATGAGACTTGCGCGACACCGCCATGGTCCTCTCTCTGTGGGTTCGATCCGGGGCGCCAATCGGGGCGCCAGGCTAGGGCGCCAAATCGTTGGCGGCCTAGAACATAGAGGGAGGGTTCCGCGGGTGTCAAGGCAAGGCTTGCCGTGCGCGGGCGCCGGAAAGTGGCGCGGCGCACGGCGGGGCGATGCGTTTAGGGCGCTTGCGACCCGCCGCCGCAGGGCGCTGCAGCGCCCGGACGTCGCAAGCCGCGCGACGCGGGCGGCTAACGTATCGTTACCTTGGCAATACTCGGGGTTACCGCCCCGCGACGCCAGGGGTCGCGCAAGACCCGCGCGCTAGCCCTGCACGAGATCCCGCGCACGCGCGTCATGCCGGCCCAGCCGGGCCAGCAGATGGTCCACTTCGCCCCTGGCCTGCGGCGTCAGCGCGCTGCCGGGGCGGCGCTGCGCGGCGCTGGCCAGGATGCCGCGGCGCATCATGACGTACTTGCGCACGGCCAGGCCCACGCCCGGCTGCTGCTCGTAGCGCAGCAACGGCAGGTGCGCGTCGAAAAGGTCGTGCGCGGCCTCGGTGTCGCCCGCGCCCACCATCCTGACGAAATCGCACAGCATGTCCGGGAAGCAATAACCGGTATTGGCGCCATCGGCCCCGCGCGCCATCTCATAGTCGAGGAACAGGCCATTGTTGCCGCACAGGATCGAGATGTGGCGCATCGAGCCGTCCGCCTCGAAGCGGCGCAGCGCCGAGATCTTCTCCAGGCCCGGCCAGTCTTCGTGCTTGAGCATCACGCACGAGGGCAGGTCGGTCACGATGCGGCGGATGACGGACGGCGCCATCTGCACGGAGAACGTCAGCGGATAATCCTGCAGCACGAACGGCACGTCGTCGCCGATGGCCTCCACGGCCTGGTGGTAGTAGGCGACGATCTGGTCGTCGGTGCGCAGGGTGTTGGGCGGGGCGATCATCACGCCGGCGGCGCCCCGGTCCATTACTTCGCGGGTCAGCGAGCGCATGGACGCGAAGCCCGGCGCGGACACGCCCACCACGATGGGCAAACCGCCCGACCGGGCGATCACGCGGGAGGCGATCTCCAGCGATTCCGAGAAATCCAGTTTCGGGGCCTCGCCCAGTTGCCCGAGCACGGTCAGGCCGGTGGAACCGCAGGCCAGGTAGAACGCCATCATGCGGTCTATCGAGTCATAGTCCACGGCGCCGTCCTCGAAGAAGGGCGTGGGCGCGATGGGGAATACGCCCTTGGCGTCTGCAGTCAGTTTCATCGTCTATGTCCTTGAAAAAATTAAGAAGACGCCGCGCGGGGCGCGTTCAAATGCTGGCGATCAGGCCGCCGTCCACGCGGATCGTCGACCCTGTGATGTAGCTGGCGCGAGCGCTGGCCAGGAAGGCGACGGCGTCGCCGTATTCGGCGGGGTCGCCGTAGCGGCCCACGGGAATGGAAGCGGTGCTTTCGCGGCTGACGTCCTCGACGCTGCGCCCCTCGCGCTTGGCGCGGGCCTCGTCCAGGAAGGTGATGCGGGCGGTCGCGATGCGGCCCGGCAGCACGATGTTGGACGTGATCCCGTCCTGGCCGACTTCGCGCGCCAGCGTCTTGGACCATCCGACCAGCGACATGCGCAGCGCGTTCGAGATGCCCAGGTTCGGGATCGGCGCGATCACGCCCGACGAGGTGCTGGTGATGACGCGTCCCCAGCCGCGCTCGCGCATGCCGGGCAGGACGCGGTCGGTCAGTTGAACGACGGACAGGACCATGCCTTCGAAATGCTCGCGCCACAGATCGGCCTGCTGGCCGGATGCGGGCGTGGGCGGCGGACCGCCGGTGTTGTTGACCAGGATGTCGACGGGACCGACGTTGGCCTCGATCCAGCCGACCTGCGCGTCGATGGCGTCCAGCGCCCGCAGGTCCCATTGGCGCGCGTGGGCGGTCTGGCCGGTGGCCTTGATCCTGTCGGCCGTGGCCGTGGCCGCTTCGAGGCTTAGATCGGCCACCACCACCTTCACGCCTTCCCGCGCCAGCGATTGCGCGATGGCCCCGCCCAATCCGCCGCCGCCGCCCAGCACCAGCGCCGTCTTGTTCGCGATACCCAGATCCATGCTTGCCTCCAAAAAGAAAAATGCCTGGCTGGCCGGCGCGCCCGTCAGGGGCGCGCCGTGGCCCTGACGGGTATTGTCGGTGTTGCGCCGGCTTGGGGGAAACGGAAAATGCGCGGCTCATGCATTCATTTTGTGAATGATCAATGCCGCGGGCGGCCCGCGTCATGGCGCGTTGCTGTTCAATGTGCGGGCGGTCCACGGTATATTGGGCCGCCCCATCCATGTTCCAAAAGAATGAACCCGCGCCGCCTCACTCCGTCGATGTCCCTGTTGCTGGCGTTCGAAGCCAGCGCGCGCCACCTCAGCTTCACGCGGGCGGCGACCGAGCTGGCGCTGACGCAAAGCGCGGTCAGCCGGCAGGTGCAGGCGCTGGAGCAATTGCTGGAGGTCCCGCTATTTCGGCGCGTGAAGCGCCGCATCGAGCTGACCGAAGCGGGCCGGGGCTACCAAAAGGAACTGGCGGCGGCGCTGCAGCGCATCCGCAGCGCGTCGTTGCAGGCGATTTCCCACCGCAGCGGGCGCGGCGCCTTTCACCTGGCCGCGCTGCCGACATTCACCGCGAAATGGCTGATGCCGCGGCTGAACCGCTTCTATGAACGGCATCCCGGCGTCCTGGTCCACCTGCATTCGCGGGTGACGCGCTTTGACCTGGACCTGGCCGGCATCGACGCCGTGATCGCCGTGGGCGACGGCGATTGGCCGGGGCTGGTGCCGCACCGGCTGCTGGACGAGCAGGTCATCCCGGTGATGAGCCCCGAGATGGCGGCTAGCGATCCCGCCCGCAAGCCC
>Ga0182739_1004917_pt1 | contig 10804 bp, 8 predicted proteins | sample eDN5th30CBELigBY_FD_128873 | JGI IMG/M metagenome (GOLD analysis project Ga0182739, IMG submission 128873) | Enriched backyard soil microbial communities from Emeryville, California, USA - eDNA 5th pass 30_C BE-Lig BY (version 2) (version 2) | ecosystem: Environmental > Terrestrial > Soil >...
GGCATGTACATCGGCTCCACGGACTCGCGCGGGCTCATGCACTGCCTGTGGGAGATCATCGACAACTCGGTCGACGAGGCGCTCGCAGGCTTCGGCTCGGCGATCGAGGTCGTGCTCCACCCGGACGACAGCGTCGAGGTGCGCGACCGCGCCCGCGGCATCCCCGTCGACGTCGAGCCGCGCACGGGGCTCACGGGCGTCGAGGTCGTGTTCACGAAGCTCCATGCCGGCGGCAAGTTCGGCGGCGGCTCGTATGCGGCATCCGGCGGACTCCACGGTGTGGGGGCCTCCGTCGTCAACGCGCTGTCGGAGCGGCTCGACGTCGAGGTCGACCGCGGCGGCAAGACCTACGCGATGTCGTTCCACCGGGGGGAGCCGGGGATCTTCGCCGGTCCCGACCCGGACTCCGGGTTCACGCCGTTCGAGCGCTCGTCCGAGCTGCGTGTCGTCGGCAAGGCCGCGAAGGGCGTGACCGGAAGCCGCATCCGCTATTGGGCAGATCGCCAGATCTTCACGAAGGACGCCCAGTTCGTCCTGACGGAGCTGGAGCAGCGGGCGCGTCAGACCGCGTTCCTCGTGCCCGGGCTCGAGATCGTCATCGTCGACGAGCGGGGCGAGGAGCGCCACGAGACGAGCTACCGGTTCGACGGCGGCATCTCGGAGTTCGCCGACTTCCTCGCGCCCGACGCCGCCGTCACCGACACGTGGCGGCTCGACGGCGAGGGGACCTTCACCGAGACCGTGCCGGTGCTCCAGGCCTCGGGGGCGATGATCCCCACCGAGGTCGAGCGCACGTGCCACGTCGACATCGCGCTGCGATGGGGTACGGGATACGAGACGGTCGCCCGCTCGTTCGTGAACATCATCGCGACGCCGAAGGGCGGCACGCACCAGGCGGGATTCGAACAGGGCCTCATGAAGGTCGTCCGCGATCAGGTGGCGCAGAACGCGCGCCGTCTCAAAGTCGGGTCCGGCGAGAAGCTCGAGAAGGACGACATCCTCGCGGGGCTCACGGTCGTCCTCACCGTCAGCTTCCCCGAGCCTCAGTTCGAGGGGCAGACGAAGGAGGTCCTGGGCACGCCGGCGATCCGCGCGATCGTCTCCAACGTCGTCACCCGTCAGCTCGGAGCACGATTCTCGTCGACGAAGCGGGACGACAAGGCGCAGACCGCCCTTCTGCTCGACAAGGTCGTGTCGGAGATGAAGGCCCGCATCTCGGCGCGCACCCACAAGGAGACCCAGCGTCGCAAGAACGCCCTGGAGTCCTCGTCCCTTCCCGCCAAGCTCGCCGACTGCCGCACGAACGACGTCGCCGAGTCGGAGCTGTTCATCGTCGAGGGCGACTCGGCCCTGGGCACGGCGCGCCGCGCGCGCAACAGCGAGTACCAGGCGCTGCTGCCCATCCGCGGGAAGATCCTCAACGTCCAGAAGGCGTCGGTCAGCGACATGCTGTCCAACGCGGAGTGCGCGGCGATCATCCAGACGATCGGAGCCGGCTCGGGACGCTCGTTCGACCTGGAGGCGGCCCGCTACGGCAAGATCATCCTCATGAGCGACGCCGACGTCGACGGCGCCCACATCCGCACGCTGCTGTTGACGCTCTTCTTCCGCTACATGCGTCCGCTCATCGAACAGGGGCGCGTCTACGCCGCCGTCCCGCCGCTGCATCGCGTGATCGTCATGAACCCGGGGTCGAAGCCGAACGAGACGATCTACACCTACAGCGAGCAGGAGCTGCACACGCTGCTGGCCAAGGTGCAGCGCTCCGGCCGGCGCTGGCAGGAGCCCGTGCAGCGGTACAAGGGGCTCGGCGAGATGGATGCCGACCAGCTCGCGACCACGACGATGGACCGTGCGGGGCGCACGCTGCGCCGGGTGCGGGTCGAGGACGCCGAGGCCGCGATGACGGTGTTCGAGCTGCTCATGGGGTCGGAGGTGGCGCCGCGGCGCGACTTCATCGTCTCGTCGGCCGATCGGCTCGATCGCGAGGCCATCGACGCCTGACCGTGGGTGGCGGCGTTTCGTCTCGTCGCTGCGCTCCTCGCTGACGACCGGGGCTCTCACGCACCGGTCGCTGAGCGAGCGCAGCGAGACGAAACGGGTTCAGGCGACGACGGTGCCGACGGCGCCGATGACCGCGTCGAGCGGCTGACCGGACGCATCCCGCTTCGCGCCGGCATCCGGAAGCGGGCGGACCGAGCCGTCTGAGCCCACGGCGCGGGGCTCGGTGCCGACCCAGGCGAGCGTGAGGGTGTCCTCGCCCTTCAGGAACCGGTGGGCGCGGACGCCGCCGGTCGCGCGTCCCTTCGCCGGGAACTCCGAGAAGGACGAGACCTTGCCGCTTCCGGCGTCGGTGCCGGCGAGGGACTGTGCCGACCCCGCGACGGTGACGACGACGGTCTCCTCGGCTGGTGCGAGCGCCGTGAAGGAGATGACGCTCTCGCCCGCGGAGACGCGGATGCCGGCCATCCCGCCCGCTGCGCGCCCCTGCGGTCGCACCGAGGCCGCGTCGAAGCGGAGCAGCTGCGCGTCGGAGGTGACGAAGACCAGTTCGGTGCCGTCGGGGGCGGGCGCGGCTCCGACGACGCTATCGCCGGGCTTGAGCGAGATGACCTCGACATCGTGCTTCGTGGACAGCTCGCTCGCCGCGACGCGCTTGACGACGCCCTGCGCCGTTCCCAGGGCGATCGGCGGGTCCTCCGTCAGCGGCACGATCGCCACGACGTGCTCTCCCTTGGCGAGGGCGAGGTACTGATCGGCGCGGGTGCCCGCAGCAAGCTGCACGGAGTTTCCGGGCACCGAGGGGAGGTCGACGGGGGAGAAGCGCACGAGGCGCCCTGCGCTCGTGACGGCGCCGACGTCGCCGCGGGTCGTCGTGTCGACCGCCGAGCGGATCGCGTCGTGCTTCGACCGCCGCGCGGGCGACACGATGCCGCCGTTCGGGGCGTCGAGGGAGGTCTCGGCCCTGGCCATCCGACCGGTCGCCGAGAGGAAGACGCGGCAGGGGGCGTCCGCGATCTGCAGGTCGGCGGGTGCGGCCGCCCGCGAGCGCGGGGCGACGGGACCGCCGTTGAGCAGCAGCGTCCGCCGAGGGGTGCCGTAGGCCTCCGAGGCCGCGTCGAGCTCCCTGGCGACCTGGGCGCGCAGGAGGGTGTCGCTGGCCAGGAGCTCTTCGAGCTGCGCGATCTCGTTCCGCAGCGCGTCGCGCTCGTTCTCCAGCTCGATGCGCGAGAACTTCGTGAGCCTCCGCAGACGCAGCTCGAGGATGTACTCGGCCTGCAGCTGCGACAGGTCGAACACGTCCATCAGGCGCGTGCGGGCCTGCTCGCCGTCGTCGGAGGTGCGGATGACCTGGATCACCTCGTCGATGTCCAGGATCGCGATCAGCAGGCCCTCGACGAGGTGCAGGCGTTCCTGCCGGCGCGCGAGCCGGAAGCGGCTGCGCCGCGTGACCACCTGGATGCGGTGATCGAGGTAGACGCGCAGCAGCTCCTTCAGGCCGAGCGTCTGGGGCTGTCCCCCGACGAGCGCCACGTTGTTGATGCCGAAGGAGTCCTCCAGCGGCGTCAGCCGGTAGAGCTGCTCCAGGACCGCCTGCGGGTCGAACCCGGTCTTGATGCCGATGACGAGCCGCAGCCCGTGGTTGCGGTCGGTGAGGTCGACGACATCGGCGATGCCGGTGAGCTTCTTGGAGCCGACGGCATCCTTGATCTTCTCGATCACCCGCTCCGGGCCGACCATGTACGGGAGCTCGGTGACCACGAGGCCTGTGCGGCGCGGTCCGAGCGACTCGACCGACACCTTCGCGCGGGTGCGGAAGGTCCCGCGTCCCGAGGCGTAGGCCTCCTTGACGCCGTCGAGCCCGACGATGACCCCGCCCCCCGGAAGGTCGGGACCGGGGACGAACTCCATGAGCTCGTCGAGGGTCGCCTCCGGGTGCTCCAGCAGATGGACGGCGGCGGAGACGACCTCGATGAGGTTGTGGGGCGCCATGTTCGTGGCCATGCCGACCGCGATGCCGGTCGTGCCGTTGACGAGCAGGTTCGGGAAGGCGGCGGGCAGGACGTCGGGCTGCTGGAACTGCCCGTCGTAGTTGGGAATGAAGTCGACGACGTCCTCGTCGAGGTTCTCGGTGAGGGCGAGGGCCGACGGGGCCAGGCGCGCCTCGGTGTAGCGGGACGCCGCGGGGCCGTCGTCGAGGGAGCCGAAATTGCCGTGGCCGTCCACGAGCGGCACGCGCAGCGCGAAGTCCTGCGCGAGCCGCACGAGGGCGTCGTAGATCGCGGAGTCGCCGTGGGGGTGCAGCTTTCCCATGACCTCGCCGACGACGCGTGCGCTCTTGACGTGTCCGCGATCGGGCCGCAGCCCCATGTCCGCCATCTGGAACAGGATCCGTCGCTGCACGGGCTTGAGACCGTCGCGGGCGTCGGGCAGAGCGCGCGAGTAGATGACCGAGTAGGCGTACTCCAGGAAGGACCCCTGCATCTCGGCGGAGACGTCGACGTCCTCGATGCGTTCTCCGGCGGGGACGGGGTCGGTGCGCGAAGCTGCCATGGGACTGAGCGGTCCTCCGAGGACGGGAGAAGGCGATTCGGGAGGGGCTGTCCGCCGTGTGCGAGACTGGCCCGGATGCCACTCAGCCTACCCGCGGACCCGCCGTCGGCCCGGAGCCTCACCGATGTCGTGCCACAGACGATCGCGGCGCTGGACGGCCGCTCCGACTGGCTGCCGCCGGCACGCTCGGCGATCGTCCTGGTCGTGGACGGACTCGGGAGGGCGAACCTCTCCGCGCGATCCGGGCACGCACGGTTCCTCGTCTCGCAGATGGCGAAGCGGGATGCCGTTCGCACCGTCTTCCCGTCCACGACGGCGACGGCGCTGACGGGGCTGCTCACCGGCACCGCGGCCGGAGAGCACGGCATCGTCGGCTACCGGATCCGCGTGCCCGGCACCGACCTCGCCCCCAACCAGCTCAAGGGGTGGGAGACGGACGGCCTGGACCCGCTGACGTGGCAGCGGGCCACGCCGCTGCTGGAGTCCGAGTCCGCGGCGGGCCGGCCGTGCGTCGTCGTCTCCAAGGGGATGTACGCCGGGACGGGATTCACCCGCGCCATCCAGCGGGGTGCGCGCTTCGTCGGCGCCGAGTCGCTGGAGGACCGCCTCACCGCGGCGGTGACGGCCGCCGCGGCGCACGAAGGGACCCTGGTCTACGCGTACGCTCCCGAGCTCGACACGATCGGGCACGGCGCCGGCTGGGAGAGCGACCGCTGGACGGCGGGCCTGGAGGAGGTGGATGCCGCCGTTGCCGCCTTCGCTCAGGCCCTTCCCCCGGGTGTCGGTGCCCTCGTGACCGCCGACCACGGCATGGTGGACGTCCCGGCGCACCGGCATGTGCTGCTCGCGGAGGGGGACCCGCTGCTCGACGGCGTCCGGGTCGTCGCGGGGGAGCCGCGCATGCTCCACCTCTACGCCGACGAGGGCGCGGAGGAGTCCGTTCTCGCGCGATGGCGGACGGCGGAGTCCGCGCGGTCCTGGGTCATGTCGCGCGACGAGGCCGTCGGCGGGGGGCTGTTCGGGCCGCGCGTCGATCCGGCCGTGCTTCCGCGCATCGGCGACGTGCTCGTCGCTGCGCGCGCCGACATCGCCTACTACGACGACCGGCTCGCCGACAAGAAGCCGCAGCGCATGATCGGCCAGCACGGATCGCTGACGGATCAGGAGCGCATCGTGCCGCTGATCCGGCTGGGGGCGTTCGCCCGCGCCCAGTGACTGCCGGAGGGAGACCGCCGGAGGGAGACCGCCGGTGAGGCCCGGGGGCCGCGGCGGTCAGCCGTCCTCGGTGCGCGCTCCGAACACGATCTCGTCCCATGACGGCATCGAGGTGCGACCCTTGCGCCGCGCGCCGTCTGCAGACGACGACTCGGCGTCGGGTGCCTGCACGGCGCCGTCGTCCTCCGCGGCACCGGCCTCGTCGTAGCCGGGCTCGAGCGCGTCGAACAGGGCGACGGGCGTGGACTGCGGACGGGACTCGGGTGCCGTGTCGCCGGGCATCGCCTCGCGCTGGCCGCGTCGGCGCCGCAGCGCCTCCAGCAGGTCGGCGGTCTCGGTGGAGGTCACCGTCTGGTCGGGAGCGCGCTTGATCGCCGCCTGCTGGACCGCAGGCGAAGCGGGCTCGCGCACGTCGGGGGCCTCGATGTCGGCGTCGGGAAGCCGGCGCGGGCCGAAGGCGCCGCTGTCGAACCGCGACGCGTCCTTCACGCCCGAGGAGTCGAGCGCGCGCAGTCGCGGGATCAGTCCCTCGGGGAGCGAGCCCTGCCGGGACAGCTGCGTCGCGTCGGCGTTCTGGGGTGCGAGCGTCGCGCGCCGCGGATCGAACGTCCAGCGGGCATCGTGGTCGATCTCGGCGGCCGTGAACTCGAGCTTCACGATCCAGCCCGTCTGCTCGCGCCAGCTCGTCCACCGTTCGCCGACGGCGCCCGCCTCGGCGAGCTTCGCTCGCACGGCCGTGCCGAACGTGGGCTGCGCGTCGGGGTCGAGCTCGCCGCTGATCAGCACGGGCACGGCGAGGGCCTGACCGACGATGTGCTCGCGCTCGGCGAGCACGGGGCCCTCGAAGCGCGCGACGTCCTCGACGCGGATGCCGAGCAGGCTCGCGACCTCGTCCGATGACAGGCCGGCCCGGATGTGGGCCTGGATGTCGCGGGGATTGGCGCGCGGGGTCCGCACGTCGACCTCGGAGGAGTCGCGGGCGGTGCGGCGCAGCTGGGCGCGCAGCGTCTCGTCGACGGGCAGCGAGAAGCGATCGCCGGACTCGGTGGCGAGCACGAGCGAACCGTCTTCGATGCCGATGACTTTGAGCTGTTCCATGCGAAACACCCCTCCCGTTCTGCGTGTGGCCCCATGGTGTCACAGGGCTCGCCGGGGAACGGGAATATCCCGCGCGCGCCGCGAGTTTGAGGCGACGCACCCCACGCGACACGCGGCATGCCCCTCGGCATTTGCGAAAAGCGTTGGGGTCGTGCAAACTATGGCCGCCCGAATCGGGCCGCGACCCCCTTGCAATCTTGGAAGTAGAGACGTTCGAGCATGGCTACGGATTACGACGCCCCCCGCAAGACCGACGACGACAGCGAGTCGATCGAGGCACTCAAGGAGCGCGTACCCGACAAGCTGTCGGGATCGGTCGACGCGGAGGACGCGGACAACCCCACGGGCTTCGAGCTGCCCGGCGCGGATCTGTCCGACATCGAGCTCGATGTCGTCGTGCTGCCGCCTCAGGAGGACGAGTTCACGTGCATCGAGTGCTTCCTCGTGAAGCACCGCACGCAGATCGATCACGAGACCTCGTCCGGCGCGATCTGCATCGAGTGCGCCGCCTGACCGCCTCTGCGCTCCGCTGACCGCGCAGTCTCAGTTCCGCTGGGCGGTGCGGATCGCGGCGCACACCCGGTCGGGGGTGCGCGTCGAGAAGACCCACTCGGTGACGGGGTCATCGGGGTCGTCCACCGGGACGCGCACGAGGCCGTCGATGCCGGGACGCAGCAGATGCCAGGCCGTGCGCGCCAGTCCCGGTCCGCGCTGCATCCGGGCCTCCTCGCCCGTGACGCCCGCCGGATCGCCCAGCAGCTCGACCGGGATGTGGGCGCGCCCGACGCGCAGCTCACCGCCCGTGACCGAGACCGAGGGCGACGACAGCACGAGTCCCGACGTGACGGCCACGGCCACGACGATCCCGGCGACCAGTGCGAGCGTCGCATCGATCGGTGTGAAGACGAGCGCCGCCATCGGCGCGACGACCGCGGCGCCGACGAGGACCCACAGCGACGGGCTCAGTCGTTCGCGGTAGTGGACGACGGAGCCTCTCAGGCCGGTGATCGTGTTGTGCATTACCCTCATGGAGTGATCCAAAGCGTGGACATTCCCATCATCGCATCGCAGCCGCCCTCTTACGCCCACCCCGGCGACGCCGGTGCCGATCTGGTCTCCGCGGAGACTCTGCGCCTGGAGCCCGGGCAGCGCGCGCTGGTCGGCACGGGCGTGCGCATCGCCCTGCCGGAGGGGTATGCCGCCTTCGTCGTCCCGCGCAGCGGCCTGGCGGCCAAGCATGGCATCACGATCGTCAATGCGCCAGGCACGGTCGACGCCGGCTATCGCGGCGAGATCAAGGTGGCGCTGCTGAACACCGACGCCGAGAGCGCGTACGACATCGCGCGCGGCGACCGCATCGCGCAGCTGATCATCATGCCCGTGCAGCAGGCGCGGTTCATCCCGGTCGACGAGCTCCCCGACAGCAGTCGCGGCGACGGGGGCTTCGGCTCTACCGGCTATCAGACAGGAACACTCGCATGACCGATGACGCCCTCAGCAAGGCGGCTCCCACCGACCGCGCGATCGCAGGGCCTTTCGACGAGTCGGAGGCGAACCCCGTGCGCCCCTATATCGACCTCGGCGGCATCAAGATCCTGCCCCGTGAGGGGCTCAACCTTCGGCTGGAGGTCGAGGAGCAGACGAAGCGGATCGTCGCCGTCGGGCTCGACTACGCCGAGTCGACGCTGCAGGTGCAGCCGTTCGCCGCGCCGCGATCGAGCGGTCTGTGGGACGAGACGCGCGAGCAGATCCGTCAGCAGATCCGCCAGCAGGGCGGCCGCGTCGAGGAGCGCGAAGGTCCGCTCGGACACGAGCTGCTCGCGGAGGTCCCCGTCGCGGCGGGCGCCGACGGTGTCGGCGGCGGCAAGCGCATCGCGCGCTTCGTCGGCGTGGACGGCCCGCGCTGGTTCCTGCGCGGCGTGATCGGGGGAGCGGCCGCGGGAGACGTCGAGGCCGCCGCGAAGGTCGAGGATCTCTTCCGCTCGATCGTCGTCGTCCGAGGCGGCACGCCCATGCCTCCGCGCGACCTCATCCCGCTGAAGATGCCTGCCGCTCCGGGCAGCGCATGAGCGACGCCGGTCAGCCGGATGCGGCGCGCCCCGCGCCGGATGCTCCCGGAACCGAGCCGACGACATCCGAGCCGACGGCATCCGAGATCCTGAGCCAGGCGCTCGGCGGCGCGGCGCGCAAGGCGGGGCTCGACCCCGCCCAGGAGGCCTCGACGGGGCACGTGGTGTGGCGCGCGATGGGAGGATGGCGGGGCATTCTCGAGTCCGTCCTCCCCGGCCTGGCCTTCGTCGTGCTCTTCACGGTGACCCGGGACCTCGTGCTCTCGCTCGTCGTCTCGGTCGGGATCGCGGCGTTGTTCACGATCGTCCGGCTGGTGCAGCGCTCGACACTCAGCGCCGCACTCGGCGGGCTCATCGCGGCGGCGGCCGCTGCGGCGCTGGCGCTGTGGACCGGTCGCGGCGAGGACAACTTCGTCCCGGGGCTCATCACGAACGCGGTCTACGGCACGGCGTTCCTCGTGTCGGCGCTCGTGGGGTGGTCGCTCATCGGCCTGGCCGCCGGGTTCCTCATGAACGAGGCGACCGCGTGGCGTGCGGACCGGCGCAAGCGGCGCGTGTACTTCTGGCTCGCGATCGCGTGGGCCGCGCTGTTCTTCCTGCGACTGGCCGTGCAGCTGCCGCTGTACTTCGCCGGCGACGTCACGACCCTCGGCACGCTCAAGCTCGTGATGGGTCTGCCGCTGTTCGCTCCGCTCGTCGCGGTGACGTGGCTCGCCGTGCGCGCGCTGTATCCGCGCGACGCTGCCACCGACGCGAGCCGCGACGCGGGTCACGACGCGACGTGATAGATTTATCTTGACATCGAGATAAATCCTCCTCGGTTCACGCTTAGGTGAACCTCACTAGCCCGCACGCGACGGCAGCGGGAAGATGGGGAGGCAGGCCGCGTGCCTGTACCCGCCGACGAAGGCGCCCGCGGTCCGAGATTTAAGGAGACCAGACGTGTCCACAGTTGACAGCTTCGGAGCCAAGAGCACCCTGACGGTCGGTGACACCGACTACGAGATCTTCCGCATCAACACGGTGGCCGGCTTCCAGAAGCTCCCGTTCAGCCTCAAGGTGCTGCTCGAGAACCTCCTGCGCACCGAAGACGGCGCGAACGTGACCAAGGCGCAGATCGAGGCGCTCGGCTCGTGGGACCCCGATGCCGAGCCCGACACCGAGATCCAGTTCACGCCCGCTCGCGTCGTCATGCAGGACTTCACCGGCGTGCCCTGCATCGTCGACCTCGCGACGATGCGCGAGGCCGTGACGGCCCTCGGCGGCGACCCGAGCCGCATCAACCCGCTGTCGCCGGCCGAGATGGTCATCGACCACTCGGTCATCGCCGACCTGTTCGGCACGCCGAACGCCCTCGAGCGCAACGTCGAGATCGAGTACGAGCGCAACGGCGAGCGGTACCAGTTCCTCCGCTGGGGCCAGACGGCCTTCGACGACTTCAAGGTCGTCCCGCCGGGCACCGGCATCGTGCACCAGGTCAACATCGAGCACCTTGCGAAGGTCATCTACGACCGTGACGTGAACGGCGTGCTCCGGGCGTACCCCGACACGTGCGTCGGCACCGACTCGCACACGACGATGGTCAACGGCCTGGGCGTCCTCGGCTGGGGCGTCGGCGGCATCGAGGCTGAGGCGGCCATGCTCGGCCAGCCCGTCTCGATGCTCATCCCGCGCGTCGTCGGATTCAAGCTCACGGGCTCGATCCCCGCCGGCGTGACCGCGACCGACGTCGTCCTGACGATCACCGACATGCTCCGCAAGCACGGCGTCGTCGGCAAGTTCGTGGAGTTCTACGGCGCGGGCGTGGCCTCGGTGCCGCTGGCCAACCGCGCCACGATCGGCAACATGAGCCCCGAGTTCGGCTCGAC
>Ga0182739_1004918_pt1 | contig 10803 bp, 8 predicted proteins | sample eDN5th30CBELigBY_FD_128873 | JGI IMG/M metagenome (GOLD analysis project Ga0182739, IMG submission 128873) | Enriched backyard soil microbial communities from Emeryville, California, USA - eDNA 5th pass 30_C BE-Lig BY (version 2) (version 2) | ecosystem: Environmental > Terrestrial > Soil >...
ACCCTCTTTGGGAAGAAATCGAGGTCCAGGATCCGGACGTCCGCAAGGTGTCACACGCTGGCCTCGGCGTCGACCCGCGACGGGTCAATCCAGGCCACTCCGGCCGGTCGAGGACCCCATCCAATGGAGGGGGATTCGGAGCGAGCGATACGATTAAGGGGGGGAATCTGCGACAGCGGGGAACAGGAGGCGATCGATGAGTGTTAGGATGGACCGGGAAGCCGGTCTTGCGATCACCATCGCGCTCGGGGTTGTTCCGGAGCGGCCTTCGGCGTTCGGTCCGAAGTGGCGCTCGAGCCTCATCGTTTACGATAATGTACAAGGCTTACCGTGTCCAGAACCGCTGAGAAGATTAGGAGAGCAGGGACGCCCCGATCGGAGTCGGATCTCGGAGCCACCAGAGGCTTACCATCGAATTGCGTTGGTCCGGATGGCTGGGGGTTTCGACGACGAAGACGAGACTTCAGCCGCCCCAACGATCGAAACCTCCGAAGGCACCGTGTCCAACCGCTTACCGGCTCCGACCATCCACCTGGGAGCGAAGGGGAAGATGCGAGTGGCCTTTGATCTCGACGATACGCTGATCAGGGGCGCGGTCGACTTCCCCATCGAGCGTCAGGGGGTTCTGGCGCGGGTGCTGGGCCACGAACCGGTTCGCGAGGGGACGATCGCCCTGTTGAAATCCCTGGCTCGGTCGGGCTGGGACGTCTGGATCTATACGACGTCGTTCCGTAGCCCTGCCTATGTACGGTGGCTGTTTCGGCTCTATGGCATTCGCCTTGGGGGAGTGATCAACCAGTACCACCATCACAAGACCGTGACCAGGTGCGGCCGGTCGTACCGGAATTGTTCCAAGTACCCGCCGGCGTTCGGCATCGATCTCCTGGTCGATGAGTCGGAAGGCGTCTGGCTCGAGTCGCGGCGGCACGGTTTCGAGATGGTATGGGTTGGCGCCGATGACCCCGCCTGGACCGATTCCGTCGTCGCCAAGGCCCGGTCGATGACGAGGGGAAAGAGGGAGCGTTGAAGCCTCGCACGTCCGGCGCCTTCTCTCGCAACACCGACTTCTGTATCGTCCGAAAGACGGACGACAACGTTTCAACGCCCGGCCCGCGCTCAGACGGGCCGATTCTCTGATCTCGTTTCCCGAGGACCACTCCGTGATGAGGATCATCGACCTCTCCGCCCCGATCGCTCCGACCCCGCCCCAGGTGGCCTCGTTCGAGAGAGTCGAGATCCGATCGACGTCGCATGCCGGCGGTGCGGCCCAGGCTGAGGCTTTACTCCAGGTTCCACCTCACCTTCTGCGCAACAGCGAGGGCTGGGCGGTGGAGGAGTTTACCAGCCTCGCGACTCACGGCGTCACGCACGTCGACGCCCCCTGGCACTACAACAGCACGATCCAGGGGGAGCGGGCCGCCACGATCGACGAGTTGCCCCTGGAATGGTTCTTCGCCGACGGCGTGGTCCTGGACATGTCGCACAAGGCCGACGGCGAGCGCGTCGGGGCCGACGAGGTGCAGGCCGCACTGGCGGCGATCGGCTACCACCTCAAACCGCGGGACATCGTGCTCGTGCGGACGGGCCGTGACGCTTTCTACGGCCAGCCCGATTACCGATTGCGAGGCTGTGCCGTCTCCCCGGAGGCCACCCGCTGGCTGTTCGAGCAGGGGGTGAGGGTGATGGGCATCGACGCCTGGGGATGGGATGGACCGCTGGAATCCCAGGCCGCCCAGGCGATCGAGCGACAAGAGGCGGGGGTCTTCTGGGCCGCCCACCAGTGCGACTTGCCCTACTCACAGATCGAGCGGCTGGTGAACCTGGGGACGCTCCCGCCATTTGGATTCAAGGTCGCCTGCTTCCCGCTCAAGATCGTGGGCGGGAGCGCCGGGCCGGCTCGGGCCGTCGCCATCCTCCCCGACTGATACTTGGATGTCATCCTATGAGACGGGAGCTGGCGTGAAAACGCCGGTTCCCGTTCGTTGGTGCCGCCATGTATCGGGAGATCGATCGGCTTGAGCGCCTTGGCGAGATGCCCACTTGATGACCAGCCTCGAGACCCGCGCTCTCGTCTCGAGGTGAAAACAGTCGAACACACCATCTTCTATTCTTTTCGGTGTTCCTACTTGCCGCGACTTTTGTAATACCCTACGATGGCCGGGTCGAGTGGCAGTCGGTCCAACCTCTCACATGTTCTTTTTGAGATGCTCCCGATGGCACGACGCATCGCGACACTGGCGATTCTGCTGGCCTCGTCCTGGATTGCGCCCGCTCAGGCGTTGGCCGACGAACCGCGAGAGACCCGGGAATTCGAGATTCGCAACGACCGGGCCTATCTCGGCGGCAAGGAGGTCGACCTTTGGGGACTGCGGTGCGGGAACGCCCTGCATAGCTGGACGGTCACCGAGCGCCACGTCCGGGCCCTGGACAACATGGTCGCGCACGGCATCAACCTGATCGGGGTGTACATCCAGGGGTCCAACGGCGGCTATCCCAACCCGGACGCGGGGCTCAACGGCTTCGGCCGCGACGGCTCGCTCAACCCCGCCGTCGCCCGGCGGCTGGAATGGCTCGTGCGCGAGGCGGACAGGCGGGGCATGGTGGTGATGGTCGGCCTGTTCTCCCAGCGCAAGGATCAGGAACTTGAGGGGGAGCCGGCGATCCGGCGGGCGATCGCGGAGAGCGGCCAATTCCTCACCGAGCGACGGCTCCGTAACGTGTTCGTCGACCTTGTGCATGAGTACGACCACACGCAGCGGATGGACCAGCCTCTCTTCCGTAAGCCCGGCGACTCTGAGAAGAAGGCGAAGCTGACGGCGTGGTTCAAGGAGTCGGCGCCTGGTATCGAGGTCGGCATCTGCCCCTACGAGAAGTCGCCCACGGCCGACCCCTATCCCGGCATGGATGTCCGGCTCATCCAGAAACAGATGGAGATCCCCTCATCGGGCTTCGTCGTCAACGTTGAGACCCAGAAGCAGGACAGCTACGAGGACGACGGCTTCTTCAACGAAGGGCATCGACAGTTCATCTTTGCCGACTGCGAGCAGTACAAGAAGGCGCCGAACGCCGTGATGATGTTCCATGCGGCGTTCATCCAGGGCATTACCAACCGCAGCGGCACAGCGCCCCACCCCGAGATGGGAGGCGACGGCGCCAGCCCCAGTAATCGGGGCGTGCGATTCTATTATGAGTGGGTGCGCGACAACATCGGTCGGTGGGAATACCCCCGGCACGTCGCCACAAAGCCGGAGCCGGCCGCCCGGTAACCCCGGCCGCTCCGTTCGAGGTGGATTGCCCAGCCGTGCGGCCAGCCCCGGGCGAGACGCCACTTGAGGTCGTACGAATGTCCGCGGAAGCGCTGGAACTTGAACCCGCGAGTCCGACAGTCCCTCTCCCCCGAACGAGAGGCCTTGTGATGAGCCTGGTCGATTTCCCTTCAAGACGGAACGCCTCAGGATGGGTAAGCTCCTCTGCGCCTGGCATCCTGAGCAGGCCGACCTGGACCGAATTATCAGAATTTATGTTTTCGTGTGCGAATTTTATGAGATTGCTTGAATGGATGGCGGCGTGCCGAACGTATGCTCTCGTCGCGCTGGCTGGGCTTGTTTTCGTTCCCGTGGCACGGGCCGAGGAGGCGCCGAGTACCGGCGCGCTCACCGCTCGGATCGATCGGTTCGTCGAGGCCAGGCTTCAGGAGCGAGGCGTTGCGCCTGGGGCGGAGGCGAGCGAGGCCGAATTCCTGCGCCGAGTTTTTCTCGATCTTGCCGGCCGGATCCCGAGCGTGGCGGAAGCTCGGGCCTTCTTCGACGATACGGCGCCCGATAAGCGGGCCCGGCTTGTCGATCGGCTGCTCGCCAGTCCCGAGTACGCCCGCAATTTTGCGACGGTTTGGCGCAAGGCCTGGCTGCCCCAGGCGGAGACCCCCACGTTTTCCGAGCTCTCGGATGGGTATGAGGCGTGGCTCCGTGAGGAACTGAGCCGGGAGACGCCATACGACCGGATGGTCGTCCGCCAGCTCACGGCGTCGTTCCGGCCGCCGCGGCCGGGCCGGCCCCAGCCTGCGCGATCGTTCCTCGAGGCCAGCCAGTTCAAGCCGGAGAACCTGGCCGCCAATACGACGCGGGCCTTTCTCGGGCTCAACCTGGATTGCGCCCAGTGCCACAATCACCCGTTCGCCCGCTGGACCCGCGACAACTTCTGGCAGACCGCCGCGTTCTTCGACGCCTCGCCGACGGGACTGGTGATCGAAGGGACGGACCGGGCGGTCACCCCGGCCTTGCTCACCGGCGAGGCCGTCAAGTGGCCGGACGCTCGCGAGGAATCGACGGGCCGCACGGTCCTGGCAAGCTGGATCACCTCCAGGGATAACCCCTTCTTCGCCCGGAATGCCGTCAACCGCCTCTGGGCGCATTGCTTCGGGACGGGGCTGGTCGAGCCGCTCGACGACCTCTCCGAGGATAATCCTGCCGGCCCGGTGGAGTTGCTCGGCGAGTTGGCCGCGGGTTTTGGCCGTGCGGGGTTCGACCTGAAGCTCTTGATCCGGAGCATGGTCCTGAGCCGGGCGTACCAGCGCACCAGCGCAGGTCGGGCCGAGACTGCCGAGGCCGACGGAGGATCCCTGGCCCGCATGCCCGTCCGCGCTCTGAGCGGCGAGCAGTTGCACAACAGCCTGCTGATGGCCGCGGGTCTGCCGGCCTCGCCGGCCAACGCCGGAGTGCGGTCGGACCGGGGCCGCTTCGTCGCCCTGTTCCGCGCCGGCCGGCCAAGCTTGGCTGAGCGGTCGGTCTCGCAGACGCTCACCCTCTATAACGGCACCCTGGCCACAGCGCTGACCCGCCCGGAAACGAGCCCGATCCTGAAAGCGGTGGCCAGGTCGCCGTTCCTCGACGACGCGGCCCGGGTCGATACCTTGTACCTCGCCACGCTCAGCCGATGGCCCGACGCAGCGGAACGAACGCCGCTCGTCGCGTATCTCGCCGAGGTGAGCGGACAACCGGACCGGGAGCGCGCCCTGGGCAACCTGTTCTGGGCCTTGATCAACAGCACTGAATTCAACTCCAACCATTGACGGCTTCATTCTCAACGGAGGCTTTCGCATGATGATGCGACGTCGCGGTCTGCTCCGCCTCGGGCTCGCCTCCGGGGTCGGTCTTTCGTTCTCGAGTTGGTTCCGCGAGCTGGCCGCGGTCGCGGCCAACCATCCCGAACGCACCAAGTCCTGCATCCTCGTCTGGCTCAACGGCGGCCCGAGCACGATCGATCTCTGGGACCTCAAGCCCGGCCATGCCAACGGAGGGCCGTTCCGGGAGATCGAGACGCCGGTCGCCGGCCTGAAGATCAGCGAGCACCTGCCCACGATCGCGCGTCAGGGTCGGGAACTGGCGATCATCCGTTCGATGGCCACGAAGGAAGGGGACCACACGCGGGCCAGCTACCTGGCTCGGACCGGCAACGTCCCGCTGGGGGCCATCCAGTTCCCCGGGATCGGGGCGCTGGTCGCCAAGGAACTCCAGCGCGAGGGGGCCGACCTCCCCGGCTACGTCAGCATCGCCCCCCCGGGCGCTCAGGCGGAGTCGCTGGGCTATGCCTCGGGTTTCCTTGGCCCTCGGTTCACGCCGTTGATGGTTGGGTCGGACTACGGGACGGTCGACGACCTGGTCGTCCCCGACCTGGTTCGAGCCGTTGATGTCAGCGAGCGGGACTTCGCCGAGCGGTTGAAGCTGATCGACCTGGTGGACGGGGGTTTCCGATCGACCCGGCACGGTCGCGTGCTGGACTCCCAGCGCGAGGCGGGGGCCCAGGCCGTGCGGGTGATGCGCCCGGCGTCGGCGCGGGCCTTCAACCTGGGCGAGGAGCCCGACCGGCTCCGCGACGCCTACGGGCGGACCGTCTTCGGACAGGGGTGCCTGATGGCCCGGCGGCTGGTCGAGCGGGGCGTCCCGTTCGTCGAGGTCACCCTGGGGGGCTGGGACACCCACAACGAGAACTTCCCGGCCGTCACGACCCTGAGCCGGACGCTCGACGCCGGGCTCGGGACGCTCCTGGGCGACCTGAGTCAGCGGGGCCTGCTGGAGTCGACGCTGGTCGTCTGCATGGGCGAGTTCGGCCGGACGCCGCGGATCAACGGCCAAGGCGGCCGGGACCACTGGCCCAACGCCTGGTCGGTGATGGTCGCCGGCGGGGGGATCAAGGCGGGCCAGGTGATCGGCCGGACGAGTCGGGATGGCACCACCGTGGAGGAGCGGCCGACCCGAGTCCCCGACCTCCTGGCCACCCTGTGCAAGGTCTTGGGGATCGATCACCTCAAGCAGAACGACTCCAACGTCGGGCGGCCGATCCGCATCGTGGATCGGTCGGCGAAGATCATTGAGGAGCTCGTGTCATGAGAACCGCTCGGCCTCGCGGCTTCACCGTGGTCGACTTGCTGGTGACGCTCGCGATCCTCGGCGTCCTGTTCGGGTTGACGCTCCCGGCGCTCCGCCAGAGTCGCGCAGAGGCGACACGTCTGAGCTGCTCGAGCAACCTCCGGAACATGACATTGGCCTTGCGCCGCTACGAATCCACGAACCGCGGCGAGCTGATCCGCAACCTCTATGGCCCGCAACTGGCGGGACCCGGCGATCGCGCCCATCACGGCGGCTTGACGCTCCTTCTGCCCTATCTGGAGCAACAGCCCCTTTTCGACCGGTACAACTTCGCGATCCACTTCGTCGACCCGGCCAACCAGGCGGTCACCCGCACATCACTGCCCGTATTCGAGTGTCCGGAGGCGACGCCGGGCCGGCTCAGCTTGGCGGGGAACACCCGGCTCAACCCGGACTGGCGGGGAGCCGTCAGCGACTACGCGTCGATTCGCGGATTCAGGTTTCCCATCGGCCCGGCCCACGACCCCACCGGGCTGGGAGCCCTGGAACAACGGCTCGCCGTTCCTGAGATTGCCCAGGTCCGCGTTTATATGCCGATGATTACCGACGGCCTGTCCAGCACCATCGCCTTCGCCGAGCGGGCCGGGATCCCGGCGGTGTGGGTCAAGGGGAAGCAGATCGACGACGGCACGAGTGCGAACTCGCCGGTCTGCAACGAGCCGCGCGGGCCCTGGGCCGGTTATTCGTGCATCAATGTGAACACGTACAGCGACGACGGGATGAAGTCGCTGCCCGCCGGGCGTTGCACGATCAACTGTCGTAACGTCATCGGCCAGTATAATCACGGCGGCCTCTACAGCTTCCACCGTGGAGGCGCCTACGCGTCGTTCATGGACGGTTCGGTCCGGTTCCTCCGGGAGGGGATGAGCCCTTACGTTCTGTTCGCGCTGGGGTCGCGGGCGGGGGGCGAGGTTGTCTCCAGTGAGGAGTTCTGAAGCTCGTGTCGCCCCCGCGGGAGACGGCTGCGATGTTTGATCGGGCCCGGAGTCTGTTCGCGGCTTCGCTCGGTGCGTGGGCCGTCGGTGTCGCCCTGCTCGGCCTCGCCGGCCCCGTTGCTTCCGGGGAACCCGCCTTCCGAGGCCCGGAGCTCGTCCTTCTCGGTGGCGGGGAACCGAAGCGGCTCGTCCTCGAGGTGGAGGCTGACGGCCGGTCGTTGCTCACCTCGTGGGAGGAGGCCATGGCCGCCCTGGTCCGGCACTGCGACCGCGACGGCGATGGGGTCCTTGATGAGATGGAGGCCAAGGGCCTCCCTTCTCCCTTCGGTTTGCGGCAATTGAGCTGGGGGATCTTCCGGCTCGACGGCCCTGCGCCGGCGTGGCGGCAGGTCGATGGGAACGGAGACGCGAAGGTCGGGGTGGCCGAACTGTCGACCTACTACCGGAGCAGGGGGGTCGGCCCGGTGCTTGTGGGACTCGGGCGGCCGCGGTTCACGGGCCGGCTGAACGAGGCCCTCGGCGAAGCGCTTGACGCCGATCACGACGGCCAGGTCCGCGAGGAGGAAGTCGCGAAGGCCGGAGCCTTGCTGGAGGCGCTCGACCGCAACGGTGACGAACGCCTCACGGCGGACGAGCTCGTCGCCGGCATCTCGTACCCGGGAACTCGCGGGACCCTGGGACTCGCGCCGACGCCCTCGGCCTCGCAGGTGGCCGAGGTCCCGCTCGTGTTGCTCCCCCCCTGGGATGACGGTGGTCGCTGGGCGGAGGCCGTCGCCCAACGATTCGGGTCGACTCTCGACGCCGAGCGATTACGGGCGTGGCGTGGCGAGGCGCCGGCCTATCGCTGGGTGGTCCGCCTGGATCGTTCGGACGTTGCGTCGGGTGGGTCGGGAGATTCGGAACCCGCAGAAGAGCTTGCCCCGGGGGCGTGGCTGACGGCCGCGACGGAGGGCCTTGCCTGGCACCTCCGCGCCGACGAGGGATCGCTGGCCGAGGACTTTCAGGCCCATCGCAAACAACAGGAGGCCCTCTTCAGCGCCGTCGACACCGACCTCGACGAGCGGGTCACGGCCAGGGACCTGGAGGACCCGTCACGTGCGCTTCTGGCCCTGGTTCTGCCCTGGGCCGATCGCGACGGCGACGGCACCTTGTCGCGGGTCGAGCACGACGCCTGGTTGCGTCTGCTCGAAACCCTGAGCCGCGGCTGGGTCCTGATCACCGTCCTGGACCACGGGCGCGGGTTGTTCGAGGCGATCGATTCCGACCATGACGGCGCCCTGTCGGCCCGCGAGCTTCGCTCCAGCGGCAAGCGGCTGGAGAAGGCGGGGGCGATGGTGGACGGTGTGTTGAGCCTTGACCGGCTGCCGCGGACGCTGATCGGCTGCGTCAGTCGCGGCCACCCTCGCACGTCGCTGGCCGCCTGGCCGCCGTCTCGGCCCGACTGGTTCCAGGGGATGGACCGCAACCGCGACGGCGATCTTTCGGTCCGCGAGTGGGTTGGCGACCCCTCGTTGTTTCATGACCTCGACGTTAATCATGACCAACTGCTGAGCCCTCGTGAAGCCATGAAGATACAATGAATATTTGAAATGTGTGGAGCTGGGATTGCGGCGTTGCCGGGCGTGTCCCGGCCTCGGGTGGTCCCCAGGTTCGGCTCGGCGACCTCGACGTCGCTGATGGGGTGCGGTCGAACCGAAGAAGCAGGCGGTCTACCTTTGATTGACTGGGGCGAAACGCAAGGTCCGCGTGTCGCCCCGCCCGAATCCAGGATACCTCGAACATGCACCGTCGCGGTTTCACCCTGATTGAGCTTCTGGTGGTCATCGCGATCATCGCGGTCTTGATCGCCCTGTTGTTGCCGGCCGTGCAGGCCGCCCGCGAGGCGGCTCGTCGTTCGCAGTGCGTCAACAACCTCAAGCAGATCGGCCTGGCCTTGCAGAACTACGAGAGCACCCACGGACGGCTCCCCTCGGCGCGCACCGGCTCGCCCCAACTTTGGTCGGCGCTGGCGCAGATTCTCCCGAACCTCGAAGGGGGGGCCTTGTTCAACGCCATCAACTTCAATCACACCTCGCTGCCGTCGGCCGCACAGCCGCTGGGTGTTACCAACACGACGGCGGTCAGCACGATCATCACCACGTATCTCTGCCCCTCCGACCCGCAGCAGTCCCGGCTCGATCCCGGCTTCGGGCCGAACAACTATGTGGCCAATGCCGGCTCCGGCCTTCAGAACGGCGGCAGCTACCGTCCCGAGGACGGTCCCCAGGCGATCGACGGCGTGTTCTTCGATCGCTCCTCGGTCCGGTTCGCGGAGATCACCGACGGCTTGAGCAACACCGCCGCGTTCAGCGAGACGATCAAGGGGACTGGGATCGATACCGTGGGCACAGCCCCGCAGAATCGGCTCCTCCAGTATGGTCAGGGGCCTTCGCTCACGCCCGTCACGGACTCGTTTTGCTCCGGCTCGATCACGCTTTGGAGCGGCCAGCGCGGTCGGGAGTGGGCGCGGGGAAGCTTCATCTATTCGAGCTTCAACCACTACCTGACGCCAAACAACAAGGCGTTCGACTGCCTCTCCGGCAACGTCATCGGCCGGATGTCCGCGCGGAGCTATCACTCCGGCGGGGCCAACGTGCTGTTTCTCGACGGGCACGTCATGTTTGCCAAGGACAGCGTGAACGTCTCCGCCTGGCGGGCCATCGCCACGCGCAACGGAGGCGAGGTGATCTCCTCGGACCAACTGTGAGGAACGACCTGATGAGACTTCGGCCGATCGTGGCGTGCTCGCTCTGCGTCTGCCTTGTTGGCCTTGTTCGGGACGTGCGGGCCGACGACGGACCGACGCCGACCCGAGAGTTCGCCATCCGTGACGGCCGGCCCACCCTCGGCGGTGAACCGGTGAAGCTCTGGGGCCTGCGGTGCAACAATGCCCTGATGAGCCCCGCGGTGACCGAGCGGCTGATCAATAACCTCGACAACATGACCGCGCACGGGATCAACCTGGTCAGCGTCTGTCTCCAGGGGACCAACGGCGGCTTCCCCAGCGTCGACGCCGGCCCCAACGCGTTTGCCTCCAACGGCCGCCTCTTGCCGGCCTTCGGCCGCCGCCTCGAGCAACTGATCCGCGAGGCCGACCGCCGCGGCATGGTCGTCTGCGTCGGCCTGTTCATGCCGCGCAAGGACGAGCTCCTCCGCGATGAGGCCGCCGTCAAGCGGGGCATCGACGAGGTGGGCCGCCTCTTCACCGAGAAGAAGCTCCGGAACGTTTTCGTCAATCTCTATCAGGAGTTCAACCACCCGTTCCGCTCCGACCACGAGATCTTTCGCGAGCCTGACGGAACGGCCAAGAAGGTGAAGCTGACCGGCTGGTTCAAGGCCGTGGCCCCCGACGTCGAGGTCGGCATCTGCCCGAATCACCAGACCGGCTCGTCGGTTGACTATCC
>Ga0182739_1004919_pt1 | contig 10802 bp, 7 predicted proteins | sample eDN5th30CBELigBY_FD_128873 | JGI IMG/M metagenome (GOLD analysis project Ga0182739, IMG submission 128873) | Enriched backyard soil microbial communities from Emeryville, California, USA - eDNA 5th pass 30_C BE-Lig BY (version 2) (version 2) | ecosystem: Environmental > Terrestrial > Soil >...
ACATATTTATTCCTCAACAATTCATCACTTGGAGGAACTAGTATACTAGCGGTATTCTTACAGAAAAAATTCAATTGGGACCCCGGAAAAACACTATTCATTTTAGATTTATTTATTCTTTTAACAACGATCTATTCGATTGGATGGTATGGATTACTCTACTCAACGGTTTCAGCACTCATCGTATCTACAGTCGTTTCGTTTAGCAAAAAACGAATTGGTGAAAAAATAAGCGATAAGAAAGATTCCATTATAGAAGATGAATCCAGTGATATGCTGATTATGCAATAAAAAAAGATAAATTCCTGCTTATTCTAGGAATTTATCTTTTCTTTCAAATTATTGTTTAATCGTACGTTTTAAGAATTCTTTTGTTCTGTCATGCTTTGGATTCACGAGTACTTGCTCTGGTGAGCCTTGTTCAACAATAACCCCTTTATCCATAAAGACAATACGATCCGATACTTCTTTTGCAAATTCCATTTCGTGCGTAACGATCAACATCGTATGCCCCTCATCTGCAAGTTGGCGCATTACTTTTAATACTTCCCCAACCATTTCCGGGTCAAGGGCAGATGTTGGTTCATCAAACAACATCACTTCTGGATCCATTGCTAAAGCACGGGCAATGGCAACACGTTGTTTTTGTCCCCCTGATAATTGACGTGGTTTTGCATTCACATATTGTTCCATGCCCACTATTTTTAGATATTTTAAAGCATTTGCTTTTGCTTCCTCTTTTGAACGTTTTAAAACCTTTTGTTGACCAACAGTACAATTTTTTAATACATTGTGATTGTTAAATAAGTTGAACTGTTGAAAAACCATCCCTAGATGTGTTCGATATTTTTTAACATCATGTTTATCATCTAAGATATTTTCACCATTATAAATAATTTCTCCACCACTTGGTGTCTCTAAAAGATTGATACAACGAAGTAACGTTGATTTCCCCGAACCTGAAGAACCAATTAAGCAAACAACTTCACCTTTATTAACAGTAAAGTTTACATCTCTTAAAACTTCATGGCTACCAAATGATTTATTTAGATGTTTTATGTCGATTACTTTTTCCATCTTACTATCTCCTTATGCCATTAAAGAACTTGTTCTTCTTTTTTCACTTGTATTTGATATGCATCTTGTCCATCCATCTTTTTCTCGATGATTCGTAATAGACGAGAAGCAATAAAAGTCATAATTAAATAAATAATACATGTAATGATAAAGGATTCTGCAAATCGGAAGTTTGCTCCCGCAATAGATTTTGTTGTAAAGAATAATTCCGTTACACTAATTACACTTAATACTGCAGAATCTTTAATATTCATAATTAATTGGTTCCCAGTTGCTGGTAAGATATTACGGAATACTTGTGGTAAAATTACATGAACCATCGTTTGGAAGTGACCCATCCCGATTGCTGATGCTGCTTCGTATTGTCCTTTATCAATTGAAACAATTCCACCACGAACATATTCAGCCATATAAGCTCCTGTATTTAAACCAACAACTACAATCGCTGCAACAAAACGATCCATCTCGATGCCGTATGCATACAATCCATAGTAAACGATCATCGCTTGTACAATCATTGGTGTACCACGGAAAATTTCAACATAAACAGTTAAGATAAAATTAAAAACTTTTAAAATAACAGATTTAATAGATTTCCTATGTAGTGGAATTGTGTGCATTACACCGATGAATAATCCGATAAGAGCACCAATAATTGTACTAAATATTGCTATTAATAGTGTCATATATGCGCCACGTAAATAACTTGGCCAATTCTCTTGTAGTATTGAGAGTATCATTTCTAAACTCATAAATATCCCCCTAAGTAATGTGAAAAACCCTTTTCCCCTGCTAAACTATTAATCCTCCAAATAATAAATTTAGGAATGATTATAAGAAAGGATAACTGGCCACATTCGTGACCAGTTATAGCCTTATTGTGCAGCAGGTTGGTTTGCAATTGCTTCTTCCATAATTTGTTGACGTTCTTCTTCAGTAATTGCTTTTAATGTTTCATTAATCACGTCAATATTTTTATCGCCTTTTTTCAGACCGATTGCCACTGCTGTATCTGCTTCATCTGTTTTGAAACCATCTTCTAATTCAATAAAAGTGAAGTTTTTGTTTGCTGCTGTTGCAGAAACTGCTTCAGGTCTTTCAGCTACATACCCATCGATTGCTCCTGATTCTAAAGCTACACGCATATGTGAAAAGCTTTCCATTGCAACTTCTTTTTTAACATCAGGAATTTGTTCAATTACATCATAGTTTGTTGTATTTAACTGTGAAGTAATTTTTGCACCAGCGAAATCTGCTAATGTTTTAGCGTTTGCATATTTCCCACCAGTTTTTGTAACGATTACAAATTGACTAGTGTAATAGTTTTCTGTGAAGTTGATTACTTGTTTTCTCTCATCTGTAGGGCTCATCCCAGCAATAATTCCATCGATAACGCCAGATTGTAAAGCTGGTAATAATCCGTCCCATTCAGTTTTTACAATAACTAATTCTTTCCCTAAAGCATCTGCAACGCGTTTAGCGATTTCCACGTCATATCCGCCTGCATATTCTTGAGAACCTTCAATTTTAACAGCACCATTTGAATCATCTTGTTGAGTCCAGTTAAATGGTGGATACCCAGCTTCTAACCCTACTTTAAATACATCACTATCCTTAGAGTCAGAAGTTGATGAACTTTCATCTGCACTACCACATGCTGCAAGTAAAAGTACTGCAAACAATGTAGTCATTAAGAGTTTGAATTTTTTCGACATATTTCTTTCTCCTTTTCCATTTTTCGAGCTTCCCAAAGTAAAAAGCGACCTAAGATGTACTTAGGTCGCTAAATTGTTAGCCCAAAGCCTCTTACGTTCTCTAATTGAGATAGCTCAACTCAGATGATTGGGATTACCATCTGAGACAGTCCTGCAATTATTCACTGCAGACCCAGCATGAAGTAGCGAGCCTACTATCACACTTCGGCGACATTTCCTCATTTTTCAGATCCTTGCTTTGCTCTAAGCTCCATGAAAAACTATTAAATATCGCGCCTCTACCTCACAAGTTACGTGAGGTTTTAATATTTATTTACTAGTTGAATAATACTATACTAATATTGTTGTGTCAATATTCATTATTCTGAAAAATAATGTTTCAATTAAATTTTATGTCTCACTTATTTTTATAACACTCACATTCACATTTAAAGTATGGGCCCCACCATGGTAAACACCTTCTACAGGACTTACATCTTTATAGTCTCTACCCACACACATAATAATATGATTATCTAGTACTTCAATATTATTTGTTGGATCCAGGCCTACCCATCCTATGCCAGGTAACATCACTTCCACCCAAGCATGGGTTGCTGTATTACCAATTAGATTATCATCTTCCCCAACATACAGATAACCACTAATATAACGAGCTGGAATGTTAAAATACCTTAATACCCCTAACATAATATGTGTAAAATCTTGACATACTCCTGCTTTCAACTCAAATGCTTCTTTAGCAGTAGTATTGACATTCGTTGCTGCTTGGTCATATTTCATATTCATAAATAAGTAGCTCATAAGGTCACAAGCAAATTGAATCGGATTCTCTGGTTTTCCTATTGTTTTTAGTATTTCTAAAATATGAACTTCTTCTAATCTAGTGTAATACGTAGTAGCTAAGTATGGACTATAGTGGTCTTTAAAAAGCTTTGAATGAAATATCTCTTTCATCTCATTGGAGTACTCTATGTGGTAGAGATATGGCGATCTCTGGACACTTACAATGGATGAGGAGATGATAACTAATTGTTCATGCTTTTCAGGGATATAAAAGCTAGAAATTGAATTTCTCCATATATCCACATAATCCTTCGTCATTGAATTTGGGGAGATCTTCAGCTGATAGGACAATAATCGTTGACATTCATTTTCTCTCGGCTGTAATCTAACTGTATTTAATGACTGCTCTACAGGCGAATCATATTTGAATGTAGTAGTATGTTTAATACGATATTTCATTTCATCTCCCCTTTCATAATTTACTGGCAAAATTGCTTTTTTCAAGTTACCAAAATTGGTGGAGTTAAGTAGTATGTTTTTGAAAATATTGGGCCAAAATTCGTACATTGGTCTCGAATGTCTTTTACCCATTCTTTACAAGCTTCTTGTGTAAGTGAAGAAGTGTCCACCTGTAAAATGTCTTCTAGTTTTGCCAATGCTTCAAACATTTCTACAGCATATACTTCAATTTTCCCGTTTTCAACTTCTAATATCGCTTCTTTAATCTTATGAATGGAATGAGCAATAGACCGACTACACTTTAAATCACCAACTAAAAAGTTTAATACTTTCTGCTTGGATCGATTCCGTGATCGTCTTGTGTATTCTTCAAAGGAATGGGTTAATTGTAAGGAGTATGTCGCAATAAAATCATCCGTAAACTGCTCCTCATATTCAAGTAACTCATTAATTATAATCGCTGTTTTTTCTGCTCTCTCAATCCACTTTCCAATTTTGAGGAATAGATAGCACTCATCTCGTGTCATTAATGAATCAATAATTCCTGAAGCCGTCAGTGATGATTTTCGAATATTACTTAAGAAGTCATATGTGGAAATGATAGAAGTCTCTTCTTTATCTTTCTCCTTAATAGATAAATATAAATCATTCCATTCTTCCCATAACTCATTCGGCAATAAATCTCTAGTATTTCGTGCATTCATACGGTAACTTTCGACCATAGAAGTGATAGAATTAAGATTCTCATTATCACACAATAAATATCGAATCATTTTTTTTAAATAATATCCATCATGTTTATTTTTAAAATCGTTAAAATATCCACAAATTTTTATGATTGCTTCCCATTCAAACCTATAGTTTGAATCTTCTCTCGATAACTCAATCATATGGTCTAAACGAGTAGTGAGAATGTGTGCATTTGTTTCTGTGCGTTCACAATATCTTCCAATCCAATATAACGAATCTGCTACACGGCTAAGCATAAACCTTTGCCTCCTTTAACACCCATGTATCCTTGCCCCCTCCACCTTGTGAAGAGTTGACAACAAGTGATCCTTCTTTTAAGGCAACTCGGGATAGACCTCCAGGTAGAACATGAGTTTCTTTTCCTTTCATAACAAACACCCTTAAATCAATGTGGCATGGATAGAATCTACCCTCTTGAAATGCAGGTGCTCGTGAAAGTTTAATAGTTGGTTGTGCAATATATTGATACGGTGCTTCTTCTATTTTTTGACGGAATATTTCACGTTCTTCTTCTGTTGAATGTGGACCTATTAACATATCATATCCACCAGAAGCACCCACATTTTTTATAACTAGTTTGTCCAGATTTTGAAGTACCCAATTTTTTTGTTCTTCATCGGTTAATAAATAAGTATCTACGTTTTTAATAATTGGTTCTTCGTTCAAGTAAAAACGAATCATATCGGGTACATACATATAAATTGCCTTATCATCCGCTACACCGTTTCCAACTGCATTTAAAATAGCCACATTTCCTTGTTTATAAGCATCCATAATGCCAGGAACACCAAGTAATGAGTCCTTCTTAAATACTAGTGGGTCTAGAAAATCATCATCGATTCTTCGGTAGATGATATCAATCTGTCTAAGTCCTCTAATTGTTTTTAAATATACTTTATTCTCTTTTACGATTAAATCCCTTCCCTCGACGAGTGGAATATTCATTTCTTTTGCTAGGAATACATGATCATAGTAAGCAGAATTATAAATTCCGGCTGTTAGTAGTACAGCATGGGGTTCGCTATCTGGGTGTAAGTTTCTAGGTCGGTGAGATAATAGAGCCTTTTGCATAAGTAATAATTGTTTTTCTAATGTTTCAATCGAATAATCCTTAAAAAACTCAGGGTACATTTTTCGCATCACATATCGATTCTGGTATACATAAGACATTCCAGATGGATTACGTAAGTTATCTTCTAAAACTCGATACTCGCCATTTTCATCACGGATTAAGTCAATTCCAGCTAGAAAGATGTGATTATGTAACGGAATATTAACACCAACAGCTGCTTGATAATAATATGGATTACTTTCTATTAATGCTCTTGGTATTATTCCTGCATCAAGAATATGTTGTTCATGATACACATCATGTAAAAACATATTTAATGCTTCCACTCTTTGTTTCATACCTTCTTCAATTTTACGCCATGCATCATCTGGAATAATAATTGGCACAAAATCAAACGGCATTGTTCGTTCTGTATCACCATCAGCACCATAAACTGTAAACGTAATCCCTTGTCTTAAAAAACTAGATTGGGCAGATTTATGCTTAGTTAATAATTCCTCATCACTAAATTTCTGCAGTTGCTTATAGAATGGAATATAATGTTTTTTAGGATTTTCGCCATCTAACATTTCATCATAAAAAGTATAACAATCGTATGGTTTAAACATCTACGCATCGCCTCCAATAGCTCATTTATTCTAACTTAAGAAAAGACCCCCTTATATTTTTGTAATATATTTACTTTTCTTAATATTACAATTTTAATATAAAATGTAAAAAAAACCTAGCGAAATTTTTCGCTAGGTATAATCTTATCTAATAATTATTATGAATTTAATAGAAGATCTTCTGGATTTTCGATTAATTCTTTAACAGTTTTTAAGAATCCAACAGAATCTTTACCATCGATGATACGGTGGTCATAAGATAATGCCACGTACATCATTGGACGGATTTCAACTTGACCATTTACAGCGATCGGACGTTGAACGATTGAGTGCATACCTAAGATACCTGCTTGAGTACCGTTCATGATAGGAGTAGACATTAATGAACCAAATACACCACCATTAGTAATAGTGAATGATCCACCAGCCATATCGTTTAAGCCTAATTTTTTGTCGCGAGCTTTTTTCGCTAAATCTGCGATATCTTTTTCGATTTCAGCAAAGTTTTTAGCATTAGCATCACGAACAACTGGTACTACTAAACCTTCTTCAGTAGATACGGCAATACCGATATCAAAGAAGTTATTTAAGTGAATTTCGTCACCATTGATTTGTGCATTTACGTAAGGGTATTTTTTAAGTGCTGCAACAACAGCTTTTGTGAAGAATGACATGAAACCAAGTTTAATGTCGTTTGCTTTCACAAACTCTTCTTGTTTGCGTTTACGTAACGCCATAATGTTAGTCATGTCAATTTCATTGAAAGTAGTTAACATTGCAGTTGATTGTTTTACTTCAAGTAAACGTTTTGCAATTGTTTGACGACGACGAGACATTTTTTCAATTGTAATACGGTTAGTTTCTGTTGCTGGAGCAAATACAACTGGACCGTTTGATGTTTCAATTGGTGCTACAGAAGTTGCTTGAGCAACAGGTGCAGTTCCATGTGCAGCTACGTCTTGTACACGTACGCGACCTTGTGGATCTACTGGAGAAATTGCAGCTAAGTCAATTCCTTTTTCACGAGCTAATTTACGTGCAGCTGGTGATGCAACAACACGTTCGTTAGAAGTAGTTTCTTCAACAACTGGTGTTGGAGCTGGTGCAGCAACAGGTGCAGCTGGCGTGCTTTCAGCTTTTGGAGCTTCTTGTGGAGCTGCTGCTGGTGCTGGTGCAGCGCCTTCGCCTGCTTCAACTACTGCAATAACTTGTCCTACTAATACAGTGTCACCTTCTTCAGCTAAAACTTGAGTTAAAACTCCAGCTTCTTCTGAGATGATTTCTGCATTTACTTTATCTGTTTCTAATTCAACGATGAATTCGCCTTTTTCAACGCGATCTCCAACTTTTTTTACCCATTGTGCAATGGTACCTTCTGTAATTGATTCTGCTAATTCAGGGACTTTAATTTCAGCCACTTTAAATATCCTCCTTTAAATATCATGTGTACCTTTTAAGGTACACATGGTATCGCTACTTCAATCTTATAGTAGCTAACTTAATCAGTAAATTAAAATAATTAATTATTTTGCAAGAGCTTCATCAAGTACTTTCGCTTGTGCAATTTTATGTGAATCCATGTCACCTTCTGAAGTTGAAGACATTTCTGGACGTCCAACATATTTTACCTTTTTACCATCAGCTAGGTCTAGTAAATATTCTAATGCATATTTCCATGGACCTTGGTTTTTAGGTTCTTCTTGTACCCATACGATTTCTTTTGCATTAGGGTACTTCGCAATGATGTCAGATATTTTTTGAGTTGGGAATGGATAAAGTTGTTCTACACGAACGATATGAAGGTTATCATATCCTTTTCCATCTTGTACACGATCTGCTAAATCAATTGTTACTTTACCAGATGCTAGAATAATACGTTCAACTTTTTTAGCATTTCCACCTAATCCAGGTTGTTCGATCACTTCTTGGAATCCACCAGTAGAAAGCTGTTCTAAAGAAGCAGCTGCTAATGGGTGACGAAGTAATGATTTTGGTGATGTAATTACTAATGGACGAATTGCATCAGTTCCTAACATTTTTGCTTGACGGCGTAATAAGTGGAAGTAGTTACCTGCGTTAGAGCAGTTTGCAACGATCCAGTTATTTTCAGCAGATAATTGTAAATATCTTTCAATACGTGCTGATGAGTGCTCTGGACCTTGTCCTTCAATACCATTTGGTAATAGAAGTACTAAACCAGATTTTTGACCCCATTTAGAACGAGCAGAAGAGATGAAATTATCAAACATGATTTGCGCCATATTCGCAAAGTCACCAAATTGACCTTCCCAAATTGATAAAGCTTTATCATTTTCTAAGTTGTAACCATATTCAAATCCAACAATTGCAGCTTCAGTTAATGGTGAGTTATGAACAGTAAATGAAGCTTTTGAATCTGTAACATTGTGTAATGGTACAAGTTCAGCACCAGTGTTTTTATCATGTAAAACTAAATGGCGTTGAGAGAAAGTACCACGTTGTGCATCTTGACCAGTAATACGAATTGGATTACCATCACGTAAAATTGCAGCAAATGCTAAAGTTTCAGCGTGTCCCCAATCGATTTTATCAGTTTCAAGTGCATCTACACGTTTATTTAAAATTTTAGCCAGTTTGTTTTGTGGTTCAAAGCCTTCTGGCCAAGATAATAAATCTGCATTAATTTGTTTTAAGTTTTCTTTTGAAACAGTTGTATCCACTTCAGGATAGTTATTTTTTACTGCTTCAGGCATTTCAATTTCGAAGTGACCTTTTTGAGCGCCAACTTCTTTTACATGATCGTAAGAAGCTTGCATTTCTGCATAGATTTCTTCGTCAAGTTTTTTCACTTGATCTTGAGTAATAATGCCTTCATTTGCTAATTTTTCCCCATATAGTACACGTACAGTTGGGTGTTTTGTAACGATTTGATATGTTAATGGATTTGTAACAGTTGGGTCATCAGTTTCATTATGACCATAACGACGATATCCAATTAAGTCTACTAGAATATCTTTGCCGAATAGTTGGCGATATTCGAATGCTAATACTGCAACTTCTAATACAGCTTCTGGATCATCACCATTTACGTGAATTACAGGAATTCCATAACCTTTTGCAACATCAGAAGAGTAAAGAGTTGAACGTGAATCATAGTGTTCTGTTGTGAATCCAATCATATTGTTAGAGATAATGTGAATTGAACCACCAGTTGAGAATCCTAATGTGTTTGCATAGTTAAATACCTCTTGAACGATACCTTCACCAGCAAATGCAGCATCACCATGTACAAGTACAGCTAAAGCTTTACTTGGATCATGACTTGGTAATCCAGAGTTATCTGTCACTTCTTGTGCAGCACGAGTTGATCCAGTAATGATAGGACTAACTACTTCTAAGTGAGATGGGTTATAAGCCAATTTCACTTTCATACCAGATTTTTTTGTATGAGCAGCACCCATATGATATTTCACGTCACCAGTCCAACCTTTAGTAATTTCTAAAGAGCCGTCTTCTGGGAAGAAATAATCATTTGGAACGTGTGCAAAATCTGCAAACATCATATCGTATGGTTTGTTTACTACGTGAGTCAATACATTTAAACGACCACGGTGTGCCATACCGATTTGTAAGAATTTCATTTTTTCTGCATCAGCTTTTTTAACGATTTCGTCAAGTAATACAACTAATGTATCAAGACCTTCGATTGAGAATCGTTTTTGACCAACAAAAGTTTTGTGAATAAATCTTTCAAAATCTTCTACACGAGTTAGTCTTTCTAATAGAGCTTTTTTGTCTTCAGCAGATAAATTTAAGCTTGATTTGCCTGATTCAATTTTATCTTGAATCCATTGACGTTCTGCATCTTCAACATGAGCATATTCATAAGCGATTTTACCAGTATATTGTGAACGCAAATATTCGATTGCTTGTTTACCGTTGTTAACGCTTCCAGGAACATTATTAAAGAATAATGATGCTGGCATCTCTACTAAATCAGCGTCTGTTAAACCATAAGAAGCTAATTCAATGCGAGATGAATCTAATTTTCTGTCTTTTAATGGGTAGATATCAGCAGCTAAATGACCGTGAGAACGGATAGCTTCTGCTAATTGAACTGCAGCAAAGATTTTTTTAATGTTACCAGGTTGTGTTGCTGTTGCTGCTGCACCTTGAGCTACACCTTGTTCATTTCCGATAATTGGTGAACCGAATTGTTGGAAAAGTGCAACTAGTTCTGGTTCAACTTGTTCAGGAGATTGTAAGAATAAATCATACTGTTCCATCACATAACCTAAGTTAGGACCAGAGAATGCTGACCAAGGGGAACCAGCAAATAATACATTGTTCGACATG
>Ga0182739_1004920_pt1 | contig 10801 bp, 11 predicted proteins | sample eDN5th30CBELigBY_FD_128873 | JGI IMG/M metagenome (GOLD analysis project Ga0182739, IMG submission 128873) | Enriched backyard soil microbial communities from Emeryville, California, USA - eDNA 5th pass 30_C BE-Lig BY (version 2) (version 2) | ecosystem: Environmental > Terrestrial > Soil >...
ATACCAGACGCCGACCGCGTAGAAGGGCTCGGGTGTCCGGACGCACACAACCTCGTCCGCCTCGTCCCGGAGCTTCTCGCAGGTCGAGGGGGCCGCAACCGGCACGGCGATCACCAGGCGGCTGGGCTTCAGGCGACGTAGGGCGACGACCGCGCTCCGCATGGTCGAGCCGGTGGCGAGACCATCGTCGACCAGGATCACGACCCGGTCCCGGATGTCGGGCGCAGGGCGATCGTCGCGGTAGTCGTGCTCGCGTCGCAGGAGCTCCTGGCCTTCGCGGGCGGCGGCGGCATCGATCACCTCGTTGCTGATGCGCAGGGAGTTCACGACGTCCCGGTTGAGGATCCGTACCCCGCCGCTGGCGATCGCGCCCATGGCAAGCTCTTCATGGCCCGGCACGCCGAGCTTTCGGACCTGGAAGACATCCAGGGGGGCGCCAAGGGCGTGAGCCACTTCAAATGCGACCGGGACGCCGCCACGCGGAAGGGCCAATATGAGCACGTCGGGCCGGCCGGCGTAGCCGGCGAGCTTCGCGGCGAGGACTTGCCCCGCCTCGGCTCTATCGTGGAAGACCTGGGTCATGGCGATTCTCCCCCGGATGCAAGTTCGACGGACGGAGCTCCGCTAACGGCGGGGCGCGGAGGGTTCGGAAACCGCTCGAAGGGTCTCTCCGGCTTGTTTCCTGGCTCCCTCCGTGACCAGGTCGCCAAGTGAGACGATGCCGACGAGACGTTCGTCGTGATTCATGATGAGCAGTCGCCGGATTTGACGTTCCTGCATCAGTCGCGCTGCGTCCTCGGCGTCCTGATCGTCGAAGCACCAGACCACCTCCTTGGTCATGGTGTCCTGGACCTTCGTGGTTTTCGGGTCCCAGCCCTGGGCCGCGGCGCGGATGGTGATGTCACGGTCGGTCAGCATGCCGACCAGCTTGTCGTTCTCCCCGCACACGGGCATCGGACCCACGTCGAGGTCCTTCATCTTGCGGGCCGCTTCCTGGAGTGTGTCGCCGGGGTGCACGCACTCGACATTCTTCGTCATGATGTCCTTGAGTTTCATCATCTCCTCCCTCAATGGGGCATCAGCCAAGTCCAGGCTCTCGGCCAGGCCGAGGTTCCACCGGGGTTGTCAGCCCCGCGCCGAGACCTCGCGAAATGGCCGCTTCTCAGCCCTTCGTGATGGGGGTGTCCAACATGGGGTGTCCAACCCCAACTTGGCCGGTTACGCGACAGATCTCCTCCCTTGTCTTCTCCCGCAAACCATGCGCCAATCGCATCGACGGAAACGTTGATTCTGATGGGTAATTTCGGCCTGTCACGGGATCGTTCGGCATTCGAGTTGCGGGACAATCCTCCAGGGGTTTCGCAACCTTTTGATCGTTCAACCGAGGAGGAGATGACATGGCCACGGCGACTCGAGCCAACCCGATCCCTGACCTCATGTATGACTGGCTCACCGTTCTGCAGTCGAAGGCGGAAGGGTTGAATGCTTACGAGAAGTACATCCAGGACGCCGAACGAGAAGGTGCTTCGGAATGTGTCGAGATGTTCCGCAAGCTCCATGAGCAGGATGCCAGGCAGGTCGAGGAGATCAAGGGACACCTCAAGATGGTCATGGACCACTTCAAGATGTCATGACGTCACAAGGTCATCCATCGCGTCACCACGGAGGCGGGAATCGGTGAGAGGCCCGCTCGACTTCGAGGGAGAACCCGAACGGACACGAAATCGTTCCGAGCTCAACAAGGAGACGATCATGTCAGGAACCGGAAACCCTAAGTCCAGCGATCGTGGATTCGATGACAAGACTCCGGAACAGGGCAAGCCGACGCCGACGCCGGGAACCTCTGCCGAGCAAGCGCGAGAAGCCGGTGAAAGTCAAAAGGCACGCAATGCCCAGGGGTCGAACCGCGAACGGATGGTGGACATCGGGCGTGGTAATCAACAAGCAGGCCGGCATTCGGATTAGGCCGGCTCGGAGTCAGTCTCAGAAGGGCTGGTCTGGTGGACCTGGACCCCGGGTGGCCGGGGCTAAGCGCAGCGTGCCCCGGAGGCAAACCGCTTTGGCGTCAGCAGTGACTCCGGGGCACGCTGCGCTTAGCCCCCGTCATCCGAGACCTATGGACGGCTCGACAGAGGCTACCGGAACCGACTTTCACAGTCCTCCAGGGTGGTTCCCTGCGAGAGAACGGCTCAGACAGCGGGGCGCACGTCTGTCATCGGAGTGGCAGGCGTGCGCTCCGCGTGCGTTGGGGCGGCCCCTCGCCTTGTCCGATTTCAGGTTCTCACCGGTCGTTCTGTCTCGCGTGAGGTCCGCGCCTTCCCCGGGGGCCCACCACTCAACTCATCGGCTGTCCCGCACATTCACCGCTGGCTTGAGATTTGCTTGCGATCGTTTCTGGAAATCTTGACGGCCCAGCGATGAAGACATTTCCTCTCTCCCTCCATGAAGAGTGAACGGCCGGGAACGAGATCCTGGCCGCCGTTCCGGACTCCCCGTGGGATGAGGCGGAAATCAAGGGGGTGGACCGTGGCTGAGATCGCGGCGGCCTGGCCCGCTTTGACTCGGATCGCCCTGGTGATCAACGGGAAGCCGGAGTCGATCGACATCGCCCCTTGGACCACGCTGCTGGATGTGCTGCGTCATCACCTGGGCTTGACCGGCGCCAAGAAGGGGTGCGACTACGGCCAGTGGGGCGCCTGCACGGTCCTGGTCGACGACCGGCGGACCAACTCCTGCTTGACCCTGGCCATCATGATGGATGGGGCCCGCGTGACCACGGTTGAAGGCCTCGCGGAAGAGGCGACGCTGCATCCGGTCCAGGCGGCCTTCCTCGAGCATGACGCCTTCCAGCGCGGTTACTGCACGCCGGGCCAGATCTGCTCGGCCGTCGGCCTGATTCGTGAGGGACGTGCCCACGCGGCGGATCAGATCCGGGAACTCAAGAGCGGCAACATCTGCCGGTGTGGCGCTTACCCCACATCGTCGCGGCGGTTCAGGAGGCGATGCAGACGCTCGAAGGGAGGGCTGAGCGGTGAACCCCTTCTCCTAGTTTAGGAGTCGAAGACATCGGGGCTGCCGTGGGCGAGGTCACGCGAGACGGCAACGCCAAGTTCATCGGAGGCGGTACGAACCTCCTCGACCTGATGAAGAGGTGGAGGTCGAACGCCCCGGCCGGCCGGTGGACATCAATCACCTGCCGCTGGGTAAGGTTGAAGCGCACGAAGGGGGGCTACGAATCGGGGCGCTCGTCACGAACTCGGACCTGGCCTACCACCCGCTGGTCGAGGCCCGTTACCCACTGCTCGCGACGGCGATTCTCGCGGGAGCCTCGGCCCAGCTCCGCAACATGGCGACAACCGGGGGGAACCTTCTGCAGCGAACCCGATGCTATTACTTCTACGACCCCGCCACTCCTTGCAACAAGCGTCAGCCAGGGATCGCATGCTCGGCGCTCGAGGGCATCAACCGCATCCACGCGATCCTGGGGGCGAGCGAACACTGTATCGCGACTCATCCCTCGGATATGTGCGTGGCGCTGGCGGCCCTGGAGGCCGTCGTGCAGGTGGAGGGGCCGGCGGGGGCCCGGGCGATACCGTTCGCGGAGTTCCATCGCCTGCCGGGGGACACGCCCCGCGTCGACACCAATCTGGTCCAGGGCGAGATCATCACGGCCGTTGATCTCCCCGCGCGAGGGTTCGCCGAACACCACGCCGACATCCAGGTCCGGGATCGCCACTCCTTCGCCTTCGCGCTCGTGTTGGCCGCGGCGGTGCTGGAGATGGATGGCGACCGCATCAGGGAGGCCCGGCTGGCCCTTGGCGGCGTTGCTCACAAACCCTGGCGCGACACGGAGGCCGAGGCGAGTCTTCGAGGACAGCCCGCCACTGAGGATGTCTTCCGACGTATGGCCGAGATTGTCCTCACCGGAGCCAGAGGCTGGGGTCACAACACCTTCAAGATCGAGCTGTCGCGACGGGTGATCGTACGGGCCCTGACGCAGGCCGCCGGCCTGGGGAGGCCCTCGTCATGACGCCGGATACGGCCTACGTCGGCAGAGCGCTCCGCCGCGTCGACGGCCGCGCCAAAGTCACCGGCGAGGCGAAGTACGCCGCCGAGCCCGAGGTTCTGGACTTGCTCTACGGGGATGTCGTTTCGAGTGCCATTGCTCGGGGAAAGATCAAGGCGATCAACGCCGGAGAGGTCCTGAAGCTCGCCGGGGTGGTCCAGGTCTTCACGCACGAGAACCGGCCGTCGCTCCCCTGGTTCGACCGCAGTTACCACGATGAAATCGCCCCTTCGGGCTCGCCGTTCCGGCCCCTCTACGACAACAAGGTCCATTTCAGCGGGCAGCCCATTGCCCTGGTCGTCGCCGAGACGTTCGAACTCGCCCGCTACGCGGCGTCCCTCGTGACGTTCGAATACGCCGCGGCGCCTCACGCGACGGCCCTCGAGGAGCAGCAGGCCGTCGCCTATCATCCGAAGACGGGCAAGACCGGATATGTCCCCCCCGAACCCCGGGGGGATGGGCATCGGGATGGCCCTCGAGGAGGAGAGTGTCCTCGACCACCGGTTCGGCCGGTTCATCAACCACGACTTTGCCGAATACCACGTGCCGGTCAACGCCGACGTGCGGGAGATTGACGTGATCTTCGTTGAAGAACATGACGAGGTTGCCTCTCCGATCGGAGTCAAGGGCCTTGGCAAGATCGGCGTTGTCGGCGTTGCGGCGGCGATCGGCAACGCGGTCTTCCACGCGACGGGCCGGCGCATCAGGGATTTGCCAATCACGCTGGATAAGCTTCTGTGAATTCTCGGGTGCCCGGGCCCATTCGGCTCCAGGGGACCCTCGAGCAGGCCGGGCCTCGTCGCGCCAAAGGCCGCACGGGCTTTCGCGTGGCTATTGCGTCCCGCGCGTGGTTCATGAGGAATTTTGGCGTGAAAGGGCGAGTTTGGCTTCGTTTTTTCAGGTAAGTCGTTCCAGGCCCGTGCTACGTTACCTTTGTTCGGGGACGTTGACGCGTCTTCATCTTGCAAATGCAACACGTTCAAGGGGGACGGTTCGACCCCTTGAAGGAGGTTTTCGATGCACTTCAGTGTTCGTTTAGCGCTCGCCTCAGCGGTCGTCTGGGGGGCCCTGGTCGGCCCGGCGCAGGCCCAGTACTACGGCGGCTACGGCGGCTATGGCTGGGGGGGATGGGGAGGAGAGACTCCCCAGGGAAGCATCGCGCGAGGGCTGGGCTTCTACAACATCGGCGCGGGGATCTATAACGAGGATACCGCGATCGCCAATTCGATCAACGCCGACACCGTCATGCGATGGAATCAGTACCTCTGGTTGTCGCAACAGGAGGCGAACAAGCGCGAGTACCTCCGCATGGCCCGCCGTGCACAACGCGTTGACGCCAGCGGCGAGCAGATCTACAAGCGGCTCCTGGAGCATCCGGAGGCGTCGGACATCACGAGCGGCGATGCCTTGAACGTGATCCTCGACCAGGTCACCGATCCTCGGATCCACAGCTCGGCGCTTCGCCTGGCGACCCAGCCACTCGACAGCGACGTGATCTCCCATATTCCGTTCCGGAATGCGTCGGAAGGAATAACGCTCAGCCTGAATCAGTTGACGGCCAAGGGCGGGTGGCCCCCGGCCCTCCAGGGAGACAACTACGCCGAGGAGCGTGCCGCCTATCAGGAGGCCATCGCCGAGGCCTTGAAGGAAGATGAGGAGGGGGAAATCTCCCAGCCTACCCTGGCGAAGGTCCGCGAAGCCGCGGCGCGAATCCGGGCGAAGTTCGAAGACAACCGGCCCCAGGACCCCAAGGCCAGCTCCGATGGGGAGAACTACGTCAAGGCTCTGACCGGCATGGCTCGGATGCTCGAGAATCCCGAAACGGAGAAGATCCTGGCCGAGCTCAAGAAGCGTCCCAAGACCACCCTGGGAAGCCTGCTCGGCTTCATGCATACCTACAACCTGCGATTCGCCCCGGCGCAGACTCCGGAGCAGCGTGTCATCTACCAGAACCTCTATCCCGTGATGGCGTCCCAGCGCGACTCGCTCTTGAAGGACTTCAAGGACGGTAAGGAAGCTCCCGACCTTGCCAAGGGGGGGCCGACCGATTTCTTCTCGGGAATGCACCTGGACTATCTCGGTGGCAAGCGCAAGCCGATCGAACGGAAGTGATGTGCCCCGCCTCCGAGAGGGGCCTCCGGCCTTCTCTCGGACCGGCACACCGCACGCCATTCATTAACCTCGTGCCTCGCTCCGGACGATCATGCCGGGGCGAGGCCGTTCCTTTGGACATTCCGATTGGTGGCTGAATGTCAGTTCGGAATGGAGGCGTCAGCCGGCCGCAGTTCGGCCAACGCGGCCGCCCGACCCCGACCCCATCAAAGGAACGCCCGTCTCGAGTTTTGCGCCGGCGAAGAGTTGCGCGAGTGTTTCCGCCCGCCATCTCCAGCGCTGTCGCGATTGGCCGTGGAGGCCGAGTTGATCAGGGGCGAGACGAAGGTGGCAGAGCCCGACCTGGTCGAACGTCTCGGGTTCCTTCGCGCAGTAATGTACGAGAGTTGTGGAAATTTTGAGATTTTTGGGTTGCTGAGGTCTCGTCTTCGAAACCCCGGAGCCCATGCCTCCGATCCCAACCACGCACCACTCGATCCATCTCAAGACGATCGCGGCTAGCAACTTGGCGCGGTTTACCTTTGGGTTGCCGACGATCTTGGCATGAATATGAGTGCAGTGGTTGGCCCGGACAGCTTGTTGTCCTGCTGCCGAAGGCACCCGAGGCGACGCTGAGACCGAGGCTTGATCTGGCAGCCTCGGCTTGCGGGACGCCTCTTGTCGCTTCGCGACCGCGGACAACACGTTGTCCGGGCTCACCAATGAACCTGCCTTGGTTTGATGGGTCCAAGGACCTTGTGCTCGATGCGCAAGACGATTGCCAACCGCTCTAGGCATTTCGTGCGATTATTTTGAAGTTGATCACATGAGGGTGGCTGGGGTCTCGAAGACGAGACCCCAGCCACCCAAAAGATCAAAACCTCCAGAAAGATCGCGTCCAACCGCTCTAGCGAACAATATCGTGCGGCACGGGACTTCGAGGGTTGCCAGGGCCGTGCCCATCCGCGCGGTCCCGCCGCTCATGCTGAAGACGGCCACCAATCCGGGGGCCTGCCGAGCGCTCGCAGTTCTTCAAGGAACTTCTGTTTCAGGGAGCTGACACCGACGGGTCACCGCTCGTCCGCCGCGACGGCGAAGAGGGAGGGTCGGGCCTCGCGAGAGGTGCGAGGCCCGAGGGAGGGGAGAAAGGTGCTCAGCGACGGCTCTCCTCAAGGGTGGCGGGGACCAGCTCCGGGAGGTACTTGACGGGCAATGTGCCGTGGGCGAGGACGGCTTCGTGGTAGCGGCCGAGCTGGAAGCGGTCGCCCTGGTCGCGCTGGACCTTCTGGCGGAGCCGATGGAATGCGGTCCGACCGACGAAGTAGGTGGAGAGCTGGGCGGACGACTGCTTGGAGCGGATGATCTTGCCGACGGCCTCCCCTTCGGTCTGGAAGGCGCGGCCGGTGAGGAGCTCCATGGCCTGATCGTCGGTCATCTGACCGGCGTGCATCTCGTGGTCGAGGATCGCGTTGACCACGGCGCGCAGGTAGAACTTCAACTGGTGGAGCCGAAGGGCCAGGTCGCCGTCGCCGAATCCCTGGTCAAGCATCATCTGCTCGGTGTAGACGGCCCAACCTTCCGCGAACGTGCCCGAGGCGAGAATCTTGCGGATCAAGGAGGGGTGGCGGTTGCTCGCTTCGAGCTGGACGTAGTGCCCCGGGTAGGCCTCGTGGATGGTCAGGATCTTGAGCATCGACCGGTTGTATTCCTGGAGGTAGCTGGCGACGCGTTCGGGGGACCAGTCGCCGGGGGGCGGGCTGATCGCATATTCGCTGATGCCGCGGGTATCGAGCGGTGGCGAGGGATTCAGGTAGGCGACCGAGTTGCCCCGGAGAAACTCGGGCATCTCGATGACCCGGCACTGGTCGGGCTCGGGGAGGGGCAGGATAGCGTGCCTGGCGATGAACGACTTGATCGCGGCGACGGTCGCCTGCGCGTCGAAAACCAAGGTCTCGGGGGCACCGTGGTCCTTGCCGAGCTCGGTCAGGACGAGCCGGGTCATCAGCCGACGCCCCGCCTCGTCATCGGGTGGAATCGGGCGGCCCGGGAACGTCGTTCCCCAGAGCTGGCGGGCGATGGTCGCCATCTCCCGTTCGACGCGGAGCGCCTCGTTGTTGGCCTCGGCGAGCACCTCGGCGGCCGAGATCCCGGCGTCGAGCTCCAACTCGAGCTTGCGGGCGAACAACTCCTTGCCGATCCGCCACGAGGCCGTCGCCCTGGGCGTGACGGTTTCCTCAAGGAATTTCCGGTAGTCTTCGAGCGCATTGACGATTACCTTGGCCTTGGCGCCGAGCTCCCCTTCTCCCTGGGGCGCGTCAGCAAGGATGAAGAGCTCGTCGGTATAGAATCCGATCGCCCCCTTGGTTTGCTGGATTGCGGTCTCGAGCTTGACCCGGGCGGGCGCCTTGATGGTCGACTTCGCCCACTCGACCACCCGGGGGACGAGCGCCATTCGGGCGATGGCGTTCTTGAGATTCGTCTCCTTGGGGAGCGTGGACTGGGTCAGCAGCAGATAGATGCTCTCGGTCAGGTAGCCGCCATAGATCCGCGGGTCGTCCTCGAAGGGATGGAAGTTCTCCGCCAGCCAGATTTCCCGAGTCAGGTGATGCCGGAGGATCTCGAAGTCGATCTGGGCGCTACGGGATAGCTTGGCGAAGTCGACCTGGCGGGGGAGCTCGGCCAGGGCTTTGCGGTCGCGTTCGAGGCGGTCGGCGCGGGCCTCCGGGGAGAGGTCATCGAGGGTATGGTCGAAGCGGTGATCCCCCAGGCGGGTGGCCATCAGCGGTTCTTCGCGGAACGCCCGGTCAAGATAGGCCTGGAAGAAGGCGGCGAGCCTCTGGTCCTCGGTCGAGGCCGCCGGTTCGATCGCGAAGCTTGCCGAGGCCACCAGGAGGAGGCCGGCCGCCGCGAGGAAGATCTCCGCCGTTCGCATCGGGGGTGTCCCTTCAATTAGCGCCAGTCGAATGAGGGGAACGGAAGTGCGTCGTCCCGTGGTCGAGGACCTGGGGCCTTGGATTCTAGCGAACGCGCAGGCGCGAGACCAACCCGGCAGCGACGATCGCCTTACGTTGACAGTATTCTTGGCCACCGCCTATAATTCGGACTCGGTCAGACGAAGCGATTGAAAACGCTGTTGACAGGCAAAAATCGCCAAGCTGAACTTCCATCGTTGGTTTCCTTATTGCAGAAGGCAGGAGCGGGACGAATGGCCGTTCGAGTGGGGATCAATGGGTTTGGCCGGATTGGCCGGCTGGTTTTTCGTGCCTTGGCAGCGCGGCCCGCGGACTTCGAGGTCGTTGCGATCAACGATCTCTCCGACGCGAAGCATCTGGCCCTGCTCTTGAAGTACGACAGCGTCCACGGCAGGTTCAACGGAACCGTTGAGGCGGGCGAGCAGGCGCTGATCGTCAACGGCAAAGAGATCAAGATCACCCAGGAACGCGATCCGGCCAATCTCCCCTGGAAGGCGCTCAAGACCCAAGTCGCCCTCGAATCGACCGGCTTCTTCACCAACCGCGCCGCCCTGCAGAAGCACCTCGACGCCGGCGCCGACCGCGTCATCCTGAGCGCACCGCCCAAGGACAAGCTCGACGCCACGATCGTGCTCGGGGTTAACGACAACCTCCTCAAGGCCGAGCACCGGATCGTCTCCAACGCCTCGTGCACGACCAACTGCCTGGCCCCCATGGCCAAGGTGCTGCACGAGTCGTTCGGCATCGAGAAGGGTTTGATGACCACCTGCCACGCCTACACCAACGACCAGCGTGTGGCCGACCAGATCCACGCCGACCCGTACCGGGCCCGCGCCGCGGCGATCAACATCATTCCCTCGACCACCGGTGCCGCCAAGGCCGTGGGTGAGGTGATCCCCGACCTCAACGGCAAGCTGACCGGCTACTCGCTCCGCGTGCCGGTTCCCGATGGATCGATCACCGACCTCACCTCGCAGCTCAAGCGCGACGTGACCAAGGAAGAGGTGAACGCCGCCATCAAGGCCGCCGCCGAAGGTCCGCTCAAGGGGATCATCGAGTACGCCACCGACCCGCTCGTCTCCAGCGACATCATCGGCAACCCTCACTCTTGCATCTTCATGGGTGAGTGGACCAACGTGATCCAGGGGAACCTGGTCAAGACGATCGCGTGGTACGACAACGAGTGGGGCTACTCCTGCCGCACCGCCGAGCTGATCGCGAAGGTCGCCAAGTTCGGTTGATCGCTCGCCCTGGTGGCCTGTCTCACTCCCTTTGATGCCCAATGTCCGGCCCTCGTTCGGACATTGGGCATCAGGCATAAAGTTCTTCCTCGAGCCAAGGATCATCGCGTTGCCCAAGCAGACCATCCGTGACCTCGACTTGAGCGGCAAGAAGGTGCTCGTCCGGGTCGACTTCAACGTTCCCTTGACCAAAGACGGCGAGGTCTCCGACGACCGTCGCATCAAGGCCGCGCTGCCGACCTTGAACTACGCCCTCGAGAAGGGGGCGAGCCTGATCCTGGTGAGCCACCTCGGCCGGCCCACGGGCAAGCCGGAGGCCGACGCTCCGTTCCGGCTGGATCGGGTGGCGGCCCGGTTGCAGGAGCGGATTGGCCGGCCGGTCAAGAAGGTCGGCGACACGGTCGGGCCCGAGGCCCAGGCCGCGGCGGCGG
>Ga0182739_1004921_pt1 | contig 10796 bp, 8 predicted proteins | sample eDN5th30CBELigBY_FD_128873 | JGI IMG/M metagenome (GOLD analysis project Ga0182739, IMG submission 128873) | Enriched backyard soil microbial communities from Emeryville, California, USA - eDNA 5th pass 30_C BE-Lig BY (version 2) (version 2) | ecosystem: Environmental > Terrestrial > Soil >...
GGGCATCTCCCGCATCACCATGATTTCCGGAATCGTTTCGACGAACTCGGCAGCCTCTTTGCGGCCTTGCTGGAGATTGCTGAGTGCCGGTTGATAATTCGGATCTGCAGTTTGAAGATAATAAGGCCAGAGTGCATCCTGTTCCGGGTTCTCTGTCACAGAGCTGGAAAGAGCCTTGTTGAGTGCTTTCCCATCGTGAAGTTGAGCCACTTCAATGGGAGTGAGAGTTCGAGAGAAGACCCGAAATTCATCGACCTTTCCTCGGGCGAACCCACGGTCACGGAAGCGTTCTCCAATGGTGATATGATCTCCACCTCCGCCGGTGATTTCTTTCGTTAATTTATCGCGGACAGTTTCTACCTCCGCCAATTGCCCATCCACATAGATCTTCAGCCCCGCAGCCCGGCTGGAACCGTCATAGGTGATGGCCACATGATGCCAACTCTCGATGGGCAAGATTGCTTTTGTACGTACCCGGATAGAATTGCCCGGATCAAAATGGACGAGGGCGGCACACAATCGGCCTTCATCCAGCAGGAATTCGTAGCCTCGACTGCCGGCATCGGTCCAGGCCCGGGAACGATGAAAAACAACTGCCCGGTCTTTGATATCCGGAGTATTCATCCAGAGCGAAACAGAGAATGGTTCATAGCGATGGAAGTTTCCCACGTTCAGTGAAATTGCATCATCCCCGGTCAGCTCCGCCGCTTGTCCTTGAGTGCCGGGAACCGCTGTGTTGGGGGCATTGACCTTTTCGAAGTCCAGGTGAATCAATTCTCCTGGCAGCTTTTCCGGGGCCGCCTCCTGGTTCGCTCTCCAGGCCAGAAACGCGGAAGCCTGCCGGGAGGCGACTTCTTTCAACGCCTGTTCCAACTGCTCTGTCTTCGCGGCATTCTCTGCCATCTTCTGACGGGCGGCGTCATCCGCAAGCAGCAGCGTGGGAGTGGGGATGGCGGATGTAAAGAACGAGTACAACCCTGCTTCGTCGATGTTGTCGAAGAAGGAGGACATTTGAAAATATTCCCGTTGCGAGAGCGGGTCATACTTGTGATCGTGGCACTTGCAGCACTCAAACGTCATGCCCAGGAACGCGGTGGAAAAAGTCTGCATCCGGTCGGAAACGTACCCCACCCGATATTCTTCAGGAATGCTTCCCCCTTCCGCTTCCTGAGGATGCAAGCGGCAAAAGGTGGTGGCCAGGATCTGTTCCTGAGTGGCATTGGGGAGCAAGTCACCGGCCAGTTGTTGCGTCATAAACTGATCAAAAGGCAGATTCTGATTGTACGCCCGGATCACCCAGTCCCGCCACGGCCAGACATACCGGCCCTTGTCCACCTGAAATCCATAAGTATCGCTGTACCGGGCCACGTCCAGCCATTCCGATGCCATCCGTTCCCCATACCGTTCGGACATCAGCAACCGATCGACCACACGTTCAAACGCGGTCGGTGTCTCATCTGCCAGAAACGCATCGATCTCTGGCAGCGTGGGTGGCAGACCGGTCAGATCGAACGTGATGCGTCGAATCAGCTGTTCGCGTGCCGCCTGGGGATTGGGAGTCAAGCCCTGGTCCTTCATCCGATTCAGAACAAAGGCATCAATTTCATTCCGGCTCCAGTGGTCGTCTGGAGAAGCGGGAACGGGTGCTTTACGGGGAGCCAGAAAGGCCCAGTGCGATTGATATTCTGCCCCCTGATCAATCCATTTGCGGATGATTTCAATCTGATGCGGAGTGAGGCTGAGATTGGAACCGGCAGGAGGCATGCGCATGTCGGGATCGCTGGACGTGATGCGCAGCAGAACTTCACTTTGTTGAGCATCGCCCGGCTTGATCGCAAATCGTTTCTCGTCCGAGCTCAATGCGGTAAAAGCCCCTTCTGCAGTGTCCAGTCTGAGTTCCGCTTCGCGAGTTCCCTGATCCGGCCCATGGCAGGCGAAACATTTATCGGCCAGAATGGGGCGCACGTCCCGGTTGTATTCAATTTCACCGGCAACGGAGGGCACCGCCAGGGGAAGAACACCAAGCAGACAGGCCAGAAGGAAAAACCCAGCCTGTTGTCGCAGACTTTGCCTGAAAACAGAGATTCGTGCCTGGCCGACCCTCAAATTCAGAGGAGGCCTTGACGTAAAGTCCGACGGAGGACATTTCGCGATCACAGACCCCAAATCCAAGCCCTGGCCGGGCACAAGATGATTCAGAAACGCAATCAGGCGGGCCATAGGATAGGTTTCCGGATGGAGAGTGAAAGGACATCACTCGGTCGTAACGGGCAAAGTGCATCTGCACTCGGTTCAGGAGAACCTTTTGGACTGATCCATCCATACTAATCATTTTGTCGCATTCTGTCTCCCATCATTCTGCTCGAGACAGGATTTCTATCGTGATGGGATCGTCACTCAGAGAGAGGCACAAAAGAAATCAAGCTGCCCTTGGTTAGTTTCTTGAACGAGAGTGGGCCGGACATTTCTGTCTGATCTCTGTCTGGCTGAGAGATTCAGGTTTTCAGCAGGCTCTCAATTCGGCCTCTCTTTTTCCGCAGCCATGAGCAGGCGTTGCAATTCTTCTGCGAGGCGGCTGACTCGCAGATAGTCTGCGCTGTGTGCAATTGTCGCCGCTGTGTTCAGATCCTGGGAGAAAGATCTCAGCAGGTGTTGGTTCAATTGGCCAATCATCCAATCAGCCCTTTGTCTGGCGAAAGCGGCATGCAATTGACGGAATCGGGTCTCCAGATATCCCGCTCCTCCAGAGGCAGCTTCCGTAATGACTTTATCACCCACCGCAGTCACGACAGTCCCGCCGACAGTTTCTCCGGCAATGTGCAGTGCCCCCTGTAAGGCGGTTTCCGTCACCATGGGAGTCATTGCATTTCCCAGTGGACCGGCCCCGGTCATAAATAGCACTAAGCTCACCGCAGGCCGCGCTGCGGCCGCCATCGAATCCATACGCCGGAACAATTGATAGGTTTCCGGACGCTCTTTCTGGAACTGTTGTAATTGCAGGGCCACCAGGTCTCGAACTTCAGCCTGGAAATCCAATTGGGCGTGGGCTTGACGCAAGTTGTCAATCAAGCGTGTCCGGGCACTGCCGCTCAGAATGTGCTGCAGGCGGGGAGAAAGTAACGGATTGCCTAAATCTTTCAGCCAGACAAGTTTTTGCAGGCAACGCTCGACGGCATCCAGAATCGCTTCCCATTCGAGTTTCCGATAGCGTTCGAGAGGGGAATCCGCAGCTGGTTTTCCACGTTGTGCGACCATTTTGAAGGGGACCGTCATCATTTGGCCGACTTTATGATAGAAGCCGTGTACATTTGCGGACCAGCCATTCCGCTGTTCGCGCCACCATTGCCGTACTTGTTCAATGAGGAGGGAATTCGGCAATGTCGGCCAGCGGTCGATCTCGACAAGTTGTCCCTGGGTAAACAGTTGTAATGCTTCGTGAAATTCTTGACCGCGAGAAGAAATTTCTTTCAACCAGGCGGGGATTCCCAACTCGGGTGAGACCAGATGCTGGAGTGCCCCGTAAAGTGCGTGGGTTTTGATCTCATCAAATTTCAATTGGGAAAGATCATGCAGCAGCTGACGCGGGCGCGCGTCATCTGCTGGTGATGTTTCCTGGACTGGCGGCCAGGCCCGTTCATAAAAGGGAAGTTGATTCGATTCCGCAGCCCGCCGATCGTTGGGAGCCAGATAAAGCAGGTGGGGCCGTGTTCCCGTTTCATCACAGAAAGTCTTCACCCACAAGGGCCAATAGGCTTCATCTTCAGGAAGCAGGCATTGATTAAAGACAATCAGCACCAGCTTTCCCTCTTGTGCCGCCTTGCGAAAGAATTCTTTCACTGCTGCATCGTTGTATTTCTGCTGGGTCAGGACGGCAATCAGCACGTCCGAGCTGAGACGCAGATCATCCGCACGCTCCCAGTTCACTTCTTCGACGCTATCGATATCCGGCGTATCGAGAATGATGAGATTTTCCGGCATCCGATGACTTAAGCGATAAAACAGATGGTGCTGCGAGTCCGGTTGGAGTGGTTGCTGTGCATCTTTCCATGTCTCGATTTGGAATCCTGGAAAGAGATCGCCCAAATGAATGTGCTGATTTAATGATTCGGGAAGCAGTGCAGTGGGATGTTTTGTGCCAGAAGCTAACGGACTTGTGGAGCTGATCCGTTCGCCCGCAAGATGATTGAAGATGACGCTTTTTCCGATATTTGTGCCGCCCACCACGGAGACGATCAGGAATGGATTTGCTCCCAGCTGCGGAATGAGTTTGCGTACCAGCAGTTCATACCATTCCCGCTCGCTCAATGGTGCTAACTGTAACGGGGATGCGGTCGCTTCGAGCGTGGAGAGAGCTTCTGCCAGATTTTCAATATTCTGCGACCATTGATCGGTGGAGCCGTTCATTTCCGTTGTCCCTTGCGACATGGCAGCCGCACTGTCCTGAGTGTCGAAGTCGGAACTGTCCGGCATGGCATTTCCCAGGAGTTTTAACGATCACGTAAAAACGGCGGTCCGTACTGTATCGGCCCGTAATTCATCAAGAAAATGCCCAGTACGAGCCCAGATGTTTCGTAATCTTCTTCCGACACCGTTCAAGCCGTGATTTTATACGGTGCGGCGGTATGCTTAACAGCCTGTTGAAAAATGCACAGACAGAAATGCCTGTGCTGCCAGACGGTGCTGGCTCATTGGGGAAAGTGGGCCGGACATTTCTATCCGGCCGAAAGTTCATGCTGTCCAACGGGCCGTTAAGCCCTATGGCAAAGCTATTAGTCCGGGTGAGATGGTATAACTGAAAATTCCTCGGTTTGGGTTTGCGTTATGTGAAAGACGTTCTACCATGACCTGCCACATCCTGTGTCATAAAATTTGAGAGCGTTGAATACGGGCTTGAGGAAAGCGTTGTTGTTGCATCGTAAGCCATGTTATGTCAATATTCGGCGCGGCAGCAGCAGCAAAGAATGAAACGGATGAGACAGGGTGTAGATAACCGTCTTCTAATTTTGTGCAAACTCCGGGGAATTAGCGCTTGCAGAGATGTTTGATGTTCGTAACGATCAGCTGCAGTTGACAATCTTTTGCAGGGCTCTCAAGAGTTTGTCTTGTCAAAGATCCTTCCGCATCAAACCAGCCGCTGCATCAAATGGGCCTGATGCATTGCTTGTCCATTGCCGGTCTGAAAAAAGGAAAGTGGTCCCGGTCCTTACATTTTTGTGGCCTCGCATTTTCGTGGGCCTTGCATTTCACTGTCGAATTTTGCTGTCGGAATGATTCAATAAATGACCGGTGCGACGAATGGCCGGAATCATGAGTGATCACGATCAATTGTAAATCCTGCCAGACGACAAAGTGGCGAATTTATTGTTGATTCAAGTTAGTTGGTTTTTAAATGGTGTGACCCGAGGATCAAGCAGGTAAAATCTCCAATTTTAGATCTTCGGAGATTTCTCAATCGAAGGAAGTGAGAACATGGCAAAAAAGAAGTCGGCACGTGGAGAGTTCAATATGTCGCAGGAAATTCGGACCTTGCTCGAGGCAAATCCGAAGCAGTCCAGTCGCGAAATCTTTGAACAGCTCCAATCCAAATTCCCAGACCGGACCATCAATCAGAACTCCTGCAATGTGGCCTTTTCACATGCACGTCGACGCCTGGGGATTCGTGGTGGAGGCAAGAAACGAGCCGTGAAAGTTCAGCGTCCCAGCGCTCAGGCCGTTGCGACTTCGAGCGGTGAAGGTGTCAACATCGGATTGCTGAAGCTGGCTCGTAAATTCCTTTCAGAAGCTGGCAGCAGCAGCGCGGCAATCAGCGCCATTCAGCAAGTGGAAGCCTTGCAGTTGAACTAGTCGTCGAACTAACAGCCTGTTGAAAAAGGCACAAACAGAAATGTCTGTGCCGCCGGAAGCTTCTGGATCATTGAAAAAAGTGGGCCGGACATTTCTGTCTGGCTCAGATTTCGTGTTTTTCAACAGGCAGCCAACGCATCTCAAATTTCGGTTCGGAAAATATGAAGCGAGCGACAACGGAGCGGAGTTGCGAGAAACCAACCCGAACCCCAAGTTGCAGTGCAACACGAGTGCTTCGACTACTCTAAAATTTGGGGTCGGCCTTAACGAAAAGTCCGACAACGGAGGACATTTTCTTATCCCGTGCCCCACGTCCAAGCTCTGATCTCCAGGCCCTGATCGAGCACGAGAGAGGACACTTACGTTGTCATAAAGAGCGATGGAATGAAACAGGTTCATTCCATCGCTCTTTTTAATGATACCGCGTTCACTTTCGGAGCCCGGCTTTATCATCACGCCAAAAGGTCAGCCTCTCCGGAGCGAAAGATCGCAAAGCCCATGCGGGCTCGGGTGAGAGAACTTTGTTTCTGCTCAGACTTCCAGGATTAAGCGGACAGGATTTTCGATCGTTTCTTTAATACGGCGAAGAAATGAAACTGCTTCGCGGCCATCAACCACGCGATGATCATAGGTGAGTGCCAAATACATCATCGGGCGAATCACGACCTGGCCATTCACTGCCACCGGACGATCAAAAATACCATGCATCCCCAGCACGCCACTCTGGGGAGGATTGACGATCGGTGTTGAAAGCAGGGAACCGTAAACTCCACCATTTGTAATCGTGAATGTTCCCCCTTCCAGATCTTCCAACCCCAGCTTGTTCTCTTTAGCACGACGGGCGAATTCTGCAATTGCCAGTTCCACTTCCGCAAAACTCAAGCGTTCCGCATTGCGCAGGACCGGTACAACCAGCCCTTTTCCGCCACCAATGGCCACGCCAATATCGTGGTAGTTACGGAAGATCAGATCTGTCCCTTTGATCTGGGCTCCCACTTGTGGAAACTGGTTGAGTGCTTCAATGGACGCCTTGACGAAAAATGACATGAAGCCCAGCTTGATTCCATATTTCTTCTGAAACGACTCCTGATGTTGCTCTCGCAGAGCCTTCACGCCAGACATGTCGACTTCGTTGAATGTGGTGAGCAGTGCCGCATTCTGCTGGGCTTCCACCAGTCGGCGGGCAATGGTCTGGCGAATTGGAGACATCGGCACACGACGCTCCTCGCGGCCCGAACGCAGTTGAGCCGGGGCCTGATTGCCAGCCCCGACCAGGCTTTTGCTGGAGGCCCCTTCAGGAATGTCCTCTTTGAGGATCCGTCCTCCAGGTCCGGTGCCGGTCAAGGTGCTGGGGATGATCTGATTTTGAGCAGCAGCACGTGCTGCTGCGGGCATGACATGCCCCGGAGTCGATGCCTGCGTGACGTCAGACCGATCCTGCTTGTCAGAGGCTGGAGTGGATGAACTCCCCTGGGCACCATCGGACTGGATGCTGGAAGATTGTGCTCCGGCAGGTTGCGGGCCCGGTTCAATCACGGCCAGAACATCGCCAATGGCGGCGGACTCACCCACTTGTCTGGAAATCGATGTCACCACACCGGCAGTGGGAGCAGGGACATCAAAGGTGGCCTTGTCCGTTTCCAGACCAACCAGATTCGTGTCGGTATCGACCCATGTCCCTTCCTTGACATACCACTCGCCAATGAAGACCTCATTGATCGACTCACCAACTGCTGGCACCTTGATTTCCAATGGCATCTCTACTTGACCTTCAGACTGTAGAATGGGGACCGATGCAAATTCTATAAACGATGAACAGTCTCAGAGTCTCAGAAACCCCGGTCTGCTGCAAACTCGATCATACCTGAGATCCTGAGACTTCGTCAGCAATACAGGGCTGGAATTCCCACTTCCAGATTGACAGCAGGCTGAACCGGGAATTCGCATTTCTGATAAAGATCTGACAAAAGTTAAGGGGAAACGTGGACGTCGGGGAGGCTCTCTCCGCTCCTCGGCGACTTCAGGCGTAGTAGTCAATGGCATTTCGAAAGATCTGCATTCCTTTCCCTTCGCCGCGGAGCCCCAGGCGAGTCCAGTTGGGATGCTGTGTGGCAAACAGAAATCGTTCGGGATGAGGCATCAGGCCCAAAACGCGGCCCGTCGGATCTCCCAGACCGGCAATGTTCTCGACCGATCCATTGGGGTTCTCGGGGAACGGCAACAGCTCGTTGGAAGTGTTCTCGGGAATGTCCGCATCCACCGTATATCGCAAGGCAATTTGATCGTTCGCAGCCCAGTCCTGCAGCACGTCCGGGTTGGTCACAACCAGCCGCCCTTCCCCATGAGCGATGGGACAATCCAACGTCTCAATGCCTCGCAGAAAAACGTTTTGACTGGAACAGGCTTTCAATTTGACCCATAAGTCAGTGTAGCGCCCATTGGCATTCCAGGTGAGTGTGGCCTGCGGCGATACTTCTTCCTGCTGTGCCCAGCCGACCGCTCCACCCGGTAACAGCCCGGCTTTCAGCAAAACTTGAAAGCCATTGCAGATGCCCAATGTCAATGTGTCCCGTTGCAGAAATTCTCCAATGGTGCTGGCCAGATGATTTTTCAATTGACTGCTGAAAACCACCCCCGCCCCCACATCATCGCCATAACTGAAGCCGCCAGGGATGCATAGGATCTGGTAATCCTGAAGAAGTTGCGGCTGTTCAAGAACCCTGAACAGATGCACGCGCTCGGCATTCCCCCCACACTGAGTGAAGGCAAAAGCCGTTTCATGATCGCAATTGGTGCCCGGAGCACGCAGCACGCAGACACGGGGAGTGGCCATAAGACTCTCATTCCTCTTTGGGGACAGAATGCGACATTTTACCCGGTTGGCAATGAAAATCGAGACACTTGACGAGTTTTCTTCGACCGCCATTAAACCGGGACACTCCCCTCCCCATAGAGCGGCCCCAGAAGGAGTCTGTCTGACATGATTTTACATGTGCTGACGGGCACGCTGTTGCATTTCCTCGATCGATACGTCTTCCGTCCTGGTCGCAATGTGCCAGATGTTTCCCTCGGGGTCTCGCACCGAAGCGGAGCGTTCTCCATAAAATTGATCTTTGGGTTCCAGCAGCAACTCCGCTCCGGCGGCCAGGGCACGGAGATAGACTTCATCAACATTGGAGACGTAGACATGCAAAGAAGCAGGCAGCGAAGGCCATTCGTCGCAGCCATCTGCCAATTCGACAGGACTGTCTCCAATCCGGACCTCCGCATGTCGGATGCGGCCTCCCGGTTCGGCCACACGGACAATCTCTTCCGCATCAAAGACGGCTTTGGTGAAATCGATCAGGCGTGCGGAATCCGCCACGACCAAATAGGGGTTGACCGTGTGGAAACCTTTCGGGATATAACTGGGCTGAGACATGTTGTTCTCCACAAGATTTTTCGAGAATATTTCGAGTGATGTGACCCTGCATTGACGTTACCACATTTAAAACAAAGGGCCGATCTTAAATTCCAGGGTGCAACAAAGATTTGTCATCTGTCCATACCGCCAACCGTGCTTCGATTTCTCAACTTGACGCCTCATGCCTGACCAGAATCGTATTGTCTCCCCCGGCCCCAACCAACACACTGTCTTTCTGCCTGATGGAACAACGCTGCCTGTTCCCGCAGGCTGGGATGTCCTGCCGCCGGGTGATGCCGCCCTGACCCGGCGCGTGAAAGCAGCCGGTCCAGTCTGGGTCATACAAAAGAGGAAAGGGCGAAAAGTTTTTTCGCTGGGACTCTGGGCCCCCATTCCGCGAATTGAAACGATTCGTGCGGAACTACAAACGGAACGGGCCACCCCGGCCTATGCAAAACGACAGGCAGCAAATGTTGTGCGGAGGGAGAAAAAACAAAATGTGTATGTCGAAGATTTTCGTGCTGCTGTACTCTCGTTCCTGAATTTTGCACCAATCTATGAGGAATTAGAGAAACATCTGGCCACAGCCGTGACAACACTGGCCACTCCCGTGGGAAGTGGAACGGTGGCGCGTACAGAGAGAATCCCCATCGAACAACGGGCAGAATCCGCGGTCATTGCCTGGTTACGCCATCAGACCACCGGGTACGACAACATGGTGATTGCCCGGGTGAAAGGAAAACGCCGGGAAGTACGCCGTATCCTGGCAGCTCATTCCCGGAAACTACTCGAAAAATATCGCCGGGGAGAACCAGTGGACGCAGAAAACTGCCCGCTTCAAAGGGCACTAAAAATGCCTTAGGAACAGCCTCGAAATAAGATTTGTATTTCCAGGGAAGAAGGAATGGTGGATGATGCCGTCTGGTTCAAATCCGAGAAAAAGGACCTGAACGGTGACTCGGCGAAGACGAAAAGCAAATAATGTGGTTTTATCGGGTTTGTGCGATAGGGGGAGGGAAGTCCGATTGGTCTTGGGTTCCCCTCTCTCCGAACCAGACGTGCAGGTCTCCGCATCCGGCTCTCCGGTTGATCGTTCACCTTTGTAAGAATTGACGGACCGCCCCATGGTCTGCAACCAGACTGAACAGCCCCTGCGCGGTGAAGAAGGCATTCTTCCAACGATGCTCGTCTTCTCACTTTTGATCGTCTCCTCCCTTGGCACACCCCTGGCGTTTTGTCTGCTTCTTCAGGATCGCCCACAGACGTTGCCGCACAAAGCGATCGACCTTGTCGAATGGCGCTCATCCCATTTACACAGCAGGTCATTGATCGTTTCGGATTGGTCCCCTGTCAGGGCTGAGTTTGGGGAGGCGTGTTAGCGAAACATCATCCATTGTCGGACTTTGTGGCTAGACTGACCCGTTTGTGGTTAGACTGACCCGAATTTTCAGAGTTGACAAAGCCCTGGTCCAAAGAGGATGCCATCCAGGATATTTCGAACCGAAGAACATCGAACAGGAGTGAGACATGCCGCATTATACCTACCTGA
>Ga0182739_1004923_pt1 | contig 10795 bp, 12 predicted proteins | sample eDN5th30CBELigBY_FD_128873 | JGI IMG/M metagenome (GOLD analysis project Ga0182739, IMG submission 128873) | Enriched backyard soil microbial communities from Emeryville, California, USA - eDNA 5th pass 30_C BE-Lig BY (version 2) (version 2) | ecosystem: Environmental > Terrestrial > Soil >...
AAAATTATGCCATTAAGAAGAAACGTTCCGAAGGCTTGTACCCTAAGAAGAGGATTTACGATATCGCCAAAAAATGATGTCAAAGATTGCGATCCTGAATCCATTCCAGTCAAAGCATTGATCCAGGGTTTTAACATATAATCAATAGCTAAGAGGTTAATTTGGCGATTAAGAAACTGGAGCCCCTGGCGCGCAATACCATCCGCAGAATCAAGGTCAAAATTGGATTTAAAATTAAAATCAGGATCAATATAAGCCGGAGTTTTCTCATTCTCAGGGATCCCTTCTTTATAAAACTTAATAAAAGCCTCAGTTGTTTCCCAATTTTTTTTCAATACCTGCCAATTATTTTCAAATTTATCTTTAATAACGGTTATAATTGAATCAAAATTTCCAGGTTGGACTTTTACAAAGGGATTTTGCCAATCCATGGAATTAGTCGCATCATTAATATGAGCTAAATTATGATAATAAGCCCCAGCAATAATCCATCCGTATTTTTTAGCTGCGTCAATTAAATTATTTCGGCGGCCCTTATTTTTTTCTTGCTCCTCATTATAAAGGGCCTGTACTTGGGTGCTATAATTATTGGCTACCGACAAAATATTACTTATATAATTCTGCCAGGTCCGTAGGTCTTCCGCGCGAAAAGCAGGATCATTTACTGCAGCTGCAGCTATCTGACCTACCTTATGAATCAGCACTGTATTATATTCCACAAGCCTTTGTGAAGTATTTATCCCACCGGTAGCTGCTGAAAAGCTACCACACTGTCCCGGAAATATCTCTTTATAATTCGTTTGCGAGGGAAAACTCCAACTTTGAATAATTTTATTCTCACTTAAAGTGCCCGCTTCATCAACGCTCATCTGCACTTCACTAGGAGAAAATTGCTTCTGTGCTTCTTTAACGCAAACCCAGGCTCTGAAAATCTGAATAGCTGTCTCAGGGGTACTAGCAGACAGCTCTTTAGAAAAAATTGAGCCCCCACCTTTTATATAATCCAGCGCCGTATCCCAAACCTTATCGGCTAAACCCACGCCTTGGACCACAATCCACATGACAAAGATCTGGATAATACTATACCCACCCACTTTGCTTATAGGGAGTAAGGTCCCCATACCTAATGCAGAGCGAACGGGTATCCAGATTGAGCTCCACTGCTTACCTAATAGTTCACCTTCATGAGCGGTATTCAAAGTAGCTACCACAAGTGTATACATAATAACCAGCGAACCAACCATTAAAATCCCTTGGTTGAATACTCCAAACATTCTACCTATAACTTCACCCGTACCTACGGTAGTGGAAGGCAATATACCCCCTACTGAGCCAAAAATATAACTTAAAAATTTTATTGAACCATCAGCAGCCCCTTCGGCAGCATAAGCAACTGAAGCTGTTAAACTGAAAAGAATAAAACCGGCGCTTAACCACAGCATAGATGTCTTTTTATTCATCTTGAACCTTTTAATATAAATTGTAACCACTCACGGAATGTACAGCCTAATTTTTCTTTTCTAATTTGCATATACCAAAAGTGGTAACGAAAAGATTGCACTACCAAAACGAAACCAAGCAAAACTGTAATCAAGGCAGGAAAATATAAAGCTTGGCTGTAGAGATAAATAGCATATAGAAAAACGATGAGGCTCATAGCAATAAAGAAGGTAGATAGCCGCTTAAAAGAGTTCATTTTTTCTTTGAGCGCCTGCTCAGACAACTGTAAGCGCTGAACAGCTTCCTTGAAACTTTCAGTGTGACTTGCTTGGCCAGGAATAAATATTTTTTTAAGAGTATTCCTCAAAAACCGGTTCTGAGCTACCAAATGATCGTAACCCATCCAAGCCTTAGGGTTGAAAAAAAACCGAAAAAATTTTTTAAACATATCTAGCCCAGAAGATTTCTTACTTAGTAAAAATGAATAATCATACACTATAAAGATGGAAGATTAAATAACCCTTAAAGGATTAAACTTTACTATAGAATGTATTCTCTCCTAAGAAAAGAGCTTGAACTCGCTTCTTAAAGCTCCTATATTACTATCACTTATCCTAAGAATAAGGCGAATAGATTCCCTGTTACATCAACATACTGGTAGGATGGGTCAATCTTTAAATTTAATTAACAGAAAATAGGTTGTAAATCATGGCCGATCTGAGTCAAAAAGGTGTACATAAATTTTGGAGTGAATTTCCTGATAATACGATTTATCGGGTCGTTACGTTTATGGATGGGGTCGAAACTTGGCCGGTAGACGGCGATCCACAATTTGAATCAGCGATGCAAACGTTAGCCAGCAAGCTGGAGGAAGTGGGTACGACGGACTTAAATGAAGAAAATAAGCTGATTCGTCTTTGCTGTTACTTAAAAGAAAGTAGAGCACTTAGATTACTGCATAGTATCGATATGGATAATCCGGGCGCTGCATCAAAGCTGCTGATGTATGCTGAGGAAAAAGCCAATGAGGGCAGTAATAACTCTGACTTTACTCTATTTTTAAGACGTAATATTGTATTTGAGCGCTTGAGACTGTTGTCGCGGGTCTTTGCCCCGCAACGTTTCCAACTTATATTAAAAGCCCTGGAGGAAGAAGATGAATAAATTACTTTGTTTAATAGCTGCAGCAAGCAGCATAGGCTATGCTGCTCAAGTATATGCTGCACCTCGAGATTACCAAACATCATTAAAAAACACCTCCCAGCAAGCGGTAAATGATCTAGCCAAAACCTACAATGATATTCCTGTCCCTGCTCCCTTTAAAGGCAATTATCATGCAGCAGCCCCTTCCCCAGTAAGAGCCCCGGCCCCAAAGCCACAATCCTCTGCGACTCAGCTCCGTAAGCCGCAGGAGCCGATCCACACGCCTCCGACTCCGCCGACCAAAGAAGAAGAAAGCGAAGGAGGTTGGAATTTTGGCTTTTAAGCCTTTTCTAAACATTTTTAGGAAAAATTTATTTACATCTAGCATCTAGCTAATTGTTTTACCGCTTACTATCTGGAGATTTACCAATGTTGAAAGCAAACCGTTTAATGAGCTGCATAGCAGCAGGGCTTCTTTTATTTACTACGTCGGCTTGGGCCGAGGATGATATTAACACTAACTTTAAAGCTTGGGGTCAATATATTGTTCAGCTGCTCAAGAAAAAAAATGAAAATGAAGCCATCTTAAATTATAAACCCAGCCTAGACCCCCAAAGGAATGAGTCTATTGAGAAAAAACAAAGTACCAGCATTGCAGCGAATGTAGAACAAAAGACCTCTAAAGCGCAAACAATACAGGAAGCTCAAAATAAAAACTCTTCGGTCATAAAAGAACTAAAAGCTGCAGAATTTAATATTGATGAATATAAAAAGAATTTATACAACAAAACCCAAATACAGAAAAATTTTGATATAAACTCTTTATTTAGCAATCAGCTCGCTTATAAAAGTGATGAGGAACGTCAGCAAGCTCTTAATTATATTACTTTTGCCACAGGGCAAATAGATCCAATTGTGACTTTACCCAAATCCGCGTTAGATCCATCGAGAGTCGCCGTTCGTAACTATGAATTAAAGCGTCATGCTTATTATGCCGTGCTTTCTGCAGCATTGGACTATTTATATAAAATCTATGCAGAACAAGTTCCTCAAAAAGACCTCGGCACTCATTCTGGAGTATTCCAGGGAGATGCAAGCCCAGCTCAGGTCGACAAATTCCTGGCTGAGAAACGCTCTTCTGAGTCGCAATGGTATGAAGATATGGCTGCAGCATCACCTGCGACCATCCAACGTGAAACTTTGTATGTGTTAGCAGAAATTCGCCAAGAATTATATAAGTTGCGTCAAGAATACAAACAATCACAAGCTATAATGACGGTGGTGGCAATTAATCAACTACAATCAAAGACTAAAGACGAATTAAAACAACTCTATCCTGCTGCAGCTAATATCCGCTAGCGGTTAAAATCTCAACTCTGTTTGACGTGTACTCCTCTCAAAAGGGAGAAGTACACTTAGCCAAGCAATCTAAGTACTGTATTTTTTAACCACTAAATCCAATCATTTAAAGCAATTCCTATACCAATAGAATTGGAACGGTGGTTATAGTCTATTAAATTCTGTCCATAACCGTTAAAAAATTGGATATAACCTTTCACTTTATTAAACATTGGAAAACTCCAGGTCACTTGGACTGCTCCGCGCTGAAAAGCACTCTCTAGGTTATTGCGGCTTTCTACCGCAAACACATGATCATGGTATTTGTAAGCAACTAATACTTTTCCGTGGCCTAAATAATGCTCTATATCAGGATTGTATTGATGGAGACTTTTCTCAGGTAGTACAATCCAGGGGGAGATAGTAATCATCCAGTTGGTATTGGAAAATACAGCATCAAGATACAACCTATTCCAAGAGCGTTCTATATCACCACCACGCCCATTAGACTGGTGCGAAAAGCTTAAATTTACAAATTTCAGTTCCCAATCCCGAGCAATTTTATAATTAGCGTCATACTGAACCATGATCTCAGGTTCATAATTCGTTTCGCGGAAAAAGGCAGAATCACTATAAGCTTGCCAGTAAGAATTTTGGGTATACCCTGCATAAAAAGAAAAGGGAGAATTTAAAACTTTTTCCCATAGTGGAAACTTGATACTAAACTGAAATTTAACCTCCGTACTATTTAGTCCCTGGTTATTAGGTATAATATCCCCCAGGTTTTTATCATTAGGGGAATGGCTATAAAAAAAAGGCAAAATATAATTAGGTTTATATAGAGTAACAGCAAATGGATTCCAAGATAATTTATGTTCATCCCGAGCTCTAGCTTCTACCACATTATCAGGAGTTGCTTGTTTAGCAACACTCAGGCTTGGAGAACATAAGCTTCCTAGAACAACAGCCGCTAAAGGGAGAGTTTTTAAAGTACGCATTTTTTTTCCTTCCAGATTAAAAGTTTGTTTTGAGTTTATAAAATAAATATTTTTGTTTGGCGCTTATTTATTTTTGTTGAGCCACTCTAAATAAGAGGAAACTCCCGCGCTAACGGTTAAAAATGGCGCTTCATATCCTATATTGCGCAAAGCTGTAATATCAGCTTGAGTAAAACTTTGGTAAGAGTCTTTTAAATGCTCAGGAAAAGCAATATATTCTATTTTCCCTGAGCCATACCAGCCAATAACTGCATTAGCAATAGCGTTAAAGGGCTCGGACCGACCGGTACCCACATTAAAAATACCTGCCTGCTGCGGATTATCTAAAAACCACAAGTTAACGGCCACTACATCATCAATATAAATAAAATCGCGGCATTGCTCACCATCAGCATAGCCATCAGAGCCTTGAAATAATTTGACCACCCCAGTGTCTTTTAATTGATTATAATGATGAAACGCCACACTTGCCATGCTGCCTTTATGCTGCTCCCGCGGCCCATACACATTAAAATATCTTAAGCCCACCACTTGAGAGCAGGAGTCAGCCGCCACTAGCCTTACATATTGATCAAATTGAAATTTGGAATAGCCATAGACATTTAATGGAGACTCATACTGACGCTCTTCTTTAAACACTGTCCCCATTCCATACACAGCCGCACTTGACGCGTAAATAAATTGAATCTTGTTTTCTAAACAATAGTGTAATAAATCAACAGAATACTGATAATTATTCCGCATCATAAATTGGCCATCCCACTCGGTGGTGGTAGAGCAAGCGCCCTGATGGAAAATAGCGGTAATTTTGAGGTCGCTTAGCTCTTTACTATAGATTAAATCAATAAAATCATCTTTATCGAGATAGTCGGCAATATCACAGTCCGCTAAGTTAATAAACTTTTTACCCTCTTTTAAATTATCAACAACAAGGATGTCGGCAATTCCGCGGCGGTTTAACGCTTTGATAATATTACTACCAATAAATCCTGCCCCTCCGGTGACTACAATCATTATTTACACCTCTCAATAATATGGGAAGTTGAATATCCCTCAACGAAATTTAGAACTTTTACCTCACCCCGGCGCTTTAGTACAGACTCTGCGCCAGCAATTTCTGATACTCTATAATCTCCCCCTTTAACTAATACATCGGGTTGTAAATGCTCAATAATGCGCGCTGGAGTATCCTCACTAAAGTGAACAACCCAGTCGACCGAGCTTAACCCCGCTAATACTTGCATGCGATGCTCTAGAGAGTTTATCGGCCGCGAGGGGCCTTTTAACCGAGCAACCGATGCGTCATCATTGACTGCAACAATTAACCGATCGCCTAATCTTTTAGCCTGTTCTAAATAAGCAATATGCCCTGGATGCAAAATATCAAAGCAGCCGTTGGTCATTACTATCCGCTCGCCGCGGCGCTGCATATCGCTTAAAATTATTTTTAACTGTTCTTCATTTAAAATGGATTTTTGTAAGGCATGGGTTGGATTTAATGCGGCCTGTAACTCTGCAACCGTGACTGTTGCCGCACCTACTTTTTGCACCACCTGACTCGCTGCCAAATTGGCCAATGCTACACTTTCCGATAACGGCTGACCAACAGCCAGTGTTGTAGCAATCGTGGCTATCACTGTATCGCCAGCACCCGTAACATCATATACTTCTTGGGAATGGACTTTTAATCGGATAGGTGCTTGCTCTTTTTGCAGCAAAGTCATACCTTCTTCACCGCGGGTTATTAACAGCGCTGCTAAATTTAATTGTCTACGTAGATTTTCCCCGCGCTCCTCAATCTCTCTATCCTCTTTGCAATATCCTACAATCTGTTCAAATTCTTTGCGGTTGGGTGTTAAGAGAGTCGCCCCTTGATAACGGGTAAAATCGTTACCTTTTGGATCAATAAGTACCGGAATATTTTGGGCTCGGGCCAATTGGATTAATTCTGCAACATGCTGTAATGTGCCTTTGGCATAATCCGAAAGAATAATGACTTGAGTATTATTAAGATGGGAGCGATAGCTTTTAATAAAGCCAGTAAAGTCGACATTTTCCAGTAAACCTTCAAAATCGAGCCGAATTAACTGCTGATGCTGGCTTAATACGCGTAATTTGGTGATCGTTGGATAACCGGGAATCGGGTGAAAATCGCAAAAGACGCCAGCGAGCTTTAGCTTTTCCTGTAAGCAGTCAGCTTCATAATCATTTCCACAAATGCCCATTAATTTCACCTGTGCCCCAAGAGCTGAGACATTTAATGCCACATTACCCGCCCCACCGGGGATTTCTTCAGTTTTGCCTACATGGACAACGGGTACGGGAGCTTCAGGTGAGATACGAGAGGTTTGACCATAGTAATAACGATCTAACATGACATCACCAACGACCAAAATATTTGCGTTAGCAAAACTTTGAAAATAGCTGGTATTTTCTAACATTTTTAAAGAGTCCAAGGATGAGCACTAAGCACTGTGTAGAAAACAAAATGAAAAAGTAATTAAGCTAGCCTAGTTTCAGGTTTTACCTTCCATTAATTTTCTAAATTTTAAATGAAAGCGATAATACCATATATTTTTTTAAGTTGCAGCCAAGTTTCGCTCGCACAATGCGCATCGCCACTAGCTAGTATGGAGTTTGCTTGGGTGTATTTAACTCAAGATTGTTTATATCTCTAAAATAGATTATAACTGTAGGGGCTAACCCAATTTTATTGAAGAATGACACTGTTTATGCAACACAATAAAAATTTATATGCACCCCGCTTTTGGCTCATTTGGATCGGCTTGTTTATTTTAAAATGCCTAGTTTTACTGCCGTACCCTCTTCTTATCCGTATCGGCAAATTCATCGGGCGGATCCTGCTGAGTAGTGCGCCACGTTGGCGAAAAACTGCGCGCACCAATATTCGCCATTGTTTTCCAGAATACTCAGCTGATCGCCAAAAAGAATTATTACTCCACAATTTTGAAGCCGTGGGGATCTCTATTTTAGAAAGCGCTTTAGCGATGTGGGGAAAAGATACCAACCTAAAGGGTTTATTACATGTCAAAGGGGAGGCTTACTTACTTGAAGCGATAAAACAGCAAAAGCCCATTATTTTGCTGGGAGTTCATTTTACCACGACTGAAATAATTGGCCGCTTGATAAGTACCCATCACTCATTGGCGGTGATGTATCATCAAACTAAAAATCCGGTGGTTGGTAAATTCAGAGAAGAGCATTTAAAAAAACACTACAAACAGGCTATTCCTCGCTCAAAAATGCGGGAGATGATTCGCTGCTTAGAGAATATGATTCCAGTATGGTACTCCCCTGATGTCGATCCAGGGAGTAAGCAAGGAATTTTTGCACCGTTCTTTGGACTGCCAGCCTGCACTGTCTCAACGGTGCCCAGGCTGGCGGCGCGCACCAATGCTATTGTGATACCAACAGCTTACTATCGTCGCGATGACGAGCAAGGATATGATCTAATCTTTTACCCCCCACTTGAAAAGTTCCCATCTAGTAATTTAGAGGAAGATGTAGGGAAAATTAATCAGATAATAGAAGAAGCAATCCGTAAAAAACCCGAGCAATACATGTGGCAATACAAACGTTTTAAAACCCCTTTACCCGGTACAACGGACATTTATGCCAAAGATTAAAACATTCCAAGTTGTAAACGCGCTTCTTCGGACATGACTTCCATCGACCAGGGTGGTTCCCACACTAACTCGACAACAGCATCAGTAATACCCGGTACGCTACGCACCGCCATTTCCACTTGGCCGGGGAAAGTTTGAGCCACTGGACAAGCGGGCGTGGTTAGAGTCATATCTATTTTAGCCATCCCTTTTTCATCAATGGCAATCTTGTAGATTAATCCAAGGTCGTAAATATTAACCGGAATTTCGGGATCAAAAATAGTTTTTAAGGTAGCAACAATGGCTTCATGAAGCTCAGGTTGCTCAGGATGGTTTACTGTTTCTTCCATTATTTTATTCCGTAGTAATAGGCTTATTGCTTTTAATTAAAGCGCTGCGCAAAGTATGCCAGGCGAGACTCGCACATTTTACCCGCGCCGGAAATTCTTTAACACCGGAGAGTACTTCTAATTTTCCTAAATCGTTAAAAGTAGACTCCGTGCTATTATCCGTTAATAAGACATGGATTTGATCAAATAATTGTCTGGCTTCGGCTAAGCTTTTACCTCGCAACTGTTCGGTTAAAAGTGAGGCTGAAGCGGTGGAAATAGCACAGCCACTGCCTTGAAAAGTAACCTCTTGGATAATTCCACTGGCAATTTTTAAGAAAATTTGTACCCTATCGCCACATAACGGGTTAAAGCCTTCCGCTTCATGCGTGGCATCCTCTAAAATCCGAAAGTTTCGTGGGCAGCGGTTATGATCAATGATCACTTCTTGATAAAGATCTCTTAATTCAGACATTAGCCAAATACCTTTTTAACTTTATGGATAGCAGCAATCAATGCATCAACCTCAGAGCGGGTATTATAAAAAGCTAAAGAAGCGCGCGCTGTTGCCGATAAATTGAAATTTTCCATAAGCGGCATAGCACAATGATGGCCGCTCCGAATAGCAACGCCTTCTGTATCCAAGATAGTGCCAATATCATGGGCATGGATCTTATCCAAAGTAAAAGATAAAACTCCTACCTTATTTCGAGCAGTACCGATAATGCGCAGACCAGGGATTTCATTGAGCTTTTCAGTTGCATACTGTAATAAAGCTTGCTCATAAGCATGCAAATTTTCTATCCCTATTTCATTAATATAATCAAGGGCCGCCCCCAGGCCAATTACCCCGGCAATATTTGGGGTTCCCGCTTCAAATTTATAAGGCAAAATGTTATAGAGCGTTTCTTCAAAGCTCACTTTAGCAATCATTTCCCCGCCGCCATGATACGGCGCCATATTTTCTAAGAGCGCTTCTTTCCCATAGAGCACACCGATACCGACAGGCGCAAACATTTTATGACCCGAAATACAATAAAAATCACAGTCTAGTTCTTGCACGTCAATGGCTAAGTGGGGCGCTGCCTGAGCTCCGTCGATGAGAACGGGGATTTCATACTGATGAGCAAGTGCTATCATTTCTTTAATAGGATTAATCGTACCTAAAGCATTAGAGACATGCATGATAGAAATAAATTGGGTTCGCTCGGTAATTAACGCTCGATAGGCTTCTAAATTAATTTCGCCAGCCTCATTAAGCGGCGCCACTTAATTTTGCTCCAGTTTGCTGGCAGATCAACTGCCAAGGAACAATATTGGAATGATGTTCCATATAGCTAATTAAAATTTCATCATTTTCTTTTAACCGAGGTACAACAAAGCTTTGCGCCACTAAGTTAATCCCCTCAGTCACGCCGCGTACGAAAATAATTTCCTTGGTGCTTGCCGCATTAATATGCTTTTGCATTTTCATGCGAGCTTGTTCAAATAAATCAGTCGCCCGCTCGCTGAGCGTATGAATACCGCGATGGATATTGGCACAATTTTTAGTATAAAAGTCGGTCACGGCTTGGATGACTGCTTGTGGTTTTTGGGTTGTAGAAGCATTATCAAAATAGACAAGGGGTTTACCATTTATCTTTTCTTTCAAAATGGGAAAATCTTCACGTAATTTTATAATGCTGTCTTCGGTTAAAGGAATGTTCATACCTCTTTTCTCTCTAAACTGAATTGAGTAATAATCTCATGACCAAATTCTTGCTCAAGTTTATCCATAATTTCTTGGGCAAAAGCTGAAATTAACAATTGCTGCGCCTCGTCCTTATTGAGACCGCGGCTACGTAAATAAAAAAGTGCTTGCTGATCCAGTTGGCCAATGGTGGCCCCATGGCTGCACTTCACATCATCAGCAAAAATTTCA
>Ga0182739_1004924_pt1 | contig 10793 bp, 11 predicted proteins | sample eDN5th30CBELigBY_FD_128873 | JGI IMG/M metagenome (GOLD analysis project Ga0182739, IMG submission 128873) | Enriched backyard soil microbial communities from Emeryville, California, USA - eDNA 5th pass 30_C BE-Lig BY (version 2) (version 2) | ecosystem: Environmental > Terrestrial > Soil >...
ATCAAATAACCGCCGTTTTCCAGCCACACCTTGCGCTTAAATCCGTTCTGAAGCTGCTCCTCGATATTAAAGCTGGCGAACAGCATGACCTTGCGGTTCTCGTACAGCCTGACTCTTTTGGCGAGAGAGGCCGAGGTATGGCGCAGCAGCGTCATAATTAACGCATAAGCCTCCCGGTCGTCGACCCACAGCTCCTCCACATCCTCTTGAAACACGTCGCGAATCCAGCGCGGCAGCAGGCCGAAGTCGGTATACACCTTGCGGGGAACCGGTCCCTCGCGGTTTACGAGCTCCGCGACGACCTGCCAGCGCTGCCGCAGCTCGGCCAAATCGGAAGCGACCGCCTCTTCCTCAGCTCCCTCAGCCGCCGTACGGGCGATAAAGCCCTCCCCCGGCTCGAGTATTCGTTCAGCCAGCGATTTCAAGCGGTCGCGCTCCGTCTCATTCTCTATCTTCCTGGAGACTCCGATGTAATCTGCTTCCGGCATATAAACGCCCCAGCGTCCGGGAATCGAATGATGGGTGGTTACGCGGGCTCCCTTCGTCCCTACAGGCTCTTTCACCACCTGAACAAGCAGCGTTTGTCCAATCTGGATCAAATCGGTAATAGGCGGCTTCTGCTTGGGCTGCCTTTCCAAATGAGCTGGCAAAATATCGTCTATATATAGAAATGCGTTCTTTTCCAATCCGATGTCCACAAATGCGGCCTGCATCCCCTGCAGAACGCTCACCACTCGTCCCAAATACATGTTGCCGGCCAACTGCTCCATCCCACGAGACTCGTTATCGTACTCAACTAATTTCCCGTCTTCCATTACGGCCACCTGGATCTGGTCCTGACCGCATTGCACCAGCATACGCTTCATGATTTTCCACCTCGGTCTCATTTTACATGAAAAGCTCGGAAATCGCACTCCCCCGCTTCGCTTCGTTGAAATAGGTGTGCAGCAGCGGCTTCTCCGGAAGGACATGGCGTATGGCTCCTTGCTCATCCATTACGTATACCAGGTGGTATTTCTCACGCATAAAAAGCCTGACAATCTCGGGCACCTTGCGGCGTCCATGAACTACAATCGGCTGTGCGAGCGCGCCGCGGCTCATCAGCCGCTGCTGTGCCGCTTCCCGGTTAATCAGAAATCTCATAAAATGGTACGATAAGCCTTTGTAGGAATACCAGTTCGAAACCAGCAAAAATAAGGCGATCATCAGCACATTCAATTGAATGCCGCCCCAGAACAGATGAAGCACGGAGCCCGCAACCATCAAGGCGCTGAACAACAGGCTCAGCGCGCAGCTGATCGCAATCGTTCGTTGGTAAGGAAGCCACAGGCTCATCAGCGCCTGCATGATTTTTCCTCCGTCGAGAGGAAGAATCGGCAGCAGGTTGAACAAGGCGATGAACGCATTGGCTTGTATAAAATAATGGCACCATTCCTCCGTTGCCATGCCGGTCCATTGCAGCAAATAGGCCGCAAGCATCATCCATACATTTTGCAAAGGACCTGCAAGCGATACAACAATCTCCTGCCATACCGGCACGCTGGCCAGCTCGTCCATAACCGCGACGCCGCCGAACGGAAGCAGCTGTACCTCCCTCACGCGCCAGCCGAAGCTTTTGGCTGCAGACACATGGCCCAGCTCATGAATCAATACAATGCCGAACAGTGTAATCGTCTCAAGGAAATAACCGGCAAAGAAAGAAAGCAGGATGACGATAGAGAACAGGGGATGAAAGCGATAGGTGACCCCAAACCAATGGTTCCATCTATTCAAACTTAACCACATCCGCAGGGTTCATAAACTTGTTGTCCTTGGATACCGCAAAATACAGGTAGCCCGATTGATTCGTGCTGTTCTTGGACACGGTCCCGATCGTCTCCCCCCCTTTGATCCAATCGTTCAGCTCTACACGCCCCTGATCGATCCAGCCGTAAACGGACTGCAGTCCGTTCGCATGCCGCAGGATGACCGTATAGCCTGTATCCTCCTTGCTTCCCACATATACGACCAATCCCGTATCCATAGCGGACACCGTCGCGTCCGGCTTCGTCTCCAGCGTCACCCCGAGCCGGCTCGGCTCGAACGGAGCGATAATTTTGCTTTCTTTGACCGGAACGAAATAATGCTTGGACAGAACGCTTACCTTCTCGGCATCCGGCTGCTTAACGGGGTTCAGCGCAGGCAGCAGTCCGGGCGTACCGCCGAACTGGCGCTCATACCACAGCGCAACGGCCTGGAAATCAAAAGGATCCTGGAGCGCGGCGGAAACAAAGGCTTTGCCCTGGTTGGCCCACGGATGATTCCATTGGAACATCCCGTATACGAGCGCAAACACGACACAGCTGACGATCAGCTTCCAGCGGAAGCCTTTTTTACCGGGAATCCAGCGGCCGCCTCCAGCGTAGCGCACCGGATCTTCATAGGGGTTGTCCCCCATTTCTCTTTCCCACCGGTGTCTCCAGGCGTATTCCGGATCATCCCAGCGGCCCGACAGCTCCGGCTGTGTCAATTGGCCTCGTTCCCGGCGGCTTTCTGCTTCGTCGTGCCTCGCGCGGAAGGGCCTAAGCTCCTCATCCTGCCCCGGCATATGATAAGGGCGGCTTCCCGCTCCGGCTTCCTGTATGCTGCGGATTCGTTCCATGCGCCTTTGGCGCACCTTGTTTTTGGTTTCCATAGGCGACTCCTCCTCATATACTTCATCCTATGAGCCTGTACACTTGAATATAACAGGAGAGGCAAGCCGCCTGACAAAAAAGAGACTCGACCTTCGGACGTGTTGCCACCTTCCGAGATCGAATCTCTTTATATAATGAATGGAATATACTCCGGGCTAGAAGCGGGGTTCGTTCTCCTGATGAACCTTCGTGCTCATGACGAGCCCGATGCTCAGCATATTAATCAGCAGCGACGTACCGCCATAGCTGATGAACGGCAGCGTAATCCCGGTCAGCGGCATAATGCCTATCAGCATCCCGACATTCTCGAAGATTTGAAATACAAACATCGAAACGACGCCGACGATGATGTACGAGCCGCCCTTATCCCCGCACTGAATAGATATGAGAATCATTCTATAGATCAGAACAAAGTAAAGCAGAAGCAGAATCGACGAGCCGACGAACCCGAATTCCTCAGCCAGCACAACGAAAATCGAATCCGAGTAGGCATAAGGAATAAAGTGGCGATGGACCGAGGTGCCTTGTAAATATTTCTCCCCCGTCAAACCGCCCGAGCCGATCGCCTTAATCGAGTTATCGACCTGGAACTTCTGATCCTTGGTTGCCGAATCCGGATTAATAAACGTATCCAGACGGGCCACCCAGTGGCCTTTGCCCTGATCGGTAAAATACTGTTTGATCGGCTCGTGATAATGGTTGAATACATACAAGAAAGCCGCAAACATAGCCGCTACCAGCAAGGCCCCTATCAGAAAGTGAAGATACTTCACATTGCCGATCCAGAGCATACCGATGAAGATAACGATAAATATAATCGCGTTCCCTAAGTCCGGCTGAACCAGCACGAGGGCAAAGGGAACCGCCACGATCACTCCGGTCGGAATGACATCCGTTAACAGCTGCAGCGGTTCCCCCTGTTTTCTTGCCAGAAAAGCCGCCACCGAAATGATCAGCAGAAGCTTGGACATCTCCGCAGGCTGGAACAGAAGGCCGCCCGGCAGTTCAAACCAGCTCTTGGCCCCGTTGATTTCTTTCCCGAAGGCATAAACCGCAATAAGCAATAAGAGGCCCGCGACATACAGATACGGCGAAATCTTCAATAAAGCCCGAAAGTCTACAAACGTAATGGCGACAAAGGCGATAATGGAAATAATATAGATGATAATGATTTTTTGCAGATCGAATTTTATCGTCGGATCATCTAACGTTGCGCTGTAAACGAGCAGGGTGCTGATGACCATAAAGGCAAGCAGAATGACTACAATAGGGATATCGATTTTTCTTAATTTATGCAGCAAGACCCGCTCATCCTATTCCGATAAACTTCTTTAATTTCCTCATCACGCCCGGCTTCTCTTCCATAGGCATCAAAGGAACGGTATCGCCCAGCATCCTTCGCGCAATATTACGGTAAGCGATGGCCGCCCGCGAGCTCGGATTCATCACCGTCGGTTCCCCCATGTTCGCCGCCTTGATGACATACTCATCATCCGGAACAATCCCCAGCAGATCGATGGCCAGCACCGAACAGATCTCGTCGATATCGAGCATCTCGCCCTTCTTCACCATATTGGCGCGAATGCGGTTGATAACCAGCTTAGGCGACTCGATCCGTTCGTTTTCCAGCAGTCCGATAATCCGGTCGGCGTCCCGAACGGCCGCATTCTCCGGCGTCGTCACGACGATCGCTTTATCCGCGCCGGCTACGGCGTTTTTAAAGCCCTGCTCAATCCCTGCCGGACAGTCGATAATGACGAATTCAAAATCCTTTTTCAGCTCCAGCACGATATCCTTTACCGATTCCGGAGAAATGGCATGCTTGTCCTTGGTTTGCGCGGCCGGAAGCATGTACAGCTCATCGAACCGCTTATCTTTTACGAGCGCCTGAGCCAAGCGGCAGCGCCCCTCGGCCACATCGATCAAATCATAAATGATCCGGTTTTCCAAGCCCATCACGACATCCAGGTTGCGCAGCCCGATATCGGTGTCCACCATGCATACCTTTTTCCCCTGAAGCGCCAGTGCCGTTCCGATATTGGCGGACGTGGTCGTCTTGCCGACGCCGCCCTTGCCCGAAGTAATCACGATTGCCTCTCCCATACCGATCAACCCCTTCACTTTAGTGCTTCATTTCTAATTTATGCAATTGATGTATTTTATCGATTTCCATCTTGCCTTCCTTGACGTAGGCGTATTCCATGAACGCGTCGTTAATCCCCCACTCATCCGGCGGGCGGCTGATAATCGAAGCAATCCGCAGCTGCGTCGGCCTTAAATGAGAGGCGGCGATGACGGCTTTCTCGTCCCCGTCTACCCCGGCATGGGCCATTCCACGCAAGGACCCCATGATATAAATGCTGCCGGAGCTGACTATCGTCCCGCCCGGATTAATATCGCCAAGAAACAGGATGTTCCCCTCCTGTGTGAGCGTTTGTCCGGAACGGACAATCCCCTTCAGCAGCTTCACATCCGACAGGTTAACCAGATCGGAAGCCGGGTCCTCCTCCGCCGATTCAATCGACTGAATCAATAGATTCCCCTTCTGGCCGATCACCTCGCGGATCTGCTCCTTTTCCTCTTCCGTGGCACGGCGCGAGCCAAGCTTTATATATACATGAATGATGGGACCCGTCAAAATTTTTTGATGGGTTTTCTCCAGCTTATGCTGAAGCTCCTTCATCACCTCGTCGAATTCGCAGGCGTCGTCCAGCAAAAAGACAAGGCCGTCCTTGACCCCTTTGATCGTTACATGATGCTTTACCGCAGTCATACACATCCCCAACCTCCTAAGCCTATACAATTCGGCAAAATTCTCCCCATTTCCTTCTTCCCGGGAAAATTATTCATCGGAAGCGGGGGATGCGTTCTGCATGCTTTCAAAAAGTTTCCTGACCGGAACGTAGACAATCAGGGCAAAGAGAAGATTGATCAGCATGCTGGGGAGCATCTGATGAAAGAAAGCCCACTGCAAATCAATGTGCGTGACCTGGAAAAGTCTGTACAGACCGTACAGTATCCATTCAAAAAACAAGTTCCCAAGACCGATGACCACCATGCTGACCGCTATATTGGAAAATAGGCGGCGGTGCGTCAGTCCGGCCAAATAGCCGGTCAATCCCATAGCAAAGGAAATCGGGCCCAGCATCGGAGAATAATAAAGAAAGTCCTGTAGTAAGCCGAACACCAGTCCATACACCAAGGCCGTATGCCGATCGACATAAAGCCCGATATACAGCACGATAACTAAAATAAAATGAGGAGCCACATATACCTTCGACTGCCATACTTCAGGAATAATCCACTGCAGCAGGGTCCCCTCTAAAATAAAGAGTGCGAGTAAAATAAGCCAAAGCCACTTTCTGGTCACGATCATCCTCCCTGCTCCGGCACCATCACGACAAATACCTCGCGCAAATGGTCAAACGCCGCAAACGGCTGAATGACCGCAACATGCGATATGCCGAAAGTGCCCGGCTCTCTGGAAATGACCTTGCCGACTTCAATGCCTCTCGGGAAAATTTGTCCCAGACCGGAGGTGATGACTACATCGCCGACGGCCAGCTTGTCGTTCGGATCGATCTTCGTCATCAGAAGCGTCTGCTTCTCCCGGTCGTAGCTTTCAATGATCCCGAACGATTCGTTCTCTCGGCCCTTGACGGTCACCGCAATCGCCTTCGATTCGTTAGCCGTATCGTCAATCCCTTTGAGCAGCTGAACATTGGAATAGAAGGAGGATACTTGAACCACCCTGCCGACCAGTCCTTCGACGGACATGACGGCCATGTTCGGCTTGACGCCGTCCTTCTCCCCAAGATTAATCCGAACTGTATTATTAAGCAGATCCGGATTGACCGCAACCACCTCCGCAATCCGGAAGGTGTAGTTATTGGACTGCTTCTGACGCTCGGTAAAGCCGAGCGCCTCCTGCAGTCTCTTATTCTGCTGCTCCAGGTCGTTCAATCGCGTCGTATCCCGCGCATATTTGGTCAGCGTCTGTTTCAGCACCTTATTTTCCTCGAAAATGGTCCGCAGTTGCCCCATATCCTCAAAGAAACCCGCTACGTAGCCAGCGGGCTTATAAAACAATCCTTGAGTCCAGGATACGGTGTCGGTTATAAATTTTTCCGGCCAGGTCAAACGCTCGCGTTTGCCTAACGTCAGGCCCATCAGGGCAATAAAACAGATGAGGCCCAGCATCAGAATAAGCAGCCTCTTGTTCCCCAGTAATTTCACCGCAACCACCTTTTTAACCTTTACTGCAATTTAGTTGTTACCTTCTGGATTTCCCTGCCGGCCCGGATTTACGGAACAAATGAATGTTCTCCAGCGCTCTTCCCGTACCGATCGCCACGCAATCCAGCGGGTTCTCCGCTACAAGCACAGGCATCCCCGTTTCGCGCGAGAGCAGCTTGTCCAGATTCCGGAGCAAGCCGCCTCCGCCTGTAAGCACGATCCCCCGGTCCATAATATCCGCAGACAGCTCCGGCGGACATTTCTCCAGCGTCACCTTCACGGCTTCCACGATGCTGTTCACCGTATCCGTCAAAGCTTCCGTGATCTCTTCGGAGGTAATCGCCATCGTCTTCGGCAATCCGGTCACGAGATCGCGTCCGCGGATTTCGAATCGTACCGGCTCGTCGCTCTTCATGGCCGAACCGATCTCCATCTTGATCGATTCCGCCGTGCGCTCACCGATCATGAGGTTGTATGTACGCTTGATGTACTGCGTAATCGCCTCATCCATCTCATCGCCGGCTACACGGATCGAACGGCTTGTTACGATACCTCCCAAGGAAATGACCGCAACCTCCGTCGTGCCTCCGCCGATATCGACCACCATGCTGCCTGTCGGCTCCCAAACGGGAAGATCCGCCCCGATCGCCGCCGCAAACGGCTCCTCGATCGTATAAGCGTCGCGCGCTCCCGCCTGACGGGTCGCATCTTCAACCGCGCGCTTCTCTACGGCCGTGATTCCCGACGGCACGCAGACCATAACGCTCGGATGCCGCTGAAACAGCAAGCGCTGCTTCTGCGCCTGGCGAATAAAATATTTGATCATCGTGGACGTCGTGTCGAAATCCGCGATGACGCCGTCTTTCATCGGACGAACCGCTCTGATGTTGCCGGGCGTACGGCCGATCATCTTCTTCGCGTCCTCTCCGACCGCCTCAATCGTCTTCGTATCGGTGCGCAGCGCCACAACGGACGGCTCCCGGACCACGATACCTTTTCCTTTTACATAAACCAGCGTGTTCGCCGTGCCCAAGTCAATGCCCAGGTCTTTTGTGAAACCACCAAACATGTAGGTACTCCCTTCCTCTTCACTGCCCGAATAGTATCGAAACTTACTGAACTAACCCATATGTTACATCAAACCCTGCTCCTTTAAACTGACGAACTTCCGGTCGCCGATTACGATATGATCCAGCACCTCGATGCCGACGATCTCACCGGCTTCCGCAAGCCTTTGCGTCATTTGAACGTCCTCGGAGCTAGGGGTCGGATCGCCGCTTGGATGGTTGTGAACGCAAATAATCGAAGCGCTGCTTCGCTTGATCGCCGCACGAAAGACTTCTCTCGGGTGCACGATCGACGCGTTCAAGCTTCCCATAGACAGGGTCTCCTGACCGATGACGTGATTTTTCGTATTGAGAAACAGACAAACAAAATGCTCTTTATTTAAGTATCGCAGCTCCTCCATCAACAAGTCCGCCACATCCTGCGGCGAACGGACGGTGACCGTTTCGTTCATCGAGCTGCGCGCCAGCCTGCGGCCCAGCTCAATGCCTGCTTGGATCTGCAGCCCTTTGGCCGCGCCGATGCCTTTGATTTCGGTCAGCTGCTGCAGGCTCATATCCACCAAATTTCGCAGCCCGCCGGCCTGGCTCAGCAACCGCTGCGCCAAAAACACAGCCGACTCCTGGTAGGTTCCGGTCCGCAGCAAAATAGCCAGCAGCTCCGCGTTGCTTAATGCTTGAGCCCCATACTGCATCATGCGTTCTCTAGGTCGTTCTTCGTCTGGGACATCGCGCAATGTGACATTGCTCGATTCCATTCATTCCCCTCTTTCATTGAATAATATGATGAACACCCATTATAGCATGATGCCCGATCAAATAACAGCAACGCCAAGGTCTCCCAGCAGATCGCTGAGAAGCGACAGCGGAAGCCCGACGACGTTGAAATAATCGCCTTCGATCCGCTCCACAATAGTGGCTCCCAGCCCTTGGATCGCATAGGAGCCGGCTTTATCCATCGGTTCGCCCGTATCAATATAACGCTCGATTTGCTCGTCCGTCAATGGCTTCATGTAAACAAATGTGACTTGATGGGAAACAAGCGTCTTTCCCGTCGCAAAATCGATGCAGGCCACACCGCTGAACACCCGGTGTCCTCTTCCCTGCAGGCTTTTCAGCATGCGGAATGCATCCTGCTTGTCCTTCGGCTTGCCCAAGACGGCGTCGTCCAGAACGACGATGGTATCGGAGCCGATTATTATCGCTTCCGCGGCGGCAGACGGCTCTACCTTATAGGATTCGAAGACCGCCCCGGCTTTGCGACTGGATAATTGTTCCACGATCTCCTGCGGGGTTAATCCCGGTTCCGTATCCTCGTTGACGTCACTGACACGGATTTCGTAGGGCAGCTGAAGGCTGCGGATCAGCTCCTGGCGGCGCGGTGACGAAGACGCCAAAACCAGCTTTTTTTGCTTATAAATCGACATATATAGACTCCTTGTCCCGAATGATATAGGGCTAAAGCTTGCGGTAAAGCCAGAAGGCAGCTGCTAACCCGGCCAGACTGATCAGGCTCAGCTTCAGCTCCAGGTTAAGGTCGTATTTCAGCACCAGCAGATCGGCTTTCGGCTGCCAGGACAGACCTATCGTTTTGGTCAGAAACGACAGCGCCGAAATCGGTGCCAGCAGCTGGCCTACCAAAGTCCCTGCCACTAATCCTATGATGAGCAATAAAATGAAAGTAAATGTATTTTTTTTCAAGTGAATGACCCTTTCCCATCCTCTGGTAATCTCTTCCTTCTCAGTTCCCGTTTTAAATTATATCATAGTTTTGGAGAATGTTACCTGCTTACAGCGCTCATCGACGCCGGGTACAATGAACAACAGGAGGGATTCATCTTTTATGCGTCGGCCTTTGACTATCATGAACATTTTACTAGCAGCCACCATCGCTTGCCCGGCCACCTCGGAAGCGGCCAAAATCGTGGTGGACGCCGGACACGGCGGCTCCGATCCCGGGGCTGTCGGCGTGAACGGCCTCTATGAAAAGACAGTGAATCTCGATATCGCCGAGAAATTGAAAGATTTGCTCGCAGCCCGCGGCTACGAAGTCGCGATGACCCGCAGCGACGATACCTTTATTTCCTTGAAGGACCGCGTTGAAATAACGAATGCCCAGGACGCGGATTTGTTCGTCTCCATTCATGCCAATTCCTATTCCAATCCGGGCACCCGCGGAGCGATGGTGCTTTATTATGACAGTGCTTACCCTCAAGAGGATTACCCCGCGAGCACCGAAATGTCCGCGCTTACCCCGCAAAGCCGGGCATTCGCCCAGCAAATGCTCGATACGTTCGTGAGTACGATGGGCGTGGAAAACCGGGGGCTCATCCCGAGCGCCGTCTACGTCGTCCGCATGGGGAAAACCCCCAGCATTCTCATCGAGACGGCTTTCCTGACCAACGGCCAGGATGCCTCCATGCTCGCCGACAGCGGCGTCCGAACCCGCATGGCTCAAGCCATCGAAAGCGGCATCGAGGCTTATCTCCCGCCGGATGACGCTAGCGCCGTATTTACGGATACGCGCACCCATTGGGCGAAGGATGCGATTCTGCGTTTGAGAACGCAGGGCATTGTCGACGGAGTCGGCAGACAGTTCCAGCCGGACCGCGAGATGACGCGAGCGGAGTGGGTTACGCTGCTGGACCGGGTCTTCGACTTGTCGAAGGTCCAGCCGTCCTCTGCCGGCGCGTGCAGCGCTGTCGCCGGCGCCGTGTACGGCAGCGGGTGCCAGGGAGCTGCCCCCGCCTCGTTCAAGGACGCGCCGGCAGGCCACTGGGCCTCCGCGGCCTTGAACAAAGCCGTCCGCGCCGGCGTG
>Ga0182739_1004925_pt1 | contig 10791 bp, 10 predicted proteins | sample eDN5th30CBELigBY_FD_128873 | JGI IMG/M metagenome (GOLD analysis project Ga0182739, IMG submission 128873) | Enriched backyard soil microbial communities from Emeryville, California, USA - eDNA 5th pass 30_C BE-Lig BY (version 2) (version 2) | ecosystem: Environmental > Terrestrial > Soil >...
CAGCCTGTTGCCCAGCCGGTCGACGCCCGGCAGGCGTGGCAACAGGCAGTCGCGACATCCGTGCACAGGCGTTATGTCCATGGATCCAGGGGATACGCCGGCTTGCTCGAGGCGCTGTACCGTTTGCCCGGCACGATCGGAGGCTGGACACTCTCCCGAGCGGAATGTTTGCCGGGCGGCCTGCAATGGCAGTGCCACGCCTTCTACGGAAGGCGACATCCTGGCGCCAGCAACGAAACCCTCATGAGCCGACTGCCTGAAGGCTGGCAGGCCGAGTTCACCTCCATGGAGCAAGCCCGGGTTGCCTGGCATGTTGCCGAGTCCAGCGCGCCGCTGCTCGGCCGGCATCTCAACGCAACGGCCGACAACGATCGCCAGCTGCTCAGCCGGCTTCAGGCGCTGGGTCCTGCCTTCAGCAGTGTCAACGTCGGCAAACCGCTGCCGCTTGCGCTCGCGCCGCCGGTCGATCGTCATGGAACAGCCATCCCCCGGCCGGCAGGGCTGCCGGTCTACTTGTCGCGGTCTTTCAACCTGACGGGTCCGTTGCGATCGGGCAGCCTGTTGATTCCTCTGGCGGGATCCTTCTCATGGACTCGCGCAAAGCTCAGCCTGCATGACGTTGCCGTGCCGGCCCTGAAAAGCAGTCGTCTCGTCCTGACCCTCGAAGGAGTGCTTTATGAAACCGACATCCCCCATGGCGACCGCGCGTCGCGCGATACCAAGGACTTCGCCACAGTGGCCTCGTCCGACCTCGGTCCGCCCTGACTGGCTCGCTGCGATCGCGCTGGTCCTGGGTCTTACGCCGGTGGGGCACGCAGCCCTGCCGTCGGGCGACGACCCGGCCTTGGACCAGATGTCGGTGCGCGAGCTCATGCGCCTCGACACCGCGCTGGCCCTGCAACAGTCCAGGACGAAGCTGCAAAAGGGAGACTCATCCTCGCAAGCGGCGCGACGTGGGGGCGCCATCGCGCATAGCGGCGCGCTGGAACTGGTGGCGATCTACGGGGTCGGCAAGAAGCTGCTCGCGGAAGTCGTTATCGGCACGCAGCCTCATGTTTACATGCGAGGCAAGGCATTGCCCGTCGGCGCTTCGGCCAGCGCCTCGGCCTATCTCTTGCGGGGCATTTCAGGGTCGTGCGTCCATCTTGAACGGCAGGACGAGGCCCATACCCTCTGCCTTCCCATGTCGGTGGGGACAGCGCGATGATGAATGCCCTCGGCGCCTGGCGGCGCATCCCCAAGCACGGTGCCCGACCCGCGGCGCCGCCGCGGTTCGATACGTCGCAAGCGGTGCTGGTCACCAATGCCGACGAGCTGGCCGGCATGAAACCTGGCTTCCAGGACAGCCTGAGCGCCGAATTCGATGCCGATGCGCTCGCAGGCCGCCTTTGTCCCGTCCTGCTCGATGATGGGACGGTAGCCATCTTTTCGCTGGCGGAGCACGTGGGCAGCGACCAGGCCGATGAGCTTGCTCGTCGGATTATCGCCGCCGGCCATCGGCCCGCACGCTCGCCGCGCTACGTGCTCGCAGCGCCGTTGCTGCTCGCCGTTGCGCGCAAGCAGATAACGGCCGGGACGTTGGCCGACCGGTCGGGGGCGCGACGGGTGCAATCCAGCACTGCGCTGGCAGACGCTTTCCAGGACCTGCTGGACTGGGGCGTGCGCCATGGCGCAAGCGATATCCACCTGAACGTCCATCTGCACGAGACCGAATCCGAGGTGAAATACACCGTGGCGGGGCGCTACGTTGCACCGGAACGGTTTCAGCGCATGCCGACCAGCACGCTTATGGACATGTTGTCGGTGGCCTGGATGGACATTCGCGGCGGAAATGGCGCCGTCTTCGACCCTACCATCGAGCAGCAGGGCAGCATGTCGCGCGTCGCGCATGGGCGCAACATCGTGCTGCGCTGGTCGTCGATGGCGGCTGACGCGGGTCCGAGCGTGTGCCTCCGCATCCTGGACAGGGAGAAGGCAGCCTGCCTGTCCAGCCTCGACCAACTGGGCTACCTGCCGGATCAATTGGAACTCATCCGCCGCGTCATGGTGTCCGAGGGAGGGGCCGTCATCTTCGCCGGGTCGGTGGGATCCGGCAAGTCGACCAGCCTCGCAACGCTCATCGCCGGCCTTCCGCCTGAACGCAAAGTCATTACGCTCGAAGATCCGGTGGAATACCTGATACCGGGCTCCATACAAAACACAGTCAGTCGGGATCTCGCCGCGGGAACGCACGGCAGCTTCGCGTCCAAACTTCGGGCACTGAAGCGTTCAGCGATGGCGGACGTGTTGCTCGGTGAAGTCCGGGACAAGGATACCGGCCTGGCATTCATGGATCTGGCCAGTGCGGGGGTCAATGTTTACACCACCGTTCACGCACCGTCGGCCGTCGCCATTCCGGACCGGCTCGCTTCCGACTTCATCGGCGTGTCACGCGACTTTCTTGCCTCGGCCGGCATGATGAAGCTGCTGGCATTCCAGGCCTTGATCCCTGTTCTGTGCCCGCATTGCGCGTTGCCAGCGAGCGCGCTTCTCGATGCGGGCATGTTGCCCGAACACGCATCCCGGGCCTGTCAGGACTGGGCTGCGTGGTTGGGGCTGATCGAGGAACTGTATGGCCCGACCGCTCCACTGAAGATACGCAACGCCCATGGCTGCAGCCAATGCCGAATGCCGCAAACCCGTGCGCTGAACGGCTACGCCGGACGCACGGTGGCTGCCGAACTGATCGAGCCGGCCGTTTCACCGCTGCCGCAGCGCTCCGCCATGGACAGCGCCATGCTCAAGGCCTTTCGCGGCGAGGTCGATCCGCGCGATGTAGAGCGACGCTTCCTTGCGTTCGAAACGCTGGCCCTGCGCCGCAACGCATCGGCCCATCGCACTGCGCCGCTGACTCGCCTCCGTGCCGTGCCATGAAAAAGCCCGCCTCGCCATTCTCCGGCTTGCAGTGGGTCGAGCTCCTAAGGCACGCCGCTGATTGCCGGCGCTTCTCGGCGTCACGCGCCGATTACTATGAATACTTGTCCGCCTTGCTTCAGGGCATGCAGGGCCGCCGAACCTTGAAGGACGTATTCGACATTGATGCCCGGCGCCACGGGGCTGGTACCGTGCGGGGCAGGCTGTCGATGTACTGGCTGCGCACCTATCAGCTCGCCGGCGGCGATTTGTATGCGACATGGCTCAGTGCTTTCCCGCAAAACGAGCTGGGTCTCATCCGGACCGCCCAGCATTTTGGCAACGCAACGCTGGTCCGTACCCTCCATGAGCTGTCCAGGGCCCTGACGCTGGCGGAGTCCGCGCGTCGCGTCATGACCTCGACCCTGTGGTCCGCCGTCCTTGCGGTCGCGCTCCTGTGTGTGATGGTGCTTGCCATACCGTCGTTTACGGTGCCCCGGCTGCTCCAGACGTTCGCCGAATTGCCTCCCGAGTACCACGGACGGCTCACGCGGGCGCTGATCGACCTCAGCGACGGCGTGCAGGCCCATTGGCTGTTTGTCCTGATCCTGACCGTGGGCGGCGGACTGCTTTTTCTTTGGTCCTTGCCGAATACATCGGGCTCCGTACGCCGGGTGCTCGACAAGCACGGATTGTGGCGCATTTATCGCTACCTCCATGCCTTGCGTTTCCTGGCCTTGCTCGCCATTGTCCTCGCCCATGACGAAGGCGGCTCGACCCAATTGCGACCGGCTCTCGTGTCGCAGAAGGGCGGGCTGTCGCCCTGGCACGCGAGCTATATCGACGCCATGCTGACCCGCATCGATGGCGGTATGACGGGCGCGGACACCTTCGATACCGGCTTGCTCGATCGCGACCAGTTCTGGTTCCTGAGCGACATGATCATGGCGCGCGGGCTGCACGCGGGTCTGTTGCTTACCACGGAACGCCTGCGTACTCATGTTCTGGGCACGGTGGCAAGACAAGCCTCGGTACTGCGCTGGATGTTGTTGCTCGGATGCCTGGCATGCCTGATGGGACTGGGCCTGTGGCATTACGCCGTGATCGACGAATTGCGCCGATCGCTCATGCTTTTTTACGCCAGCCAATGATGGCGGCGCAACTTCAGGAGATGACATGTCTGTAGATCTGAATACCGCCCAAAAAGGGTTTTCGCTCATCGAAGTGTCCATCGTGAGCGCCATCGTGTTGCTGCTGGCCATCATCGGTGTACCGGCCATCAGCGGCTACGTGGTCGAAAACAAGGTGCCCAAGGTCGGCGAAGAGCTTGCCCGCTTCATTTTGCAGACCAAGGTCAACGCGCCGAATGGCTCCACTACACCGTACGCGGGCATAGACACCGTCAATTTCGCCAACATGGTACGCGACTCGAGCATCTTCTCGGTATCGGGAGCCGATGCGGCGATCAAGGTGTTGCATGGCCTCGGCGCCGACGGCGAGGTCAAGGTCGTGGAAGCCGGAGCAGGCGCGTCGTTCGCCATTACCTTGTCAAATGTGCATAACGCTGCTTGTCCCGGAATTGCATCGGTCATGCAACGCGTATCGGACGCCATCACCGTCGCCGCCGACGGCGAGGGCGCTACGACCATCAAGGACGACAGCGTGCACTATAGCGCGCTCGCGACCGAATCGCGTTGCGGCAAGGGTGATGTCAATACCTTCGTTTTCACGGCAAGCTGACGTCATGCCGGTCGCGAGAGAACGCGGGTTTGCCTTGCTCGAACTCACCGTCGCGATGTTGCTTGCGACGCTGCTGGCAGTGTGGGCAGCCAGCATGATCGCGAACCGCATTGCCGACGCGAGCGCTCAAGCGAACGCTGCATGGATGCTGTCCGTGAAGGGGTCGGTGCGCGCCTATCTTGCACGTTATGGGCCGGTGCTGGCCCTGGCAGACCATGCCGGGGCCTTGAGCGGCTATGCCGACTGGTCCGCGCCGACCCTGGCCGAACTCAAGTCGGACGGCCTGCTCTCCCCGGGGTTTCCGCCTCGTATCATGCCGGGCGGCAGTGCCGCGATACGGTTGCTGCGGCAGGGCAACTGCCCGGGCCCGGACTGCCTCGTCGACGTACTCATCCATAGCGAACTTCCTTTCGTGCATAACGGCACATCCCGGCCCGACGAGCAGTCGGTCGCACAGTGGATGCTGGCTGTCCAGGGCTGGGGCGGCTGGGTCAGCGCGGCTCAGCCCGGCGTACTGCGAGGCCCGTCATACCAGTTTCCCAATCCACCTGCAGGCGGACCGGTGCTCGCGCCGGGAACGGTCGCCCTGGCGGTCCTCGCGGGCCAGGACGGCGGATTCGAGTATCTCCGGGTCAGGGACACCCGGGATCCCGACTTTCAGGGATCCGCGACGATCAAGGGCGATGTCAGAACGGGTGCCGACTTGCGCGTCGGCAAGTATCTGTACGTGGATGCCATCGAAACGTTTGCCACCCCCTGCAGCCATCCGGGGGCCGTGGCGCGGGAACGCGACGGCGGGCTGCTGATATGCCGGGACGAGCGCTGGAGCACGGCCAGCCGCACGGGCGGAGGGGGCTTCTCGACGAACCTGTCGCGTGGGTGCCGGAATAGCGCGGGATACCCCACGGTCAATCCCGTGACCGACGACTGCACCTGTCCCGGAATGGCGGCAATGGTGCAGATATCCGACAGTGGTTCGAATCCGTCTCCCGAGGGGCGGACCATGGGGTATCTATGCGTAGACTGAGACCTCATGCGGCTTCCCGCCCGGCTTCAAAAGCGGGCCCGTCCCGACCACCGACGCGGTGTAACCGATCGCTATGCGTTTTCGGCAAAACACCCTCTATAATTCACGGTTGACCCTAAATTAATGCTTTTGTCTGATGAAAACCTCCGAAATACGTCAAAAATTCCTGTCGTTCTTTGAATCGAAGGGGCATCAGGTCGTGCCGTCTTCGTCGCTGGTTCCGGGCAACGATCCCACGCTGCTCTTCACCAATGCCGGCATGGTGCAGTTCAAGGACGTATTCACAGGCAAGGAAAGCCGCCCCTATCACCGGGCGACGTCCTCGCAGCGCTGCGTGCGCGCGGGCGGCAAGCATAACGACCTCGAGAATGTCGGCTACACCGCGCGTCACCATACGTTTTTCGAGATGCTCGGCAATTTCAGCTTTGGCGATTACTTCAAGCGCGAAGCGATCCACCATGCCTGGGAGCTGCTGACGACGGTCTACGGCCTGCCCGCGGACAAACTATGGGTGACGGTTTACCAGGAAGACGACGAAGCCTACGACATATGGGCATCCGAAATCGGAGTCCCCACAGAACGCATCGTCCGCATCGGCGACAACAAGGGTGCGCGTTACGCCTCAGACAACTTCTGGCAGATGGCCGATACGGGCCCTTGCGGACCCTGTTCGGAAATCTTCTACGACCATGGTCCCGACATCCCTGGCGGCCCTCCGGGCTCGCCGGACGAAGATGGCGATCGCTATATCGAAATCTGGAATCTGGTGTTCATGCAATTCGAGCGCGATGCCGAGGGCAACATGCCCTTGCTGCCCAAGCCTTGCGTCGATACCGGCATGGGCCTCGAGCGCATTGCCGCGGTCCTACAGCACGTACATTCCAACTACGAGATCGATCTGTTCCAGGCGCTGATCCGCGCCGCGGCGCGCGAAACGCAGACCACCGATCTGTCGAACAACTCCCTGAAGGTCATTGCAGACCACATCCGGGCCTGCAGTTTCCTCATTCTCGACGGCGTCATCCCCAGCAACGAAGGACGCGGCTATGTCCTGCGCCGCATCGTGCGGCGCGCATTGCGTCACGGCCATAAGCTTGGTCAGGCGGGCATTTTCTTCCACCGTCTCGTCGGCGACCTCGTCGGTGAAATGGGCGCTGCCTATCCTGATCTTGCCTCGCAGCAATCGCGCATCGAACAGGTGCTCCGCCAGGAAGAAGAGCGTTTCAGCGAGACCCTCGAGAACGGCATGAAGATCCTGGATGTCGCGCTTGCCGCGATACCGGAACAGGGCACGCTCGATGGCCAGACGTTGTTCACCCTTTACGATACCTACGGTTTTCCGGTGGACCTCACGGCGGACATTTGTCGCGAGCGCAACGTACAGGTCGATCTCGACGGTTTCGAAACAGCCATGAACCGCCAGCGCGAGCAGGCGCGCGCTGCGGGCAAGTTCAAGGCTGCCGAAGGCCTTAGCTACAGCGGCGACGAAACTCGCTTCGAAGGTTACGAACGGCTGCAAGGGCCCGCCAAGGTCGTCGCCCTGTACGTCGACGGCACGTCGGTCGACGCGGTCACGGCAGGTCAGCACGCCATCGTGGTGCTCGACACTACGCCTTTCTACGCCGAATCGGGCGGCCAAGTAGGCGACCAGGGCGTCCTGGAAGCCGACGGTCTGCGTTTCGAGGTCGCCGATACGCAGAAAATACAAAGTGGGGTGTTCGGCCATCACGGTGAACTGCGCGAAGGCTCGCTTTCCGTGGGTGCTGTCGTCGACGCCAAGGTGGACGCTGCGCGTCGTGCCCGCACCGTACGCAATCACTCGGCCACGCACCTGATGCACAAGGCCTTGCGCGAGGTTCTCGGCTCGCACGTTCAGCAGCGGGGTTCGTTGGTGGATCCCGATAAGACGCGTTTCGACTTCGCCCACGACGCGCCCATGACGCCTGCCCAGATCGCCGAGGTCGAACAGATCGTGAACGCAGAAGTGCTGGCCAACCACGCCACGAACGCGCAGGTCATGGCGTATGACGAAGCCGTGCAGGGCGGCGCCATGGCGTTGTTCGGCGAGAAATACGGCGATACCGTCCGTGTGCTCGATATCGGATTTTCGCGCGAGCTTTGTGGCGGCACGCACGTCACGCGCACGGGCGATATCGGCCTGTTCAAGATACTTTCCGAGAGCGGCGTGGCGGCGGGTGTCCGGCGTATCGAGGCCATTACCGGCGACAATGCGTTGCGTTGGGTACAGCAGACCAGCGACACCTTGCAGCGCGCGGCCGGCATGCTCAAGACTCAGCCATTGGACCTCGTCGAACGCATTGGCCTGCTCCAGTCGCAGTTCCGGTCGCTCGAGCGCGATCTGGATCAGCTGAAAAGCAAGCTTGCCGCTTCGGCAGGCAACGACCTCCTGGACAAGGCCATCACGCTGAATGGCGAGGCCAAGCTGCTGGTCGCGAATATGGCCGGAACTGATCCCAAGGCGCTGCGCGGCATGGTTGATCAACTGAAGGATCGCCTCAAGTCCGCAGTCGTGTTGCTGTCTACGGTGGCCGATGACAAGATCAGTCTGGTCGGCGGTGTCACGTCCGACCTCGTGGGCAAGGTCAAGGCAGGCGACCTCGTGGCCATGGTCGCCAGCCAGGTCGGGGGGAAGGGCGGCGGCCGCCCGGACATGGCCATGGGCGGCGGCACTAATGTCGCGGCGCTGGCCGGCGCAACCTCCAGCGTCGAGAACTGGGTGCGCGAACGTTTGGAATGACATCATGACCGATACCCCGACACTACCCGACGCCGACCTGGAAGTGGATGCGTCCGGACTGAAGTGTCCCTTGCCCATCTTGCGCGCCAAAAAGGCGCTCGCGCAGTTGCAGAGCGGCCAGATCCTCAAGGTCATCACGACAGACACGCATGCCATCAAGGATTTCCAGGCCTTTTCGAAACAGACCGGGAATGCGTTGGAGGCCCAGGTCGAGTCGGGGGATGCGGCGCTGCACTTTCTGCGGCGGCGCTAGCGCGGTACGACGGCAACACCGCTGTCGTTTTTACTGAATTATTGGCTGATTCTGCACCCAACGGTTTGCGAAAAACACGCAAAAAGTGCTAGAATCTTTTGTTCTTCACAGCATTTTCAAAGGATTACCCAATGGTTGTGATTCGTCTAGCCCGTGGCGGCTCGAAGAAGCGTCCGTTTTACAACGTAGTAGCTGCCGACTCGCGTAACCGCCGTGATGGTCGTTTCATCGAGCGCGTGGGCTTTTACAACCCCGTTGCCAACGAAGGTCAGGAAAACCTGCGCCTGGCTTTGGACCGCGTCCAGTACTGGACTGACAACGGCGCGCAACTGTCGCCCGCTGTAAGCCGTCTCGTCAAAGAATTTTCGGCCAAAGCAGCGGCCTGAGTCTCAGGCCGGTTAGCCGCAGCAGCGACCCAGCACCAAGGTGGGCACGTCCTCGACTTTGCATGCCGGAGCTCCTGAAGACCTGGTTGAGCTCGGACGCATCGTATCGGCTTATGGCGTGCGCGGCTGGATCAAGATTCAGCCCCATTCTTCGGATGCGCGTACGCTACTGATGGCAGATGTCTGGTGGTTGAGAGCGCCCGTTCCCCCTGGGAAGACGGGCGCTTTGTCGTCCCCGGCGCCAGCACGCGTGCTGGCCAGCCGTCCCCATGGCGCCACCGTGGTGGCGCAATTGGACATCGTGCTCGACCGTGACCGTGCGGAAACCCTGAAGGGCCATACCGTCTGGGTGTCGCGCTCGAAATTTCCCGACGCGGAAGACGACGAATACTACTGGGTAGACCTGATCGGCTGTCTTTTGTACGGCGAACACGAAGGGCAGCCCGCACTGATCGGTCAGGTGGCCGAAGTCATCGATAACGGTGCCCACGGCATATTGCGCGTGGCCCGTGCAACACAGAAAAGCGATGGCAATCTCGTGTTCATGAAAAATGACAAGGGCCGCGACGAAGAAGTCCTGGTGCCTTTCGTGAGCGCCCACGTGCATACTGTCGATCTGGCTGCCAAGCGCCTCGACAGCAACTGGCCCGTCGAGTTCTGACCGGAGGGTATCCCATGCCCGTACGGTTTGATGTCGTTTCCCTTTTCCCCGACATGTTTTCAGTCGTTCGCGACCTGGGCGTGACGGCTCGCGCCCATAAACAGGGCCTGTGGTCGCTAGGTCTATGGAACCCGCGCGACTACACCCACGACGTTCATCGCACCGTGGACGACCGCCCTTATGGCGGCGGCCCCGGTATGGTGATGCTGGCAGAGCCGTTGGAACAGGCCGTTGCCGCCGCGCGGGACGCCCGTGCCAACGCCGCCGTTCGGGGCAGGGCACGCGTCATTCTCATGAGCCCCGCAGGCAGGCGCTACGATCAGTCGATGGCGCAGGAGCTCGCTGGCAGCGAAGGCGCCATCCTCATCTGTGGGCGCTACGAGGGCATCGACCAGCGCTTCATCGACCGGAACGTGACCGACGAGATTTCCATGGGTGATTTCGTGATGTCCGGAGGCGAGGTCGCCGCGCTGGCCATCATCGACAGCGTGGTGAGATTGTTGCCGGGCGCCTTGAATGCCGCCGATTCCGCCTTGCAGGATTCGTTCAATTCGGCATTGACCGGCCTCTTGGACAGCCCTCACTACACGCGCCCCGAGCAGTATCGGGACCGCGCGGTCCCCGATGAGCTCCTGTCGGGGCATCACGCCAATATCGCTGTCTGGCGGCGGCGCCAGTCGCTGGCGCTGACTCTGGCCCGTCGGCCCGACCTTATTGACAACGCCCGGCGTAACGGACTGCTGTCCAAGGCGGACGAAGCCTATCTGAAACAACTGCAGTCAGCGCCGCAACGATAGCGTTGCGGTCCGTCCGACAGGTCACGCTTTGCGTGTCCTGCCGAGGGTGCAGGCCGTTACCCCAGCTTGGCCAACTGCTCCTGGACCTTCTGCAGCGTTTCGCCAAATTGCGCAGCGCGCGCCTTCTCTTGTTCGACCACGGCAGCGGGAGCCCGCTCGACGAAGCTGGCGTTTGACAGCTTGCCATCCGCTTTGGCGATTTCACGCTCCAGCCGCTCGATCTCCTTGCCCAGGCGCAGCCGCTCGGCCTCCACGTCGATCTCGACGTGCAGCATCA
>Ga0182739_1004927_pt1 | contig 10785 bp, 9 predicted proteins | sample eDN5th30CBELigBY_FD_128873 | JGI IMG/M metagenome (GOLD analysis project Ga0182739, IMG submission 128873) | Enriched backyard soil microbial communities from Emeryville, California, USA - eDNA 5th pass 30_C BE-Lig BY (version 2) (version 2) | ecosystem: Environmental > Terrestrial > Soil >...
GGCGAACTGGAAGGGGACACGATTCTTGAATCGGAGTATGTCCTGCTGCTTGTCTGGCTGGGACGTTCGGGACAGAACCCGGTCATTCAGCAGTGTGCGGAATACATCCGGCAGCAGCAGATCCCCTCGGGAGGCTGGAGCCTGTTTCCGGGCGGGCCGCTGGAAATCAGTGCGTCCGTCAAAGCCTACTGGACCCTGAAAATTGCCGGCGATGATCCTCTGGCAGATCATATGTGCCGGGCACGAGAAGCCATCCTGGCTGCGGGCGGAGCGGAGCGTGTCAACAGCTTCACCCGATATTATCTGGCACTGCTGGGGATGATTTCCTTTCACCAGTGCCCGGCGGTTCCTCCAGAATTGATGTTGCTGCCTCGCTGGTGCCCATTCAATATCTATGAAATGTCCGCATGGTCACGGACCATCATCGTGCCGCTCAGCCTGGTCTGGGCCTTCCAGCCACAACGCTCCCTTCCGGCACATCAGCGGATTGACGAACTCTTTTTGTGCCCGGCCAGTGAACTGCCGGTGATGATGCCCCGGTCGCAGCAACTCGACAAGCTGAAGAATGAAACCTGGATTCCCTGGGATTCCGTCTTCCGTATGATCGACCGCGTCTGGAAAGGCTTCGAATGGTTGCGACTGAAGCCGTTTCGGGAGTATGCCCGCCGACTGGCGACGAAATGGGTCTTGCGCCGACTGGAAAAGAGCGATGGCCTGGGCGCTATTTTCCCTCCGATTATCTGGACGGTGATCGCGCTGCGATGCCTGGGGTATCAGGAAGACTCTCCCGAGGTGCAAGGACAACTTCATGAGCTGGAAAAACTGACCATCCGCGAAGCCGGCACCATTCGCCTGGAGCCTTGCCGTTCACCGGTCTGGGATACCGCAATTTCGATCAACGCATTACGCGAAGCAGGCGTTCCGGCCCAGCACCCTGCCATCGCCAATGCGGTCAACTGGCTGCTGGCAAAGGAAGTTCGCTCCCCGGGAGACTGGACGGTGAACCATCGTCACATCGAGCCGGGGGGCTGGTACTTCGAATTCCATAACGAGTTCTACCCGGACATCGACGACACGATCATGGTGACCATGGCGCTCTCGCGCTGCCTGACCGGGTCCACGCAGGCCAACTGGTCCGCCTGGCTGACCGGAAATACCGGCACGGGGGGCCGGGGTGAAAAAGATCCCGCGATGGTGCTGGCCGGTGCTTCAGACGCCCCCGGGCGCGTCGTCGCCGACATGGAACGGATGCAGCCCATCCTGGCCGCGATTCGTCGCGCGGTGAAGTGGACCGCAGCCATGCAAAGTCGCAATGGCGGCTGGGGAGCTTTCGATGCCAATAATGATCGGGAGATCCTGACGCGAGTTCCCTTTGCGGATCACAACGCCATGATCGACCCTCCCACCGCGGACATCACAGCCCGCGTGCTGGAAATGTATGGTCGATTGGGAGTGCGGGGAGGCGAGCCGATGTTCGAATCCGCGCTGCGTTTCATCTGGGATGAACAGGAAACCGATCACTGCTGGATCGGCCGCTGGGGGGTGAACTACCTTTACGGCACGTGGCAGGTGCTGGTCGGTTTGACGGAATTTGGCGTCCCCGCCAGCGATGTCCGGTTGCAGGCGGCCGCACGCTGGCTGAAAGAAAAACAGCAGAATAATGGCGGCTGGGGCGAAACGCCGCAGTCGTATGATGACCCCTCCTTACGCGGAGCAGGAACGACCACTCCCTCTCAGACCGCCTGGGCTCTGATGGGACTGATGGCTGTGGGCGAACACCGCAGCACAAGCGTTCAGAACGGCATTCGCTATCTGCTCGAACAACAACAGGCAGAGGGAACCTGGCAAGAACCCGAGTTTACCGGAACGGGATTTCCCCGCGTCTTCTACCTGCGGTATCACCTGTACCGACACTATTTCCCACTCATGGCCCTGGCACGCTATGCCCAATTGACTCGCAAAGCCGAGACAGAATAAGCATCCTCTGGCGAAATCGGATGAACCGGGCTGGAGACCTGCAGGTGCCAGCCTACTGCCCTGTCAGGGCTGAGTTTTGAGGGGCGTCATCGCGAAGCGCCCTCCGTTGTCGGGCTTTGCGTGACGAACCCCAGTTTTTCGAGGAGACGATGCACTACTTCGTCTCCATTGCCGGATCGGGTTGCAGCGTCCAGGCAGGATCTCCCGTGAACTGAAATTCACTCTGCGTCGGATCGAAGCGGTCACCGGGGCGGGCAAACTTCTGGACGATCACCTTACGCCAGATCTGCCGGGTGCCGTCTTCCGCTGTGCGAACTTCGTAGGCATTGGTGAATCCGCCGAAAATCACCTTGAAGAAATCGGTCTCGGGATCAACGCCGCGCCAGGTGGCTGCCCCATAAATCCACGGCTGCTCTTCCGCATCGGAAGCAACCGGTTCGGGGAGATTCTGGACCACCTGCAAGGAGTTCCGATGCGGGGCGCGCTCGATCCGCTGAATCTGCTCCAGGGCGGCGGGCAGAACGTCATCGGGCAGAATCTGTGCCGGGATCTCCAGCATCGGATCGTCATACGTGACCAGCGTGAATTCCGGAATAAACTGGCGCGGCCCCGGCAGGGAGTCCAGCACATTCACCGGGGCGGATTCGTCCGGAGTGCGATGATCGACTTGACGGACAATCGAACGCCAGGCCAGATACCAGACCTGCTCCCGTTTCATTTCCCCGGTCTTGAGGTCGGGCAAATCAACAAAGACCATGCGCATCGGCTTGAACTGGACTTCCATCATCCAGATGTCCGGCTGATTGGCGAGTTCGACATTCTGCACGCTGGCAGAGATGGTCTTGTCGAACCCCCGCGTCAGTTGCGCCGTCGCCACATCCGAAAAAGCCAGTACAACAACACCGGCAGCCAGGCAGGCAGCAAATGGAAGCGGACGATCGGTCATGGAACAGAACACGGTAACACCCTCAAGGAATTCATCCAGATCTTCCATGCTTTCGAATTCAGGCAGCACTTGCGATCAGAGAACTCGGGCCACAGAGACAATTCTGTGTTTTCGCCCGTGGACTTTAATGATTGAATCACCTGTAGTGTCTTGTCGGGATTCAATCCGGGCAAGGCAGGCTGAATGGCTCCGCAACCCGCTGGCTGCTCCCGCTTCGATCTTTTATCCCCTGAATTTCGTGTGGATGCAACAGCAGGAACCCCCGACATCACATTTTGATCGATCCACCAAATCTTTCCACGAGTCGTCCACGCAGCTCAATCGATGGATTCACTGGTGGAGGGACGAATGGGGGTCGACGGTCGGGTATTCTGCGGATAGGCAGCCGCTGCCAGTCCACGCTTCGAGTCCGATTTCAAAAATGCCAGCAATCGGTGGCCTGCCTCCGTCCGCACCAGTTCTTCCAGGGCCCGCAGTGTCTCCGCCCGGTCCAGACCGGATCGGTAGACCACTTTGTAGGCAGCTTTGATTTCATCGCGCTCCTGGCTGGTGAATCCGCCACGGATCATGCCGACACGATTCACGCCGACCAGCGCTCCTTCCTGATCGGTCATGAAGAAGGGGGGAATGTCCTGGACGATTTTTCCCAGTCCGCTGATCATGCTGGCTTCGCCGACCCGTACAAACTGATGAATCGCTGCATTGCCGGAAATGACGGCCCGCCGTCCGACATGCACATGCCCCCCCAGCAGCGATCCGCTGATCATGATGACTCCATCCTCCAGCGTACAGTTGTGTCCGACATGGGAGTTCGTCATCAACATGCAGCGATTGCCGACCCGCGTGACCGACCCGGGACTGGAGCCGCGATGGATCGTGGCTCCTTCCCGGATAATGCAGTCTTCTCCGACCACAACGGAGGAATCTTCCCCCTGAAAAGCCCGATCCTGGGGAACATCTCCCAGCACAGCGTGCGAGTGAACGCGGGTTCTGGCCCCCAGCGTCAGCGGGCCATACAGGATGACTCCAGCAGCCAGATGGCAGTCTGCTCCCACGATGACATTTCCCTCCACCACGACATAGGGACCAACGGTGGCTGTCGGATCAATTTGCGCCTGCGAATCGACAATCGCAGTGGGGTGAATCGGCATCAAAAATAATCCTTAAAGAACTCGTAGATAAAGCATTCTGTTTTTAGAGGATTCTGTCAATTGCATTTGTGAAACCCCCAGGACTTTTGCCTGTTTCGAACAGCCTGAACGTTCGAGAGGGCGAAGCTTCTGTTGAGCCAGGTGCAGATTGACGCTTTCCCGGGGTTGCGGTTCGGCAGCAGCACTCGTCGTCTCTCGCAACTCAATCTCCGGTTCGAAAAACTGTGAAGTGAGCGACAACGGAGCGGAATTTTCCAGAAACCGACCTGAACACCAAGCTGCGGAGCAGCACTCGTCGTCTCCACACAAAATCAAACTGGCGAAAACGCTGTGAAAATCCTGAAATGGCATCGGCAAAAAACGTGGTCGCTCCCTGTTCGGATTTCAAGTGGCTCATGACTTTCCTGCCATTGGCATCCGGTTTGTATCACGCTGGAAGAGAAAGGTGAATCACTTCCAGAATTGATCATTCCTTGAATTCGCCTCTGGTCGAGTCTCGGACGGAACTGCATCCGGGTGCGGGAAAGTGCTGCCACAAGAGGAGCAGGCAACTTTACCCCGGCGAATTGTTCAAGAAAAATACGGGAAGTGAGGCCGGGAAACAACAAGGCAGCCATCCACCAGGAGAGAGTGGATGGCTGCCTTTAACAGAAATCTGTGTGTACGTCCGAAAAACCGGAGATCACCCTACTTGGGGGGATTTTCTCCCAACGGCTCTCGACGTTCGGTGATCACCGGACATTGCGGAGCCATTTCGGCATTCAGCTCCTTGTAGGGAGCCCATTCTTCCGGCAGGTTATCTTCGTGGAAGATGGCCGAGACCGGACACTCCGGAACGCAGGCTTCGCAATCAATGCACTCGTCCGGGTGAATATAGAGGATGGCTTCGCCCTCGTAGAAACACTCGACGGGGCAGACGACCACACAATCGGTGTACTTGCAGTTAAAACAGGGCTCAGCAACGACGTGTGTCATCTCTTTGTTTCCTTTAAGCCATTAGACCATTTTCATGGTTGAGACGCACTGGCCGCCCGGGCAACCCGAAAAGACTCCTGGCCAATGCCTCTTGAATCTCGTTTTATGAGTGCATTCCAAAACTGTCAAGATGGCCGTCCCATCTCTCAGAAATGACATTCCCATTTGACATGCTGTCTCAGCAGGTGGGCGTCTCTACGGGAAATCCCGCCTCCTTCCAGCCACGCCAGCCTCCGTCCATGGAAACGACATTTTCGTACCCCATTCGCTGCAGGGCCTCCGCCGCCAGGGCCGAACGATACCCTCCTCCACAGTAGAGAACGATCTGTGTGCCGGGGTCCGGAATTCGGGATTCGATGTCCCGTTCGATGACTCCCTTGCCCAGATGCCGGGCTCCGGGAAGATGCCCCCTGGCATATTCACTTTCTTCCCGGACATCCAGCAGCTCAAACGGCTCTCCCGCCTGCAAACGGGCCTGGACATCCTGCACGGTGCACTCCCGGACATGTGCCCGTGCCTCATTGACGATCTGAAGAAAACGAGGCGAATGCTGGCCGGCCATAGAAACTCCTTTCTGCAATCTGACTCGTCGCGGCGTTCACCCGCTGGCTCTCCTCAGTCAGTATCACGCTGAAGTCAGCCCTGCCGAACAGGGCCGCAAATTCGACAGGGCTGCAAACGGGTGAGCCAGGCCGCTCCAACGAGAACCGCACGAAAACCGGGGACTCTGGACTTCATCGTCCCTATTGCATCATGCGGCGGACGGCAGCTTTGTCAACCGTAACGGCAAAATTGGCCGAACCTCCTGGGGCCGTGATCTCCGATAACAGGAGACGCCTTTGCGATTTCGTCTTCCGATTCCGACGAGTCGTCGATCGTCATCCACGTGAGATGCCATTTGCAATTCTGCTTTAGTCGAGTTGATCAATAAAGCGGAGAAACTGCGTTTCCAGCCAGCGGAGATCTTTACCGAAAACCGCCTGAAACTCGTGCAGACGGGCTTCCGCGTTCGGAGGCGGTTGAAGCGGGTCGCGGGCAGCGATGCGTTTGAGATAACGCACATAATCCGGCCGGCGGGCTTCCGACAGGTAGAACGTGAGAGCCCAGGCTTCGCCATAGAAATCGAGAGGAGCGGACTGGTAGAACTCCTCATCTCCGCCAATCAGATTGATAAGTGTTTTCTGGCGGCGGGACGCGCGGTAGTCCTGAAACTGCTGGAGCCGATCCACATTGATCCGCTCACTCGTATCGGAGCGATTTGTGGATTCCAGCGCTCCCGCTTCCAGCAGTGTGGCCAGTCCTTCCACCACCCAGCGGGGGTTGTTTCCAATTCGCTGATGCAGCCCCGCATTGAAGGCCAGTTGATGAATGGCTTCATGCACCGCCACGCTGCGACTGGCTTCATCGATCATCAGGTTTTTCGGTTTGCGTGATGCCGTCGTCGTTCGTGCGGGGCTGTCCGAAGACTGGTCATACAACGAGACCCGATTGGTCTGTGGATGATAAAAGCCTCGCAGGATGGGGGAAGGTCTGGCTCCCGTCGACAGACACGCCCGATCAAACTGCTCCCGATCGGGATAGACAATCACCACCAAAGGAAACGGGGAATCCGCCAACGGCCATCCCCGTCGCGAAAAATATCCGTGAAAGGATCGTTCTACCGTCGCCAGCAGGTCCGCGTATTGCTCCGCCTGTCCTCGCGGGGCGCAGATCACATGCTGCCCCCGGGTCAGCACCTCGAATCCTCGTCCCAGAGTAGTTCGCAATTCCCCACCCAGGGCAGCGGGGGTCAGGCTGCGAAATTCTCCCGCTTTACGAAACGCCGACACTTTCGCCAGATCGATCCGCTCATAGGAGCCGTCTCGAGCCGCCAGCCAGCAGACATGCTCGTTATGGGCAATATTCAGCCCCTGATACGGCGTCCCGGACACCTTCAATTCGACAATGGGCGCTCCGAAACAGAAGAGAGAACCCGCCAGCAGGCAAAACAGAACGCCGGGCAAGACTCTCAGGAAGAACGGACAGCGGTTTCTCATGAGCAGAAATCTGGCAGATGTTCAGTTTCGCTGACGAAGCTGGAATCGCCCGCAGCAGGCAGACACCCCTTGATCGGGCACTCATTGAACAGACACAGTGCAACAGAAAACTTTAGGTCACAACCATCCCCCGCTCCGGCTTCGCCCCCGCTTTCCCGGCTGATTCCAAGCCAGCCTGCAACGGTTATGATGATTCTGACGCAGCGTGACGAAACCAGATCCGGGTGAAGCAGCATGGCGACAAACGAAATCCACAGCCGACAAGCCCCCTTCTCCTGGAAACTCCTCCTGCTTCTAGCCTGCCTGTACGGTCTGGCTCCCGGTGACCTGCTCGCTGCCGACCCGGTCACGTCGGACCAGTTTCTGCAACGGGTCCGGGAGCTTCGCTCGAAACATCGACAGACCCGCCTTCAGGCGGAACAGGACATTCTGAGTTGGGGAGACCGGGTTCTCCCGGAATTTCCGTCAGCCATGGCAGTGGCAGAGGCCCCGCTGAAAACGGAATTGATCCGCTTGCAACGTCAGTTGCAGATTCAGGGAGGAGAACGGGATCTGCGCGGCTCCCGGATTCATTTTTCCGGAACCGAACTTTCACGGGCTGTGCGGGCGTTGTCCGTCCAGAGTGGAACGCCGGTGGAATTGGCTTCTCCCGTGTCTCCGGAAAGTACGCAGACATTCCGGATCGAGTGGCAGGGAATTCTGTTCTGGGATGCGGTCGATCTCCTGTGCCGCGACCATCAACTCCGCTGGCGCTGGACGGACGCCGGTTCGATCATCCTTGAGCCCGCTGCCGCCGATGCAAAAGAACAAATTCCCCTCGCAGCAACGGCGGCCATCAATGCTTTCCGGATACGGGCGGAACAGGCGAAGCTGTTTTCTGAGAGAGACGGTTCTGCCGTTTCACCTGTCCAGCGGATCCATCTTTCCATTGATGCGGAGTCTGCCATTCAGCCCTGGTTCGTTTCGATTTGCGATGCGGATTTTCATTTGACGCAAGATGAGAGGCCAGCAGAACTCTTCACTCCCGATGCCCGGCGGGAGATCGATTTCTCGGGTCAGCGGGTGACATTCGCCGTCAACTTTCTGACGTCGGAAGATCAACGGCCAGCAGCCACGCGATTTCGGGGACGAGTGCAGATTCATTATGCCGCACGCAACCAAGAGCTCCGGTTTCCCATCGCGGATCAGAGCTCCTCAATTCAGTTTGCCGGGCTGCAGGAAGTGAAACTCCTCTCGGCAGTACGACTGAAAGAGCAACTGCGGGTGACGATGCAGGTTCTGTTTTCCGCGGATGCCACCCGGGATTCCCATCGACTGGGGCACTTTCACCGGAAGGCGTGGCTGGAAACGAAAACCGGCGAACAGATTGCGTTTCGTACCTTCGACCTGTTGCGGGCGTCCGGGCCGGTCCATGACATTCAATATGAATTTCCTGTCGCGGGGATCCCGGAAACGGAGCTGACGTTGATTTATGCCATGCCGGCACTCGCGGGCGCCGTCCCGGTCCCCTTCGACCTGCACTGGGTGGACCATTGACCAGAGCAGTCTGCTCTTCCTCCCAACGCAAAACGCCGTCCAGGACGACTTGTCCAATGGACGGCGGAAGTGAAAACAGCCGGAACAAACGGTTCAGGCGTCTTCCGAGTCCGATGCAGCGGGCGTGTTGCGAACGGCAGTCCGGCTGTTCATCCGGCCTTCAATCTGCTGCACGCGGGAGTTGGCACGACGCCAGACCGGGTTTTTCTTGGGAGTCTGCTCGCCGAGAGTCGCTGCCACGCGATCGAGTTCCGCCTTGGCGCGGTCGAGCTGTCCTTGCAGTGCGGTGTTCTTTAACGGCATGACAGTGTGTCTCTTCTTTCCAACGGGCTTCGGGAACAGATCAACCAGCACGAGATCAAGGGGAGGCCGCTGCCGAAGCTGGCATGAATACTCTCTCACACCCGGACAGGCAGCGTCGAAAAAATGCGTCCCTCCCGAGACTGGTCTGCTCTGGAATGACTGATGACAACCCCCCTCTCCGAGGAATTGCGGGCGGCTATTCTTGCAGGTCACCCGATCCGATTCAATCCAGGCCCTGACAAGGCTTGAGAGCAGCCCCCTTGTGGCTGGAGATGACAGCTCGTTCCCCGGTTTCTTCACTTTGTGTCGCGCAGTTCGATTCTCGAACGTCTGCCGTGTCGGCAGCAACCATCCGGATGAAGTCTGACGCCGGCCCGGCAATGACGGGTGGTTTCGCAAAGACACAAGAAAGACAGATGTCAAAGCGATTTGCACGAAACGGGTGTTGCCCGCAGAACTACGGCAATCGAGATGTTCAATAAACTCAGCGCAACCTGCACAGCCCTGCTTATCGATTGAATCATTTTAATCGGCACAATCACTGAAACGGTCACTCCCGGAAAGCTTGCAAAGACGCTGTAACACAAATAACAGAAGTTGTTTGCGATGTTTTTTCTGATTGTAATGATTGCAGGGAATATTCAACTGGCACTGATTGTGCAAATTCTCTTAGTCACACGCAAAACAACAATCCTGCCAGTAACAGGGATTTCTCTGAATTCTCTGACATCTTTGTGCAGGCGATTTCCAACAATCTCACTCGGAAAGTGATGGAGCCGGTCGGAATTCAAACCTCGACCACTCAACTCCCGCTTGCTGATCCCAGGCGCAGTCGCATTCCGAGATCCCTGTGATGGGGGAAAGGACCGACCGATCGGACGCGCAACCCGATCGGTCGGACCTTCTTTTGAATCATCAAGAAAAAACGCCCGCCCATGGACCGCGAGGCGGGTGGTTTCGGTGCTGCGCAGCAGGAAGACCTCCAATGTCTCACGGAGAGACTTCCTGTGCCTGATGCACCAGACGCTGCGGTCGACACATCACAAGGAAAACATGCCATGAGTCCCATCACAGCCTTTGTCCACGATGAGCACGGCTTCATCATCTCCGCGGAATTAATCCTGGTCGCCACCGTTCTGGTGCTCGGGATGCTGGTCGGATTGAGCCAGGTGCAGAACGCAGTCGTCTCTGAACTCAATGACGTCGCCCATGCCATCGGCGCCCTGAACCAGACGTATTACTTCAGCGGCTTTCACGCTCGTAAATGGTTCGGATGGACCAAGTCCCGCACGACCGGGTCTGCCTTCTACGATCTGGTGGATACCTGCGATGCCTGGGGATGCAATATTGCCTGCGATGGAGCCTATGCGGAAGGAGGCTCCTGTAATTGGGGGGGTGGGGCTTGCAGTTACGGCGGAACCGGAGCCGGCATCTGCCATTCCGAGAGTTGCTCAGCCGGGACCGTGACGCCACCGACAGGTGGCAGTTGCAGCGGACTGCTGGCTCCATAGGCCCGCTGCCTGCTTTGCACGCAGATGATTGGGGGAAGCCTCCGTCAACAGGGTCGTCAAACCGCACGACACTCAATATTTCGAAAACCGGCCGGCATCTGCCTGCCGGTTTTTTCGTGGCATCCTCAGGGGGATGCTTTGCTCGCATCGCGCCGGCAAAGGGCGAGCGTGATAGGCCGACAGGAGCGCCCCGCGTCGCGGAAGCCCCCGGACGCTGAGTACTCTTCTACTTTCAGGCAACGCCTGATCTGCCATCCATCATCGGCTTTAGCGACCGGTTGAAAAACGCACAGACAGAAATGCCTGTGCCACCAGCCGGTGCTGATTCATTGGGAAAAGTGGGGCGGACA
>Ga0182739_1004928_pt1 | contig 10784 bp, 7 predicted proteins | sample eDN5th30CBELigBY_FD_128873 | JGI IMG/M metagenome (GOLD analysis project Ga0182739, IMG submission 128873) | Enriched backyard soil microbial communities from Emeryville, California, USA - eDNA 5th pass 30_C BE-Lig BY (version 2) (version 2) | ecosystem: Environmental > Terrestrial > Soil >...
GGAGATCGCCACGATCGACCTCGGCCCCGAGTTCGTGGCCCACTACGGCTACCCCTACATCGTCACGCACCGTGCCGACCTGCACTCCGCCCTGCTCAAGGGCTGCCGGGAGAACCCGAACGTGACCCTGGAGAACAACCGCACCGTGCTGCGCGCCGAAAACCTGGACGGCGGCAGGGCCCGGGTCTTCACCGAGGACGGCACCACCTACCTCGCCGAGGCCGTCATCGGCGCCGACGGCCTGCGCTCGGCCATCCGCCCGCTGATCGTCGAGGATGACACCGTCCCCTCCGAGTACGTCGCCTACCGCGGGACCGTGCCGATCGAGACCGTTCCGGCCGAGGCCGTCGAGACTCCGATGGTGCTGTGCTGGCTCGGTCCGAACATGCACCTGATCCAGTACCCGCTGCGCGGCGGCAAGCTGTACAACAACGTGGCGGTCTTCCGCTCCGACTTCTACTCCCCCGACCACGAAAACTGGGGCACCGAGGAGGAATTGGACGCGCGCTTTGGCATCTGCTGCGAGCAGGTCCGGGAGGCCGGCCAGTACCTCAACCGCGAGATCCGCTGGCCCATGTACGACCGCGAGCCGGTGAAGACCTGGACCGAGGGCGCCGTGTCGCTGATCGGCGACGCCGCACACCCGATGCTGCAGTACCTGGCCCAGGGCGGCGCGCAGTCCCTGGACGATTCGCTGGCCATGGTCGATGCACTCACCACCGAGCCGGATGTGCAGGCCGCCTTCAAGTCCTTCGAGGCCCGCCGCGCCGAGCACACCGGCAACATCCAGCGCCTGGCGCGCGTGGCCGGGGAGCTGTTCCACATCGACGGCATCGGCCGCGAGCTGCGCAACAACTCCTTCAAGGACCATGTGCCCACCGACTACGAGAACCTGGACTGGATGTTCATGCCGCTGCGCAAGGCCCCGGAGGTCCGCACCTACCCCATCTGACCCGCAGGATTTTGCTCGCTCCCGGGCAGTGTTTCCGAAATAATGCTCACTTGGGGGCAGTGTTTATGAAATAGTGCGCGGCCCGGCCGCGCAGCGGACACCAGCGAACGACGACGGCGGCACGCACGTGCCGCCGTCGTCGTTCCGCGTTGGCGCCGCGGCCCTATCGGAGCCCGCCGGCCGGCGGCTGGCCGCGATTCTCCTGGCAGGGGCCCGAAACCTAGACGATATGCAGTGTCCGTTCCGGTGATGAGGGACTGGAACCTCCGCTTCACAGCGATTCGTGGGTTGCCTGTTCTCACTCTTTCCGGGGTTCCGGGGCGGGTGTGGACTGGTAGGGCCACATGTGAACGTCGGGAGGTTCCAGCCATGAATCAGCGTACTTACGTGGGCTTGGATGTCCACGCCCGGTCGGTCAAGGCCTGCGCGATCGACACCGCGACCGGGGAGCTGGTGCGGGACACCCTGGCGATGGACGAGGGGGCGGTCCTGGCCTGGACCAGGGGCCTTCCCGGCCCGGTGCGGGTCGCCTACGAGGCCGGCCCGACCGGTTTCGGGCTGGCCCGAACCCTGCGGGCGGCCGGGCTCGAATGCCTGGTCGCGGCCCCGTCCAAGCTCATCCGCCCCTCCGGGGACCGGGTGAAGACCGACGCCCGGGACGCCGAGCACCTGGCCCGGCTGCTGGTCCTGGACCAGGTCACCGCGGTGCGGATCCCCAGCCCCGCGGAGGAAGCGGCCCGGGACCTGGTCCGGGCCAGGGAAGACGCGCGCGCGGACCTGATGCGCTGCCGCCACCGGCTTTCGAAGCTGCTGCTGCGCCGCGGCATCGTCTATTCCGGCGGGCAGGCCTGGACGGGCGAGCACCATGCCTGGCTGGCGCGCCAGCACTTCGGCCAACCCGCCCTGGACGAGGCCTACGCCGCGGCGCTGGAAGCGGTGGACCTGACCGCGGACCGGCGGGACCGGTTGGACCGGCGGATCGGGGCCATGGCGGCGGAGAGCGAGTTCACCCCGGTCGTGGACGCCCTGGGGTGCCTGCGCGGGATCAACACCCTGACCGCGTTCGGGCTTGCCGTGGAGATCGGGGACTGGTCCCGGTTCACCGGCAGCACCATCGGCGCCTACCTCGGGCTGGTGCCCAGCGAGCATTCCTCCGGGACCTCCCGCGTCCAAGGTCCGATCACCAAGACCGGCAACACCCACGCCCGGCGCCTGCTCGTCGAGGCGGCCTGGCACCACCGCCGCCCTTACGACCATCCCGGGGAGACGATGCGCCGACGCTGGGACAAGGCGTCCGAGGCCTCCCGCCTCCGGGGGCACCAGGGCAACCGGCGCCTGCACGAGCGCTGGCTCCTCTTCCTGGCCCGCCGCAAGCGTCCGACCATCGCGAACGTCGCCATCGCCCGGGAACTGGCCGGCTGGTGCTGGTCGCTGGCCGAACCCGTCCAACGGGAGCGCCCCGTGGACGGATGAGAAGGCGTGCCGTCCGCGCGGGGACCGGGAGGGCTTGGCAGCGTGGAGAAGACCCGCGGCTCGACTATGGGCAGCCGGCTCGCCGCCGGTGACACCCGATCCTAGACCAGCGGCAACCCTCCAGCCGAACACCTCGTCATGCGGTACCCAACCCGCGAATATCAGTCTGACAGCGCCGTCGCCACACGACGCGCCAGCCACCCCCACCCCCGCCAGGACGGACACGAAAAACGGGCGGTCCCGGACACCAGTCCGGGACCGCCCACCCATGCCTCCTTGACAGAAGGCATCTACATATCAGTCGACCACCAGGCCGCGGCCTTCGCCGGGGGCGAGGACCACCGGGTTGATGTCGCCGAAACCGCGCACCGACGTCGTTTCCTGCGGGATCAGCACAAACCGGGCGTCGTCGGCCAGCGCCGCGGCGGTCAGCGAATCGGTCAGCACGGTGCCCGGGTCCGCGAGGGCGGTCAGGCGGGCGGCCAGGTTCACCGTGGGGCCGTAGATGTCGCCGAGGCGCGAGAGCACGCGGCCCCAGACCATGGCCACGCGCGCGTTGGGGAGGAACTCGTCCTCCTGGAACTCCTTGGCCAGGGCCAGGGAGATCTGCGCGCCGGCCTCCGGGGTGTCGGCCACATACAGCACCTCGTCCCCAACGGTCTTGACCAGGCGGCCGCCGCCGACGGAAATGATCTCCGCGCACTTGTTCTCGAAGCGCTGCACCAGCTGCGCCAGCGTGCGTTCGTTCATCCGCCGGGACAGCGAGGTGTAGGAGACCAAGTCGGCGAAGCCGACGGCGCGGGCCAGCGGCAGCGGGGCGTCGTCCTCGAACCCCTCGTGGCCGGCGGGGCCCGCGGGGCCGGTGACCGGACGGACCACCATGCGCTGCACCGCCGCGTTGAGCTGGCGGCGCCACGAGTAGACCAGGACCTTCTCCATCGCGTCGATCAGGTTCGGGAGCCGCTCCAGCAGGGCGCGCCGGGCCTCGCGGTCCCCCAGCCCTTCGTTCTGGATCATGTCCTCCACCATGGCCTCGAGCTGCCACACGACCATCCGGTCCGTCATCTGGCCGATCGAGCGGGTGATGGAGATCGCGGCCTCCTCCGAGAGGGAGCCGTCGCGGACCTTTTCGACGATCGTCAGCAGGGCGTCGAGGTCGACGGTGGTGAAGGCCACCTCCTCGTCGCCGAGGTTCGGGAAGCCCATGGCCCGCCACAGCTTGCGGGCACTGAGCAGGGAGATCCCGGCGGCGGCAGCGACCTCGCGGCGGCGCATGGTGCGCTCGGAGCCCAGCAGCCGGCGCTCAAGTTCGCGGGCGTCGTTACGGGTGGCCTCGCGGGCCAGTGCCTGCGCCAGCGGCAGCGCGCGCGTCTCCGGACCGGCGGACTGGCTGAGCACCGGCAGCGGGGCGGTACGGGGAGGGCGCGCGCCATCCGCCTCCGTGCCATCAACCATTGCCCATCCAATCCGTGTTCGGTTCCCCATCAATTTCTACACCATGTAGCGGGGCTGGCCGGCGGGGCCCCGCGATTGCGTCGGTCACGAGTTCGGCGAAGCGGTGCACGGCGGGCATGTTCACCAGCACGCTGGGCCGGCCTCCGGCGTGCAGGACCAGGCTTCCCGCCCCGGAGCCGCGCTGGGCCATGGACTGCCTGACGTCGATGCCCCGGACCAGGACCAGCGGCAGCTCCCACTGCTGCTTGCCGGCCATTCCCCGGCGCACCACCAGCCGCCGGTTGGTCAGGTAGGTCCAGGTCGTGGACCAGCGGACCAGCGGGATGACGCACCAGGCCAGCACCAGCACCAGGGCCGTGACGGGAACCACCGCGTTCAGGAAGGGCAGGGCCTTCTCCAGCGGGGCGGGAAGGTCGCTGCGGCCCAGCAGGCCGGTGACATAGCCGGTCACCGCGGAGACCAGCAGCAGCGCGATGGCCGGACGCACCAGCACCCGGCGGTGGGTGCGGGTCTTGACGATCACGCGTTCGCCGTCGGCGAGCCGGAGCCGCATGCCGCACCTCCTTCGGGCCGGTCGGGGAATTCCATGGACAATTCTAGGTTTCGCTCAGCCTGCGGACGCGCCGGCGGACGGCCTAGGCGTACCGTCCATCGGCCCGACGGAGGTGGACGACGTCCCCGGCCAGGATCCGGTGCAGCCCGCCGGCGGCGTCCCGCACCACCAGCGCCCCGTCGGAGGCCAGCTCCGCGGCGGTCCCGTCCAGGAATTCGCCGCCGGGCAGCTCCGCCCGGATGAGGGCGCCGAGGGTGGCCATGCGTTCGGCCGCCAGGGCGCGCAGCCCGGATGGGGACACTCCGGCGAGCGGCGCCTCCGGGTCGCCCCCGGCCGCCACGAAGGCCCGGTAGTAGCGGCCGATGCGGCGCAGGAATCCGGCCAGCACCTCGGTGGTGCCCTGCCGGGACCCTTCCAGCAGCAGGCTGGTTGCCGTCGGGGCGGGCAGTTCCTCCGCGGTCAGGCTGATGTTCACGCCAATCCCCACCACGACGCCGGGTGCCGGGGCCAGCGGCACCAGCCGGGCCAGGATGCCGGAGACCTTTTTGCCGCCGGCCAGGACGTCGTTGGGCCACTTGACCGCCGCATCCACCCCGGCGTCCTCGCGCAGCGTGTCGGCGAGCGCCACGGCGCACAGCAGCGAGAGCCAGGCATAGGCGGTGTGCGGCAGGGCGGCGCCGTCGGGCGCCGCGGGCCGGAACAGCACGCTGACGGCCAGCGAAGAGCACGGCGGCGCCTGCCACACGCGGTCCAGCCGGCCGCGGCCCGCCGACTGGAAGTCGGTAGCGAGCACTGACAGGTCCGGCCAGGCGTCAGGCTCGGCCGTTGCGGCCCGGGCCAGGTCCTCGTTGGTGGATCCGGTGGATTCCACGGCTTCGATCCGCGCATACGGACCCGACGGCGCCAGCAGCCCCGCGCGCAGGGCGGCCCGGTCCAAGGGAACACGGGACTGCGCAGCGCCCTCCGGGGAATCGCTCCCGGGGGAAACGGACTCCAGCGGAGCGGCGGGCGGCGGAACGGAAGGCAGGCCCGCGTCCGGGCCGAGGTCGGTCATGCATCCAGCCTACGGCGGGCGGCCGACAGTTTGCTGCGGGCCGGGCCGTCACGGGAGGCCCGGGGCGGCCCGGCCGAGCCGCCACGGGCGTTTTTGTAGGATTCCTACATCTAGGGGCCCGAACCACCTCACTAGACTGGCTGAGTTGGCACGCTCGTTGTGCCATTCCCACTAAACCCACCCAGACGGGAGTCCACGGCATGACAGAGAGCCGCACCGACCAGACCGGCGAGGCGATCGACTTGTCCACCACGGCAGGCAAGATCGCGGAGTTCCGGCGCCGGCAGGCCCTGTCGCTGCTCCCGTCCGGGCAGGAAGCCGTGGACCGGCAGCACGCCCGCGGCAAGAACACGGCCCGGGAGCGCATCGACCTGCTCCTGGATGAAGGCTCCTTCGTGGAGTTCGACGCCCTGGCGGTGCACCGGACCACCGCCTTCGGCATGGCCAAGAAGCGTCCGCTGGGCGACGGCGTCGTGTCCGGCTACGGCACGGTGGACGGGCGCCTGGTCGCCGTCTATTCCCAGGACTTCGCCGTCTACGGCGGTTCCCTGAGCCAGGTCAACGGCGAGAAGATCGTCAAGGTCCAGGAGTTCGCGCTGCGCAACGGCTGCCCCGTGGTGGGCATCAACGACGGCGGCGGCGCGCGCATCCAGGAGGGGGTCGCTTCGCTGGCGATGTTCGCCGACATCTTCCGCAACAACGTGCACTCCTCCGGCGTGGTCCCGCAGATCTCCCTGATCATGGGACCGTGCGCCGGCGGTGCGGCCTACTCCCCCGCCCTGACCGACTACGTGGTCATGGTGGACAAGACCAGCCACATGTTCATCACCGGTCCCGACGTCATCAAGACGGTCACCGGCGAAGAGGTGGACATGGAGACCCTGGGCGGGGCCCGCCAGCACAACACCACCACCGGCACCGCCACCTACCTCGCCAGCGACGAATCGGACGCGATCGAGTTCGTCAAGGAGCTGCTGGACTTCCTGCCGGCCAACAACATGGCCGATGCCCCGGTCATGGATTTCGAGGAGGAACTGCACCTCACGGCCGCTGACCTGGAACTGGATGCGCTGATCCCGGACTCGGCCAACCAGCCCTACGACATGCGCACGGTGATCGGCCACATCGTCGACGACGGCCATTTCCTGGAGATGCAGTCCCTCTACGCCCCGAACGTGTTGATCGGCTATGCCCGCGTCGAGGGCCGCACGGTGGGCATCGTCGCCAACCAGCCGATGCAGTTCGCCGGCACCCTGGACATCGCCGCCTCGGAGAAGGCCGCCCGCTTCGTGCGCCACTGCGACGCCTTCAACATCCCGATCCTGACCCTGGTCGACGTGCCCGGCTTCCTGCCCGGCAAGGACCAGGAGTTCCAGGGCATCATCCGCCGCGGCGCCAAGCTGCTGTTCGCCTATGCCGAGGCCACCGTGCCGAAGCTGACCGTGATCACCCGCAAGGCCTACGGCGGCGCCTACATCGTGATGGGTTCCAAGAAGCTCGGCGCCGACCTGAACCTGGCCTGGCCCACCGCGCAGATCGGCGTCATGGGCGCCCAGGGCGCGGTCAACATCCTCTACCGCCGCGACCTGGCCGAGGTGGAGGCCGCCGGCGGCGACGTCGAGGCCCGCCGCACGGAGATCATCGAGGGCTACGAGGCGGAGCTGCTCAACCCCTACCAGGCGGCCGAACTCGGCTACATCGACGCGGTGATCGCGCCGGCGGAGACGCGCCTGCAGATCGTGCGCGGGCTGCGCGCGCTGCGCGACAAGCACGCCTCGCTCCCGGCCAAGAAGCACGGCAACATCCCGCTCTAAGGAGGACGCAGTGACCATCACGGACACGCAGGACCAACCGCTCTTTCGGGTCGAGCGCGGCAACCCGACGCCGGAGGAGATCGCGGCGCTCGCCGCCGTCGTGCTCTGCCTGGGCAACGGCACCGCGGCCGAACCGGCCGTCCCGACCCGCGGCGAGCAGGTCCGCCGGGGCTTCCGCCGCGGCCGCCAAATGGCCACCATGCCGGGTACCTGGCGCAGCGGAAGGGCCTGAGGCCCCGCCCCTGACCGGAGCATCCGGAACAAGCCCGCCCGTGTACGGGCGGGCTTGTTCCGGATGGACGGGTCCGCCGGCCGGAACCCCGGGTGCTTGCCGGATGCTCCGGCAGGTTGGAGGGACGGGTCCGGACGGGCTCAGCGCGGATCGCCCACCGTGCCCAGGAACAGCGGCAGGCCCGTGCGCGTATCCACGATCTGGTAGAGGAACGGGCGGTCCAGCAGCAGCTCATCCACCGGCAGCGGCACCGAGGTCGCCTCGATGCCGATCTGGGTGACGGCCGCGGCGACCGTGCCCTTTTCCGCCACCACGATGTCTCCGCCCTGCGCGACCCCGGTGACGACGGCGCCGGGCTGGATCGCGTCCAGGTCCGGCTCGGGCCCGAGGGTCCGCTCCAGCCCCAGGGCCTTCAGCGCCGGGACCAGCTGGAGGGTCCCGTTGAAGTCGAACCTGGGCAGGCCTACCCTCAGCTCGCTTGGGGACGCGGCCTCCGCGGCCTCCTCCAGGGCGGCCAGCGTGTCCGCGCCGGCGGCCGGCGCGACGCCCTCCGGGGGCAGGGCCAGGCGCATGAGGAATCCGTCGTTGTAGGGCAGTTCCACCATCCGCCAGCCGTCCGCCCCGGCGTGGCGGAGCTCGCCCGTCCGGTACATCGTGGGCACCCGCACCACCTCGCCGGAGGCCGTGGTGAACCCGGCATCCCGCGTGTCCGCGGGGAACGGAGTTTCCCAGGCGGCGGCGAAGAACACCGCGTTGAGCAGGCTCAGCGTGGTGTCCGGGTCCCAGTCCAGCGGGGCCTTGTCGATCCTGCCGCCGGTGTTCTCCGACACCCAGGCGTCGATCGCCCGGCCCGTGGCCGGATCGGCGTAGTCCACCGGGTACACCCCGGCGCCGAAGTTCCGGCCCAGCCCCTCCAGGAAGGGCTCGCCCGTGGGAGTGGCCCGGTCCACGAAGATCCCGCTGGCCAGGTGCAGCAGGGGCCGGGTCGGGGGTTCCTCGTCCGTGACGGAGGCGGGGTCGCCGTTAAACTCCTCCCACGCGGCCAGCACGGCGTTGGCCGCGTCCGCCGACCCGTTCCCCCAGCCCAGCACGCTGTCCATTTCCTCCGCGGTGGGCCCCTCGGCCCCGACGCGCAGCATCGCCAGCGCCAGCAGCAGGCTGGCCGGGCTGGTGACTGCGTTCTCCTGCCCGTCCTCCGCGGCCGCCGCCAGCAGCGTCGCGCCAAGCGTGCGGGCGGTGCCGCGCAGCCGTTCCACCCCGTCGCCGGCGGACTCGACGGTGACGGTGGCGCGTTCGACGCCGGCGCGCACCTGCTCCGGAGCCGGGGGGCCAGTTGTCTCCGGCCCGGGTTCCCGCGATCCGGCGCAGCCGCCCAAGGCCAGCACCGACACGAGAGCCGAGGCGGCGAGGACCGCCAGCCCGGCCCGCTGCCCCGCCGGACCGCGGCGTGCCTGCCGGCCGGGCACCTGCCGCCTGTCCCGCCGTCCGCCCATGGCGCCCCTTCACCCTTCCGGCCGCCGCGGCGGCGCCTGCTGCGGCGCGGACCCGGGGCCCACGCTCCCCTGCTTGGAGAACCCTCTGCCTGGAGATTAGGCAGTCCGGGCCCGGACGGCCAGCACGGGGGGCGTAACCCTTCGCTGCGGGAGCGCGCGCACGGGCGGAAGTTTGTGCACAAAATTACTCAACAACAGTTTCACGTCGGGGTAGGCTCGGACCATGACGAATGCCACAACCGGCACGACGCGTGTGCCCACCGCCATCGACGCAGTCGCGAACAAACACTTCGCCCGCCTCCTGGAGCTCTCCCCGGAGTTCGCCACGAGCCTGGGCCTGCCCGGGCACGAGACCGAATACGGCGACTACTCCCCCGCCGGCGTCGCCGCCCAGGCGGAGGCCGCGCGCGAGGCCCTGGCCGAACTGGAGGGCCTGGAACCGGTGGACGCGATCGACGCCACCACCCTGGACGCGATGCGCGAACGGTTGGGCCTGGAGCTGGAGATCATCGCCACCGGCATCACCGAATTGAACAACATCGCCTGCCCCGCCCAGTCGATCCGTGCGATCTTCGACCTGATGCCGCAGGACACCGTGGAGCAGTGGGGCCACATCGCCGGCCGGCTGCGCAACGTGCCGGCCGCCCTGGCCGGATACACCGAGTCGCTGCGGCACAGCCTGGCCCAGGGCAAGGTCGCCGCCCGGCGCCAGGTGGACATCGTCGCCGAGCAGGCCGCCGACTACGCCAGGGAGGACGGCTTCTTCCGCACGCTCGCCTCCGGCGCCTCCACCGCCGACGGCACCGGACTGCCGGACGCGCTGGCCGCCGACCTGGCCGGGGGCGCGGCGCTGGCCGCCGGGGCCTACCGCAACTTTGCCGGCTTCCTCGCCTCCGAATTGCGCCCGGCGGCCCCGGAGAAGGATGCCGTGGGCCGCGAGTACTACGCCCTGATGTCCCGGCTCTTCCTCGGCGCGGCGGTGGACCTGGAGGAGACCTACCGCTGGGGCGTCGAGGAGCTGGACCGGCTCATCGCCGAGCAGGAGAAGGTCGCCGAACAGGTCAAGCCCGGCGCCACCATCGAGGAGGCCAAGGCCATCCTCAACGCCGACCCCGCCCGCCAGCTCAAGGGCACCGAGGCGCTGCGGCAGTGGATGCAGGAGAAGTCGGACGCCGCGGTCGCCGCGCTGCGGGACGTGCACTTCGACATCCCGGCCCCGATGGACCGCCTCGAATGCCTGATCGCTCCCACCCAGGAGGGCGGCATCTACTACACCGGCCCCTCCGACGACTTTTCCCGGCCGGGCCGCATGTGGTGGTCCGTGCCCGCGGGCGAGGACGACTTCACCACGTGGGCGGAGACCACCACCGTCTACCACGAGGGCGTCCCCGGCCATCACCTGCAGGTCGGCACCGCCACGTACCGCAAGGACACCCTCAACGACTGGCGCCGCCACGCCTGCTGGGTTTCCGGCCACGGCGAGGGCTGGGCGCTGTATGCGGAGCGGCTGATGCTTGACCTGGGGTTCCTCGCCGACCCGGGCGACCACATGGGCATGCTGGACATGCAGCGGATGCGCGCGGCGCGGGTGGTGTTCGACATCGGCGTCCACCTGGAACTCGAGGTGCCCGCCCGCTGGGGCGAGGGCACCTGGACGGCGGCGAAGGGCCGCGACTTCCTGGCCCGGCACCTGGACATCTCCGAGGGGCAGCTGAACTTCGAGTTCACCCGCTACCTCGGCTGGCCCGGGCAGGCGCC
>Ga0182739_1004929_pt1 | contig 10784 bp, 10 predicted proteins | sample eDN5th30CBELigBY_FD_128873 | JGI IMG/M metagenome (GOLD analysis project Ga0182739, IMG submission 128873) | Enriched backyard soil microbial communities from Emeryville, California, USA - eDNA 5th pass 30_C BE-Lig BY (version 2) (version 2) | ecosystem: Environmental > Terrestrial > Soil >...
AGGCGGGAGTAGGCATTGACGGATTCCTTGTCGTCGTGAGGCCCGGTGGGGCCGAAGCATCCCGAAGGGGGGATGCGGCGACATATGCGAAATCCGTGCCAGGTGGGTTAGCGCGGGAGAAACATGTGAAGAATCAATGGGCTACGAGCAATTTGGCGGGATGCCATAAGGAATGCCGCAGGCGCGGCGCCGCGCAAGGCCGGGTTTTGACCGAGAAATCGGGTCAAATCTGGCTCGCTGCGTCATAACCCCTTGATAACTAAGCACTCTGATCGGGCCATTTTTGGCCCGGTCGGGTCAAATTTGGCCCGGCGCATTTTTTCATAACGAGCCAGCGATACGACACCCGGGGCGCAGCGCAACACACTGCCTCACCTGACAGCCCTTCACGCCAGCCCGGTCGGCAACGTATCGTCTTGCCAGAAAAAATCCCTACGAAGCGCAATGCGCCTGGTAGGGATCGGTCGAGCTTGGTAATTGATGCCTGAGGATCGAAACCCATCCCGCGAGGGATGCCGTTCGACGCCAGGCAGTTTCCCGCGATTTGTCTCTCTCCGCCTCCTCGGCATTGCACCCCAGGGGCGCAATGCCGATTCAGTCTTTACGGATACAGGCCGCGCACCTGGCGCGCTTGCAGGATGCGCGTGCAAGCCACGATGAACGCGGCAGTACGCAGCGTCACCTTGTGCTCGCGCGACACCTGCGCCACCGACGCGTAGGCTTCGCGCATGAGGCGTTCGAGGCGCTGGTTGATTTCCTCTTCGCTCCAGAAGAAGCTGGAGAAGTCCTGCACCCATTCGAAGTAGCTGACCGTCACGCCGCCGGCGTTGGCCAGCACGTCCGGCACGACGTAGACGCCGTGTTCGGCCAGGATGTCGTCCGCTTCGGGGGTGGTCGGGCCGTTGGCGCCTTCGACCACGATCTTGGCGCGCACCTTGGCGGCGTTGTCGACCGTGATCTGGCTTTCCAGGGCTGCCGGGATCAGGAATTCGGTTTCCAGCGTCCAGAACTCGTTCTTGTCCAGCGCCTGGCCGCCCGAGAAGCCGCCCACGCCGCCGGTCTGCGACACGTGCGACAGCAATTTGTGCACGTCCAGGCCGGCCGGGTTGTGCACGGTGCCGGTGTGATCCTGCGCGGCGATGACCTTGGCGCCGGCTTCATGGAACAGGCGGGCGGCGGTGCCGCCCACGTTGCCGAAGCCCTGCACGACGACGCGCGCGCCGGCGACGTCGATGTTCTGGTCGCGGGCGGCTTCGCACGCCACGACGAACACGCCGCGGCCGGTGGCTTCGACGCGGCCCAGGCTGCCGCCCAGCGCGATCGGCTTGCCGGTGACCACGCCGGTGGCGGTGGCGCCTTCGTTCATGGAGTACGTGTCCATCATCCAGGCCATGGTCTGGGCGTTGGTGTTCACGTCAGGCGCGGGGATGTCCTTGGAGGGTCCGATGATGACGCCGATCTCGCTGGTGTAGCGGCGCGTCATGCGTTCGAGTTCCGACTGGGAGAGCTTGCGCGGATCGACGCGGATGCCGCCCTTGGCGCCGCCGTACGGCAGGTTGACCGCGGCGTTCTTGACCGACATCCAGGCAGCCAGCGCCATCACTTCGGAGAGCGTGACGTCCTGGTGGAAGCGCACGCCGCCCTTGCCCGGGCCGCGCGACACGTTGTGCTGCACGCGATAGCCCTCGAAGTGGGCGATGGTGCCGTTGTCCAGTTCGATCGGCACGTCGACGATCAGCGAGCGCTTCGGACGCTTCAGCGTCTCGACCCACCGGCTCAGGGAACCGAGGTACGGCGTGACCCGGTCGACTTGTTGCAGGTAATTACCCCAGGGGCCGAGGTCATCGGCATTCAGATAAGACGGCAAGGCATGGGTGGGAGTGTGAGACATGAGCATGCTCTCCTGACAAAGTTGCGCCATTTTATCCACGAAACTTATAGCGTCCCCATTTAAAGTTTAAATATTTTTAATAGGGACGCATAGCCGTTGCGGATACCGAACGGGTCGCAGGCGGGCCCGGAAGCTGCACCTATCCTAAGCCGCGATGGCGCCCCCGTCCAGCCTGCGCGCGCCGGCGCCAGACGGCAAAAGGGGCGGCCCCGTGAAGAGAACCACCCCAGAATCTCCTGCCCGCGCGGGTGCGCGCAACATCAGGCCCCGAGCCCAAGCGGCGCACCGGTATCTGACACCCCCTGCCCCACTGCAGCCAGGGTGTCAGACACCGAATGGAATCACGCCGCCATCAACTGCCACGCCAGACGCGCAGCCGCGCGCGCGCCGTGGCCGTCGATGTCGAACTTGGGATTGAACTCCGCCATGTCGGCCAGGCGGAGCTTGCCGCTGGCCTTGACCCGCAGGACGATCTCCTCGATCACGGACATCGGCACGCCATACGGCGCGGGCGCGGAAACGCCCGGCATCACGCCGGCGGGCAGCACGTCCAGGTCGATCGTCAGGTACACGTGTTGCGCCTTGGCCAGCAGCGCGTCCACATCGGCGAGCCGCAACGCCAGGTGACGCTCCTGCATCTCCCGGTCTTCGATCCATACGGCCCCGATCTCGGCCGCGCGGGCGTAAAGCGCCGGCGTATTGGCCAGCCGCGAAACGCCCAGGCAGGCGTACCGCACGTCGCGCCCGCGCGCCTGGCTGTCCCGCGCGATCTGGTCGAACGGCGTGCCGGAGCTGCCCGGACGTCCCGTGCGCAGATCGAAGTGCGCGTCCAGGTTCAGGACCAGCACGGCGCCGGCATCGCCGCGCGCATCCAGCCAACGGGCCAGGCCCTGGAAACTGCCCCACGCGATCTCATGGCCGCCGCCCAGCACGACCGGTCGCGCCCCTTGCCCCATCAGTTCGGCAATTCGCAGGCCCAGGCGCTCCTGGGCCGCTTCCAGCCTGTCGCCGTGGCAGTCGATGTCGCCCGCATCCAGCAGGCGCGTCAGGCCGTGCGCGGGCAGGCCCGCCAGGTACTTGCGGATGCCCGCCGGACCTGAGGCCGCGCCGACCCGGCCCTGGTTGCGGGCCACGCCGGCGTCGCACGCAAAGCCCAGCAACACGGCCTCGCCCATGTCGGCCTGCCCTGCTTCGGCTTCGACGATGTGCGCCAGCCGGCGGGTGTCGCCCTGCTCGGCGCTGTCGTCGCGCGCCTTCCACAGGCTCATATCGAGTGTCGACGCGCTCATGCCGCCGCCCCCGGACCCGCGCTCAGGACCGCCTGCAGGAACTCGCGGGTGCGCGCTTCGCGCGGCGCGCTGAAGATCACGTCCGGCGAACCGGATTCCAGGATGACGCCGCCGTCCATCACGGCCACGACGTCGGCCACGTCGCGGGCAAAGCCCATTTCGTGGGTGACGACCATCATGGTCATGCCTTCGCGGGCGAGCAGCTTCATGACCTGCAGCACTTCGCCCACCAGCTCCGGGTCCAGCGCCGAGGTCGGCTCGTCAAACAGCATGACCTGCGGCTGCATGGCCAGCGCGCGCGCGATGGCCACGCGCTGCTTCTGCCCGCCCGACAGGCTGGCCGGCATGGCCGAGACCTTCTGCGACAGGCCGACCTTGTTCAGCAGGTCGGCCGCCAGGGCGTTGGCTTGCTCGCGCCCCAGACCGAGCAGCTTGCGCGGCCCGACGGTCACGTTGTCCAGCACCGACAGGTGCGGGAACAGGTTGAACCCCTGGAACACCATGCCCACCTGCGTGCGCAACTGGTTCAGCTCGGCCTCGGGCAGCATCGCGCCGTTGTCCTGCAGCGTCTGCCCGCAGATTTCCACGGTGCCGCGCTGCGCCACTTCCAGGCCGTTGCAGCAGCGCAGCAAGGTGCTCTTGCCCGAACCGCTGGGGCCGATCACCACCACCACCTGCGACTGCAGCACATCGAAGTCGATGCCGCGCAGGACGGCGTGGTCGCCGTAGGACTTGTGCAGGCCGCGGATGCGGATCATTTCCTGCCCTTCGATGACGAGGCTCATTGCACCATCCCTCCGGCGCGCAGGCGATGCTCGACCTTGCGCAAAATCACCATGGCCACCGTGGTCAGAACCAGATAGATCAAAGCCACCACCAGGTAGGTTTCCAGCGATCGATATGACACGCTGATGATCTTCTGCCCTTCGTGCATCAGATCGTGAATGGTCAACAGCGACACCAGCGCGGAATTCTTGATCAGCGCGATGAACTCGTTGCCCAGCGGCGGGATCATGCGCACCACGGCCTGCGGCAGGATGATGATGCGCATGGCCTGGCCCGACGACATGCCGAGCGAGCGCGCCGCTTCCGTCTGGCCGCGATCCACCGACTGGATCGCGCCCCGCACGATTTCCGACACGTAGGCGCCGGAATACATGCCCAGGCCCAGCACGCCGCAGGCGAAGGCCGGCAGCGTCACGCCGAACTGGGGCAGCCCGAAGAACCAGATGAAAAGCTGCACCAGCAGCGGCGTGCCTCGGAAGAACAGCAGGTAGGTGCTGCACAGGTGATAGATGACGCGGCGTTGCGGGTTGAGCCGCCCCACGCCCACCAGCAGCCCCATCACGCAGCCCAGCAGCAAGGCGCCGGCAGTCACCTCGATGGTGACCGCCGCGCCCCGCAGCAGCGCGTCGAAGTCGGCGAAGACGGGAGAAAAATCCAGGTTCATTTCGCGGGCGCCTCGAACCACTTGTTCACGATGGTTTGATAGGTGCCATCGGCCTTCAGCTTCTGCAGCGCGGCGTTCAGCTCGCGCGTCAATTCAGGCTTATTCTTGGGCACGGCGATGCCGTAATCCTCCGTGGTCACCTGCTCGCCCAGCACGGTCAGGCCGTTGGTGCTCTGCGCGAACAGCTTGGCGGCGGGCTTGCCCGTCACCGCGGCGTCGGCGCGGCCGATCTGCACCAGGTTGAACATTTCCTGGTTCTTTTCGACTTCCACGCGCTGCACCTTGGGGAAGTGCTCCTTCAGGTAGTTGACGGACTTCGTGCCGACCTGCACCGACACCTTGCGGCCGTCCAGGTCCTTGATGCTCTTGATGGGGCCGTCGGCCTTGGTCAGCACCACCAGGCCGCCCGCGTAGTACGGGTCGGTGAAATCGACGACCTTGCTGCGCTCGGGCGTGATGTAGATGGCGGACACGGCGATATCGGCGCGGCCGGCCTGCAGGGCCGGAATCAGGCCCTTGAAGTCGATGTCGATCCATTCGATCTTCTTGCCCATCGCGCCGGCCAGCGCTTCGACCAGCTCGATGTCAAAACCGGTGCGCTTGCCGTCCTTGACGAACTCCATCGGGGGGAAGGTGGCGTCGGTGACGGCGCGGATCGTTTCCTGGGCGTGCGCGGAACCAGCGGCCCAGGCGAGGCTCAGGGTCAGGGCGGCGGAAAGCAGGGTGCGGCGAGTGGTCATGGTGGGTCCTATGCGTGTGGATACGGCGGTGGGTACGGCGATCGTTGAAACCAGGAACGGACTAAGGGGTGCAGCATGTAATTCGGTTAGGCAAAGCTTGCGGCCATGCGGGCCTTCATCAGGTCGCCTTCAATCGGGCCGAAATGCGGCGGGCGGCCGCGACGGTCATGTCGATCAGGGCGTTCGGGCGTTGCGCGGCGCGGGTGGATGGCGCCATGAGCGTGATCGACGCCACGGCCTGGTTGGCCCGCTGGAAGATCGGCACGCTCACGCCCCAGACGCCGGCGTCGACCTCGCTGTCGGTCACGGCATAGCCCTGGTCGCGGATGGCCTCCAGTTCGCTCGCCAGGCGCGCGACATCCACGCCGGCCTCGTTGGCCAGGTAGGCCAGCGCCCCCTGCAGCCGGGCTTGGGGCATGAACGCCAGCAGCGACTTGGCCGAGGCGCCGCGCGCCAGCGGCAGCCCGCGGCCTTTGGTGAACGAGCAGCGCAGCGGATGCTGGCTTTCCACCATGTCCAGGCAGACCGCCTGATCCTTGACCGCGACCAGCAGGCCGATGGTTTCGCCGGACGACGCGGCCAGCGCCGCCATGTCGGGCTGCGCTTCGTGGATCAGGTACGACGATTGGTCAAAGCCCCAGGCCAACTGCACACAGAGCGGGCCGGGGCCGTACTCGCCCTCGTGTTCGGCGACGAATCCCCAGCGCTTGAGCAGCGCGATCTGCCGGTACAGCGTGCTTTGGGCAAGGCCGGTCTTTTCGGCCAGCGCAGCAATGCTGAGCGGGCCGTCGTGACGCGCCAACGTGGCCAGCACATACAGGACGCGATCCGCGCCCGCCCCTACGGACGTTTCCGACATGACAACTCGACTCCCAGCAATATGGCGGCGAGATTATCAATTTATGGTTGACGAGCTTTGATTTTTTCCCACCCGCTGAGAATCGCAAGGGAAAACCCCGAAATCCGGACGCAAAAAAGCCCGCCGAGGCGGGCTGTCGAGGTGCCAGCAGGACGTGCCGGCGGGATGTCCCGGCGAGGTTCAGGGCGCGGCCGGCTTGTCGTAGTCCGACAGCCCCACCCCGGAAACGCCCTTCACGCCGTCCTTGCCCGGCGCCGTCTCGGCCGCCGTTGCGGATGCGGGCGGCGGCGCCTGGTCCGGGGCCGGCACACCGGCCGATTGCGTGGCGTCCGCCTCCTGCGGAGCGCCCTGCGCCGCGGCGCGGCGCTTGCGCTTGGCGTCTTCCTGCTGCTGGATCATGGCCGTCAGCTCGGCCGCAAGCGCCTCCGACTTGCCCGTCGCCGCCCATGCGGCGGCGTCCTGGCCTTTGGTGTCCTGCGTGGTGACGTCGGCCCCGGCCCGGATCAGCAATTCCACCATGGGCTTGCGGCCGGACAGCGCCGCCATCATCAGGGGCGTCTCGCCGTTGGGCGCGGGCGCGTTGACCATGGCCTTGTTCGCCAGCAGCAAGCGGGCCATCTCCATCTGCCCCTTGGACGCGGCGTAATGCAGCGGGGTCCACCCCAGCCGGTTGACCTGGGCGCCGCGCGCGATCAGCTTTTTGGCGCGTTCGGTCTGACCAGCGATGGCCAGGTACATCAGCGGCGTCTCGCCTGCCGGGTTTTCGGCGTTGACGTCCGTGCGCTTGTCGGCGGCGAGCACGTCGAAGACTTTCCAGGCGTTGTCCACGACGGCCCGCATGATGGCCGGTTGGCCATTCTTGTAGCGCACGTTGGGGTCCGAGCCCTGCGCAAGCAGCGCCCGGATGTCGTCGGGGTAATCGTTGGCGACGTAGACCCACCAGTCGCCGGCATTGGCGGCCTGGGCGGCCGGCGCGGCCAGGCCCAAGGCCAGGGCAAGCAGGCCGGCGCGGCCGCATGACAAAAGGGCTTTCTGGGCGGAGGCGAAACGGATGGCCATGGCAGTCCTAGGGATGCGGGTTCAATGAATCGGGTCGGGCTATTTCTGGATCTTGCTGAACAGCCGGAAGAAATTGTCGGTGGACGCCTGCGCCACCTCGGCCGCCGTGATGCCGCGCAGGTCCGCGATCTTCTCGGCCACGTGGATCACCTTGGACGGATCGTTCAGCTTGCCCCGGTACGGCACGGGCGCGAGGTAGGGCGAATCGGTTTCGATCAGCAGCCGGTCCAGCGGCACCTTGGCCGCCACTTCGTGCACGATCTGCGCGTTCTTGAAGGTCACGATGCCGGACAGCGAGATGTAGAAGTTCTGCTCCAGCGCGGCCTGGGCGATTTCCCAGGTTTCGGTGAAACAGTGCATCACGCCGCCCACCTCGGCCGCTTTCTCTTCGCGCAACATGCGCACGGTGTCCTCGGCGGACGACCGCGTGTGCACGATGAGCGGCAGGACGGCATCGCGCGCGGCGCGGATGTGGCGGCGGAAACGCTCGCGCTGCCAGTCCAGCGGCTCGGACAGCCGGTAGTAGTCGAGCCCCGTCTCGCCGATGGCCACGACCTTGGGGTGTTCGGCCAGGCGCACCAGTTCTTCGGGCGTCGGGTCCGGCGTGTCTTCGTAGTCGGGATGCACGCCCACCGAGGCCCAGAGCCGCGGCTGCGGTTCCACCAGCGCCATCAGGCCGGGCCATTCCGGCATGTTGACGCTGACGACCAGCGCGTGGGTGACCTGGTTGGCGGTCATGCGGTCGAGAATGGCCGGCAGATCGTTCGCCAGCTCGGGAAAGTTCAGGTGACAGTGTGAATCGACGTACATGGTGAGTCTGGTGTGGGGAGCCGTGGCGCTCCGCCCCGATGCCGGGCAAAGCGCCGCCGGATCAAGGGCTTACGCCTGGCAGGATAGCACCACGCGCTGCAGGGTGGCGTGGGCGAAGAGCTTGGCGTTCAAGGGGTGGGTGGCCAGCGCGCGCTGGCGGGTCAGCCAGCGCGCCGCCTCCGCCACGCGCGCGGGATGCATGCGGAACGCCACCTGCGCCACGCCCGCCGCCAGCGACGGAAAGTAGCGCACCGGGGCGCCGGCGCTGGCCAGCATCAGGTCGGTGTACAGCCGTTGCAGGGCATCGATCCATTCGGGCGCGGCCACTTTTTCCAGGGCTTCGGCCAGCGTGCCCACATCGGGGGCCTGCCCCTTGGCCAGCGGGTTGACCAGTTGGACCAGCCAGGCCGGACAGGGGGATTCCCCGGACTGCGCCAGGCGCAACGCCGCCAGCGGCGCGCCGCCCGCGGCTGCCAGCCATTCGCGCGCCGGCTCCACGTTCTGGTCCCGCAGCCACTGCAGCGCCGTGTCGGCGTCCGGGGCCGGCAGCGGCAGGCGGCGGCAGCGCGACACCAGCGTGGGCAGCAGCCGGTCCGGCGCATCGGCCACCAGCAGGAACACGGTATGGGGCGGCGGTTCCTCCAGCACCTTGAGCAAGGCGTTGGACGACACGACGTTCAGGGCATGCGCCGGATACAGCAGCGCCACGCGCCAGCCGCCCCTGTGCGTCGCGGTGTTGAACCAGGACTCCAGCGAGCGGATCTGGTCGATGCGGATTTCCTTGGAGGGCGCGCGCTTGGCGGCGCCCGTCGCCGGCTCGGCGTCTTCCTGCTGGTCAGCCGCGTCCGCGCCCTCTTCCACGGCCACCGCCTCGGGGCGGATGCGCCGCAGATCGGGATGGTTGCCGCTGGCGAACCAGGCGCACGCCGCGCAGTGGCCGCAGGCGAGCCCGTTTTCAGGCGCCTCGCACAGCAGGCTCGCCGCCGCGGCGACGGCGAAATCCAGCTTGCCGATGCCGGCCAGCCCATGCACCAGCCAGGCATGGGCGAAGCGGTCGCGGTTGCCCAGCCACGCGCGTGCCGTGTCCAGTTGCCAGGGCAGGAACTGGGGCGCGCTCATGCCGCGACGGCCAGCAGCTCGCGCAGGCCGGCTTCGAGGTCGGTGCGGATCTGGGCGATGGAGCGGGTGGAGTCCACCACGCGGATGCGGTCCGGGTCGGCCTTCGCGCGGGCATGATAGGCCTCGCGGGTGCGCTCGAAGAACGCCGCGCCCTCGCGCTCGAAGCGGTCGGGCTCGCGGGCATCGGCCAGCCGCGCCCGGGCGACTTCCAGGGGCACATCAAAAAGCCAGGTGCGGTCCGGGCGGCCCGCCTGCATCCAGTTTTCCAGGACCGCCACGCGCTCGGCCCCGAGGCCGCGGCCGCCGCCCTGGTAGGCGTAGCTCGCATCGGTGTAGCGGTCGCAGACGACCCAGGCGCCACGCGCCAGCGCCGGCTCGATCACCTGGCGGGCGTGCTCGCAGCGGGCGGCAAACATCAGCAAGGTCTCGGTGTCCAGCCCCATCGGATCATTCAGGACCAGCGTGCGCAGCTTTTCGCCCAGCGGCGTGCCGCCGGGCTCGCGGGTGGACACCACCTCCAGTCCCTGTCCGCGCAGGAAATCAGCGATCCAGGCGGTGTGCGTGCTCTTGCCCGCGCCGTCCACGCCCTCCAGCGTGATGAAGCGTCCGCGTGAGGTCATTGATCTTGTCCTTGTGCTGATTCGGGGGCGGGATCTGCCGCCTCGGCCGATGCGCCGGCGGGCGCGGGGGCCGGAGCGGGGGTCGACGCCGGCGTGGGCGTCGAGCGCTGGCCGAGGATGTAGCGGGCGACGTTGCGGTTGTGCTCGGACAAGTTGGCCGAGAATTCGCTGGTGCCGTTGCCCCGGGAGACGAAATACAGGAATTTGTGCTGTTCGGGCTGCACGGCCGCCAGCAAGGCCGCCCTGCCCGGCGCCGCGATGGGCGTGGGCGGCAGACCGGGACGCGTGTACGTATTCCAGGGCGTGTCGGTCTGCAGGTCGCGCTTGCGGATGCGGCCCTGGTAGGCCTCGCCCATGCCGTAGATCACGGTGGGATCGGTTTGCAGCAGCATGCCGATCTTGAGCCGGTTGGTGAACACGCCCGACACGCGGCGGCGCTCCGGACCGTGGCCGGTTTCCTTTTCGATGATGGACGCAAGGACCAGCGCCTCGTAGGGCGTGGACACGGCCACGCCGTCCTGGCGCTTATCCCAGGTGTCGTTCAGGATGCGCTGGCCTTCCTGGTAGGCGCGGCGCAGCAGGTCGAAATCGGTGCTGCCGGGCGTGAACACGTAGGTATCCGGGAAGAACAGGCCTTCCGGATGCTTGATGTCCGATCCCAGGCGCGCCAGCAGTTCTTCATCGCTGACCCCGTCCAGCGTCTGCTTGACGTCGGGATTCTCGCGCAGCGCCTGGCGGATCTGGCGGTAGGTCCAGCCTTCCAGGAACGTGATCTGACGCTGGGTCATGTCGCCGCGCGCCAGGCGCTCGAGCAGCAGCCAGGGCGTGTCGCCATTGATGGCCTGGTAGCCGCCCGCCTTGATCAGCTTGTCGCGTTCGGACAGCCGGGCCATCCACACGAAGCCGGGCTCCCACACCGGCACGCCGGCCGCATTGAGCGCGCGCGC
>Ga0182739_1004930_pt1 | contig 10782 bp, 9 predicted proteins | sample eDN5th30CBELigBY_FD_128873 | JGI IMG/M metagenome (GOLD analysis project Ga0182739, IMG submission 128873) | Enriched backyard soil microbial communities from Emeryville, California, USA - eDNA 5th pass 30_C BE-Lig BY (version 2) (version 2) | ecosystem: Environmental > Terrestrial > Soil >...
AAGGCGATCAAGAACGCGCGCGAGATGGCGCTCCTGCCCTACGCCGGCGCTGGCCGCTAAGGAGCATCCGATGGCAAAGCTGATTCTCACGAACGAGGTCGCCGGGCTCGGAAGCGCCGGTGACGTGGTCGAGGTCAAGAACGGGTACGCCCGCAACTACCTCATCCCCCAGGGCTTCGCCGTGGCCTGGAGCCGCGGTGGCGAGAAGCAGGTCGCGTCGATTCGCGCGGCCCGCGAGTCGCGCGCGATCCATGCGCACGAAGACGCCGTGGCCCTCAAGGAGGCGCTCGAGGGCGCCAAGGTGCGTCTGGTCGTCAAGGCCGGCAACGAGGGACGCCTGTTCGGCTCCGTCAAGCCCGCCGACGTGGCCGACGCGGTCAAGGCCGCCGGTCTCGGCGACGTGGACAAGCGCAAGATCCACATCACGAGCCCGATCAAGGCCGTGGGCGATCACGAGGCGACCGCGAAGCTTCGCGACGACGTGACCGCCGTGATCACCCTCCAGGTGGTCGCCGCCAAGTAAGCACGATCCGGTTCGCCTGCGAGCCGGATGCACGACGGATGCCGTGGGTTCCCGTGGAGCCTGCGGCATCCGTCGTTCCCGACGGGTGGGGTGCGGGCGGGCCCGTCCAGGCACGGACCGGGCCCGCCCGCATGCTCACACGCGCCGGGTGCTCGCCACGAGCGCGCCGGCACCGGCCACGAGGAGCACGAGCCCCAGCGCGACGACGCCCAGCGCGCTCGTCCCTCCCGTCTCGGCGAGCGCGTTCGCTGCCCCCGTGTGGACGACCGTGGAGCCTGAAGGTGCGGGCTGCGTCGGCGGCGTGCCCGGGGTGCCAGGGGTACCTGGGGTTCCGGGGGTGCCCGGGGTGCCCGGGGTGCCCGGGGTTCCGGGGGTCCCCGGAGTACCCGGGGTTCCGGGGGGTGCGGTGTCCGACGTGCTGTCGCCGACCACCGCGACTGCGACTCCGTCCACGCTGATCGGCAGCGCGAGCCGAGGCGCGAGCTGCGTGCCGCTGAGGAGTCCGCCGGTCCCGCTCGTCAGGGCCGGCGCCGGTGCGGTGCCGGACGGTGCGGCACCAGGTGTCACGGCGATGGGTGCTCCGTCGGGCGAGTTCACCGCGCTGTCGCCGATCAGCGACAGCGACAGGCCCGAGACCGTCACCGGCACGGCGAGGTCGACGAGTGCCTGCGTGCCGGAGGCGATGCCGTCGGTGCCGTCAGTCACGGCCGCATCCGCGGGTGCGCCTGCCACCGGGGCCGTCGGGGCTGCGCCCGCGGTCGTGGCGTCGCCGACGCCGGAGACCGCCACCTCGCCCACCGTGACGGGTACGGCGATCTGGACGACGCCCTGCGTACCCGAAGCGACGCCGTCCGTTCCGCTCGTCTGGGGCGCGCTCGTCTGGGTGCCGGGCGGCGGTGTGGTCGCCGTCGTCGCGGGTGCCGGTTCTGCGGATGCCGGTGCCTCGGGCGACGGGGTGAGGGTTGCCACGGCGTCACCCAGGACGCTTACGGCGAGCCCGGAGATGTCGACGGGGATCGCGGTGCCGACGAGCGCCTGCGTGCCGGACAGCAGTCCGTCCTGCCCGTCGGTTTCGGTCGCGTTCGCGACCGTGGCGCCGAGCAGCGTGATGCCGCCGGCGAGCAGCGTGCCCCAGAGGGCGCGCGCGATGAAGGGTTTCATTCTCTCTCTCCTCGAATCGAGTCGGTCTCAGCGCAGGTATGCGCTCGTGCGTGGACGCCGAAGGCGCCGAGACCGCACTCAGTCGGGTGAGGGGAGGGAACGCGGCGACGGACCTGCGGGGACGCGCTCGTCCTGTGCTCCGGCGCGTCGCACCCAGGCACGGTGAGCGACGAGCAGGAACGCGGTGGCGAGGGCGACGGCGCAGAGACCGCCGGCGGAAGAGGACGCGAAGGCCGTGGCGAGTCCGGAGGACGCCGGCCAGTCCGGAGGGCCTGGCGGCGAGCCGGGGACCGAGGCGGTGACAGGCGTGGCCGCCTCGGGTGCCGCCGGTGTTGTCGCCGGCGGCCACAGCGGTGCGCCGGCCGCAGAGGGTAGGCCGTCGAGGGTGGCCCCCGCCGACCAGCCCGGCGGCACGGTGCTGCTGGGTGCCGCGAGGGGATGCGCACCCGCATCCGACCCCGGTTTCCCGCGTGTGGGCGGCAGAGGTGCCGACGGCACGCCCGGAAGCTTCGGCGAGAGCGACCCGAGGACCGGGACCAGGACGCCATCGACGACCGTGTCCAGCACTCCGTCTGCGATGCCCACGAGGACGCCATCGACCACTGCGGCCAGTGCACCGCCCGCCACGCCGCCCGCCACAGTGTCCAGCACGTCGCCTGCCGCGGTGATGAGCGCGGTGTCGAGCACGGTCTCGATCGCGGTGGTGAGGCTGGTGTCGATCGCGGTGGTGACGGCGGCCAGAGTCGTGTCTGCCGCCGACCGAGCGGAGTCCACCACGATCGGGGCCAGGGGAGCGGCCTGCTCCGTCGATGGAGCAGGGGCGTGCGGGGTGGGCGCTTGGGGGGTGGTGGGTTCCTGTGGAGCGGGTGCCTGCGGGGTGGGGGCGACGAGTGCGGTGACCGTTTCGGTCACACTCTCGAGTTCGTGCAGGACGGGTGCCGCGACGGTGCCCACGGACCGGACGACACCGCTGAGAAGGCCGGGGTCGGTGGTGTCGTCCGCCGCATCCGCTCGGTCCGAACCGAGCACGGCGGCTACCAGCATCGACGCTCCGGCAAGCAGGAGCCCCGCGCCGAGGAGGCGCCCGGCTCTCCTCGCGGGAGAGGTCGCTACCGCATCCACTAGGTCTCCGTGACGTCGATGTTCGGGCAATGGGGTGACCATTGCAGATCTGTGGGTGCCTGGACCACACACGCTACCCGGATCGATGGCGCCGAACCAGTCATCCATTCGGGGGACAGCACGTGCGCGAGCGGCGGATCTGTACACAGGAAGCGTTGAACTCGTCAACCTTCAAGCGAAACTTCAACCACAGTTCTCTCCACAGGCTTTGGTCATTGAAAATCGCGATCAAAGGCGTTTTTTCTTGCAAAGTTCGATGGGAAGGCGGGAGTTGTCCACAGGAGTCGCTCACAGGCACAGCGGCGTTTCGCGCAGAGTCTCCACAGAGTTATCCACAGGCCATGTTGCAGGTGTGCGAGGACATCCCTAGCGTGAGGGGGCGCCACGTACCCGGGGAGTGTTCGGGCTGGCGCGGATGATGTCGGTGGTCGGTGGTGTACTGCCTGCGGGGGAGTCGCAGGCTCTGTCGCAACCGTCGGCAGCAGCATGCCTCGCCGCAGGTTCGGCAGGGAAGAGTCAGCCGCAAGGCTCGGAGAGGGGTGTGGATGTCGATCGCCGACATCAGCGAGGAGCGGATGGGCGGAGCGCCTCGACCGTCTGAGCGCACCCCACCGCACGACCTGCTGGCCGAGCAGAGCGCTCTGGGTGGGATGCTGCTGTCGAAGGATGCGGTGGCCGACGTCATCGAGACGCTGCGCGGCACCGACTTCTACATCCCGAAGCACGAGCTGATCTTCGAGGCGATCCTCTCCCTCTACTCGCACGGCGAGCCGACCGATGTCGTCGCGGTCACCGACGAGCTCATCAAGTCGGGCGAACTGCAGCGTGCCGGTGGTGTGGATTACCTGCACACGCTGACCTCGATCGTGCCGACGGCCGCGAATGCCGGCTACTACGCCTCGATCGTGTCCGAGCGCGCGCTCCTGCGGCGGCTGATCGAGGCCGGCACACGCATCGTGCAGCTGGGATACCAGGGTCAGGGCGAGGCCGTCGACCTCGTCAACAACGCGCAGGCCGAGATCTACGGCGTCACCGGCGCGGAGGTCGCGGAAGACTACGTGCCGCTCGAGGTCGCCGTCGGCGCCGCGATCGATGAGATCGAGGCCGCCCGTGGTCGCGACGGGCAGATGACCGGCATCCCGACCGGGTTCCACGACCTCGACGAGCTGACGAACGGCCTGCATCCCGGCCAGATGATCGTCGTCGCCGCACGGCCGGCTATGGGGAAATCGACGCTGGCTCTAGATTTTGCGCGCGCCGCCGCCATCAAGCACGATCTGCCGACGATCTTCTTCTCGCTCGAAATGGGGCGCAGTGAGATCGCGATGCGGCTCATGAGCGCCGAGGGTGCCGTCCCGCTGCAGAACATGCGCAAGGGCACGCTCGACAACCGGGACTGGACGACCATCGCATCCGTGCGGGGACGCATCAACGACGCTCCGCTCTACATCGACGACAGCCCCAACATGACGCTTGTGGAGATTCGCGCGAAGTGCCGCCGCCTCAAGCAGCGGGTGGGACTGAAGATGGTCGTCATCGACTACCTGCAGCTGATGACCTCAGGCAAGCGCGTCGAGTCCCGCCAGCAGGAGGTCAGCGAGTTCTCCCGCGCGCTCAAGCTGCTCGCGAAGGAGCTGCAGGTGCCCGTCGTCGCGCTGTCCCAGCTGAACCGCGGTCCCGAGCAGCGGCAGGACAAGCGTCCGCAGGTGAGCGATCTGCGCGAGTCGGGATCGATCGAGCAGGATGCCGACATGGTGATCCTCCTGCACCGCGACTCGGTCTACGACAAGGACACCCGCCCCGGTGAGGCCGACCTGATCGTCGCGAAGCACCGTAACGGTCCGACGGCGAACCTCGAGATTGCCTTCCAGGGGCACTTCTCGCGGTTCACGGACATGGCGCCGATGGAGTGACGGCGCGCCTGTAGGTTCATCGGCGATGATTGCGGGTTCTCAAGTGAAGGTGCGATCAGGAGAGGTTGGCGGATGCCTCTCGCAGCGCACTGATCGCGGCGGCTGTCGTGGCGTAGAGCTGCTCGCTGTAACCGTTCGGGGTGGTGCTGGAGAGCGTGTCTGACGCGTAGCCCAGGAACTGCTGGCCCGGGGCGGCATTGCCTGTCTGGAAGAAGAGGACGCTCGCGTTGAGTTGAACGACGGCGCGGATTACCGTCAGGCGACCAAGGACATCGGCGCTCCCGATGCCCGCACCGATCGTCTCGACGATCCTCCGGGCCGTCGCAACCGACTTCTCCGCCTCTGCCAGTGCGCCCCTCGCTTCGTATCCGCGCAGTTGGTGCATGCGGTGAGCGCTTAGGCCGACGAGCTGGCAGGCCAGAATTTCGTGCTCCGCCCAGTCCAGGGGCGTTGCGTTGATGCGTGCTCGCGTCTCCTCGATCGCGGAGTTCAGCGCCGCACGAGTCCAGTCGTCGTCGTGGGCCAGGTGTGCCACGTGCGAACGCTCTGGCAACACGATGTGCACAGGACGTGGCAGAACAGTCATACGCTGACCCTATCGGCCGAGCTCTCGCGGTTCGCCGTGAGTGATGCAGTGTGTACGCTCGCCTGCGAGGCGACACCGGTGGGCGTGGACTCGAGCTTGTGGGCGACGCGATAACCAGCACGGGACTCCCGCGACCGGGAGAGGTCCGATGGAAAGTACTCACTTTGGGTGATGGGGCGGAGCGTCTCTGTAAGATCCGAGGGCGGATCGTAATGCCGAACGGCCCGCCACAAGGAGCGAGTCCACTGAGTTCCGCGGGGAGCGCGTTGACAAATGCCGCGCACTAGGCGCCCGACTGTCGTCGCCAGAGATCGCATTGAAGTGCCAATCGCGCGGCCGCGCGGATCACACCAACGTTTGAGTTCCTGCAGCACGCCCTCGTCGCGGCGGCCGTTAGCTTCGGCAAGCCGCGCAACCTCTGGGGTGCATGGCACGTAGAGGCGCCAACGACCCCGGACCGTGGGTGGCATGCGCCAGGATGGGAGAGTTGGCGGCATCGCTGCCGCTTGTTCGCTAGCTCTACAGCAGGAGTGCCCACCTGTGGTGAATCACGTCGCCTTCATCTGGAACATAGCGGAGTCCCTTCGCGGCCCGTTTAAGCCCTCGGACTACGGGTCGGTCGTTCTCCCGTTCACTGTGCTCCGGCGCCTCGACGCCGTTCTCGCCGACACGAAGCCCGCCGTGCTCGAGGCGGCGAAGGGCATCGAGGGGCTCCCTGAGATGCTGCAGGCGATCAAGCTGCAGGAAGCATCGGGCCACCAGTTCTACAACACGTCCCCGTTCGACTTCGGCAAGCTCGTCGCCGACCCGGCCGACCTCCGCGCGAACCTCTCCTCCTACCTGGCGGGGTTCTCCCCGAATGTGCGGGATATCTTCGAGCGATTCGAGTTCGACAAGACGCTGAACAAGCTGGCGGAGAAGAACAAGCTGTTCGCGGTGACGGAGAAGTTCGCGCAGGCCGACTTCCATCCCCGCACGGTCTCCAACACCCAGATGGGTCTGGTGTTCGAGGAGCTGATCCGGTTCGCGAACGAGAAGTCGAACGAGACCGCCGGCGACCACTACACCCCGCGTGAAGTCATCAAACTCATGGTCGAGCTGCTGTTCGCGCTCGACGACGACGCCCTCTCGAAGTCGGGTGTTGTGCGCTCCATCTACGACCCGACTGCCGGCACCGGCGGCATGCTCTCGGTCGCCGACGAATATCTCCGCACGCTGAACCCGGGCATCCAGCTGAGCCTGTATGGGCAGGACTACAACGACGCGTCGTACGCGATCTGCAAGGCTGACATGGTCATCAAGGGTCAGGACGTCGACAACATCGCCCTCGGCGACACCCTCACCGAAGACCACTTCGACGACAAGAAGTTCGACTACGGCCTATCCAACCCACCGTTCGGCGTCGACTGGAAAGACCAGCGCGCCTACGTCGACGACGAACACACGAAGCTCGGCTTCAACGGCCGGTTCGGCCCCGGCACCCCCGCTGTCAGTGACGGGGCGATGCTGTTCCTGCTGCACCTGGTGTCGAAGATGCGCAAACCCGAAGACGGCGGCTCCCGCATGGCAATCGTCCTCAACGGGTCACCGCTGTTCTCCGGCAGCGCCGGCGGCGGCGAGTCGAACATCCGCAAGTGGCTGCTCGACAACGACCTCGTCGAGGCGATCATCGGGCTGCCGAAAGACATGTTCTACAACACCGGCATCTCCACCTACATCTGGGTCCTCACCAACCGCAAAGACGAGAACCGTAAGGGCCGGGTGCAGCTCATCGACGGCCGCGAGATGTTCACGAAGCTCCGCAAGGGGCTCGGCTCGAAGCGCAACGAACTCTCGTCGAAGAACATCGAGACCATCGTCGGCCTGTACGCCGGGTTCGAGGACGGCGAGCACTCGAAGATCTTCCGCAACGAGGACTTCCTCTACCGCACCATCACCGTCGAACGCCCCCTCAAACTCAACTGGCAGGCGACGCCGGAACGCATCGACGCAGTGTTCGAGGCTAAGGCGGTCCAGAAGCTGAACGAGACGGATGCCGCGGCCCTCCGCGCCGCCCTCGACCGACTCGGCACCGACACAGTGTGGAAGAACCGCACCGAGTTCCAGAAGGCGCTGAAGGACGCCGCGAAAGCCGAAGGACTCACCCTCCCCGCACCGCTGCTCAAGACCGTGACGACCGAGCTCGGCGAACAGGACGACACCGCCGACACCTGCACCGATGCCAAGGGCAACCCGGAGGCGGATGCGTCGCTCCGCGACACCGAGAACGTTCCGTGGGACGAGGATGTCGACGCCTACGTCGACCGCGAAGTCCTCCCGTATGCGCCCGACGCGTGGGTCGACCACGCCAAGACCAAGGAAGGCGCGGAGATCCCCTTCACCCGCCACTTCTACCAATACATCCCACCCCGCCCGCTCGAGGAGATCGACCGTGACCTCGAAGCCGTCATGGACCAACTCCGCGCAATGCTCGTCGAGGTGGAGCGGTGACTGCTCGCCCCGCGGATCGTTGGGGCATGACCACTTTCGGACGTCTCGCGCGAATCGGGAATGGCGCGGACTACAGCAGCGTCGAGGTCGAAGAGGGCGGATACCCGGTCTACGGGTCAGGCGGCGAGTTCCGTCGCGCTTCGAACTACCTGTTCGACGGCGAATCAGTGCTCTTCGGAAGGAAGGGCACGGTGGATCGCCCGCTCTACGTCGACGGAAAGTTCTGGACGGTTGACACGATGTTCTACAGCGTGATCGACCAGTCCAGACTCCTTCCTCGCTTCGCGTACTACTGGGCGACGACGCTGCCGTTCGGGGCGTGGGCAACCGACACCGCACTACCGAGCATGACCTCGACTGCGATCAAGGCCGCTCCCATTGCCCTCCCGTCCGTGCCTGAGCAGCGGGCGATTGCGGACTATCTGGATCGGGAGACGGCGCAGATCGACGCGTTCATCGCGAAGAACGAGGAACTCATCACCCTCCTCACCGAGCGCCGAGCCGCGGCTGCGCAGTCAGAGGTCGAGCATCACGTCGGCCTAGGATCACGCCTCAAATTTCACTTCCGGGAGATTGATGTGCGGGCTGGCAGCAAGTGGGAGGAACTGCCGCTGCTCTCCGTCTCGATCCACCGCGGGGTAGTTCCCCGTGACGATGACTCCGAGTCTTCGAGTGAAGCAAGCGATCTGTCGCACTACAAGGTCGCCAGCTCGGGCGACATCGTCCTCAACAGAATGCGCGCGTTCCAAGGTGGTCTCGGCGTCGCACCATGCACGGGCCTAGTCAGCCCCGACTACGCCGTGCTTCGACCGGCGCCCGACGTCGACCCCAACTGGCTAGCGCTCGTCATGCGTACGCCTCGTTTTGTCAGCGAAATGGTTCTACGCCTTCGAGGCATCGGGACGACGGATTCTGGAGCGGTGCGCACGCCGCGAATCAGCGTGGCGGATCTCGGGGCGATCCTCGTGAGCGTCCCGGGTAGCACGGTGCAAGCCGCTGAACTGCGTGCGGTGGCGACCTCCACCACGCAAATCGAGGCGGCGCTCTCGGTTGCGCAGCGAAGTGTCGAGCTTGCGCGCGAGCGTCGTGCCGCGCTGATTTCTGCCGCCGTCACGGGCAGGATCGACGTAGCCAACGCCTCTAGCTCGTCGAGGTTGAGTCAGTTGACGGCGAGTTGATCGAGCGCTCCGCTCGGGCGCCGGGACCCGTGGATTCGCGCGGATTTCGCTTGCGGATCATGTTGATGCCGCCGGTGGTCAGCGTCTGGGGCCGTCGGTAGTCTGGACGTCTGTCGGCTTGCGGGGAACGGACGGAGGTGATCCTGATGGCGAAACAGTTCGAGTTCCGGCTGATCGACGGGTCAGCCCCATCCGGGCAACTGGAGGCGGACGATCTCATCGCGCTCGTCCAGAGCCTGAAAGAGGTCGCCACGAAGTTGGGTCGAGACGAGACTGCGGCCGAACTCGTCGGCCGTCCGACCAAGCGCACACAGCGGCTGGCCAAACTCAACGTCGGCCTAGCGCCGGGCAGTACGCGGGTGCTTCTGCAGCGGACCGCGGCCGGCGATGACGCGCTCGACTTCGATCTTGACGAAGAGCGCTCTTTCGACGAGCGGTTCGAGGCGATAGTGATCTCGATCGCTGCTGACAGCCGACCGGAGTGGGTGTCGGGCTCGCTCTCGATCGCCGCCGGAAAGCTCCGCGCGGCGCTCGCGCACGCGGCCCCGCAGGTCGAGTTCACGGTCGATGGGCGCGTGCAGACGCGCTTCGCCACCGTGGAGACGCACAAGCAGACCTGGCTGGCCGACGACGACAGCTCAGGTGAAGAGACCGTGCATTTCGTCGGTCGACTGCGCGCCGCCAATCTCGACAGCCATCGCTTCCAAGTTACTGACGACGTCGGAAATCGTGTCGCGCTGGTCGATGTCGACGAGGACGTGCAGGCGGGGCGCCTGCTGGGTGGGTACGTCGCTGTCGTCGGATCACCCGAACGGGACGCGAAGGGACGACTCTCGCACATCCATCGGCCTGTGATCGACGCCGCCTCGGCGCCTCCCGGTTCGGCGGGCGTACGAGCGGCGGTTCCCCTGGGAGCGATTCTGTCGCGCGCAAAAGGACCAGCTGCCGGGGGAATCAGCGACCTCACCGAAGACGAGGCGGCGGCCTTCCTCGAAGCGATCGGCCGCTGAGTGCCGGACAATTACGCTGCGCTACTGGACACGGACGTCTACAGTGCGCTCTTCATCACCCCGGCACGGGTCGTCAAGAAGCAGGGTCATCCGGTCGACGCGTGGCGCATCGCCCTCACCGGGTATCGACCGGTGATCGCATTCCAGACCAGAGCAGAGATCCTCGGCGGTGCCCTTCTGGCACGCTGGGGTGCGAAGCGGCTCGAGCAGACGCGCGAGCAGCTCGACGCCACGCCGACGGTCGACGAAGACATCAGCGTCGTCGACGCATACAGTCAGCTCTTGGTCGAGGCAAGAGACCTCGGACACCCGCTGGGGAACCCCGCGCATCACGTGGGTGACCGCTGGATCGCCGCGTGCGCAATAGCCAAGATGTTGCCGCTTCTCACCGGCAACGCGAGACACTTCCGTGGTGTTCCGCGTCTCGAGCTGCTCGAGTACTGAGCAGCGCTCGCCCATGATGTCGGTAGGCTCGCGGCATGGCGGGCATCGCGGGCGCACATCTCGAGTCGGTGCTAGAGAACGAGATCGCGGAGCATCTCGCCGCGAACGGCTGGCTGTACTCGCCGACCGATGCCGGTTACGACCGTGAGCTCGCCTTGTTCCCCGAGGATGTGCTCGGCTGGTTGGAGGAGTCGCAGCCGACCGAGTTCGCGAAGGTCGTCCGCCCCAGCGACACCGACGCGCAGCGCAAGGCTGCAGGCGACAGCATCCTGAGTCGTCTGGCGAAGTCGTTGGATCTGGATCCGCTGAAGAACGGGGGGACGATCCGGATTCTGCATGAGGGTTTCTCGATGGT